>Ga0207036_10192_pt1 | contig 11244 bp, 10 predicted proteins | sample Alteio_BWMinCont_78_FD_153284 | JGI IMG/M metagenome (GOLD analysis project Ga0207036, IMG submission 153284) | Enriched cells from forest soil in Barre Woods Harvard Forest LTER site, Petersham, Massachusetts, United States -... | ecosystem: Environmental > Terrestrial > Soil > Temperate forest >... | reverse complement strand
CGCCTCCACCGCAAATGCTCCGACACTACCGCGATGATGCGGTTCCAACGGAGGTCTGCTTTCGCCGGCAGCATATCCTTGCGGAAGTGTCGCGTGATGAAGCTGCCTACCATATAAGTCAGGCCTGTCAAGACCAGAACCCATGCAAAAAAGAAATGAAAAGGTCGGTTCCAAACCGAAGGGCCAATGATAAACGGTATAGGAAGATCAATGAGCGACGGGGTCCCGGCACCGCCAGTTTCGCCCCAGTATAGGCGCGGGTGAGATACGAGAATGCCTGTACCGGTGACAAGCAGGCCAAGTACGCTCAGCACGACGATCCAGTGCGTGATACGAACGAGCGCGATATGGCGTGGCGTAGATGCCGTCTCAACTGCTGATTCAACGTTAACTTGCCTAATCATCAAATTAGCCACCAGAAGTTTTGTCATCGTAGGTCAAAAAAAGAACCACGGCAATACCAGGGCAATACAAATTGACGGGCGGGAAATTTGAGCCCTGTCTGATTTAGCGATAAGCTCCGCCCTTCAATGGCTAACTCAGGAGAGACCTATGAAACGACGCCTCAAGCTCTCGGCGGTTCTTAGTCTGCTTCTGGCTACGTCGGCTACGATGCTGGCTCAAGCTCAAAAAGACGCCCACATAGGAACCTGGAAACTGAACGTCGCAAAATCAAAATTTAACCCAGGACCGGGCTACAAAAGTGAGACTCGAACCTATGAAGCAACTGCCGATGGTTACAAATTCCAGGGAGAGCGCGTCAATCCGGATGGAAGCACCCCAAAATATGGATTCACAGACGAAAGCCGGTGACGCTCGCGTTCTTCGCGTTTTCGCTCTTGTTTACGCCTATTTTATTCGTCTGGACCCACGGCCTCCATCTCCTTCTGGTCTTCGCTGCGGCTGTCGGGTTATTCGGCTCGGGGCAAATGACATGGATGGCCGTGTGGCTGCCCGAGCTTTACCCCACGCGCATTCGAGCTACTGGCGTAGGTTTCATCTTCAACCTTCCACGCTTGCTCGCTGCGGCGGGTACGCTGATGGCGGGCAAATTGATTGTGAAATTCGGCGGTTTCGGTAATGCCGCAATGCTCGTGGCCACTATTTACGTTTTGGGCCTCGCCGTCGGACCGCTCTTACCAGAAACTCGCGGTAAACCGTTGCCCGAATCAATCTAACTGGCACAGTGCTTTGCCTTCTTGGGGGAGAGACTTATTGAGAGCCCGGCAGTTAGCCTCGTGTCGCTTTGGAGTTCTCTCAAAGCAGCAAATAAGCGCGGATTGCCTGCTAGGAGGACTCGGGCCCACTAACCTCATTGCCCCCGACGAAATATACCTTTCGGGATCATCATGTGCACGCCCTTGTTCCCGTCCACCAACTGGGTGACGTGCAGATCAGCCGCGACACTTGCAAGCATGTAGGCGTCATCTCGCGTCAGATGCTTCTCATTGACCAAGAAATCGATCATTTCCCGGACGGCAATCTTGGTCGCTTCATTCAGATCCTCGTGAAGACCCATCGTGATGTAGTGCGTGGGTGTTTCAGCGCGTGGCCACAGAATATGAATGTCTTTACGCACAACGAACTGGAGCGTGCCAGTTAGGGAAGTTTCGAGCGCGGAGAGATCCACCTCGCCGTCTCCCTGGCCTGCATGGCCGTCGCCGATTTGGAAGAGAGCCCCTTTTGTGAAGACGGGGAGGAAGAGCGTCGAGCCCGCAACCAGGTCTTTGTTATCCAGGTTGCCTGCGTGAATCCATGGTGGGCCGCTGCTAACGCGCCCGGTCACTTCCGGCGGGGCTACGCCGATGCTTCCGAAAAACGGATGCAGCGGGATCTCGATCCCGTTTCCAAACAGCGCGACCATGCGCTTCTCGTCCAGTGGGATGATTTTCCCCCGTGCATACGGGAAATCCTCCGGGAGCAAGCCGCGGCCGGGCATAAACGTGTTGAAGGCATAGGCAAGGGCTAGCCGGATATTCTCGATGCGAACTTCCAGGACGTCACCAGGTTCGGCGCCCTCGACGGAGATCGGTCCGTCTAGAATATGCCCTCCGGGGCCCTTATCCTGAACCTCGCGGTAGATGTCCCGCAGCGACTGTTCGACTTGCACAGGCCGCGCTCCTGCGGTTTCGAGTTGATCCGGGCTGAAACTGATTAACGTCTGGACCTCGACAGTATCGCCGGACTTTATCCGAAGCACCGGCGGAACTTTTGCATCGTAGTGTCCCCATGCGACGGTTTTAGGCGTGGGCTTGAGCTGGTAGACGTCTCCGCGCGACGCGGCGGGTTGCTGCGCTGGCAGCGACGCGGCAAAGGAAGTGAATAGAAAAAAGGCAGGAGCTACAAAGCGTCTCATGGATTGCTCCTTCGCAAGGCGAGAATGGCTGCTAGAGCCCATATTTTTTACTTCGACGGGAATTGTACCCCACCAGTTTTTCTAGAAACATGTCGCACATTTACCTCGTGACATCCGAGCCCCGGAAGGATCGTGGCGAAGGGGCACACAGCGGCTAAGTTATCGGCCGCAAATCCCCTTGACTCCCGGCCTCTCCGTCCACAGAACACGAGTTCTGACCAAGGGCGGTTCCATTCGGTGCCGACGGAGACGGTGCAACGGCTAAAGCTTCGTATGGCGCGTCAGTTGAATTGTGTTTCTAGGGCTCGCCTGGAATAGGCGGGGTAGTGTTGGGAGGCCTGCGATGGTGCGTCGCCTGCTCGTAGCCGTAGGCTAATTTTATCAGTATGCCTTCATCGTAGGGCCTACCCATAAACGTAATCCCTGCAGGGAGGTTGTCGCGGGTGAAACCAGCGGGAACCGCGATTGCGGGAACAAACACTAGGAACGTATTCAGATAAGGCGCACCCTTCGTATTTACGTATGGCGGACTTGTCGCATCTTTGATCAGGGTTGGTTGGTGTTCGATGGACTTGTAAACGATGGCGTCCAGCTTGTTATCCGCCATGACGTTCAAAACGTTGATCATCAGCTCGTCCCGGGCCATCAAGTATTGGTAGTGCCTGGATTCGTCGGAGGAAGCCCGGAGCCGATCCTGGGCGTACCGTACCACTTTGGCAAAATCGGGCGAGCGCAACATCTCTTCGCGGGTTTTGAAGGGGGGCTTGGCGCTCCTTCCAAAAAACACCTTGAACGAGTCGTCGGGTTCGGTGGGACCTACGGCTCGCTTAGCGAGCAGTTCCTTAAGCCTCGGAATCACGATGGGATCGACCACCGAAGCTCCCGCGGCTTTCAAATCCGCGACCGCTTTGTCGAAAACGGCGGTCACTCTAGCGAAGTCTTGCGACGCTGGTTCGGAGCTAACGCCCATCGGCTCGCGCAATACGCCGATGCGCGCACCCTTCAGGCCGTTTTTGTCGAGGAATTTTTGGTAACTGACGGGGACATGGCCTACGCCCAGGGCGGTCAGCGAGTCCTCCGGATCATAGCCGACCAACACATCCAGTAGCTTGGCCAAATCTGTTACCGTGCGGGCCATTGGTCCGAGCGAGCCATTCATCTGCGGCGCGCCATCATACATGCCGCTTCGGCTCACCAAACCCGCCGTGGGCCTCATACCAACCACGGAGTTCCAGGTGGATGGCCGGCGTATCGACGCGAAGCCTTCCTCTCCGACCGCCACTGTCGCGAAGTTTGCGGTAAGACTCGCGCCCGGTCCTCCAGACGATCCGCCTACGGTGCGATCCAGCGCGTATGGGTTTCGCGTGAATCCGAAGAGAGAGCCGAATGTGTCGCCTCCGCCGAGCTCGCCGAGAGTGCCCTTTCCCAGGATTATTGCTCCCGCCTTTTTCAGTTTTTCTGTCACAAATGAGTCTCTATCCGGGTAGTAATTTTTGAAAAGGATCGAGCCCAGGGTCGTAGGCATGCCCTTCGCGTCCATCTGATCCTTGAGGATGACGGGAATGCCGTGAAGTGGGCCGACGAACCCCGAGGATTTAAGTGCGGCGTCCAGCCGGTCCGCCTCTTGGAGAGCCTGGGGATTGATCGAAATTACTGCATTGAGTTCCGGCCCTTTCTTGTCATAGGCCTCGATGCGATCGAGATACAGTTGGACCAGTTGGTGAGCAGTGAGTTGTCCCGATTTGTAGGCGTCATGGACGTCTTCTATGGTGGCCTCGAGGAGGTGAAAGTTTTTGGACTGGCTTGCAGCTTTACTGGGCGCAAAAAGGAGGAGAGCGAGCAAGACAGAGGCAAATGCGAATTTCAATTGGAAGGAACCGAGAACGCGTGGAATACTCCTCGTGCACATAGCCGCGCCTCCTTGATGATCGTGGCGATCCGAGTTCCAGCGACCTTTGCGACTGCAAAATGCGTTTCTTTTCGTCTACGAATGGAGATGCTCGTAGGCCTCCGCGATTTCATTCCCCGTGGCGAACCAAACTCGGTCCTGCTTCTGGATATGCGCGATCGCTTGCTGGAAATATTTGATGTGCAAGGGCTGTCCGGTTAAAAAAGGATGAAGTGGGATGCCCATCACTCGCGCGAGCTTATGGCTTTCGGCGTAGAGGGTCTCAAACTGGTCCGTGACGGCCTTGAAATATTCGTCGCCCGTGTAGCCATGCCTTGCAAAAAGGCTGATGTCATTAAGTTCCATGCAATACGGAACCGAGAATAGCTTTCCTTTTTTCACTTTCATCGCGTAAGGCTGATCATCGTTATTCCAATCGCCCACATAACGAACGCCTTCTTCAGCCAGAACATCGAGCGTATTAAGCGTCTCGGCTAGGCCTGGTCCCAACCATCCTTTGGGCCGCTCGCCCACCGCACGCTCGATTGTGCTGAGGGCCGCGTGAATGACATTCCTCTCATCATCACTCGACAGAGAAGACAGGAGCTGGCTATTGGTAATCCCGTGCCCCATGAATTCCCAATGTCGCTTCTTCATTTCTTCAATGGCCTTCGGGAATACTTCACATACAGATGAATTCAGAGCCACGGTGGCGCGGAGCCCTGCGGAATCCAAAACGTCCGCAATTCTCCACAAGCCAACTCTCATCCCATATTCTCGCCAGGCGTAGTTAATTACGTCGGGAACCACTTCCCCTGGATTCGGAGACGTCGTCACTCCCACTGCTGAGTCGTAGCTCCAGGCCTCAACGTTCGGGATAATCCACACTGCCAGAGTTTTGCCCCCGGGCCATGTAAACGGCTTTCGTTCAAAAATCAGGGAATCGTCATATCGTTCGGGCCTGCGCACGTTCTTGATTGGTGTTTGAGCGCGGGCAACGTTATCGGCAGCGCCGCTTCGACGTTGATCGGCCGTTTGGGCCATGGATACGCCTGGAGCCAGAATGAGGCCCGCGCCGACTGCGGATAATCCACCGAGAACTTCGCGCCGCGAGGGACGATCATGAGAACGATTAGACGCGTCTTGCTCTCTGGACAAAGAAGTTTTGCGCTTCATTTTCTTTTCCCTTTCTTACTTAGTGGCCGACCGAGGATTGAGCATATCTTAATCCCGATCTGGGGGTTCGGGGTCAAATTGAGGAGCGACCGCATATATACGCATATATAAAGGACCGACCTCCTGGTGCAACGCCAGGGGATCGCGTGTTAGTAACAGGGCGGTGATTGAGTTTACTAACGGTCGCTTAAGCTCCCTCAATCATTCCCGCAGCGCACTGATAGCAAATAGGGAAGTTGGATTCGGAACCCACTGCCGTCGGCTTAAAAGACCCGCAAACGGCCCAACAGCCACAAACCAATCCAGTAAACTACAAAAGAATCAACAGCGGTTGGAGCCGAGCGCTGCAGCATTTAGGCCCCAGTTGTTGTGGGTACCAGCACAAATCCCGCACACCAGGATCTTCATTTTCCGCCAGAATTAGTTCGGTCGAGGCGAGTTGCGCGCAATTTGTTTTCGGTCCGTCGGCGATAGCTATATGCCTGTGCATGAAGTTCTCATAAAGCGGTAACTATGTGTATAATCGTATAGCCATGGAGCGTGAAAAAACCTCGCTTCCAGCCCATCGAGCGCGACTCGCCGCGGTGCTCCGCGCCGCGAAGGAAGTGGTGTCCGTCGATACTGTGTCTCGAACACTTAGTATCGAACGACGTGCCGCAGCCAAGCTTCTGTCACGATGGAAACAGCAGGGCTGGTTACGACGCATAGGACACGGACTTTATATTCCGGTCCCCTTGGACTTGGCCGGCAGCGAACAGGTGCTTGCAGATCCATGGGTCCTCGCACCAACCCTTTTCAATCCATGCTACATCGGTGGTTGGACGGCTGCTCATCACTGGGAACTGACCGAGCAACTCTTTAACGAGACTCTAGTCTTCACTGCGCGGCGTTTCACTCGACGTCGCGTGGTAGCTCAGGGTGCAGTTTTCGTACTGCACAGAATCCAACCCAAACGTCTCTTCGGATTGAAAACGCTGTGGCGCGGCTCCGTCAAAGTCTCTATATCGGATCCGCCGCGAACCTTAATTGACATGATTGCTGCACCAGAGGTGGGCGGTGGCATAGACCATGTAGCGGATAGCCTAGCGGCGTATTTCCACACTAAGAAAGCAGACCGCGATCTGTTGATTCACTACGCAGAGCAGTTTGATAACGGCGTCCTCTTCAAGCGCCTCGGATATCTCGCGGAAACCCGGTTGCACGACGACAAACTAGCTGCCGCGTGTCGCTCACGCTTGACACAGGGATACACCCGTCTTGATCCCACACTTGCTCCGAAAAAACTTGTCACCTCATGGCGGCTCTGGCTGCCGTCAGGGACGAAGCAAGCGGCCCCATGATCGATAGGCGCGAAATCCTTGAAGCCGCGTCCTCGTTTTCGCTGCTGCCCAACATAGTTGAGAAGGACTACGTTCTGGGATGGATACTTGCCGGCATTTATGCGCATGAAGATCTCGCAGAGACTTGGATATTCAAGGGCGGCACCTGCCTCAAAAAGTGCTATTTCGAGACTTATCGCTTTTCTGAAGACCTTGATTTTACGCTCCGCAATGAAGAACATCTCGACGAGGAGTTCTTACAGACAGTCTTTGAGCAAGTCGTCGCATGGGTGACGGACCAGTCTGGCCTTAATATTCCCGCCGACCAGCTTGAATTCGACATCTACGCCAATCCGCGCGGACGCCCTAATTGCGAGGCAAAAATCGCATACCGCGGGCCCGTCTCACCGACCTCGGGCGGTTGGCCGAAAATCAAGCTCGACCTGACAGCCGATGAGAGGCTGGTCCTCCCATCTGTCCGGCGCGAAGTCTTTCATCCGTATAGCGACCGTCCAGAAGGAGGCATATGGGCAAATTGCTATGCCTACGAAGAAGCGTTCGGCGAAAAACTGCGAGCGCTCGGAGAACGGGCGCGGCCACGCGACTTGTACGATGTCGTGAACCTCTATCGCCATACGGATAGCCGGCCGAGCGCCACAGTGCTGCTTGACGTGCTTCGGCAAAAATGTGCTTACAAAGCGATTGCGGTTCCTACTCTTCAGATGCTCGTGCCACATCGCCCTGCACTCGAAGGAGTGTGGTCGGACATGTTGTCCCACCAACTTCCCGTACTCCCGCCACTCGATGACTTCTGGGATGCGCTGACAGAGATTTTCAACTGGATGATCAGCGGCGCTCCGGTCCCGCAACGCGCACTCATCCAGCGCGGTATCGACGAAGTGCCCGTACGCACACGCCTCTTGCCGATGAATATTCCGCTTCGCTCACGTTCCGACCTTGAGATTATTCGCTTCGCAGCGGCGAACCATCTCTGTGTCGATCTTGCCTATGAAGGCAGCGTTCGGCGCATAGAGCCATATTCGTTGCGGCAAACAGCCGAAGGAAATTACGTGCTGGGCGCGATACGCAGTGATTCAGGCGAGTATAGGTCCTACCGGGTGGACCGAATACAAGGAGCGACTGTGACTTCGCAGGTTTTCGCGCCGCGTTACGCGGTCGAATTGACTTCGACGGGCCCGCTGACAGTCGCCCCTTCAACGGCGATGCCGCGCTTGCCACGGATTCGCACCGCGACCAGAACCAGGCACCAAGGACCGACCTACGTGTATCGATGCACTATCTGCGGACGGACATTCAATAAGAAAAGAATGGATGGCTCGCTCAATGCGCACAAGAATCGCCGTGGATCCCCTTGTTATGGGCGATACGGCGTGTATGTGCGGACGAAATACTAGAGCCAACAGAAATCCAACTTTGGACTTTCGCGCAGTTCGAAGCATGATTGTGTGCGCAGAGTGTAATACTCCTAGACTATCTGCACACACATCGCGAAGAACAAAAAACGTGAAGAGCCTGAAGAGATGAGCCGCGCACGGGATCTGGCCGATATTCTTCTCGCCGCTTCGCTCGCGGAATTCGACGGTCTGAAGTTGAAGCAGGCCATCGACGCGACCTTCAAAGCAAGGGCCTCGCATCCTGTCCCACCACAAATGCCAGACCCACCGAAACGCATCGCCTCGTCCTACAGGCAAGTGGCCCGCGAACTCGAGCTGCCCTGGCGAACAATCGAAGAGGCCGGACACGCCGCAGCGCAATTCCTGAATCTGGTCCTGAAAGGCGATGCTCGTACCAGGTGGAACCCCGTTGAGTGGAAATGGGGAAGGTAGCTTAGGGCCAACGCAGCTGGCACTGTTAGGCATGTAATTTTCCCCAGGCAAACTTTTTTAGGTTAGCCGACCATTTTTGCCGAGTTGTTGGGCATTTAGTAGATATGAGGGTGAGTTCGAACCCGCTCAGCAAAGGTAGCAAGCCAAAATCTCACTACCACCCACCTGGCGTAGCCACAAGATTCAGCCCACAAAGCTTCGGGATTGCACAAGCGGTTTTATTCCACTTCGCAGAATCCACTCAAAATCTTCCTTTTTGAGGTGAGTCTGTGAACATTTTTCGTTTTCGGGACCGCGTCGGAGTTCTCGACGAGCGGTCGCAGCGCTTCCTGAAGACTGTGGCTTGGCTCGGTGGCTATGTCACCCCGGAACAAGCGCAAGAGCTGGGAATCAGGAACTCAGTAACCCGGGTCCATGTCCAGTTGAAGGACTTGGAATCCTGGGGCTTTATCAAGCCCGTTAGCGCATACCCCGCGATCTACCAGGTCACGAAATCCGTGACCCGGCTTTTGGGCGCTGACTTGTCTGCTCGGCGTCAGCACGCGCTTGAGACAATCCGAACCCGGCTGCTGACAGTCAACTTCTACCTGGAGGCGATCCGCTGGCCGGTTGAATTCGTGCTCGACCACAAGCAGAAGATCTCCAAACTTTGTGAAGTCGTTGCTGAACCCGCCTTGCTGCCTTACCGCGGCAGCAAGCCGTATCTCTGGCAGGACCTCGTCCTCCAACGTCCGTCCGGAGAAGTCGTCTTCACGATGGTTGACTACTTCGGTCGACACCCTTATCGCCAGCTGTACCGGCACCTGAAACGATTTGCGCCGATCCTTGGCCCAGATCATTTGAGGCTGATGACCGTGGTCAGCTCCGAGCACCGTGAACAGGTATTTCGCCGGAAGCTCCACAACGCGAGGCTGCAACGGCTCTTAGAGCAGCAAGGCCTAGATCTCCCATTGAGGGACATGGTGACGATCTACCGGGTCCGACGGGCGGTGCCCGTCGTCCGCCCACTCATCACGAACAAGCAACAGCTTCGCGAGCTGCGGGCCCGGAGGCTCGCTAACCGTGGCACGGGCGACTCGCAGCAGACCAGACACGTCATCCACAACAACGAAACCCACACGAATACCAACATTTTAGGCGAAGAAGGAGGCGTGTGATGGTGAAAGCCGCGGCCGCTTTGATGCGGAAAATCTGGCGACAGATTTCTCGGCAGATTTTCCGCCAAAATAGAACCCTTACCCTTCCTGTACCGCCACACCCCCGGGGGCAACAATCGGGGGCGGTCCTGGGGACGTTCGAACCGCCCCCGGAATCGCAGCGAGTCTTGCTGGATGAGCTGACCGAAAACATCCTTTCTCGGCTGCCGGAAGACCTGGACTGCCGCGCACGCGGTCGGCGTGTCATGGCAAAGTTACGCGACCTGGTCGGCGACCTGCCAGCCAGCGCCGACCATCACCACAGCAGCCGCTTCGGGCTCCTACAGCACTCGCTCGAAGTCGCCCTCAAGATGCTGGAGGAGTTTGAAAAGACGCTTCTCCCCGATGCCCCTCCAGACCTGGCCGTTTTCAATACCGAGGCGGACCCTCTGCAAACACAGTGCCTCTGCTTCCTCGCCGGTCTGGGCCACGACCTAGGCAAACTCTTGGACATGGATGTCTGGGCAGGAGGGGAGTGTTGGTCGCCTCTAAACCAGACCTATGCCGAGTTTCTGAGACAAGTCAAAGTGGAGCCGGTGCTGGAATGGAACGAGAAGCGGGTACACGGCGGTCATGCCCAGTTCTCACCTTGGCTCATGCACCATCTCTTGAGTCCTGCCGATGTCCGATTCATCGGTTTGGGGCGGTTGCCGGAGCTGGCAGCTGCGCTTACGGGCACTCATACCCCTGACCAATCGACCCCTCTGGCGCGTCTGGTAAGCACGCTCGATCAGCAGAGCGTCGAGCAGGCCGCGCCGGACTGGATGCTGAAGCGACCCGATAGCAAGGTCAACCAGTTCATCCGCGCCCTTAGGGACTTGATCTCCGGAGGCAGGCTGAGGGTCAATTCCCCCGGTGCGCCCGTCTATGTCACGTGCGACAGCGCTGCTGTAGTCGTCCCGCGCTCGCTCTCGGCAGCCCGTGGCTACCTGAAGGAGGACAAGATCACGCTGCCTTCCAACCACCATCTCTATGACCTCCTGGCGCAAGCAGAAGTTGTGGAAGCGGATGAAAATGGTCAATGCGTGAAGAGGATCAGGGTACCGGGGAAGCGTGGCCCTGTCGAGCTCTACGCCTTGATCTTTGCGACGAACACGATCATCCCGCAGGCGATTCTGCCGATGCTGCCCACATTCACGTTTGAGGTCGTGCCGGAAGAACTGACGCAAACAAGTGCGCTTGCCCACAGCAGGAAGGAGTCGCTGGCAATCGCAGTACAGCCGCTCGGCTGAACTGTCGCGGCAAAATCCATTAATCGCAGAGACCCAGCCACAAACGCCAAAGGTCACGCGCCAGCGGCGGGCCCGCCGCTGGCGCTGGGTAGGTGGGGAGACCCGAAGCCGCGAGAGATGCTCTCGAAGTTACCGCCGATCCAATTTGAGATCGAGCTGACGAACGCGACCGAGCCTCTGGCTTAAAAAGGGCACCCACCCACAGCTGGAAGCGATCCAGGCTAAAACAA
>Ga0207036_10191_pt1 | contig 11354 bp, 9 predicted proteins | sample Alteio_BWMinCont_78_FD_153284 | JGI IMG/M metagenome (GOLD analysis project Ga0207036, IMG submission 153284) | Enriched cells from forest soil in Barre Woods Harvard Forest LTER site, Petersham, Massachusetts, United States -... | ecosystem: Environmental > Terrestrial > Soil > Temperate forest >... | reverse complement strand
GTTGGTGGCGCTAGCGGGTTCCCTTCTGGCTGGTCCAAAAGCAAAAAAATAAGCGGGCGGCTCCGGGTGGGCGAACTCCGACAAAAGGGGCGCAGCGTGCTGGGCTCACAGCGATTTGGTGTGGCTGGCTGAGCTGCAAGGGGTTGCCACAGTCGGGAATGGGGCGAGGGGCGGCGAAGATGACTTGGGGCCGGGTGTAAGCCAGTTTGCCACAGCCGGCGGCGAAGATACTTCCGAACTGGCCATGCCCGCGCTCACCGCTGGCCGGGGAGGCCGCCTCTACGAATTCAGGGAACCGCGCGACCAGGCGGCAGGCATGACTTTCCTGTTGTTTTCCAAAAGGAAGTGTGGCATCCTTCCTGTTGGAAACCAAAATGGCGGTGCTATGAAGCAAAAAACGGACGTCTTACAAGGCACATTGGCGTTGATGGTCCTCAAGACTCTCGATGTCCTGGGACCGCTGCACGGCTATGGAGTCGCGCGGCGCATAGAGCAGATCAGCGGAGATCTGCTGGCCGTAAATCAAGGGACGCTCTATCCCGTTCTATTGAGGCTGGAGCAAGAAGGCGCGATCGCCTCCGCGTGGGGGGCCTCGGAGAATAATCGCAGGGCGCGCTTCTATCGACTGACCGAGCAAGGACGCAAGCAGTTACAGGTCGAGACCCAAGGTTGGGAACAAACGGCAGCGATTATTGGTCGGTTCTTCGAAGCCAAAGCGGAGGATTTGTCGTGAGATCTCTGAGGCGGTTCTTCACTCGTCTGGCCAGCTTGGCGACAAGGCGGGCACAGGACGAACGATTGAGGGAAGAGATTGCGGAACACATTGCTCTCGAAACCGAAGAAAACCTTCGCGCAGGTTTATCCCCCATTGAGGCCCGACGCCAGGCCATGCTGAAATTTGGCGGCGTGGAAGCGATGAAACAAGACTATCGAGCCGAGCGAGGCCTGCTATTGATCGAGAATTTGGTGCGGGACGTGCGCTTCGCTCTCCGCATGTTGCGCAAATCTCCCGGCTTTACCGCTGTTGCCGTGGTGACCCTGGCCGTGGCCATTGGCGCAAACGCTGTGGTTTTTGGCGTGTTGAATGCGCTGATCCTGCGCCCGCTGAATGTGCCTCAGGCGGAGAGCCTCTGGGGAATCGAGCGCGGGAGCGATAGGGCCGTGAATCAGTCCTATCCCGACTATCTCGATCTGCGCGAGCGCAACCGCAGCTTTGATGATCTGGCAGCTTATAACGTCGTTCCGGTAGGGCTGGATACGGGAAACAATCCATCCAGCGCCTGGATCCTCGAAGTGACCGGGAACTACTTCGACGCATTAGGCATTCACCCGTATCTTGGCCGTTTCTTCCATGGCGCCGATGAGCAAGGTCCAAACAGCGCTCCGTATATCGTGCTCACCTACGTGTTTTGGCATAGCCATTTTCAGGATGATCGCGGCGTGGTGGGCCGTACGGTTCAGCTGAACCACCATCCTTTTACTATTCTGGGCGTAGCACCGCCTGAGTTCCGGGGAACTTTGTTGTTTGTCTTTCCCGATTTCTGGGTGCCGATCGTCAACCAAGAGCAGGTAGAGGGGATGGATGTGCTGAATGCGCGCGGGAACCGCGGCATTTTGATGGTGATGGGGCATCTGAAGCCGGGAGTCACGCCGTTACAGGCTGTTGCCGATCTCAACTCCATTGGCTCGTATCTGGAAAACACCTACCCCAAAGACGATGGCCACATGACCTTCTCCTTGACGCGTCCAGGTCTTACCGGCGACTGGTTGGGCGGGCCGATACGGGCATTCCTTACAGGATTGATGCTGCTGGCGGCACTAATTCTGCTGGCCGCTTGTGCCAATCTGGGCAGCCTGTTTGCCGCCCGCGCCGCCGACCGTTCCCGGGAAGTTGCTCTGCGCCTCGCCCTTGGAGCGGGCCGCCTGCGCATTCTGCGGCAACTCTTTACCGAAGCCGTGCTGATCTCCCTCATCGGAGGCGCTGTCGGTCTGTGGGGCAGCGTGGCGTTGTTGCGCGGGCTGAGCGTATGGCAACCGCTTCCAACAGCCCCCCTCCAAGTGCCTGTCAACCCAGACGCAAACGTCTATGCGGTAGCCTTGCTGTTGAGTTTAGCGAGCGGATTCCTCTTTGGCGCGGTCCCGGTAAGGCAGGTGCTTCACACCGACCCATATCAGGTCATCAAGTCGGGATCAACGGGCACGGTGGGACGGCGGATCACAGTCCGAGACCTGTTGCTCGTCGTGCAAATTGCCATCTGCGCGGTGCTGGTCACTTCTTCGCTGGTCGCCGTGCGCGGGCTGGTGCGTTCGCTCCACAGCAATTTCGGTTTTGAGCCGAAGAAGGCACTGCTGATTGAGACCGCTCTGAGCATGGCCGGTTACAGCGCCGACCGAGCGCCCGCGATGCAAAAGCGCATGATCGACGCTTTGCAGACCATTCCCGGCGTAACGTCGGTGGGACTGGTGGATCGGCTACCGTTGTATTACGGCGCCAACGGCTCGAATGTCTTTACCGACCAAACGACGGATCTGCGGCCAGCGAATGCCGCTGCGGAAGCCATGTTGTACAACATATCTCCGGAATACTTCGATGCGGCCCGGACAAGCTTATTGGCCGGCAGGACGCTGTCATGGCATGACGACAAAAACGCGCCACGCGTAGCGGTAGTCAATCGGGAGTTTGCAAGCAAAATCTTGGGTTCCGCAACCGACGCAATAGGCAAATATTTCAAGAGGCAAGATGGAACGCGCCTACAAGTGGTAGGCGTTGTAGAAGACGGGAAATATGCGAGCCTCGCCGAAGATCCACAGCCGGCGATGTTTCTCCCCATCCTGCAATGGCCTTCGACTCAGGTAAGCCTGGTGGTGCGCTCGGATGGCGATCCACTGCAACTGGCGCCAGCCGTCAAGAGTACCGTGCAGGAGCTGGATGCCGGGCTGCCCTTTACCCTGCGGACGTGGAACCAAGAACTGGAGAGCGCTCTGTTTCCTTCCCGAATGGCGACACTGTCGCTGGGAGTTTTGGGGGTGATGGGCGCGATGCTGTCTGCCACCGGCGTCTTTGGAATGGCTGCGTACTCGGTCAGCAAACGGCTGCGGGAGCTGGGGATTCGCATGGCCCTCGGCGCGCAGCGTAAGGAAGTGTTACAGGCAGCGTTGGGCCGAGCATTCAAATTGCTGGCTTTTGGTTCAGCAGCAGGATTGCTGCTGGGAATACTGGCGAGTCGGGTGCTGGCATCGATCGTGTATCAGGCCACTCCCCGCGATCCGCTGGTATTGGCTGGTGTGGTTCTAGCAATGTTGTTGCTGGGGCTGCTGGCTACCTGGATTCCAGCGCGACGTGCGTTGTCGATCGATCCCGTGATCCTGCTACGGGAGGAGTGAACAACCGCGGCACAGGCGGGAATAGGTTCTTCGACTCGCAAGATGAAGGCCGCGCGTCTCTACCTAGTTTCTCGCTCAGTATTCCCGGAAGCCAGTTGTTGCCATCGGGCCAACCCGCTTATCGCGGCGGTCTCCAGTCAATATTTCCCTGTTCCGTGCGATCGGCAACTCGCCTCGTCGGATTAGGTATCCGCAAAGTAGCCCTCCATGTTCGAAACCGGGATGGTGTGTAATACAAAATTAATACAAGACTTACGTGCCTGGCGAATGGACTCGAATCGATCCGGGCCTCGAAATCCAACGCGGATATTACACGGAGACGGCTTCGCGCTAGGACACGATCGACAAGCACGCGGGCGCCTGCGCGCCAAGGTACGCGCACGCTAGGGTAGCCCGCCACAATGGAGTGCGCCTACCTATTATTACCCAGTTAACGACACCAGGGCATTTGAGGCTGGAAAGAAGGGCACACTGGTGAGGGAGAGGGCGCCGATTGCGAGGAGTCCGAACCTGGATGGTTATCATGAAGACGAATCGTTATTTGTGGGGCGCTCTGTCGGTCCTGATTTGTTCGCTCGGCATACACTTGTTGCTCGATTCGATTCGTCATGCCGGGCCGTATGCCGACGAATATGTTTTGCTGGGGGCAACCTTTACGGCTCTTGGGTTGGCGACACTGGGGATCCGACTTGGGCAGTACCGGCAAACGCGAGCGATGCCGGGGCACATGCGACGCGGATCACACTTCAGAAGCAGGTCGGGAGGGGCAGACAATTCTTAGGGGATGCCCGGAAGAGCGTGCGCTGCTCCGCGAGAGGGATTCCTTGCTGGAGATCCGGTACGAGGGGATTGTTGCGGGGACTTTGCCACGGAACGACATTTGCTAGACACCTGTTGCTAATACTCGGAAGATAGAAATAGAGTGACTGCACTTGGAAGGTGTAGCGTGCCGAACCGCGCTTCAGCAGTGGAATCCATTTCGCCAGCTTTTGCCCGGACAAAGCAGCTCCTTTTCCGGCCGTTTCACTTTGGGTTTTGGGCGCGGCTGGCGGTGGTGGCTCTGGTTACAGGGGAGGCCGGAGGCCTAGGGGGTGGTGGGGGAAGTCTGCCGAACTTAAATACGAATCGGGGCGGCGATAATCACTGGGCCAATTACTGCTCTTACCGCTGGGCGGGGGCGGCGCATCTCGTCAGCATACCGAGATGGGAGGAGATTCAACCTTATACAGGGTGGATCGTGGTAGGTGTGGCGTTGGTTCTGGCTCTGCTGCTCTTGTGGATTTACAGCGACTGCGTTTACCGGTTTATTCTTTTGGATGCGGTGGTTGGCGGGCAGTGCCGGTTGCGCGAGGGGTGGCGGCGGTGGCGAGAGGCTGGGCGGCGATACCTTTTCTGGGTCGTGGCGTTTGGGTTCGCGGCGTTTGTTTTGGTGGGAGTCGTGGCAGGAGTACCGGCTTTGCTTGCGTATCGCGCGGGGTGGTTCCAGAATCCGGACCAGAACCTCGGGGTATTGATTGGCGGGGGAATTCTGCTGGTGCTGGTGATGATTCTGCTGGTGGCGGTGCTGGCGATCATCGACATGCTGGGGCGGGATTTTCTGGTGCCGGTTATGGCCTTCGAAGAAGTGGGGGCGATGGATGGCTGGCGCACGGTGCTGGCGATCATGGCTGAGGAGAAGTTGGCATATGCCGGATATGTGTTGATGAAGATCGTGTTGGCCATGGGGGGCGCGATTATTTTCACCTTCCTAAATTTGATCGTGGTTTTGATTCTGTTGATTCCGCTGGGGCTGCTCGGCGGGATTGGATTCCTGATCGGCAGAAGTGCGGGAGTGAGCTGGGATAATGCTTCCGTCGTGTTGCTGCTGGCCGCGTTCGCTCTGCTCGCGTTGGCGGGGCTACTTTACGTAGTGGGATTCGTGTATGCGCCGGGGCTGGTGTTTTTTCAATCCTACACGCTGGAATTTTTTGCGCCACGGTATGGGCCGCTGGGGAGCAAAATGTTTCCGCCGAGCCCGCCCATGACGCCGCCGACGCCTGCAATTCCGCCTGGGGAACTGTTGCTACCGCCGGAACCGTCGCCAACGTAGAACGTAGTCCGATCGAAGGGGCCACCACTCCGGAAGTCTGCTAGAGCGGAAACGCGAGCGACGGGCTTACAACTTCGACTCGAGTACATCCCACTTTTGAATTTCCGGAGACTTCGCGAACAGTTCTGCAGCTTTCGCCATCAGCGCGGCGGCGACTTTCCCGCTCAGGTGCGCTTCGCGGCCGGCTTCGTCATTAAAAACATCAAAAATTCCAAAGCTGGAAGTTCCCATGCGGATGGCGAACCAGGCAATTGTGCCGGGTTCCGCCTCGACGAGGGGCAGAGCGCCTTTCAGAAAGCTCTCGACTTCGCTTTCCTTTCCTGGTTTGGCCTCCAACTTCGCAATGAGCGCAAGCTTTACTTTTGCCACGAAGTACTCCTCCCTTTTGTTAGAGCATCCCCCGCTTCGTTTTGGATGCTGGAAGAAGTGGTTTGGATTCCTCGGCGGCCGAAAGAATGAACTCGGCGGTCTGGTCGATGATCTGCGGACTTCTTCACCGTTCAATCGTCTTCGAACATCAATTCGTCGACGAAACACCACATCCAGTTCTCGCCGGGCTCGAAGGAGCGGACAATGGGGTGCTTCGCCGAGTGAAAATGTTTGGTGGCGTGCTTGTTTTTTGAGGAATCGCAGCAGCCCACGTGGCCGCACGTCAGGCAGAGCCGCAGGTGGACCCAGGTGTCGCCCATCTTGACACATTCTTCGCAGCCCTTGGATTTTGGTTTGACCGGTCGAATTTGGTTGAGGTGAGTGCAGACATCGGCCATTTTCTTCTCCTGAAACGACTACTTCGCCGCTTGGATGGGGATGCGGACTTGAAAGCGAGTGTCGCCGGGGACGGACGTGACACTAATGTGGCCCGCAATGTTTTTGATGATGCGACTGACGACGTCGAGACCGAGGCCAGTGCCTTCGCCAACGCCTTTGGTGGTGAAAAAGGGATCGAAGATGCGCGTCAGCGCTTCGGGGGGGATGCCGGCGCCGTTGTCGGCAATTTCGACGAGGACGAAATCGTTTTCGCGGGCGGTGCGGATCGTGAGCTTGCCATCGCTCTTCATGGCGTCGGCGGCGTTGTCGATGAGGTTGGTCCAGACTTGATTGAGTTCACTGCCGCTGGACATGACTTTGGGAAGATCGCGGGCGTATTCGCGGATGACCTTGATGCCGCGCTTGAGTTTGTGATTCATGATGGTAAGAGTCGTTTCGAGGCCGCGCTCGATGTCGACCTCCTGCATGGGGCCTTGATCCATGTAGGAGTATTCCTTGATGGCTTTGATGAGGTCGGAGATGCGCGCAGAGCTGTGCTCGAGCTCTTCGGCGATGCGTTCCATTTCGAGGAGCGTGGCAAAGCGTGTAAGTTCGGGGCCAAGCGATGCGCCGGCGACGGCAGCAAAGCTTGCGAGGTGAGTGTCGGTGAGGCCGGCGTCGGCCAAGGATGGCGAGAGCTTCCAGGCGTCGGCGACCTTGTGCGCTTCGAGCCAGGACTGGATGGCTTCTTCGCGCTCGACACGGGCGAACTCATCCTTGAATTGCGCAGGCTCGAGTGTGGCTCGGATTTCCTCTTCGCGTTCGGCCAGAAGGCCGCAATCTTCGGGGCCGATCTCTGTGGTGCGGGCGGTCTCGCGGAGACGAGCCAAGCAATCGCGCAAGGCTGCAGCGGAGCGGCGAGCGGCTGCGGAAGGATTATTGAGCTCGTGAGCAAGACCAGCGGAAAGTTTGCCGAGGGCAGCGAGCTTCTCGTGCTGTTGCTCAGCGCGGGTAACGCTGCGAACGCGGTCGGTGAGCAAACCGACGAGGCGGCGGACGAGTTCCGGCAATCTTTTAAAGAGTTCCGGGAACTGCCCGACGGGAAAGGCCAGGAAATGCGAGGGCAGAACGGCGCGACCGGTAACAGAGATCACTTTCAGACGCGAGAAAGGAAGCATGCCCGTGATATCGCCGGCGGTAACCACAAATACAGGTCCGTCGGCACTCCCGTGTTCGCTCCTGGCACGCATCTCGCCTTCCAACATCACCATCATGAAATCAGCTACGTCGCCTTCGCGCATGATGATTTCACCGGTGGCGACGCGGTGCTCCTGACATTGGGCAACAAACCAGAGCAGTTCTTCGCGAGGCTGGTCCTGGAAAACGCGAATCTTGAGAAGTTCAGCAAGAAGCTCTTCGGCGTGCGCTAGCGTGGGACTGTCGGTCATGCGCGTCCTGCTCTCCTGATCGGCAGGCTCATTGTACCTTGGCCAGATATTGATGCATGAATTGGACGACGACGGCGCCTTCGCCTACGCCGGAGGCGACGCGTTTTACCGAGCCGTGGCGGACATCGCCGACCACAAAGATGCCCGGGACATTCGTTTCTAGCAAACCGGGATCGCGGTCGAGGGTCCAGGAAGCGGGGCGCTTGCCGTCGCGGAGGAGATCGGGGCCGGAGAGGATGAAGCCGCGGTCGTCTCGTTCGATGAGAGTGCCGAGCCAATCGGTTCGGGGCTGCGCGCCAATGAAGATGAACAGGCTTGAGGCAGGAAGTTCCTTGCGAGTGCCGCTGGGTTCGCACTGAACGGTGATGCCGGTTAAGCGCGTGTCGCCCTGGACTTCAACGAGAGTGGTTCGTGTCCAGACTTCGATGTTGGAGGTCTTTTCGATTTGTTCGATGAGGTAGTGGGACATGGTACTGGCGAGCGACGACCCGCGCACGAGCATGACGACTTTTTCCGCGAATTTGGAAAAGTGCATGGCGGCCTGGCCGGCAGAATTGGCACCGCCGATGACGTAGACGGTCTCTCCGCGACAGGCGATGGCTTCCGAGGTGCCGCCGCCGTAATAGACACCGGCACCCTGCAGGCGATCGATGCCAGGGACGTCCAGGCTGCGCCATTGCACGCCCATCGCGAGGAGGAGAGCGTTACAGGAGATTTCCGCACCATCGGCGAGCTTGACGAAGCGATAAGGGCCGTCGATGCGCAGGCCAATAACATCCTGAGGCGAAAGGATTTCGACACCAAAACGGCGGGCTTGGGCCACGGCGCGGCGAGCCAGGTCGCTGACGGAGAGACCGGAAGGAAAGCCCAGATAGTTTTCGATGCGGGAGCTGAGGCCGGCCTGGCCGCCGGGAGCTTCGCGTTCGATCATAACCGTGCGCAGGCCTTCCGAAGCGCCGTAGACGGCTGCTGCGAGGCCGGCGGGGCCACCACCGACGATGGCCAGATCGTAGAAATCGGTGAGGGCGTGGGTGCGGAGACCGACTTTGTCGGCTACCGTCGGAAGAGGCGGCTCGGCCAGCCTGGTGCCATCGGGGAACAAAACCAGGGGCAGCGTTTCAGCTTCCGGGCCGAGGGAGGTGATGAGGGTGCGGACCTCGGGATCGCTTTGGGCTAGCTCGACATCGATCCATTGATAGGGAACCTGATTCCGGGCCAGGAAATCGCGGAGTTCATAGGAGCGGTTGGACCAGCGCGTGCCGAGAACGCGAATGCCTTCGTAGAGCGGGCGGAAGGAGGAATTCCAGTCCGTGAGCAGGTCATCGATGGCCGGAAAGAGTTTTTCTTCCGGCGGATCCCAGGGCTTCATCAAGTAATAGTGGATTCGGGCTTCGTTGATGGCGTCGATGGCGGCGGTGGTATCAGCGTAGGCGGTGAGCAGGGCGCGCTTGGCTTGAGGATGGATTTCCATGGCTTCGGAAAGGAAACCGACGCCATTCATTAGGGGCATGCGCTGGTCAGCGAGGAGCAGGGCCACGGGATTATTGCGGGCTTTTAGCTCGCGAAGGGTGGAAAGGGCGGCTCCGCCGGAGCTGGCGCGCATGACTCGATAACGGTCGGAATAGTGACTGCGAAGGTCGCGCTCAATGGCTCGCAGGACCTCCGGGTCGTCGTCGACAGTGAATAGAACTGGTTTTGGCATATCCCTCAGATGATGTGGAGAGGAGATTCGTTGCAACTTTCGCGCCAGGCCCCGAGCTTGGGCTGATTCTGCCTGCCTTGTCACGCTACAATCTTGATGTCGCCTATGTCCAGTCCGCTCCATACGGCTATTGCAGGGCTCTGTGCTGGAGAAGCTCGTGCGCGCGATGCTGCGGCTGCGGAGATTTACGCGGCTGGTCGGGCGCCGGCGGAGCGCGTGGTTGAGACCTGGTGTAGCGATGCGGAACTATCGGGGTTGCTCTCTGGGCCGAAACCGGAAGTGACCGTAGGGTTGGCCGTTCAGCGGGAGACTTTCTCGAAGATTCGCGCGGCGCATAGCGTTTCGCGTTTGGCGGAGGTGCCATCAGATCAGGACGCGGAGGAGTTTGAGCTGCATTTTGCTAATGGAGTTTCTCTGGACATTTTGACATCGAGGGCTCCGGGCGGCGAAGGGGCGATTGCGCGGTATTTGGGGAAGTTTGGAGAGGGCGTGCAGCAGGTGGAGTTTCGCTGCACGAATGTAGACCGGGCCGCGGAAATATTGAAGGAACGATTTGGAGTTGCAGCGGTGTATCCGGAGACGCGCGCGGGGACAGATGGGACGCGAATCAATTTCTTCCTGGTGGTGGCTCCCGGCGGCGGCAAAGTTTTGATCGAGTTATACGAACGGAAATGATGGAACGCTGGTGTTCTCATTGGCCTGCTGTCAGATGAAGAAGTAGCAGCGAAGGCCTGCTGTGCAAGGAAAGCAAGCGAAGACCGAGCAGGTCGCGTAGCGCGCCGCCGCCCTATTGGAAGAGCACTTTGCCACTCTCTCGACGGTCGAGCGAAACAGAGCCCGCCAAGAATTGCACCAGCTGGCTACCGCGGTTTCTCGCCGCGCTCGCGCAAAAACTGCATAAGTTCTATCTCACTCCTGCGCTCGAATATTCTTAGAGCATCACCCTCTGTTTGGCTATTCCTGCGGGGCGGCTTGTACTTGCTTGTCTCGGAGCGCTTTTCATCGCGGAGGGTCTCCCGGCCGGATATCCTTCTCATCCGGACATGCCCGAAAGTGTCGCCGAGAAGGGCACGGCCATGCCGTGCCCCTTCAAAGAAAAACAAGAGAGTTCATAAACTAGAGATCGTGCTCCAGGCCCGGAGGATTTCGCCGACCGTCCATGCTTGGGCTATGCAGCCGCGGGGGATATGCGGCGGGTCGCCATCGAAGATCTCGGCAAGGGTGCCGAGGCCTAGCGCGCCGATGTGCGAGCCAAGGGGCTCGAGGTAGCGGAGTGCTGCCGGGGGATCGTTGTAAACGCGAAGGTGGCCTAGCGCGAACGGACCTAGCAGCCAGCCCCAGACGGTCCCTTGGTGATAGGCGGCGTCGCGGGATCGCTGATCGCCGCCATAGTGGCCTTGATAGTTGGGTTCGCCGGGGGCCAGGCTGCGGAGGCCGTGGGAAGTTAGCAGGCGCTCCGCGCAGATGTCCACAACGGATTTCTGCTGGTCTTTCGGCAGCGGACTTACAGGCAGGGAGACGGCGAGAATTTGATTGGGGCGCAGGGCGGCGTCTTTGCCGCCGTTTTTCGCGGCGCCGGGAACGTCAATCACATCGAAGCAGCAGTTTCGCTCGGCGTTCCAGAATTTTTGGAAGCTGTTCTTGGCTTGCGCAGAGAGGTGTTCGTAGTTCTCTGTGGATTTGCTTAGGAGACGCGCGAACTGTTCCATCGTTTCGAGGGCGTTGATCCACAGGGCGTTGATTTCGACAGGCTTGCCGGCGCGTGGCGTAACCACCCAATCGCCGATCCTGGCATCCATCCAAGTGAGTTGAATGCCGGGGCCGCCGGCGTAGAGCAGGCCGTCGCTGGAATCGACTTGAATGTTGTAGCGCGTGCCTGCGACATAGGCGTCAATCATAGCGGCGAGAACGGGATACAACTTCTCGAGCGTCGCGGTGTCTTGCGTGGCGGCAAAATACTGGTGAACCGCTTCGAAATACCAGA
>Ga0207036_10145_pt2 | contig 11370 bp, 11 predicted proteins | sample Alteio_BWMinCont_78_FD_153284 | JGI IMG/M metagenome (GOLD analysis project Ga0207036, IMG submission 153284) | Enriched cells from forest soil in Barre Woods Harvard Forest LTER site, Petersham, Massachusetts, United States -... | ecosystem: Environmental > Terrestrial > Soil > Temperate forest >... | reverse complement strand
GGTTCCTCCAGGCGGCAATTCGGCTACGACGCCTGCTGCCTTCGCCTTCGTCATCCATGTCTGCGCCAATTGCGATGCAGCGCCTTTGGTCAACGTAGTTCCGGAGACGAAAGCCTCGCCGCAATGGGCTGGCACGGAGCTGATGCCATCCGCCTCGGGATCGATGCCGAACGCTTTGCGCATTGCCGGATGCTGACTCCGAGGCGCCACGACCAGCACCAGTCCGGCCGTTGCTGTTTGTTCGGCCAGCTTGAACAATCCTTCGACATACACGTGGCCGTTCGCCGCTTCGCATTCAAGCGCAAGGAGCGCGAGATAGAGCGGGTCGCGCAGGAGCTCCGCGGGAAAATGAGCGAGCAAACGCGCAATCGAAGCCGATGTCCCAAGGCCCGCGCGGTCCCTGCCCGCGGTAAGCCGATCAAGCGCCTCGCCATCGCAGATATCCCAATAGCAGGCCGCCGACCGGAAACGCTCGGCCCAAGCGCCCGATTCGGGGACGCCGAGAACATCGCGCAACTCCACAATTGCGGTTGCCACCACGCGAGCCGTCACACCGTTTCCCAACTTGCCTTTGGAGGGAAGCTTTGTGTCTCCGAGCGGCGCGAGCAGGTCATTTACGTTTTTCAGTTGCTTCTTGTCCACGGGCTGCCCGGTCAGAAGAGCGCGTCCCACACAATTCATGTCTTCCCACCGCGCGGCAATATCGGGCGAAGCGAAGTCGCGCGCCCCCGGCACTCCCAAAGCTTCGAAGCACTTTGCGACTGAGAGTTCCGGCTTGGCCAATTCGCGCTTCATCGTCTCGAAGTCAGGTTGAAAAGACGCTCCCTCAAGCGCGGCCATTACTGCTTCCACGAAACCTCCCGGCCGCTTGCTTCCGTCAAGCACGCGCGCGCGCGCTGAGAACGGGCCATACACAGTGGGACGCGCTCCCGGTCTTGCCGAACGCGCCACCAGAACGTGCAGGGAGTGCCCGAAGGTCCAAACCGCGAGGTGGTCGCCGCCATGGCCGCGAGCAGCCTCCAGGAATAGTTCCCGCTGCATACTGTCCTCTTCGCCAAAGGCGAACGCGTTCGTATCGCCCTCGTTTTTGATGAATGCGTAGCGGCCCCCGCGCTTTAGTTTTGCCGAAGCGATATTTGTAAAGCCGCCAGAATAGTAGAGGATTTCGGCAATGCACATATGGGAATCAAGTCCCAGGGCTTCATGCGCCGCGGCCGAGTCCACTACTGGAAGCGGCGCCTTGCGTCCGGAATCAATCCAATCCTGCCAGGCCCGTTCCGCCCAGGGCTTAGCGGATGCGATGAGCTCCGGGTCTTTCTTGCGCGTGGCGCTCATGGCGTTGCCGGAGAGGCCTGTGCCCGGTGGCATCTTGGGAATGCCTCGCTGCTGCTCCTCGGGCAACTGCTGCCAGAGGCCGAACCAGGCAAAGTTGGCGATGTGAAGCCAGCTTTGGACCGTGCTCATCCACTGTTCGTCCCGTTCTGTGGGGATCTCCCTCAATGGAGCCAGCAGAAAACCAATCGAGGACATGCGCGAATCCTAACAAAAGGGCCCCGGCGCAGGCTAAGGCCGCAAGGATGTTTGTGCCGTAATGGATAGGACTTGAGCGTAACATTGAGACCTCTGGACTTGAGGGCTAATGTGAATTTCGAAAGCGAGGAGCATACATGTCAAGGGTTCGTGTCGCGGGATTTGCTGTTTCGTTGGACGGTTTTAGCGCAGGGATAGAGCAGAGCCTGGACGATCCGCTGGGCAAGCGCGGTCCAGAGATTTTTAAGTGGTATTTCCATACCAAGTCATTCCGTGCCATGCACGGGCAGGAAGGCGGATCTATCGATGTGGACGACGTGTTCGCACGGCGGGCGATGGAAAACTTTGGCGCCTTCATCCTTGGTCGCAACATGTATGGTCCGATCCGTGGCCCGTGGCTGGACAACTCGTGGAAGGGATGGTGGGGTACCAATCCGCCATACCATGCACCGACTTTCGTTCTGACGCACTACGAGCGTGAGCCGCTCGTGATGGAAGGCGGGACGACCTTCCACTTTGTCAGCGGCGGAATCGAAGAGGCGCTGAGGCTCGCGAAACAAGCGGCGGGTGACAAGGACGTCAAGATAGGTGGCGGTGTTTCCACCGTGCGGCAGTATCTGCAGGCTGGGCTGATCGATTCCCTCCATTTTGCATTTGCACCTGTTGCCCTCGGTCAAGGTGAGGCACTGCTTACTGGTATTGACCTGCCCGCGCTGGGATTTTCTGTGACCGAGCACCAGGCCACGGAGCACGCGACGCATGTTGTGCTCACGAGAAGATAAAAGACGGATCCTGGTATAGGGAGTACAAAAGGGCAGAGGCAACTGACGACTGCCACACCCTGAGGAATCGCCTGGGCCGAATGTGGAGGACTAGTACCCCAGTCTCCCATCATCGGGCCGGACACCTCTTTGGTCATGGCGCTTCCTCAGTACAGAAGGCGGGATGGTGCATGTATGACGCGCATCTTCATTTCTGTTTATCCGTGGACGGCGGTAATGCGATATCCGGTTGTTTGGTCAGCTCCGTGCCGGTGATGACTGCGTTGCGAATCTGGCCGAACAGGTCGGTGAGTGTATTGGGCGTGTGAGGGATCAAAATGGTGTTGGTGTGATCGTTGGCCGCAATATCTTTCAATGTGTCGAAGTATTGCGTCATCAGAACGAGTTGCATCACATCCTGCGGGGTCGAACCCGGCACCGTTTTCGCGAAATCCTCGACGGAATCCTTCAAGCCGGAAATGATCGCTTTGCGCTGATTGGCGATACCTTCTCCTTGTAGCCGCTTGGATTCGGCCTCCGCCTCGGCCTGCTTGACCAGAAGTAACTTGTTGGTCTCAGCGCGGGAGACGGTGGCTTCCCGTTCGCGTTGCGCGGCGTTGATGTCATTCATCGCCGCCTTCACTTTGGTGTCGGGCACGATGTCGGAGATCAGAACCTTGACGATGGAGTAGCCGTACTCTTTCATCGATCCGTCGAGGCTATCCCTCAAGTCGCTGGCGATGTCGGCTTGGTTGAGGAAGGTATCGTCCAGCTTCATTTTCGGGACGTGGCCGAGCACAACGTTGTACACCATGGATTCGATCTGCTTGACGGGGTCGGACAATTTATAGAACGCGGACTCGACGGCCTCCGGCATGACCTTGTATTGAATCGAAACGGGTATCTGTACGAATACATTGTCCTGGGTCTTGGTCTCCACCTGAACGTCGAATTGCTGGACCTTCATACTCATTCGCTGAACCACAACCTCGATATAGGGCGTCTTCCAATTCAAACCTGGACCGGCGACGCGCGCGAATTTCCCCAGCCGCTGGACGATGGCCACTTGCGCCGTCTCTACCGTGAAGAAAGAACCAAGGACTACGCTCAATGCAAAGAGGACTACCAAACCTCCCATGATTAACAGCACCAGGGTCGCCGGATCCATGTTCACTCTCCTATTCCCTCTGACCAACTGCAAACGATTGTGCCGTTAACAAGCACAGGAATGCGAACCTTAGTTTGACGAAGGGTATATCAATCGTGATAAGGCAGCAACAGACTTGGCGTTTACTTGGGAGCGCACAGAGCGGGTGTACAATCGCCATGGCTCAATGGGGGGAAGCGCTGGGCCGATATCCTTAATTCGATACCTAGAAGCCGTGAGGAGCGATTATGGAGAGCAAAACCAGTAGACGCGAGTTTGTCCAGTTAGCCGGACTGGCAGCGACGGGATTGATGGCCCTCCGGCCGGCGGATGGGCAGTCCGTTCCCGCTTCCGGGGCGCGGCCAACCGCAAGAACGATGGGCGCGCGGTTTCGCGAATTGCTGCAGGGAACGGAGCCGTTTCCATTGCCATCCGCCTATGATGTTCCTTCCGCTCGTCTGATTGAAATGCACGGGTTCAAGAGCATGTTTCTTGGCAGCAGCTCCGTCAACCTGGGCCTGCTTGGTCTGCCGGACCAGGCGGTGGTCACGGTCTCCGAGATCATCAACTGGGACAGTATCATTGCGTCGAATGTGGATATTCCCGTGGCCGCCGATGTGGACGACTTCGGCGCCAGCCCTCTGAACGTTTACCGTTTCGCGAAAGAGGCGGAAAGACGGGGGATCGGTGCGGCGGCCTTCGATGACCGCATGCCGCTCAACCGCGCCACCAATTATGCGGCTCCGGGGGTCCATCCCAAGGATCGCATGATCGACAATATTCATGCCGCGGCGGATGCGCGTACGGACATGGTTCTTATCGCGCGCTGCCTTGCTCCCACGCCCGACGGTTCGACCGGCGAGCTGTATGACCGCGCCATGGCTTATGCCGAAGCAGGCGCCGACGCTGTGTGGCTCGAATTTCGCACTCCGCAGGATTCTTTGCGCGCCGCCGGCATGATCAAGAAGCCGCTGTGGGGCACGGTCGGCTCCCAGAATTTCCCCGCGACCGCAGCCGCCATGAAGGCGGCTGGGATCATGTGTGGCGACGCCGGGGGTCTTGTGCCCGTCGCGCTGGGCGCGGTCGACAAGGCCTTGACCGAGATGATGGCCACCGGACGCCTGACGGAAGCGGCCAAGGGGTCGCTGAGCCGCGAGAGTTACGCGAAGCTGCAGCAAGTCGAAGAGATTAACGCGCGCGCGCGCAAGTACCACCTGCCCGCTGCCGGATCGGCTTCGGAACGCTAGGTATGGCAACGTACACTTGCCTGCCATGCTGCAGATTGCGCCCAGCGACCGCGTGTTCATCCTGACCGGCGCGGGAGTCAGCGCGGAGAGCGGCATTCCCACGTTTCGCGGCGCGGGCGGCCTGTGGCGCGATTATCGCGTGGAAGAGGTGGCTTCGCCGCGCGCCTGGCGACGCGATCCGCAACTCGTCTGGGAGTTTTACTCCATGCGGCGTCGCGTGGCCGCGACGGCATTGCCCAATCCGGCGCACGCGGCCATTGCACGGCTCGAGCGGACCTTGCAGCAGCGGCTTTTTCTGTGTACGCAAAACGTGGACGATCTGCACGAGCAAGGCGGCGCCGCGCGCGTGACGCACATGCACGGTGAATTGTTCAAGAGCCGCTGCGACCGGTGCGCCATGCCGCCGTTTGAGGACCGCAACACCTACGAGCCGCCGGCGGAAATTCCGCGATGCGCCTGCGGCGGGCAGATTCGCCCGCACATCTGCTGGTTCGGCGAAGTTCCCTATGAACTGGACGCGATCTACGCGGCCCTCTCAGCCTGCACGCTATTCATGGCCGTGGGAACATCCGGAATGGTCGAACCCGCCGCCAGCTTTGTGGCCCATCTGCGCGGCCGCGCGCGCACCATCTACGTCGGGCCGGAGGATCCCGCCAATCGCGCATCATTCACGGAATGTTATTTGGAGAAAGCGGGCGAGTTGCTGCCCGCCCTGTTGGGCTGCTGAAATGTGGTGGCCTGACGGCGAAAACGCCTATTCGCTCCCGCCTATTTCGTGCGGGTGATCCTCGTCGGGGGCGTCTTCTTCCAACAGTTCGGCTTCGTCCGCTTCGGGAGGCTCTCCGCCGAGCACTTCGACTTCGATCAGTTCGACGGATGCCACGCCGGCAGCCGGGCGCGCGGGCTTCGCCGCTTTTTTCTTGGGGGCGGGCTTGCGAGGCGGCGCCTTTTTGGCGGCGCGCTTCTTCGGAGCCGGACGCTTCTTCTTCGGAGGTGCGGACTTCTTCTTCCTGGGTTTCGGGGCTTTCTTTTTCTTGGCCATGCGCGGAAGTCTACCACCACAACCATCCGCGACACAATCGTCTTACCCCTCTAAAAAACGCCAACTGAAAAACGCGTTGCGTGCATGACGGCCGGCCGCGTCCCCGCGGATGCCGCGCCCTTTTGGGATACGAGCCTTAACTGGTTGGCTTTTTACTTGTTCTTGTTTCGGCAGTGTTGCTCGAAATGGACTCTGCCTGGATCAGAGTGGATGGACTCAAATTCCAACATACACGAAGCGCGAATGTCGGCTCCCTTGGGACCCGGCCAGTCGTAGTAATCGTCATTGGCCCGTTCCGCCAAACGGAGCGTCCAGGTTTCCTCGGTGAAGTCCGCGCCAGCTATATGGGTCCGGATGTGATCACCCTCTGCGTCGGTCTCTAGGGTAACGTGCTGCGCGGCGACGAGTTCAGGAGGGGCTTCAAACTTGCCCTCCCGAAGCGGTATCTGCAAGGAGTGGCCATCGAAGCTGACCGTTATCTCAGTAGGAGCGGGTCTCTTATGCCCATTGTGGATAACTGCAAGGGTTACAATCGTCGGTTGTTGCTGTGCGACTGACGGGAGAAACGACAGCAACAACATTCCCACAATTCTGAATCTCGTAAGATTGTTCATGTCATTGCCCCTGAAAGCCTTCGGCTTAATCGGCTTCCCGAGCTATTGCAGAAGTATACATTCGGTTGACTGCGCAGAGAACGACGTTTCTCTGACTTGGGAAGGCTGCCACTCCATTTGGGATAACACAATGGTATGATTCCGCCATCCCCCGATGTTGACAGGCGCCCTGCGCGGGGATTGGAGCCGGCGGGATTCCATCCAATGAAGGAGAGCTCAACAATGAAGACTCATCTCAGCCGCAGTCGTCTGGTAGCGGCGTCGCTGGCGACGATGTTGTCTTGCGCGACCCTGGCGCTCTTCGTTTCGCGCAGCGCCGCGGCGCAGAATGGCGCGGCGCCAGCGAAGCCTACGTGCATCGGCTGCTCCACCGACGGCAAGACGGCGCCGCGAACGGCGGACGGCCACCCCGACCTTTCCGGCTTCTGGGACAATCCATTCGTTCCCTACTCGCTGCGCGTGGATGGCTCGGTGCTGTTCGATTTCGGATCGGGGCCGCATCCGGCGGCCTATGGAGTCACCGGCCACGCTCCGGGCGAAAAGGTCACGCAGCCCGAGTACAAGCCCGAATATGCCGCCAAGGTGAAGGCCATCGTCGACGGCCAATACGGCGCTAGCACTCCGCTGGACCCGCAATACGACTGCAAGCCGCTGGGAGTGCCGCGCGCCATGGAGTCGCCGTTTCAGATCGTGCAGACACCTCCCTTGAGCGTCATCCTCTACGAATCGCCCGATAAAATTGGCGAGACCTTTCGCGTCATCTATACCGATGGCCGCGACCATCCCAAGCCCGCAGACATTGACACCGCCGACCTGGGACATTCCGTCGGACATTGGGAGGGCGACGCGCTGGTGGTCGATGTGATCGCCCTGAGCGAAGAGACGTGGCTCGGCGGCGGCCAGACCGGCGAGAAATTCGCCATCCTGCACAGCGATAAGGAGCACGTCGTCGAACGCTACAGCCGCAGCGGCAACACCCTCACCTACGAAGCCACGGTCTACGACCCGGTGATGTTCGCGCAGCCCTGGGTGCTCACGCCGCGGCACTTCCTGCATGCCACCGCCGACGACGAAATCCTGGAGAATTTCTGCTCCGCCAAGGACAAGGAACACATCATCGCGCCCAGCGAGCAGGACCATTTCACCTGCAACTACTGCATCCCCGACAAGCCCGCGCAGTAGGGCTGGACTCAGTGCCTATGCGCCGTCGATGAAGCGGAAACCAATTAGCTTTGGCAGGCGTATCTTACGGGATGTTGCGCTTGGATTTGCGATTATCGCAATCGCCGCCTTGATGGGCCTGGTTAGGCTTCTCGCCGGTAGAGACGTTTCCGCTAGTTGGTTCGGACTTGCAGGTGCGACTGCGGTCGTTTTTTGGTACTCGGCCCAAGCATACCGAAGGTACTGGCGTCGCGGCAGATTCTGGGCAACCCTGACTGGTTTGTTCGTGATTCACATTTTGATTTTCACGATCCTATTGCGCCAGTTCCCTGAGTGGCCATTACCTTGGTTTCTGCCCACCTGTATCCTTGAATTAATACCGATGGGATTCGTTATTGAAAAGCTCGTCGATGAAGCGGAAACCAATTAGCATTGGCAGGCGCGTCGCGTTGGGTTTTGTGATCATCGCAATCGCCGCCTTGATGTTCCTTAGGTTTTTACTCTTGCAGGGACATTTCCGTTAGTTGGTTTGGACTTGCACTGCGCGTTGCCATGCCGAACCGGATGTTAGATACTGCGTAATCTAGGAACATGGACACGCAAGGCCACCTTCGAGTAGCCAACATCGTCCGCCTGATCGCCGTGATTGCGCTGATCGCGTTCGCGTCCTACTGGCTGGGCGCGCGCGTGGGCACGCGCGGGCCGTTGCAAGTCACGGCGCTCGCCAATCCAGCGCAAGCCGCACAAACTTCAAAGAGCGCCGACACCGCCGGCCTGGGCGATGTGGAAGCGCGCAATGTGCGCATCTACCGCCAGTCGTCGGCGGCCGTCGCCAACATCATCACCAAGGCGGTGGAGTACGACTTCTTCCAGGACGCCGTGCCCGTCGAAGGCGCGGGATCGGGCTTCGTCATCGATCCGCGCGGCTACGTGATGACCAACAATCACGTCATCGAAGGCGCCGACACCATCGCCGTCACGTTGGGCGACCGTTCGCGCTACGCCGCCACGCTGGTGGGCACCGACCCGCGCGGCGATATCGCGCTGCTCAAGATCGATCCCAAGGGCAAGGCCATCGCGGCGCTGCCGCTGGGCGATTCCTCCAATTTGCAGGTGGGACAAGCGGTGCTGGCCATCGGCAATCCCTTTGGATTTTCGGGCACGCTGACCACCGGCATCGTCAGCGCCCTCGGCCGCACCGTGCAGACCAGCGACACCTCGTATATCGATCAGGCCATCCAGACCGACGCGGCCATCAATCGCGGCAACTCCGGCGGGCCGCTGCTCAATTCGCGCGGCGAAGTGATCGGCGTCAACACCGCCATCTACTCGCCCTCGGGCGCCACCGCGGGCATCGGCTTCGCCATCCCCATCAATACCGCCAAGCGCATCGCCAACGACTTGATGACCCATGGCCGCGTGCGCCGCGCCTATCTTGGGATTACGACCATTGCGCTGTGGCCCGCGCTGGCGCAAGCGCTGCAGCTTCCCGTCCAGGAGGGGCTGATGATCGAGCGCATCGCCGCCGGCGGCCCCGGCGTCAAGGCCGGCTTGCGCGGCGGCGACCGCGTGATGATGGCCGGATTGCAGCGCATGGTCGTGGGCGGCGACGTCATCGTGGCCGCCGACGGCAAGGATGTCGCCAACCAGCTCGACTTGGGCGTGATCCTCGACGAAAAGCTCCCCGGCCAGACGGTGCGCTTCACGCTCTATCGCGCCGGCCGCAAGATGGACGTGACCGTCACGCTGGGCGAGGAGTAGCGCCCCCGGTGGGAAAACCATGATCAAGAAAGTAAAAAGCGGCTACCGCGTGGTATCGAGCAACGGTAAGAAAAATCTCGGCGGCCCCTACAAAACGCTGGCGGAAGCTAAGAAGCGCCTGCGCCAGGTGGAATTCTTCAAGCATCGCAAGCCCTGATCCTGCTATAATAGGGCTGTCATTGCACGGCACCCCAAACCCTCCGTGTGTGTTCGATATCGAACCATCTTGTTCGCAACATGAGACTTATCAGTTAAGACAAAGCACTGCGGAGTTTCTCGGTAGAGCGCCCGGAAAGCTCTATAAAATAGTCGTATGGAAGTGCATCTTGACCCGTGAGCACAACGCGAAACTGAGCCGCATGGCGACTCATCGGAGGCTTGCCCCGGCATCCTGCTGACAGGGGCGCCGACACGCCATCATGCTCTCCCTATTACAAGCCATCCGCAACGCCGATGTGCAAATCTACTACTTCCTTAATGGGGTTGTGGGCAACCGGTTTCTCGATCACATCTTCCAATTTCTGGAATCGAATACTCTTTTCAAATGCGGTCTTCTTGTTTCCGCGTATTGTTACTTTTGGTTTCGCAGCGACGCGGATCAAGAGGCACGGCGCAGAGCGATCCTCGCGATTATCACCGGAACGCTGCTGGCGCTGACCATCAACCGGGTGATTTCGACTCTCATGCCTTTTCGCGTCCGGCCCATGTTTGATGCGGCCCTACAGCATCGTCCCTTCTCGGTCCTGCCAGCTTCCGGTCTGGAGAGTTGGAGCTCGTTTCCCAGTGACCACGCGGCCTATCTCTGCGCCCTGGCTTTTGGTCTGATTTATCTGTCGCGCCGCCTGACCATTCCGGTGGTGTTGTTCGCGGCGGGTTGGATCTGTCTGCCTCGACTGTACCTGGGCATGCATTACGCATCCGATATCGTCGTGGGTACGGCCATTGGAGTCGCGACGGTCTGGGCCGCGCTCGGAACGGGTTGGCTGCGCTCGTCGGTCGCGTCGCGCATGCTTGCGTTTGCGGACGCCAAGCCGCAGTGGTTCTATAGCGCTGCATTTCTAGTTCTGTTTGAGATGGGCGATCTCTTCTGGGATGTTCGCGAACCGGTGCGGATTCTGTTGCACGTCGTCTCGGCCGGGCCGTATCACAAAGTCATTTTCGCCGAACTGCTGATGTTCGCGGCCGTTTGCGCGGGGATAGCCGTCTCGGTATTCAGGAAACGCCTGCTGGCAAGCCGCGCAAACCGGAAGCAAGTGGACCGGAATTTCCGTTTTCACGTGCCTACCGACCGATAATACCGCCGAACCTCTCCCGCGCGCCCGGAGTTCATGACAAGCTGGGTATGGATCCTGAAGCGCCGGTCAAATTTTTCGGGGCGCGCGTGCTCGCGGCGCTGCACCACCAGTCCATGAATGTTGTTGACACGCGAGAGAGGGCAATGTCAGACTTCCGCGAAGCGCGGGCGTTTGCACGCCGAAGTACAAGTAGAGGTGATCGGATGACGAACCACAGGAAGCGGACGATGTTTTTGGCGGTAGCGGTGGGCCTGCTGGCAGTTTCGCTGCCGCTGCTGGCGCATCACGGCGCGGCGGCCTACGACATGAAGAATTCCGCGTCGTTCAAGGGCGCGGTGACGGATTTCAAGTTTGTCAATCCGCACGTCCTGATCTATATCGAGGGCAAGGACGACAAAGGAGTCATGCAGAAATGGCAGGGCGAGCTGACCAGCCCCAACCGCCTGGCGCGCGCCGGCTGGAACCAGCACACCCTCAAGCTGGGCGACGAGATCACGCTCATCGGCGCGCCGGCCAGGAGCGGCGTGCATACCCTGTGGATCACCAAGATTCTCGGCGCCGACGGCCAGCCCATGAATATCGAAATCGGCGATTGATGCGTTCATTCGCAAACTCAACGGCGATGCGTAGTTACCTCATCGGCGCGCTTCAGATTGCCGTCTTCGCGGCCACGCTGGCGTTTGTACCCGGCGCGCACGCGCAACAGGGCGCGGCACCCAAACCCGCCGCGCCGCCCGCCGCGCCGCGCGATCTTTCCGGCGTATGGAACCAGAAGCGCGTTCCCGGCCTGAATCGCGCCAACAGTTGGGGCA
>Ga0207036_10190_pt1 | contig 11407 bp, 8 predicted proteins | sample Alteio_BWMinCont_78_FD_153284 | JGI IMG/M metagenome (GOLD analysis project Ga0207036, IMG submission 153284) | Enriched cells from forest soil in Barre Woods Harvard Forest LTER site, Petersham, Massachusetts, United States -... | ecosystem: Environmental > Terrestrial > Soil > Temperate forest >... | reverse complement strand
TCCTGTTAGCTGTGATGTCGGTGCTCGCGGTGCTGATTTTCGCATTTGCCCTACTACGCATGCTCAAAGGGATTGCCAGCCGCCGCATGTAATAAATGTAGCCAGTAATATATCCGACAAAGTGACTCCAGATATATGCCGAATAGTAATCATGTCATTGCTTTGGGGGCACGAATTGTTTCGACGCAATAATAAGCCAACGAACGGAAACCGTAATGTGCTCATCATCGATAATTTAGCGCAAGCAACAAAAAAATAAGCAACGCACAGAGATAGCACTGTATTGGCCGTTGTCCATTTCTTTTGACCGCAGGCCCATACAAATTAGGTATTCTGTTGGCTGCGGTCGCCGCACGCTTGAATTATGGTGAGATTCTTCGTCGCAAATAATATCAATGCACCATTACTTCAAATCATGTTGTGGACGCATTGAAGTCCCGTTTTTGAGCAATATTCAATATTGTGCCGCTGCGTAATTTTGCAGATTTGAAATCAATCCCGTGCGCCGATGATTGACTTCTGAAGTCAGGATCGCCCTTCTCAAACCAGCTAGAAGAATCCCAATAAATCAACTCCTATATTGCCGTTCCGCTCTCGTGAATGAGGCATCTTTGCATCGTCAGGGCTGACAGCAACCTGGCAATACATAGCTTGCCTGCAGATGACCCTCGATTTCTGACCGGTGGTTCGATGCGACGCAGATACGGACATCAATCAAAGCACTTGATACGCGAGTCATCTATAAGACGCTATCACATTGTGCGGGACCTGTTACTAAGAGCGTCTAACAAAATGGCACTGAGGGTGTTGCGCCTCCTTGCCGTACAGTCGTACTGTTTGCGTCGGCGCGCCTACTCATTGCCATTTTGTTAGACGCTCTAATTAGTTCGAATTGCGTGCCGCATCTAATATTGTGCTTGAATCCGTTTCCAATTGGAGTCGGTGTTGAGATTGCGAATCGCAGGCGCCAGTTTCTCGAATACGCTTTGTTTTGACTTTGGAATGGCAAAGCGGCGCTCGGTTTGTTGGCCGGGCAAGGATTCTATGATGATGCCGACATTCATGTGGTGCGTCTTCGTGTAATAACGAAGCACTGATTCGGCTACTACGATGGTATCGACACGGCCCAGCATCAATTTATCAATGTTACGCTCCTCGGTGGGCGCATCGTCGCGTATCAGTTCGTGCTCTGCAATCCATTCATCGATGCCCGGGTAGACGTAGCCAAAGGTTACACCGATTTTCAAATGATCTTTCGCATCGATCTGATCGAAAAAAATGGGATTCTTGGCCCTAGAAACCAGAACGAAGCTGTCGATCGAAAACACATCTGTCCATAAATACCGAGTGCGCGCGGCATCATCCAGCCACTGTGGCATCATGCCAATGACTATGCCGTCCATAGTTTCGGTTTCCAGCATGGATTGCAGGCGCTTGCGCGGAAGTATTTTCATCTCGAATTGCAGATCGTCAATCTTTAGTTGATTCAAATACTCGACTAATTCGGGATACAGGCCAATCTTCTTATCGAGAACCAGTGGGGGAAATGTGGCGTTGGTGTAGACAGTCACTGTTTCGGCACATGCAACACGACCGTCCAATCCGAATATCAGGGCAAGCAAAAATGCTTTGCGCAACCAAGTCATTAACATCATCGCTTGACTTCCGGGTATGAACCGCAACTGATTAACATGTCGTTCACTCTTTCCACGTAAGTTTTTTTAAGCTCCAGAGATTGGTCGACGGGATTCGACCATTTGTATTCGACAAATCCCTTGCCTTTTCTTGCTCCGATCTCGATCATTTTCTTGATAAAGTGATTGCCGTCGGAATCAGTCATATTCAACACGTTCTTTCCGATCAATTTTTCGTTAATCCCATTGGCAATCGTCGTGCCCTGCATGTCGATCACGAATATATACAGATCGCGGTCAACAAATGACCCCTTGGGGTTATTGAACGCTTCCAGGGCCTTGTCACGGCCGTCCTTCTTTACGAGGGCGACGCCTTTTTTCACGAGTGCCACGGCTTCTTCAGAAGTGCCCTTTTCTCCGCCCAGGGTGGTGTTCGCCGCGCCGAACAATATCACAATCATGACTAACGCCCAAAGCTTCATCGCTTCCTCCGTCGATAATAACTATTATTGAAAGAACAATGTTAGGGTGGCTGTCCCATCGTCGTTGATCCCTCCAGCGTGTAATCCCGTAGTGATCACCTCATTGTTTTGGAGAAGTGCCATCCGCCGGTAAGCCGACCCGTCAATGGTACGCCGCGCGACCAACTCGCGCAAATCTGATCGCAGCGCGAATTGGCACCAAACGCTTGCTTATAGGAGCGTGATGTTAAAAGAGATATTGCGACGGCCCGGCGAAATTGAAGGCACAACAAGGAGTCGACACTTAACCGCGGTCAAGCAGGGATAAAACTAAAAATGACCAATCTCCTATCTCGGTATGTTGCCAATATTGCAGAAAGACCAATCAGCGAAATTTCTTCTATCACCGCACTGGTTGTGTTTCAACGATGCTCTGCGGTGCTGTCAGTGGAAGCGAAAGCAAAACCGTGGTTCCTAGACCCACTTCGCTCTGAAACCTGATCCGCCCTCCGAATATGCCGGTCACGATGTTATGGGCGATATGCAAGCCCAGTTCGGTGCCGCCTACATTGCACTTGATCGTAAAGAACGGGTCATAAATTCGTTTCTGGTTGTCAGGCTGAATGCCAATACCGTCATCCTTGACGTCCAGCTCTACCCAGCCGGCGGAGCTTTCCTACGCTGAAATCAGAATTGTGTCGGTATTGCTGGGGTACCGCATCTGTCCGATGGCCGAGTGTCACCTATCCCGTAACACTCGGCCCTCCAAGTTCCACATGTCCGACAAAATGGCGGGAAAAACTACCGTCCACATTAACGGTTGCGGTCATATCATACCAACCATCGGTGTATAGCTGGACGTTCCAGAAATCGCTCACAGTGGCACCCGCAGCAACTACGTAGGTCCACGGCCCGTCGCTGCGATATCCATTCGATTTCACGGTAAAGGTCACGCTTGCTGCGGTATTATTGACCATTGTCAGGAGAAGTTGAGCATGACCTGCGGTCGCAAAACTGTAGGACGACGATACTTCAAGTTGTCCACCTGCCGTGTTGATATTGCCGACAAAGCGACGCATAAATCCGTTTGGCCCGTACAAGGATAAATCGTAGCTGCCGCCGCCATAAGTCTGTACATGAAAGTAATCCTTCACAGATCCTTTGGCGACAACATCGTATTGCCAGGGCCCATCGCTCCGATAATTATTTGCATAGATGCTGTGATGTACGGCTTGGCTGCCGGTATTGGTCATTGTGATCCATAAAATACCGTTGGCCTTATCGACGCTAGACGTGCCGTTCGGCTGGTAAGGCAGCGCGCAGGCGGGACGTACCCCGGTTTCCTGAGTCGGTGCGGTTTGATTGATCGGCGCAACAGGCGCTGATAAATTCGCACATTGGTTGTTTGCTTGCAAAACTAACGAGGCCGTGTCAGGCATATTGGGTACCGTGACAGTGGTGCTGCTGAAATTCAAGGTCGACGTCAGGTCACCGCAAATCAGGCGACGCCATGCCGAAATGTTAGGCTCCTGTACGCCGGTCCAGGTTTCAAGAAAACGAATCACCGAGGTATGGTCGAATACCTGCGAATTCACATAGCCTCCGCGAGACCACGGCGATATTACGGTCATCGGCACGCGCGGCCCCAATCCGATAGGTACGCCGCCTACGAATTCACTGGCAATTCCGCTAGCCGGAATCGGCGGAACGACATGGTCAAAATAGCCGCCGTGTTCATCGAAATTGAGAAACATCACCGTTGAAGCCCAGACACTCTGATTGGCCGTCAGCGCTTCCAGCACTTTATTGACCATATCCGCGCCATCGGCCGGTGAGTTATTTGGGTGCTCCGACGCGCTCGCAGGTGCAATCACCCAGGAGACTTGCGGCAAGGTATTGTTGAGTACATCATTCTTGATAGCGGCGGCAATGTCATTGACCGTATTGCCCGTCAGAGCCGGCACTGAGCCCATTCCAAGATCGTGCAATGGCGTACCTGGCGCGGCATTTCTATAATTTTTGAACCACGCCAGCGCATTGTCATCGTAATTGTCACTTGCGTTCTGATACACCTTCCAGCTGACTCCTGCCGCTTGCAGTCGCTCCGGGTAAGTCGTCCAATCGAAGCCCGGCTCGTTGTCGGTAGTTACCGGGCCGCCACCCGTGCCATTTGGGTCGATCATGCCGGTCATTAGATAGAGCCGATTTGGATTGGTCGGTCCCATCATAGAGCAAAAATAGCTATCGCAAATCGTGAAAGCGTCAGCCAGCGCGTAATGGAACGGGAGATCGGGCCTGGTATAGTAGCCCATGGTGAGTGGTCCCTTTGCGCCCACCCAATTATCGCTCTTGCCATAGTCCCAAGCGCTGTGCGTCCCGCTCCAAGAATGGTCGATGTCAGCCACACACTGCGCGCTGGTCGCGCTGGTATCGAGATGGAAGGGTAGTTCATAGCCGCTTCCCACTGGCTGCTTGAATATATTGTTTCCATTGCGCAGTGTGAGCGCTGTGCGATCGTTGAAACCGCGCACACCCTGCAAAGAACCGAAGTAATGGTCAAAAGAACGATTTTCCTGCATGAAAATCACCACATGTTTGACGGCCGAAAGCGAGTTACCCGCGGGCGCTGCCGCCATTGCAGTTTTCAACACGCCAGGCATGAAAGCAGAGGCTGCGGTAGCTGCGGTCGTGGTGAGGAATCGACGACGAGAATGCTTGATGACGGACATGACATGGCCCCTGTATCAACGGATATATTCCCCAATTTGATGGGGGCTCGTTTTACGTGCGGATGGCAGTTTAGCCGAAGGAAATGACGTGCAAGTGACACGTTTTGTTGGCGCAAAAAAATCTCAAACGTGAGACCGCGCTACAACCAAAAGTACGTGATTGTTTCTAACATGCGGTCACGGCGGCTTGGAAATTGACGGTACGAATTGAGGGCATTGAAAGCAATGCAATTGAACTAAAAGCGCTTCCACAGTGCTGACGTTGGTTGATACTCTCGACCTAAGTATCGCAAACACGTATTACCACCGGAAGTAAATTAAAAAGTGCCTACTGGGCTACCCATTGTCTACGCGCCTCGTTGTAATCAAACGGCAAATAGCGGAGATAAATTTTATCGAGCGTGCCATCTTTTATCATTTCATCGATCATTTTATCGTAACGTGCGGCAAGGGCGCCTTGACTGAAATTGAAGGTCAGGTACAAAGGAAGAACCTCGGCCAACGGTCGCAAAGCTCGAGCATTTACGCCTACATTCTTTGCCAAAATGGGCCCTGCAAACAAATCTGTAAGCACATAATCTACCCTCTTGTTCTTTAGCCAGTCCATCAGTCTTTCATCGCTTTCTGCTTCAGCCAGAATCCAGTCCTTCACTCCTTGAACGATTGGTCCGTATGCGTAGCCCCGTACTACGCCTTTTCTTGCCTAGCATTTGACCCAATTGCAGATCATGAATCGGGGAATCGCTGACGACAAATAGCGCGAGCGGATAATAGGACGTTGAATTGACGCCATGCACGCCACGATCGGAAGGAAATGCATCGACGGCGCCGTCCATCTGTACTTTGCCTACTTTCTGCAGGCACGATATCCAGAACAGCGACGCTATTTGAACTGGTATTTGCATACGTTCGAACACAGCATGAATGACATCAGCTGAAATACCGACATCGAGAACCGAATCATGCCGCATTGTGAAAGGAGGCCACTCCGCGCTGCACAGTTGGTCTTGGGTGCTGTCATTGGTTCGGTCGTCCCTGCTATGTTGCTGAGCACTGTCGCCAGCGCCATCAACAGGAATTTCCTTGCAAGCAGGTTCATATCGCATATTCCCCGAAAGAGACAAATAGGGTCCGAGAATCAATGGATAACCGAGCAATTCGGCCTGGTGAGCGCACACGTTCTGAGCCAGTCCGTAAAGTAAAAAGTTCTTTTGAGATTCTACTGGCAGGTGTCTGATGTGAAGCGGGTATTGCCGGCTTGTGGGATTAATGACGGCAGAACTCTTTTATGCATAAGCTATGCATAAACCCTCGTTGCCGACATCTGAAAGCGCTCAAATCTAAGAAATACACTTACACCTATTGCCGCTGAAGTGCGTTCACTACTTTTGCCAATAGTGTATCGCGATCGAATGGTTTCACAACGAAATGCCCCCTTCGCAAGCTTCAGTACGTCTGTAGCCTTAAGCCCCGTCCGTAAGTGGATTGCGTCGCACATACACCTTAACCGCATGGTCGAGAACTCCGCTCGGCGCCACTTGCTCCAAATCGATTTCACTTATCGTGCTCGGTTCGTTGAAATTCCAGGCAAAGCTCTTTGCTCCGACGACGAAAGTCACCACTTCGCCTCGCGTCACGTTGACAGACGTCGTGTCGGGCGCAATTGAAATCACCCGACCAGCTGATGCAGTTTGCACTGCGGGGGTGGCAACACGGTCAACGGCAAATGTCGGAAGTGCGACCGCTATAGATAGTGTTGCAATAATGTAAATATTGGTTTTGAGTTTCATCACTCTCTCCAGTTAAAAAAGTGCCGTGTTATCTGCAATATTTCGATATTGCGCCTGCGCTCATTATGCGGGAACGCACTTCTTTCAATCATTAAACTAATTTCATATTTCCTCTTGGCCAAAGCGGGCCAATTCTAAAAAAAGTTTCATACATGGCGACCAGATTTCTTTGCATACTTGCTCATCAGGCACCAACATGTGGCTTGCATTGAATGTTCGATCCGAAGGCGTCATTGTTCGAACTGGCCAAATACGCTTGTTTTTAGGGGGGGGGCTGGAAATGGTTGCGCGAGTAACAAATCGTAGTGGATCCACTATTACGATCGAAACAATGATCGACATCAATGGATCCATGTTAACCGCTGAAGAATCGATACTGAAGGCCGTCAATGAAGTTGGCGCGGTGGCGACGGGCGAAGCATTGCGTCGATTCGACGCCGATGGAGGACCCATCAAAGTCGGTGGAGTGAAATGGTATTCAAATCATCCCAAAGAGAAATTTTATCAAACTCCATTTGGTGAAATCGGGGTGGAGCGGCGCGTATATCAAAGGGCGGAGGGTGGCCAGACATTCTGTCCGATGGAAATGGGGGCACGCACTATGCGCAACGCGACGCCAAGGTTCGCAAAAATGGTTGCGCATAAACTTGCACATGGCACTGCCGCCGACGTTAAATTCGATCTTGAACAGAATCATGGGCGAGTCATTTCAAAATTGCTGGCGCAGGAATTGAGCGCCTTCGTGAGCGCGGTGGTGCAAGCGAAAGAAGAACTCTGGAGCTATTCAATCCCGAAGATGAGCGTCGAGATTTCCACGATCGGAATTGGTATTGACGGAACTTGCACCCTGTTATTCGGGAAACGTTGGCAGGAAGCGATGACTGGAAGTATTTCCTTGTACAACAATATGGGAGAACATCAACACACGATTTTCGTCGGAACCGCCATCGAAAGCGGCAACGAATCCTTTTTCGTTCGAATGGAAAAGGAAATTGCGCATGTCAAGCAACTTTACCCGACGGCTCACTATGTCGGCATTGTCGATGGCATCAAGGCAACTTCGGATTTCCTGCGGATGCATGTTCAAGAACAAATCGTTGATTTTCATCATGTCACGACGTATTTGATTCAGGCCGCAGAGGCTATATTCGAGCGGGAACACGAATCAGGCGTTGCTTGGCTTGCTGAACGTAGCGCGTTACTCAAAAACGATTTACGCGGTGCGCAAACCATATTGGACGAATTGGGGGCCGTCGATTCACAAATATGGAAGGACGAGCGTCGGAAAAATATGCTTGAATGCATCCAGTTTTTCAAGGATCACAGCAAGCAGATGCAATATGCGCGGCACCAGGCCATCGGCATGCCGATCAGTTCCGGCATGATCGAAGCCGCATGCCTGACACTGATTAAGCGACGTCTATCCAAGCATGGAATGCGCTGGAAAGGAAATGGTGCACAAATGATTTTGAGCTTGCGAGCGCTGCTTCTTACAGAAACGCGTTGGGGACAATTTTGGCAAAAAATCGAGCAATTCGGTGTGCCGGAATTGGAAAATTAATGGTCAATTCTTGACTACGAGATGTTTGTGCAATAGCCATCTCGCCCAGAGTTAGTGTGTTGTTGCAGCCGCCAAGCAAGAAATGGATATATGGGCGCCCCTTTCCGTAGTCTCGAAATTCAGCGTAAATCCGTGCAAGTTGAGAATGGCAGCAATAATGCTGTGACCCAGTCCGGGACCGACTTGATCAGGCTCGTGATTGTGGCTGTTAAGCCTTTTCATTATCGCAGCGCGCTCTTCGGCGGCGACACCGCAACCAGTATCGAGCACCTCAATACGAGGAAGCGCGCCCACTTGACTGAATTTGACGGTGACACTACCGCCCGCAGGCGTGAATTTGATTGCGTTATCGACGAGATTGCAAATTGCCTCAAACAATAGATCACCGTCGGCGAAAATTTGGTGGTTTGGTTCGCAATGCACTTCAAGTGTTATCGATTTTTCTTCGGCGAGTGGATCGAACAATTCGGCGACCTGATTGAACATGTCGCTCGGATCAATCATCACAAATCCGCTTCTGCGTTGCCTTCGTTCAATTTCAGAAATCCTTAACAATCCGCGAAAACGCCTTAACAAACCATCGAGTTCGTGCAGTGCACTGTCAAGGGACGATTGCATGGGTGCATCTGCTTGCTCTCGCATGTGGGAGAGTTGCAGGCGTAGGTGAGTGAGAGGCGTCCGAAGATCATGCGCGAGCGCATCGGTGACACCCTTGACTTCGATCAGCAAACGCTCTATTTCATCTAGCACAAAGTTAATGATGGTTGCCAACATGTCAAGCTCGTCTTGTCGTGCGCAGATCGGCAAGCGCAGACTGAGTTCGCCCTGAACAATTCGACGACTGACCTCTCGTATTGAATTAATTTTGCGCAATGGACGAATGGTCAGTGCAAATGCGCTGATCAAACCGATAGCAACGATGACCACGTCGCTTATGATTAACGCACGCATGATAATGCTCTTGATTTCAATCATTTGCGTAAAATCGCGGCCGACGACGAGAATGTCGCCATTCGATAATCGCCGCGCAATCGCTCGCGCCAGACCGGGGGTTTCTGACACCGTCATTTTGGCGCCAGGGTGACGTGACTCTTCGTAGGAAAACTGATGAATCTTTTCGTCGGCGAGCGTTGCCAATGGGTTGGCTTTCATATTTCCGGATAGCTCCTGCCCATCTGGCGCAAACAATCCATAAAGATTGGATTTGCGTAAATCGTAGATCACAGCATAGCTGACCTGGACCTGTGCTTGTGCCGGATCACTATCCTTGAAACCGCCTGCCATCGTTTCGATACTGTCGTCGATGCGGTGCACGAGATAACTTGATGTTTGCCAATACACCAATCCCAGCAATGCAACGTTGCCGAAAATAAAAAGCAAGCTGAGCAGGAGTGTCGAGCGAACCGTGGAAATCCGCAAACCTGCGAATAAGGTTTCGTTGATTGACGCCCCATGGTTTGTTTTGTTTCCCTTGATTAATACGTATTCTTGCGCTACTGCAAGAAATCGCACGGCCGTGTGCCGCAATTTGGCTCAGCTTTTTCCTCGAAACACCCCACTGATAAACGGATTGCATTGGGTGTTGCACATACTAGCAATTATATGACTTGCTTTGAATGTTTAAATACTATCGTACAACACGAGAACGTCCTCAAAATGCAACAGCGCAACCATTACCGAGGGAAATCAGTTGATCGCAAATTAAGCTGACATGGACCAGCTTTTTTGGCCAATTTACTTGCAGATTAACGCAGAAAAAGGCTGCGTGCCGGCATTCAGATTCAAAATCGAGTTGCGGCCAACTGGAACCTGTCTGTTGCAACGCTGCTAAAGCGTAAGTTATTTGGTGTGTCACATGAGAAATTTCTTGACATGAAAATCAGGTCGCAGTTCAATCAATACGACCTGCAATAAAAATAGCTGATCAAAGGTAACAAAAGGTAATCAAAAATTTAAATGGGGAACTGAAAATGAATAGGAAATTCATCAGTCTTGGGTTGTTTCTTGCAGCCAACAGTGCACTCGCGCAATCGACATCGCAATCCTCGATTGAGGTCTACGGCGTTCTTGATGTCGCGGTTGTCCATGTAGAGAATTCTCTTTCGGCCGATGGAAATTACGGCAGTACGATCAATGGCTTGTCGGCGACCAAATCGACCATCAATAACGGCGTGACGGCAATGATCAACGGCGGCATCCAAGGTTCACGCTGGGGCGTGCGCGGTTCTGAGGATCTAGGTGGAGGCATGAAGGCATTCTTCCTCTTAGAATCTGGCATCAATGCACAAGACGGCGTAGTTTCGAATGGCGATGCGTCGCTTGCGGCGAATTCACCCAAGGCAGCCACCGTATCTTCCAACAGCTCGTTAGATGGTCAGTTGTTTAATCGCCAGGCGTTTGTCGGGCTATCAGATTCCCGCCTTGGATCAATCGCATTTGGCCGCACCTATAATCCGATTTATGACGTCGTGACTGGCTATGATCCGGTGCAACAAGCGCAAACGTTTTCCCCGATGGGTGCATCGAGCACGATAGGCGGCGGTGGCGGTATTTCGGAGGATACGCGACTTGATAATAGCGTCAAATATACGAACGTGTTTGGCCCCGTCAATGTCACTGCCTTGTACAAATTCGGCGGGGTGGCCGGCAACAATTCCGCTCAATCCGGATATGCATTCAACCTCGGTTATGAACAAGGGCCTTTCGGTATCCAGGGCGCCTATGAAGCATTTACCGACGCGCTCAAAGCCGGCACCAGTACCGTGGCAGGTGACATCAACGAAACCAATTACAATACGACTGCTTTCTTTATCGCCGCCAAATATATTTTCGGCCAGGCGACAGTCCGGGGCGGCTATGAAAGTTACACCCTGAAGAAGCCGTCGGATTCCTTCAGCACGCTCGGCGTGAGCAGTCTTTTCGGCTACGCCATTGGGAATGCGACCAGCGCAAGCGCAAACTTCAGCACCGCCGATCAAACGACAGACGTATGGTTTATCGGCGGCGACTACAACTTTACTCCGGCGCTCAATCTCGCAATTGGCTTCTACGACCAAAATCCTAAAGCATCGGGCGATGGCAAACAACTTGACGGCAACATCTACACCTACTCTGCATTGCTTGACTATCACTTCAGCAAACACACCGACGTCTATGCAGGCTGGATGTATTCGAGTTACAAGGGTGCCGATTACACAGCGCCTTTTGCCGTCGATAATTCCAACAACTATGT
>Ga0207036_10186_pt1 | contig 11529 bp, 9 predicted proteins | sample Alteio_BWMinCont_78_FD_153284 | JGI IMG/M metagenome (GOLD analysis project Ga0207036, IMG submission 153284) | Enriched cells from forest soil in Barre Woods Harvard Forest LTER site, Petersham, Massachusetts, United States -... | ecosystem: Environmental > Terrestrial > Soil > Temperate forest >... | reverse complement strand
GACTGGCCATCAATAAAAACCTATACCGGATTGTCGCCATTATCCTGTTGTTTTTAAGCGGATTGTTAGAAGTTAACCACCAGTTCGCTTTTTACTATCCAAATACCGATCTGAATATTTTATACCTGATGCTGTATGTACCGGTTTTTGTTTACCTGTTTCATATCATTTCAAACAGAATTAATGGCATTAATTATAGCTGGATATTAGCTGTGACGTTATTTTCCGGTACAGCCATAGTTTACCTGCTGCTAACGCCTGTTTACTTTAACCAGTTACAGGAAATGCTGGAATCTAAAAAAATAAGTGCATTCCATTTTGCAATACACTGGATAAGCGATTTATTTATAGGTCTGGTTTTTTACCGGTTGGCCCGTTTGTGCCAGAATAATTTTGATGACGGCAGAAATATCCATAAACAAACTGATGATCAGAGCCATCCATATTAATAATGATGTTAGCTTCATTAATTGTATGGATGATTTTTGGTATAGCCAGTAAAGCAATACCATTTCTGAGGCCCAGAACAAGGTAATTTTATTTCCATGCAGTTGGATAGGCGCGGTAAGCGAAATAAAGGTGAGCGTAATGCCAATCAACAGGTAAAGGATGTTCGGATCGACCGTCTTTTTTCGGAATAAAATGTAGGACAGCACCAGATTAATTAAAGCCAGTGCGGCGCTGAATAATCCGCTGTATTCGGGCTGCCCCATTTGTGTTAATAAATACAGGCCGGCAGCAAAATACAGCGCGGTATTGATCAGCAGTATGGAGAAATCTATTGCGAGGAAACTTTTGTTTTCGCGGATGTTATTAATGAGGTTGATGGTGAAGAACAATAAATAAAAGATAGTGGCATACCTTAAACCAATAAAATAATTAGGTGTTGTTAAAGTGTACAATATGGTTGCAAACACTATAACCGACAATGCAAACGACGAAACATTAAGTATTCTCCATGCTTTGTAATATGCGATTATTAAAAGGCCGGTATTTAAAATGAGCAGGTAAATAAACAAGCTATTATAATTATTGGCGCCATTGCTTACCAAAAACGGGCTTGCTAAACCACCAATCAAGGCAATTACCGCTAATTCTTGTTTATCATAAAGTAAGGAAAGAATTACCGCGAAAACGGTGATCACCACCATGATACCGAGGGCAATTATTTGAGTGAAAAGATGAAATTGCTGAAAAGCAAGGGTTATGGTGAAATAAAATATAGCCAGTCCGCCGCCGGCCAGTACCGAGCTGAATGCCTTGTAGCTGTTGCGCATGCGGTGGGCAAAGGCTATCAATATGCCGCCGCAAATGATACCGATACCAACCCGCCCCGCTGGGCCTATCCAGTTATTATCGATAGCGTATTTAACAAAAAAGCTTATGGCTAGCACCAAAATAGCAATTCCAATTTTATTGACCAGGTTTTCGCCGATAAATTTTTCCAGGTCGGGATAGCGCTCAAAAAAGGAAGGCTGTGGTTCTTCTACCGGTTTATGCTTCGGCTCCCAGGTTTTAACAGGTTTTCTTATCTGTGAAAGGCTATCAGAAATTACTTCTTGATGGCGCTCAACAACAGGCTCGGCCTTTACTTCTGTCGGCTTTGGTGGTTCAGAAACTTTTACCTCCGCCGGTTTTGGCAGTTCTGGTGGTTTGATCGCTGCTGGTGGCTTGACCGGAATTGGTTCTGTAAATGATTTCCATGGGGTTTCAGCTGGCTTGCTTTGCTCTTCGCGCTGCCTTAACTCATCTTGTAATTCCGTTATCCTGTATCCAAGCTTATTGAACTTTTGGTCAATACTATTTTTATTGCTGATGATGAGAATAACAATTACTAATAGTAATATTACGGTTAATACGTCCATAGCTTAAGGTTGAGGAAATAAAGATATAAGATTTAGACAGAAAACAATGTATTTGTAAAAATTATGCAATACAGTGAAGGAGGCTTGCTATATTTAAAACAGATTAATTCAGGCTTTTATAAACCCTCCAATGAGATCATATCTTATCGCCATTTTAACTATCTGTAGTTTATTGCTGATAAAACCCTGCTATTCTCAAACTGCAGATCATCCGATATTAAGCAAACCCTGGAATGCTTACTGGATAGCCTCGCCCGACGGATCAGGCAGGGAGTACGGGGTTTATTATTTCCGCAAAAGCATTGATCTTGCTGCCAAACCGTCAACTTTCATCGTAAAGGTATCCGCAGATAACCGATATAAATTGTTTGTGAACGGCACATTGGTTTCCCTCGGCCCGGCACGCGGTGATACTTATTACTGGAATTATGAAACGGTTGACCTTGCGCCATATCTCATCACAGGTAAAAATATCATCACCTCTATAGTATGGAACGAAGCTGAATACCGCCCCGAGGCACAGATATCATTACATACCGGATTTATTTTACAGGGAAATACTCTAAATGAAGAAATACTGAACACCAATAACACCTGGAAATGTATCCGCAATAAAGCATATCAGCCGCTTACCGGCATCGGTTACCATCCATACTATGTTGCTGGTCCGGGTGAAACAGTGGATATGAACGAATCGGTTAAAGGCTGGATGGATTCTAATTTTGACGAAAGCGCCTGGGCAAATGCCGCGAATATGGAACATGGAAAACCAAAAGGCATGTCGGATGCTTTTGGCTGGATGCTGGTGCCGTCATCAATCCCGCAAATGGAACGCACAACTCAACGTATTCCTGTTTTACGCAAAGCCGATGGGATTAGTGCTCCTGCTTCGTTCCCTGCAACAAAAACCGCTATAACTATTCCGGCCAATACCACGGTTACCCTGCTGCTCGACCAAACCTATTTGACTAACGCATACTTAACATTAAACTGCAGTAATGGTAAAGATGCCACTATAGGTATTGGCTATGCCGAAGCGCTTTTTACCAGCCTGGCCCATTACAGAACAAAGAAAGGCAACAGGGACGATGTGGAAGGAAAGATTTTTGCGGGACGGAAAGATAGTCTTATCTCGGATGGCACCCCCAATCAAACCTTTACTACGCTTTACTGGCGCACTTACCGCTATATCCGTTTAAGGGTACAAACTAAGGATGAGCCTCTGATCATTGATGATATTTACGGAACTTTTACAGGCTACCCCTTTCAGTTTAATGCCAAATTGCAGACAGGTAACCCCGAAATGCAAAAAATACTGGATATTGGGTGGCGCACTGCGAGGCTCGACGCTTTGGAAACCTATATGGATTGCCCGTATTACGAACAATTGCAATACATTGGTGATACCCGTATCCAGGCCTTGGTTTCCTATTATAATAGCGGCGATGACAGGCTGGCGCGCAATGCCATCAACCTGATGGATCATTCGCGCATTGCAGAGGGGCTTACGCTTAGCAGGCATCCTTCATATAGCCCGCAGATCATTTCGACCTTTTCTTTATGGTATATCGGCGTATTGCATGACTACTGGATGTACCGGCCCGACAGTAATTTTGTAAAGGATAAATTGCCGGGCGTAAGGGCGGTTTTGGATTTCTTTGGGAAATACCAGCAAGCCGATGGCTCGTTAAAGGATACCCCTTACTGGACCTATGTGGACTGGGTGGAAAGCAAAGGCTGGGAAAGCGGCATGCCGCCAAAAGGGACAAAAGGAAATTCGGCCATAATGGATTTGCAGTTACTATGGGCCTATCAGCTTGCAGCAGAAATGGAAACCAGGATGGGCCTGCCTGATTTTGCAAATTTATACCGTAAAAAAGCGGCGCAACTAAAACTAACCATTCAAAACAAATATTGGGACCCGGTCAAAAAATTATACGCAGATACAGAAGATAAAGACCTTTTTTCGCAGCATGCAAATACACTGGCTATACTCGCAGGTTTGATAAAAGGTACTGAAGCAACAGCTTTAGGCAAAAAAATACTGACCGATACCGCGTTAACGCAATGCTCCATCTACTTTAAATATTATATGCACCAGGCATTGGTAAAAGCAGGTTTAGGTAATGATTATATTAAATGGCTTGATATATGGCGCGCCAATATAAAAATGGGCCTAACCACCTGGGCCGAAATATCAGACCTTGAGAACAATCGTTCCGATTGCCACGCATGGGGATCAAGCCCGAATATTGAGTTTTTCAGAACGGTTTTAGGTATTGACAGTTATGCGCCGGGTTTTAATAAGATAAAGATTGAGCCGCATTTAGGGGAATTGAAGAATGCAAGCGGCGAGATACCTCATCCTAACGGAAAAGTGTTGGTCGAATATATCTATGATAAATCTTTATGGAAAATAAAGATCGGCCTGCCTCAAAAAACATCCGGAATTTTGGTGTGGAAGGGTAAGACATATCCCTTAAAGGCAGGAGAAAATCTTTTAAAGATTTGAGAATCGCCCTTGTTTGATGTCATCATCATCAAGTTAATGGCCCCGCCTTACCTGTCGCATATCTCAAATCTCACGTCTCAAATCTTTTTTGCAATTCCATTGTCAAAAGCCTCAAAACCTGGCGAAAAAAAACAAATAAATTACCTATAATGTTGTTGTTATATTGTTTATTTGCTATTCTTAATACTTGGTATTATTAACAATAAATTATCATTAAATTGTGATATTTACACCGCAAAATCTGTAACCAATTATTTATCAATTTATATCCTGCCAGAACAATTTAATGAAAAACTCCCCAGCTGAACTAAAAATCCTCTCTATCGATATTGGAGGTTCAAACATCAAAGGCACTGTTTTAAACCAAAAAGGTGAGCTTACTATGGATTATGAAAAAATCCCTACGCCTTACCCGGCAAGCCCAGAAAATGTTATTAATGCCATAAAAACACTTGTCAAAGCCTTTCCTCCGCACGACAGGATTTCAGTCGGTTTCCCTGGATATGTAAAAGACGGGGTAGTTAAAACGGCCCCCAACCTTGATTCAGCTTTATGGAAAGATGTTGACCTTGCTAAAAGGCTGGAAGAAGCATTAGGTAAAAAAGCACAGGTTGTTAATGACGCGGATATGCAGGGTTTAGGTGTGGTAAAAGGAAAAGGACTGGAATTAGTGATTACGCTGGGTACCGGTTTCGGAACTGCCTGGTTAAAAAACGGCGATTTATTGCCTCATCTTGAATTTGCGCACCAGCCTTTCAGCAAAGTAAAATCATACGATAAATATATAGGCGAATGTGCGTTGGAAAAAGAAGGAAATAAAAAATGGAACCGCCGTGTACAAAAAGTTTTTGAAGTTTTAAAAACCGTTTTCAATTATGATTATTTATACATAGGGGGTGGTAACTCAAGTAAACTCACCTTTAAACTGGATAAAAACATGAAAATTGTCACCAATGCCGATGGAATAAAAGGTGGTGCCAGGCTATGGGTAAAACCAGAAACGCCTCAGCCAACCGCTGCGGCGGTTTAATAGAATAATTTATTTACCAATACTAAAAATGGAAACAAATACACTGGAAATAGAAACTTTAGGAATTGATACAGTAAGGATATTATCGGCAGACGCGGTACAAAAAGCAAATTCGGGCCACCCCGGCACGCCAATGGCGCTGGCGCCCATGGGGCATGTGCTTTGGGCCGATTTTATGAAATATAATCCCAAAAACCCGCATTGGCCAAACCGCGACCGTTTTATATTATCAAACGGGCATGCATGCATGCTTCAGTACAGCTTTTTGTATCTAACCGGGTATGATATTTCACTGGATGACATAAAAAATTTCCGTCAGTTAAACAGTAAAACCGCCGGCCACCCTGAGTATGGTTTATGCCCCGGAATTGATGTTACCACCGGGCCTTTGGGCCAGGGGTTTGCCAATGGAGTAGGTTTTGCCATTGGTCAAAAACACCTGGCAGCCCGTTACAATAAACCGGGTTTTGATTTGTTCGATTATAAAATCTACGCTATTTGCAGCGATGGTGATCTGATGGAAGGCGTTGCGTCCGAAGCAGCTTCAATAGCCGGCCACCTCGAATTGGGGAACATTATTTATTTATACGATGATAACCATATTTCGATAGAAGGGGATACTGATATTACTTTTAATGAAGATGTTGCCAAAAGGTTTGAAGCCTATGGCTGGCATGTGCAGATTATTGAAGATGGTAATGACATAAAAGCCATCGAAAACGCTGTCCGGAATGCAAAGGTTGAAACGCAAAAACCATCGTTAATAAAAGTGCGCACGCAAATTGCTTATGGCAGCCCGAACAAAGTAAATACAGCCGGCGCGCATGGTTCGCCGCTTGGCGCCGATGAGATTAAATTGGTTAAAGAATTTTTTGGCTTTGATCCCGACAAGTCATTTGTTGTGCCAGATGAAGTATTGAAATATTATCATGAAAAAGGTGCAAAGGGTGCAGATCTGGAAGCCAAGTGGAATGACCTTTTTAAAGCCTACGAAGAAAAATACCCTGAACTGGCTGCGGAATATGAATTATTCAGCAAAGGCTACCTGCCAAAAGGCTGGGATGCAAACTTACCTGTATTTAAAGCATCCGACCCAAAAATGGCAACCCGCCAGGCATCGGGCAAAGTACTGAATGCCATTGCTGCCAATTTACCTGCACTCATTGGAGGCTCGGCAGACCTTGCGCCATCTACGGATACAAATCTGAAGGAATACACCTCATTTACGACAGAACATCGGGATGGCCGTAATTTCCATTTCGGGATACGTGAGCATTCCATGGGTTCAATACTCAATGGAATGGCTCTAACAGGTGGGATCATCCCTTATGGGGCTACCTTTTTGATGTTTTCGGAATATATGCGCCCGCCCATCCGTTTGGCCGCTATTATGAAGATCAGCCCGATTTATGTTTATACGCATGATAGCATTGGCTTAGGCGAGGATGGCACAACCCACCAGCCGATAGAACAGTTAGCTTCACTTCGTTCAATACCGCGTATCACGCTTATCCGCCCGGCAGATGCAAACGAAACTTCACAGGCATGGCGCGTGGCCCTGGAACATAAAGGCGGCCCGGTGGCATTGATATTCACCCGTCAGGGCTTGCCGATCCTCGACCAGGATAAATATGGCAAAGCCACCGGGTTAGAAAAAGGGGCATACGTCTTGTCCGAAGCAAGCAAAAAACCAGATATAATTTTAATAGCAACGGGCTCAGAAGTTTCATTAATATTACAGGCGCAGGTAAAACTGGAAGAGGAAGGCATATCAACCCGTGTAGTAAGTATGCCATCATGGGAGTTGTTTGAAAAACAGGATGCCGCTTATAAAGAAAATGTATTTCCAAAGGCTCATAAGAAACGTTTGGCTGTTGAGATGGCATCACCAATGGGCTGGCACAAATACGTTACCGATGAAGGCGATATATTGGGTATGACCACCTTTGGTGAATCAGCCCCGGCAGAAGACTTGTACAAAGTATTCGGGTTTACCGTTGATAATGTAGTAAAGAAAGCGAAAGCGTTATTATAGATGTGAGATTTGGGACGTGAGATATGAGATGTGTTACCCCCACTTCTTTCTATCTCATATCTCATATCTCATATCTCAAATCTCACAAAATGAAAATAGGGATTGCAGCCGATCATGGCGGATATAAATTAAAAGAGATCATTCACCTCTTTTTGGTAAAACTGGGGCATGAAGTGGTTGATTTTGGGGCATATAAATTAGATAACGCTGATGATTACCCCGATTTTGTTATCCCCCTGGCTGAGGCTGTGGCTGATCAGGAAGTTGAAAGGGGTATAGCTATTTGCGGCAGCGGTGTTGGGGCATCTGTGGCGGCCAACAAGGTACATGGCGTAAGGGCGGCGCTTATTAACGACCATTTCTCGGCCCACCAGGGTGTTGAGGATGATAATTTAAATATTATCTGTCTTGGCGGCAGAGTTACCGGTAATATGGCAGCAGAGGAATATATCCTGGCTTTTTTAAATGCACAATTTACCGGTGCAGCAAGGCATGTGCGAAGATTGGGAAAAGTGAGCGCCTTAGAGGGTAGAGAATAGAGACTTGTGATTAGAGATTAGGTAAAAATTTGTAACCGATCTCTTAATTGTACGCGCTAATTGCTAAATAAACAAATTCATCTTTCGGACTTTCGGACTTCCCGGACCTTCGGACTAAAATAAACATCATGGAAACAAATAAAGTAAAACAAATACACAGTTTTGGTCAAAGTATCTGGCTGGATTTTATTGACCGCAATATTATTGCTTCGGGAAAATTAAAGGAACTGATAGACGTCGATGGCATTTGCGGGGTAACCTCGAACCCGGCTATTTTTGAAAAAGCCATTACAGGCAGTTCTGATTATGATGACGAGATCCGCACACTGTCAGATAGCGATAAAAGCAACGAAGAAATATTTTTTGGACTGGCGATAACCGATATTAAAAATGCTACCGATGTATTCAGGGGCGTTTTTGATAAGGCTAATGGTGCCGATGGATTTGTAAGCTTGGAAGTATCGCCGTTTTTAGCCCTTGATACCGAAGGAACAATAAAACAGGCAGAGGAACTTTGGAGAGCGGTTGACCGCAAAAACGTAATGATCAAAATTCCGGGCACACAGCCGGGGGTCGAGGCAATAAGAAAATCCATTGCAAAAGGTATAAATATTAATGTTACGTTGCTATTTGGCTTACCAAGATATGAGGAAGTGGCTGAAGCTTACATTTCGGGTTTGGAAGATCACTTAGCGGCGGGGCATTCAATTGGCCATATCTCGTCGGTAGCGAGTTTCTTTTTAAGCAGGATTGATGTTTTGGTTGACCCGATGCTTGATGAAAAAGGTTTAGGCGATCTTAAAGGCGAAATTGCCATCGCATCAGCAAAAAAGGCTTACGAAATTTATAAGAAGGTATTCAGCGGTCCACGCTGGGAAAAACTGGCTGAAAAAGGCGCTAAAGTTCAACGTTTGCTTTGGGCAAGTACCAGCAGCAAAAACCCTACTTTTAAAGATACCAAATATGTTGAAGCATTAATAGGCCCTGAAACCGTTGATACAGTTCCTTTAGAAACCATTGAAGCTTTTCGCGATCATGGAATTGTCGCAAGCACCTTGGACAATGATCTTGACAAAGCTACAGAAGCTCTTGAAAGGCTGAAAATGGCGGGCATTGATATTGATAAGATCACGCAACAGTTGGAGGACGAAGGCATTGAAAAATTCAATAAGCCATTTGAAAAACTGCTCCGGCTATTGAGGATCAAAAAAGCAAAGTGTAAATAAATTGGAAGCTACATCTGTAAAAATATTGTTTTTTGATATTGGCGGCGTTTTGCTTAGCAATGGCTGGGGGCATGAGTCGCGGAAAGAGGCCTCTGAAAAGTTTGGCCTCGACTATGAGGAAGTAAACGCGCTGCATAGTTTTATATTTAATGTATATGAAATTGGCAGCATCAGCCTTGATGAATACCTTGATACAGTTGTGTTTAACCATCCGAGGGATTTTGCACGCGAAGACTTTAAAGAGTTTATTTACAGGCAAAGTGTAGAACTCCCTGATACATTGCGATGGCTAAAAGAATGGAAAAAAGGCTGTGGTTTCAGAATTATTTCCATCAATAACGAAGGAAAAGAACTGAATGATTATCGTGTTAAAAAATTTAAACTGCACGAATGTTTTGACGCCTTTATATCATCATGCGAAGTAAAAATGCGCAAACCCGATCCGGGTATATTTAATCTTGCCATGGGTGTCGCGTTGGCCCAGCCTAGCCAGTGTGTATATTTTGACGACAGGATAATGTTTGTTAGGGCTGCCCAAAAATTAGGGATCAGGTCTTTTCAGCATACTGATTTTGAATCGACCAAAAGAATATTAGAAGAATTAAAAAAAGAAAAATTCCAACCAAAATGAGTAATACCCCAGATAAATTCGACTTCGGTATGATCGGCCTTGGCACTATGGGCCGTAACCTGCTGTTAAACATGGGCGACCATGGCGTAAAAGGCGCCGGGTTTGACACGGACGCCTCAAAGGGCGCTTTATTGGAACAGGAAAGCCAACATCATAACTTAAAAGGATTTAGTGATGTGAAGCTCTTTGTTGATAGTTTAAAAAGCCCCCGTGCAATTATGATGCTGGTGCCGGCGGGTAAAATTGTGGATGACGTTATTGCTGAATTGTTGCCTTTATTAGACAAAGGAGATATTTTAATAGACGGGGGTAATTCCCATTTTACCGATACCAACCGCCGCGTGGATGAACTGGAGGCAAAAGGTTTTCACTTTTTTGGGATGGGCATATCAGGCGGTGAAGAAGGCGCCCGCAAAGGGCCGAGCATGATGCCCGGCGGCGACAAAGAAGCTTACAATGTGATGAAGCCTATCCTCGAATCCATTGCTGCTAAAGTTGATGGCGCGCCATGTGTAACTTACATAGGGCCTGGCGCTTCCGGGCACTTTGTAAAGATGGTACATAATGGTATTGAATATGGTTTAATGCAATTGATAGCCGAAACTTACGAAATACTTAAAAAAGGGTTAAAACTGGAAAATGATGGTATCCGTAATGTATTTACCAAATGGAACGAGGGTAGGTTAAAGTCGTTTTTATTGGAAATAACCAAAGATATTTTTGCTTATAAAGCGCCTGGGAGCAATCACTTATTGCTTGATGATATAAAAGATGAGGCAAAAGCCAAAGGGACCGGCAAATGGACATCGCAGATAGCAATGGACCTGCAGGCCCCTATACCTACAATTGATTCTGCCGTTTCTATGCGTGATTTGTCAAAATACAAAGGACTAAGAGTACAAGCTGCAGATTTATACAGCAAGGATGAAATAGAACTAAATGTTAATGCTGACGAGTTCTTAACAGCACTCGACCAGGCTTTCTATTTTAGCATGATCATTAGCTATGCCCAGGGAATGCACTTGCTGGCAAGGGCTTCGGAAGAATATAAATACGATCTTAAACTTGGTGAGATTGCTAAAATCTGGCGCGGCGGATGTATAATTCGCTCCGAATTTTTGAATGATATTTTTAACTCTTACCAAAAGGATACTAAACTGGCGCATTTATTATTGGATAAGCAGGTGCACGACATCGTGACAGCAGCTGTGCCCGGCATAAGAACAGTTTTATCGGCAACCATAAACGCCGGTATTGCTACGCCTGCTTACGCTGCGTCTCTAAGTTATTTTGATACCTTCCGCAGTAAAAGGATGCCATCAAACCTTATCCAGGCACAGCGCGATTATTTTGGCGCGCATACTTATGAATTGATTGGCAAAGAAGGTGTTTTCCACACGCAGTGGGTTGAAAAAAGCTAAGGCTAATTCAGAAACACATTATTTAATATTTTATATTTGTGATATGGCGACAATAACAGCAAAAAAATCGGTTTTTGAAATTGATAATAAAGAGTTTGAAAAGCTCGTTAAGCCGGTTGCTCTAAAGGCAAAACAAACAGCCCTAGATAATGGCGCATGGTTTTCTTACAAAAATGAATTATGCGTTGACGCAGATATGTTTATTCATGAATTTAAAGATGGTCACAAAGAATTGATAAAATTAGGCAATCAAGCTGGTGAGTACACGGT
>Ga0207036_10184_pt1 | contig 11533 bp, 7 predicted proteins | sample Alteio_BWMinCont_78_FD_153284 | JGI IMG/M metagenome (GOLD analysis project Ga0207036, IMG submission 153284) | Enriched cells from forest soil in Barre Woods Harvard Forest LTER site, Petersham, Massachusetts, United States -... | ecosystem: Environmental > Terrestrial > Soil > Temperate forest >... | reverse complement strand
ATTCGCAGTCTCAGCAAATTGCGTTGTATTCCGAGAATTTTCACGATCTGCGCCAAGAGCATCGGCAAAACGGAGCCACAATTCAGGATGATTCGGATTGCCGCTTTCCTCTTCCATCAAATTGAGCAGCAATTGCTTGCGATGCTCGGCATTTTCGGTCTTCGAGTGGACCGCGCTGATAAACGTCGGAAAGCGCTTTTCGAATTGATAATACTGGCCCGCATACTCGCGGAGCGTTGCGTTGGTCAGGGTCCCGGCGCTCCAAGCCTGATAAAATGGGTGCTTCAGAAGTGAGTATTCGGCGATACGGTTTGCCTCAGCCCAAACAGGCTGAAAAAGGAGATATTGCTCATAAAACGCAAAGTGCAGGTATAGAGAAGCCGCAAGAAACAACACTGCAAATAATTGGCATTGTTGCCCAAACAAAACGGGGGTTTTTCGTAAGGCCTGAAAGCGGAAAGATAAAACGTGATATTTTCGTTGCCCGAAAAGATCTTCACGGAGCGCAAGATGGAGATCGTGTCACGATCGAGCTTTATGACAATCAGAGCGATCATCAACAGCCCGAAGGATTCGTACTGAATCTTCTTGCTCAAAAGGCCCGCGTCGGATTTTCGAACGAACCAATTATTTCGGAATTCAATCTGCCGGAACGGTTTCCATCGGCTGTAACTAAAGAAGCAGACCAACTGCCGGACGAAATTCCCGAATCGGAAATTGCAAAGCGTCTCGATCTTCGAGGCGAAACTATTTTTACGATCGACCCCGAAGATGCGAAAGATTTCGACGATGCTGTTTCACTCACGCCCCATGAAGATGGCACAGTAACGCTTGGAGTGCATATTGCCGATGTCAGCCATTACGTCCGGGAAAATTCTGCTCTCGATGATGAAGCTTTGGCAAGAGGGACGAGCGTGTATCTTGTCGGCAGTGTAGTCCCGATGCTTCCAGAGCGAATTTCGAATGAGCTTTGCTCGCTTCGGCCTGATGAAGACAAGCTTGCATATTCCGCTTTTCTTCGTATCGATCCCGAAACCGGTAAGGTTAAGAAAGCGGAAATGAAGAAGACGGTAATCCGCAGCGTGATGCGTTTTTCTTATGAAGAAGCCGAGCAGCGAATAAAAACCGGTCGCGGTAAACACGCGAAGCTGCTAAAGCAAATGCGAGCTTTGAGTTTGAAGATGTACGAGCTTCGCCGCGAAGAAGGCTCGATAGATTTTGAATCCGAGGAATTTCGATTTAGATTCGAGAATGGGCAGCCGGTCGAGTCAGTTCGGAAAGAGCGATTGGGTTCGATGCGGATGATAGAGGACTTTATGCTTGCAGCAAACCGGGCTGTGGCTGAGTTCATTGCTCGCAAAGCAAAGCAAGGCGCTGAACGGCCCTTCTTGTACCGAATACATGCAGAGCCTGACCCGGCAAAAATCCGCGATCTCGGGCAGCTTGCGAAAACTTTGGGTTACAAATTATCGGCAGAAAATCCGACTCCGAAGGTTGTTCAGAAATTTCTCGAATCGCTGAAAGGGAAGCCGGAGGAACATCTGCTAAATCAGCTCATGCTGCGCGCAATGGCGAAAGCGGTTTATGCCGAGCATAATGTCGGGCATTTCGGACTTGCGTTTTTGCATTATACGCATTTCACTTCGCCGATTCGCCGCTATCCCGATCTGATCGTTCACCGGATGCTCGCCGAATATCAGAAACCAGGCGGAATGAATCGCGAGCGTGAACATCACTATTTTCAAACTCTTCCAGAAATAGCCGATGCAACCAGTGCATCCGAACGCGCGGCAACAGATGCCGAACGCGCCTCGATAAAACTCGCGCAGATATTTTTGCTCAAGGATAAACTCGGCGAGGAGTTCGATGCTGTGATCTCAGGCGTTACGCATTTCGGAATTTTTGTCGAAATTCCTTCCGGCGCGGAGGGGCTTGTCCATATTCGCGACCTTCCCGGATATTACGAATTCGATGAGGCGCATTTCTCTCTCATCGAACGGCGCGGCAGACAAGGGATGAAATCGGAAGGCCGCAGATTCAAGATCGGCGACACTGTTCGCGTGCAATTAGTAAAAGTTCTGGAAGAAAAACGGCAGGTGGATTTCCGGTTGGCGGATGGTGACGATCTTTTGCTTGCTTCTAATGATGTAGGTGCATCTGATAAACTTAAACGACAGAAGTTGCACCACGAGCGCGTTGCCGGACGACCTCGAAAAGAGCGACGCCAGCAGCGACGCTCGCGTTAAGGGAGGCGGTTTTTCCGGCTAATGGGATTGCGATAAGTTTTTCACATCGCTCTCGCACAAGGCGGTGCAAGCCTTTTTCTTCACTTCCAACGATAAGACAGATGGGGCCCGTAAAACCCATATCATAGATTGAATTTTCTGCTTCTCCTGCAAGCCCGCAGCAAACTATACCAAATTCATCTTGTAATTTACGTATAGTCTCTGCGAGATTGCCATACTTTACGATCGGCAGATTGTTCGCTGCGCCGGCGCTGGCTTTATAGACTGCAGGCGTCAGCACAGCGCCGCGCTTTGGTAGAAGCACGGCGTGCGCTCCGGCAGCTTCTGCGCTTCGGATTATAGCGCCGATATTGTGCGGGTCTTCGATGCCATCGAGAGCAATGAGAAGAGGATTTGCATTTTGTGCAAGCACATCTTCAAGCTCTACATATTCGCGTTGAGCGATTAGTGCGATAACTCCCTGCGAATCTTCACCGTTTGCAACGCGGCGTTCGAGTTCGCGGAATTTGCCGCGGTCATGCTCACCGATTGTGACTCTGTTCTTTCGCGCAAGATGAAGAATTTCGCCGATCTGTGGGCCTTGCGCACCGTGAGCGATATATAATTTCTCGATTTTTGCGCGAGAGTCCTCGTCTTTCAATAACTCTATCGCGGCGCGGCGGCCGATGATGTAGTTTTGCGGAGTATCGTCCGATCTATCTTCTTTTAGAATTGGTCTCATTGAATAATTTCCAGATCGGGCAAACGCTTTTGCTCGCCAAAGATTTCTTTTAATCGGTTAACAGCGATTTCTTGCGTTGAACATGATTCCATTAGTGATTCAGTCATTGAATCGCTTTCAATATAATCCAAAAACTTCCGCCACGTCTCTCCAATGAGCAGTAGCGGTTTATTCGGTAAAAATCCTTTTGTCATATAATCCCATGCCATTGTAACTTCCACGAGTGTTCCGCTCGATTGACCGATCGCAATATAAGCATCGGGAAGATCGAGCAATTCCATCAGCCGGTCCGCCGCGCTTTTAACTTTTATTTCGCGCGATACGTATTCGTTAGCCTCACATCCTTTTGCGAAATAAACTTCCGCTGTAATTCCGATTGCCGAGCCATTTGATTTTCGTGCGCCTTTAGATGCTGCTTCCATTACTCCGCCATAGCCGCCTGTCACAACGACAAATCCAGCAATCGCTAATTCGTATCCCAGCTTTTCTGCGCTATCGTAAAGGACGTCGCCAGACTTACAATCCGATGGGCCAAAAACAGCAATGAGTTTTTTCATTGAGTGCTTAGTCGAGAAAAGCCCATTTGACGTCTATCCGCCAATGAAATCCATTCCGAGGATAGAGAGCAACATTGTAATAATCGGCGCCGAGAATGTTAAGGAAAGACATACTTACTTGTGCTCTCCTATCCACTTCTGCTGAAAGCAGGAAATCAAAAATTATTTGCCTGCCAAGATTCGAGCTGGGATTTTTCTCTATTATCGAATCGCCAATGCTCGTTGATGCTGCGCCGCGATAAACATAATTATCGCTCGCGGGGTCGTAGGAAATTTGCGGGTCGATCGGACTCATAATTCTTACCCTCGGTCCGACTACAAGCCGCAAATTGCTCTCGTTGGTCTCGGCCTCGTAGTAAACACCGGCAAAACCGAAGAAACGCTGTGGCAAGCTGCCTTGCAGCACTGGGTAAAGGGTGTATGGACTGAGTGGAGTGGTGCTCGGGAAATAAGTTACAGACGAACTCCAGTGAAATTTTGAGACATAAGCGTCAACAGCGAGCGTTGCCGATTGAGTATGCAGTGAAGCATTTGAAAAACTCACACTCGGCGTAGCACCGCCGTTTTTAACGGAATCTGGTGATAGATTAAAGATCGCTCCCTCCGGTTCATGACGGTCGAGTACTCCCGCATGAATTGCAAGGCTATCTTTTTTCGAGAATGCAAAATGACCATCTACCCAGGCTCCGATATTTTGTAATTGATATGTTGCGGTCGGGGTCGGAGTAAGCGTTGCCCGGTCTCTCGAATAATTATAGCTTGCGGAGATTGAGATCGCGTCGGTAACTCCGACAGAACCTGCAAAGCCGACAGAAGGGAGCACTGCCGCTGATAATGGCCCTCCGGCCACAGACATATTCGATTCAATAGTTCGCGCGAATCCGAAAAGCGAAATTCGAAGTGCAGTCTTGAGGGCGAGCGAATCGCTCGCTGTTGCCGATAAACGAGTTTCTGTGATCGGCCTCGTGTAACTAAAAGTAGAATCTTTCGCGATTCTCTCTACATCACCTCGAACGCGCGCAGAAGTCATAAAATCACCGATGGAAAGTGCGAGTGGCTGTTCGAGCATCGCGCCAATGCGGTTGGCTGCCGCTACTTGCGACATGTATGTTGGAAATGTAGAATCCACATTGAGAAATCGACGCGATTCATACGATCCATAAGCAGCAAGCTTTGTACGCGCTTCTGCAAGCAGCGGCAATTCAACTTCGGCAAGCACATCTGCGCGGACACGGTGGTCGCTCAGGCTGTCGTTCGCAACAGGCGCGTTAACCTGATCGAATATATCTACTGAATCCACATCGGCAATACCACCATTCAGCCCGCTGAATGCAGTCGTGTATTGTCCCCACAAAAGGAAATCGAGAGTATTCGCTTTCGATTTTGGAAGTGAGACGATCGAATCTATCTTATGCTGATTCATCGTACTGTCATGCGGAAGCTCGCCCAAGAATTTACTTATCGTGTATTGCCCTCTCATATCCCACACGTCGGTGCGAGGATTGAACGTTACCTGATACGGTTGAGGAGTCGAGCCGGAGGCCTTTCGATGAAGAGCAAGTGTGAGATTCGATGAAGCCCCTGTATTGATACTGAACAATCCATCGAAATTCGACATATCGCGAGCGAGGTCCTGCGTATAATGAACTCGCGTGTAAGGGACCGGCGCGCGGAAACGCTCGATAGTAAAATCAGCCACATCGCTTCCGGCATAATCTGCGCCGGTCGTTGCAAGCCCATCGGCTCCGCTATTCAATCGAACCGAGCCAAATGCTTCGATGGGAAAATAATTTGTCATCATGTTGCCGGTGAGGATACTATTCATCGGAACGACGCCATCGATCAAAGTAGAAGCAAGACCTTCACTTGTTCGCGGAGTCATCAGGAAAGACTCGCGCCCGTAAGATTCATCGCTCTGCACAAGTGGAAATGGCCCTCCCGTTTGTTCGATAAGCTCGGGCAAACTGCCAGGCGCGCCGTAATAGCGTATCGCCTCATCGCTCCAAAAAAAATTGGAGCCGTTCCTTTCTACCTGCGGCCTTCGCCAATATTCAGAAGAAGGGGAATCCTTAAGTGTTGTATCGACAGGCACTCTTGCAGGCGTAGTATCTTTTGCGATCACGATCTGCTTTTTCGTGCTCGTATCTTTCACAACTATCGTCGTGTCTTTCGGATGGATGGCAGATTGAGCACTCACACGCACAGCACTTGCCGCGATGATCGCCGTGAAAAGAATTAGAGAGATTCGCAATTAGTAGTAATTTGAGAAAGGGAAAACGACTTCCATACCCGCAAGTGTTCACTGAATCCATGTCTCAGTCAACTTATTTCGTAATTCAACATTAATAATTGTCAAGCAAGCGCATTGCTCTTTTTGGTTCGACTGGCTCCGTCGGAGTTAACACGCTCGATGTCATCCGGCGTAATGCCGGACGTTTCGAAATAGCATATCTTGCAACGAACCGGAACATCGGCTTGCTTGCAGGGCAGATCGCAGAGTTTCATCCATCTGCTGTCGCTGTTGGAGACGAAGCAGCGGCGAAAGAGTTTCTTGCGAGCAAACCTGAATGCGAAGTCCTTGTTGGCGCGGATGGCCTACAAGAGCTTGCCCGCCGCAGCGATTACGATATTTTCGTTGGCGCGCTCGTAGGATTTGCTGGATTAGCGCCAACGATTGAAGCAGTCAGGCAAGGCAAACGAGTCACGCTTGCAAATAAAGAGACACTTGTTGTGGCAGGAGAGCTTCTGACCGAACTTGCGAAAAAAAGCGGCAGCGAAATAATCCCGATAGACTCCGAGCACTCCGCAGTTCATCAATGCCTTGTTGGCGAATCGCCTGAAAGCATTCGAAGAATAATCCTGACAGCAAGCGGTGGGCCATTCCGAACGCTTCCTAAAGAATCCTTTAAGTCGATCACAGTTGAATCGGCTCTAAAACACCCGAACTGGATAATGGGACGCAAGATCACGATTGACTCTGCCACTCTGATGAATAAAGGATTAGAGATAATAGAAGCAAAGTGGCTTTTCGATGTGCCTCTTAATAAGATAGATGTCGTTGTCCATCCGCAATCCATTGTCCATTCATTTGTGGAGTTCGTCGATGGGAGCATAAAAGCGCAGCTTGGGATGCCCGACATGCGCCTGCCGATCCAATATGCCCTTTCTGCTCCGGAAAGACTGCCTCAGACTTACGACCTGCTCGATCTCGTCAAAAACAGCAATCTTGAATTCGCTCAGCCGGACACAGACAAATTCCCTTGCCTACGAATTGCAAGAGAAGCTGGCGAACGTGGCGGACTCTATCCCTGTATCCTCAATGCCGCCAACGAGATAGCGGTCGAGGCATTCCTGGCTGGGCAAATATCCTTTAATGAGATCCCACGGCTTATCGAATCGGCGTTAGAAGCTGCTCCGAATGGATCTGAAGAGAGGCTTTCCTCTGAAACCGAACCGGAAATTGCCGAAAGTCTCGAAAAGATCAACTCCTGCGACGAGAATACCCGTCTTTGGGCCAAAGAATTTGTCAAAGGAAGTAAATGAATTGCCCCATGCATCCTATTCGTCATATTAGTCCCAAAACCTCATATTAGATCATAACTCAATAATAACAGGCCAAGGGAACGATTGAAACAAGCTAAGGCGTTTTACTAAACTTGGAATTCCACGTCTTTGCTGGCTGAAGAAGAACGCTTTTCCTCTGTAAAATGCGTTCATGACAGTTTAGTGGGTTAAAATTGGGTGCGATCATTTCCCGCGCTCATATTGGCCAGAAGAGACCTCAATATAGTCATTACTCCGAACCGGTGGCCAAAACAGCAGCAGCAGCGAAAACAACAAAACCGCGCACAAGAAGGCGGTCGAAGTACATTACCGGGCTAATGCTATGTACCGATTGCACCCGCACGGCCCGCAAAGAGATCGTCGGCGAAGCGCGGACACGCCTTGCCGGTGAAACGCCACAGCCCATCGAAAATGGCGTGGAAGGCGCGCCGCAGAACGAGAATCTCTGGGTTCGTTGCACCAAGTGCCACAACACAATGCTGGTAAACCTGGCCGCGCTTATGAGCGAAAAGCCGAAGGCGCACACCATGCTCTCCGCAGCAGAATGCACATCCTACACTCCAAGCCGCATTTATGCCATTGGCGAAGCCATTTTCCATAAGGATTGGGACGATGTCGGCACAGTAATGGGCAAAGAGGTGACTGCCAGCGGAAGGAATGCCATTCTCGTACATTTCGATAAATCGGGAGAGAAGAAGCTTTTAGAGAACTTCCAGGCCCAATGACCGGGTATCGGGTTTGGGGTATCGGGTATCGGGTGTGAATGTGTTAATATGGCAATCCAGAATTATCGTGGACTGGAAGTGTGGCAATGCTCAATGGATCTTCTCGATGAGATTTACATTGTAACCAAGAAGCTGCCTTCAGATGAGCGCTTCATTCTCGTTTCGCAGATGCGAAGAGCCGCTCTCTCCGTGCCTTCGAATATCGCTGAAGGTTATGGGAGAAAACACAGGGGAGAATATGTTCATCACGTATCGATCGCATTCGGGTCGCTGTGCGAACTCGAAACTCAGCTAATTGTCTGCGGAAGACAAAAGTACATTACAAAAGAACAGGCAGCAAAAGCGTGGGAGTTAATCCAGAGAACGGGAAAAATGCTTAATAAACTGCTTTCCAGCCTTGAATAAACGAAAATCGCATCCCGATACCCAATACCCCAAACCCGATACCCGGCATCAAGGAACTACGCAACCCGTCGAGCCGTTCTATCGGCCCACCAAATTTTTTAACGAAAAGAGACAACTGTGATAGGAATTGTAGTTCAGGAACACGAACCCATTGACCGCGCACTGCGCCGGTTCAAGAAAAAGTACGAACGCGCCGGTATTCTTAAGGAATACAAACGCCGAACCGCTTTCGAAAAGCCATCTGTGACGAACAAGATGCTCCGCCAGCGCGCTGCACGCCGCCTTATGCGCCAGCAGGAAGAAGCGGCGTAAATTAGTCCTCATTGCTGGGCGATACCCACCAGCCCGAAGAAAGTTAGCAGCATAATTGGAATGTTCGAACCCGCTTGAGAACTCAAGCGGGTTTTTTTACTTGAATCCACTGCCTCTGATTCAAACTGACCCGAATTTCCTTAATTCTCTCTTTTTTCTGGTAAAATCTATTTTTTATAAGTGTCTTGAAACAAATCGGCCTTTTCAAGTGTCTTACATTGCAGGAGTGGGCCGTTTTCTGGAGAGGGTATGCCGAATTTTACCATCTTCAAAAGCCCAATTTCACTGTTCCCGGAAAATTTTGTATTATATTGCATAACTTAATGATGGTTCTGCCGCGAACTATTGGCGGTAAGGCGTCGTTTTTTTCGGGTCAAAGTTTTTTTGAGTCAAAGTTTTTACATTGTTTGAGAGAAGAGACACACACTTATGAAAAATTGCAACAATCCCTCTATGGCTTCTAAATTATTTCGAGCGAGTTTAGGAATTATCGTTCCTTTAACTCTGCTGCTTACACTCGCAACCTCCGGCGCCTTTGCGCAGGCTCGCATTAATAGGTACAACGTAACTACTCCGACACTTACATGGACCGACCTTTCCACGAGTGGTGGCATAATGGTCGAAAATGGAATATGGAGGTATTATCAGGGGTCGATAGGAGTATCACTGCCGTTCGCATTCAATTACGATAACACGGTGGTCTCGTCCGGAACTACTCTTTATATTAACGAGGCGAGCGTTAGTTTAGGGGGGAATATCGGGTATGGCACTACCGCAGGCGGTCTCGGCAGCAGCAGCTATCCGGGAGTTCTCATTCCATTTGGCGGCGTCAGAATGAATGACGGAGGCAATAAATGGTCAAACAACGCCATCTACTATCAAACAACGGGCTCGGCACCGAACCGGGTATTTACGATCCAGATAAACAACGTTCATGGCCCGTGCATTTCTACCTCCAGTCAGGGATCGTCGATTCAAGTCAAACTTTTTGAAACTACGAACGTTGTCGAATTCCTTTATCAAACTCATAACGCAAGTGTTGACGGCTGCGGCACTTATTATGCCGGTAACATCGGTTTGAATGGCTTCACATCGCCATCTTTCACAAGTGTTACTTTAGTATCGAACAGCACAAACATTCCTGGAAACGATTATGTCTTTACGCCTCCTCCGCCTCCACAGGAGCTTTCGCTTAATCCGAATGCTAAGGTTATCAATTTCGGTACGACTACACCTCAAAACCCGATCACTATGTGCGTTACAGCCTATAGCGTAGGCGGTGCAGGCACAATTCTTCATACAACGGGCGCTTATGTTTCGGGATCGAATGCTTACACCTTGGTCAGCGGCCCGCCGACCGGAACCGCAATTCCTGTGGGTGGTTCAGTTCAGTATTGCATTCAATTCCTTCCTTTGACTTCCGGTGCGCTAAGCGGCACATTCAATTTAAGTACAGATGGGGTCGATTCGGGCACACAGACTCTCAGTTTGACCGGTATTGGCAACGTTCCGAACGTTGTTTACGGTGCTACCAACATGTTTCACAGAACGTTCACGAGGTTAAGAGATACATCGCCTACAAAGTACCTTACTGTAACTTCGAATGGCACATCGCCCCTTGTATTTACCAGCATATATTTTTACGGCCTGAATGCGAACGACTATTTCGTCTCGCACATGCCGCAGAACCCGCTTCCTACCGGTCATACTGATTCCATTGGCGTTCGCTTCGCTCCGGATCTGGAAGGAAGGCCCGATGGAACGATGGTGATAAATACAACTGCTCCGAATAACCCGTCCGACACTGTTACATTGTTCGGGGTAGGTATTCTAAGGCGTTTAGTCGTGAATAATGCTTACTCGAATACCATAAATGTTAATTTCGACTCTGTGAACGTGGGAGCCGATTCATGTATGCAGATTACTCTTGTCAATCCTGGCTCGGATACTCTTGCGATCACGCAAAATTTCTTCTCGAGCCACGACTTCGATTATACAATGACACCGCTTACCGGAACGGATACACTTATCCTTCCAGGCGGCGGCACAAAGAATATTCAGGTATGCTTCGCGCCGCTCAAAGCGGGTACACGCAAAGCCGTTGTTCGTTTGACAACGAATATCCAGAAGACCTTCAACGTGCCGCCTCGCGACACAAGCGGCTTCTCGATCAACATCACTGGTGTTGGCGTACCGTACGGTCACCTTTCGATTATCGGACCGGGTATGGTTGATACAGTTGCCATTGGAAAAAAAGATTGTGTCAGTACGTACAAACTATTTAACGACGGTTCTGCCGATATCCTCATAACAGGCTGGTCGATCACAGGCACTAACGCTGCCGAGTTCACTTCCAGCGGATTGCCTCCATTCTCGTTCATTCTTCCGGCAGGCTCGTTCCAGCCGTTCACGGTATGCGGAACCCCGACTGCCGATAGCGACCGTACTGCGATCCTGACTGTTAATGGCACAAACGGCGTCGAAGGCGCCCCGCTTGCTGCGAGCCAGATGCTCGATGTTTATGGAGCTACTGTCTGCACAAAGGTTGCTGTTGCAACGGCATTCCCAGCCGAGGCCTGCATAGGCACTGTCGATACGGCAACGATCACTGTTACGAATTGCGGAAATCTCTCGTCAATTTATACTGCTTCGATCAACGGCGGTGACTCTGCTCAATTCGCAATAGTTGGCTCGTCGGTTTCCGGCTCAGAAGGAGCTAACGGTGTTGCAACGTATAAGGTAACCTATACTCCGAATGCAGCTAACGCAAACTCCACTTCTACATTCAACGTAGCCGGCGGCGCGGGCGGCTCAGCAGCGCTTACCGCAGCAAGAGGCGCGGCTATAATCGCGGGCAGCGGTGATGCCGGAAATGTGAGTGTTGGAGCAACTGTGAACTTCAATGTTCCGGTTACGAATAAGGGCACATGCACATGGGATCCGGGTCTTCCGGTTGCCGTGGCTCCGTTTACTTATGTCAGCGGTGAGGCGCCAATTGCTGCA
>Ga0207036_10181_pt1 | contig 11590 bp, 9 predicted proteins | sample Alteio_BWMinCont_78_FD_153284 | JGI IMG/M metagenome (GOLD analysis project Ga0207036, IMG submission 153284) | Enriched cells from forest soil in Barre Woods Harvard Forest LTER site, Petersham, Massachusetts, United States -... | ecosystem: Environmental > Terrestrial > Soil > Temperate forest >... | reverse complement strand
TTCGAGATTGCCAATGGCAAGAACACTAATCCCTCTCTGTTACTTTCAAGGAGAATTATCGAACTACATCGATCAATTCGCCCTAATCTTTATAAAGAGCTTATTAAAAAAAATTGCAGTGAAATATAAAATAATTTTAAAAGTGCAAAAAATAACACCCTCCCCTCCATTGAAAGAAACTGTTGTACTTTTTCAAATATCAATAGTTTCTTTCTTTGTTCTGTTTGTCATGATGTCGGAGTCAATGGGGCGCCTAAATTAGGTAATTTTGAGAATTGGAATCCTTTGTTAAATAGCGGCATGGGTAAACTTTATGATATTGCAATTCACGGAAATGCCAGCATGCCTGCAAAAGGAGGATGTACGGGTTGCAATGAAGGGGCGATTAAAGCTGCGGTTGATTATTTAGTCGGTTGTTCAACAAATAAGTTACCGCATGATGCGGTGTCTTGTCCATAATCTTTAAGTCACCCTTTCTTCCACTCGCTTAAACTCTGGAAATTTCTCAATATTTCTAGCAAAAACATTATTTATATTTATCAATAATACAAATGGCAATAATATTTTAATCACAATAATTCCAAAAATAGATAAAAACGGCTGTGTTTAACAGCCGTAAGAACGTAGCAAGCGAGGTTAAAACCTTTGATTAACCTTTTGGTTTAAATCCGCAAGCCTCGGCGAACTCCTGGCTTTCTTCTTCAGTTAATGGTCTTTGCTTAAGAAAGCCTAGAAGTTTTTGTAATTTCGCATATGAGGCAATTTCTTCTTTAAGTAATTTCGCATTTGGGTCAACTGCTTCAAGTAAGTTCTCATTTGAGGAAACTACTTCAAGTGCTTTTTCAAATTCTTTCTTACTTGAGGCAACTTTTTCATCAAGTTTTTTCCATCCGGCTTCTAAATCTTTGCTAGTTTTAGGATCACTTACTAGATTTTTTCTTTGACTCATTTTTTCCATCCTCATTATCTTAGATTTAATTTATAGTTTTATTTCCCCGAACCTGGTTCCAATGCGACATAAAACTTATGAATTGTCACTATTGGAAGACAATGGATCGGCATGACGGTGGATTAGCTTCCACTCATTCTCTTCGCGCCGGTATATTTCTGTCACGCGTAAATTCATTGAAATAATATCTTTACTTCCATTCATTTTAGCAGTTGCTCGCTGAAAACCCACCCAATAAGCGATACTGTCGCTTGCAGCCATATCAAGTATCTCAAAATGAGTGTCACCGCCAGCTCCGAACATCGCCGCATCCTGTTTGAATTTGAACAACACATCATCCGCACCTTGATGAAACCCTCCACGTGGTCAAAAAAAAGTTGCGGGGGAAACGTGTGTAGTAATACTAACAACTGGAGCTGGGTCACCACATACATATGCTCGTGCCGCATCCTCACGTTGCTTCATAAACTGCTTAAAACTTTCTAAATTCTTATCAATCATTATAGAATATTACTACTCAGTCAATGCAAATTCAATGCTTTCCTGCACATGCTTTCCTGCACATAATTGCTAAAGCCATTAGCCGGTGAAGAATTATTTACTACTTTTTTAAGGCGCTATAGTCCTGCGGCTGAGATTCTTTCTGTTGAGAAGCCGCATAGTCAGAATTTGTGCTGCTACCGCAGTTTAATCCTAAAAACAGGGCCTTGATAGCGCCAAGTAATAAGTGATTTATGACTACTTGGCGTAATTCTTTATATATATTTACGCCAAGTAATATATAATTAACCTATACTTGGCGCATGAAAGAGGATCCCATTCAAATGAAATTAATACAACCCATTGAAAACAAAGGATTTATAGGGCGATCATATGAATTGAAACGCATTGCTGAAATAACTCAGCTTGGGTCTGCGGCTATAGTCGTAGTATACGGTCGCAGACGGGTAGGCAAAACAGAACTCATTGAGCATGCCTTAGGGAAAAGACATTTGCTTAAGTTTGAAGGACTTGAAGGCAGGCCAGCCCAGGATCAAATTAATAATGTGCTTTATCAGCTTGCAAAATATGCTGAAGATCCAAAAATTGCGAAACTCCATTTAACTAACTGGTTGGAAGTCTTTGATATAATCGCAGAATATATCAGCACAGGGGAATGGACCTTATACTTTGAAGAATTACAATGGTTGGCGAATTATGAAAATGAGTTTATTTCTGACCTAAAATATGTTTGGGACAACACTTTCCGTCGCAACCCTAAACTATTGCTTGTTTTGTGTGGTTCATCGCCATCATTTATGATAAATAATGTTTTAAAATCTAAAGCCCTTTACAATCGTTCTACCTATGAAATTCCCTTAGCACCATTTAGTTTATTTGAAACAGCACAATTTTTGAAAAAGCATTCGCAACACGAAATTATGGATGCTTATCTTACTGTCGGGGGCATACCAGAATATTTAAAATATCTTAAACAAGATTCCTCGATATTTTTAAGTTTATGCCGAAATTCGTTCAGACGTGGCGCACCATTTGTTGGCGAGTATGAGCGAATTTTTGTAAGCAGCCTAGCAAACAATGAACATTATCATGCAATTATTCAATATCTAAGCAAAGTAAAATTTGCCACGCGAAAAGACATAGCGAAGTTTCTAAAAGTCAAAACCGGTGGCTATTTGAGTAGCATATTACGTGATTTAGAGCTGTGTAATTTTATAAAACAATATACTCCTTATAATCTTAAAGAAAATAGCATGCTATCTCGATACTGTATTCATGACAACTTTCTTACTTTTTATTTTAAATTTATTAACCCAATAGAATCTGATATTGCTAATGGTGATTTCAACGACTCGCCAAGTAAGGCTATTAATATGGAAGCATATCGAAAATGGCAAGGTTATGCTTTTGAACGATTTTGTCGTTCAAATCATCGATATATTGCGAAAAAACTTGGTTTTGAAGATGTACGATATCAAAGTGGCGTTTTTTTTAATCGTAGTACAGATAAAAATGACCCTGGTTATCAAATAGATTTACTTTATTCACGTGAAGATAAAGTATTGACCATTTGTGAAATTAAATATTTGCAATCAAAAATCAACACTAGTGTAATTGATGAGATCGAAGGGAAAATATCACGTCTACCGAATCCAAATAATTATACTATTCAAAAAATATTAATCAGTCCCTATGGACCATCTGATTCACTTCTCGCGAGAGGATATTTTGATAGAATCATTATGCTTTCAGATTTATTTGAAAATCAATGAATCGTTTCACCGTCTATACGTTTTCGTACTCGAAAACTATGCACGAAAATCGCATATGCGACATCAATCATTTTTTAATAACACTTCAAAATAAAACGCTACTGGTATAACTCACAATCAGGCCCAATGGATATCACAGCTGACTCCAGGGAGTGCCCAGGCACACTTGTCACTTGACACCGTTATCTCCATATCTCCATAACAACGCGCCATCCCGGATAAATTGGCTGTCTATTCCACCACTCTAAATCGCGATTCTTGGACTTTTACTGAGAGAAACTTGGTCAACCCTTGACTCATTAACAATAATAAAGGTATATTCCTTCATTAGCATAAAGGCTAATTAGAGTGTCATACCAGCATGCTTTAAGCTGGCATCCAGATAGGCTTTACTGGATGCCAGCTAAAGCATGCTGGCATGACATGTTAAACAATCTTAGGATTCGTAATGCAAAAGGGATTTTTTGCCACTTTAATAAATATTGCTTTTGTCGTCATATCAGCAAACAGTTTTGCGTCTAAACAAACTATCCAGCCTTTAAATCAATCCACATCAGATCTTGTAGTCACTCAAAAAGTGGCGGCTTCTGCTTCTTCAGGAGAAGCTATTTATAATAAGACTTGCATTGCATGTCATGGCGTAAATGGGAAAGGGGTATCTCCTTCCTTCCCTGATTTTACTCAACCGGGAGGCATGCTGACTCAGCCTTATAATGTGTTACTTTATAATACCATTCATGGTATTGGAAGTATGCCGCCCAAAGGGGGCTATCCATCTTTGAGCGATAAAGATATGAAAAATGCTCTTGATTATATTATGCTGCATTTTCCGCCTGGATCAACACCGGCCGTTGGGGGAACACCAGAACTGCAGCAGATCAAGCAAGAAATCGCTTTTTTAACCCAAAAAGTGGCAAAACTAGAAGCAGCACAAGGCATTTCCGCCCAAACGCCTTCGAACTCAAATGTCAATGCATCACCTTCCGTTGCTCAAGGAAAACACATCTACCAAAAAAATTGCAGCGGATGTCATGGTGCAAACGGGAAAGGTGTTGTTGCTTCTGCGCCTGATTTTACTAATAAAGGCGGTGTATTATCTCAACCGAGAGGTACGCTGTTTCATAACATAAAATTGGGTATGGGCAGTATGCCAGCAAAAGGCGGAAATCCTTCTTTATCAGATAGTGAATTGAAAGCTGTGCTCGATTATATTGAAAGTACATTTCCATCGGGACACGGAAACATTAATACCAAAAATAAAAAAGGTAATGCTCCAAATAATCAAATAACAAATACTCAACAACCGAGTACAGCAGAAACAGCTTATTTCTGGCCTAATCCAGACATCACTGGTCTTTTAACGGGTGGTGCAAGTGCGGGATATAGTACGCAAATGAAACGCGGAAGCTTTGATATTCTTGATTTTAATCCTTTGTTCCTCTTCCGATATAAAGATTTCTTGTTCATGCAGTCTAGTGTCGATTTTTCTCTGGACAATGATGCAAATACAATTGTTGGTTTAAATACACTCAATCTCAATTTATTTTTGAATAATAATATGATTTTAGGTGTAGGGGAGTATGACACACCGATTGGTTATTTCGTCCAGAATCTTTCACCCTCCTGGATTAATCTGTTACCCACAGCGCCTGTTGGTTTTGATGCTGATGAAGCAGCGCCGCAATCACAACTGGGTTCACAGCTTCGCGGCGGATTTAATCTTGGTCCAACAATAAAAGCAAATTATATCGGATTTGCTGCGAATGCACCCAGAGCTTTTGGTGATTCAACAACCGGTATTATTGATCACTTATCAACGGACCCTTTTATTAATAATTTCGGTCATTATATCGGTGGCGGCAGAATTGGTATTTTACCTTACCCTGATTTCGAAATCGGAATGTCGGGTGCGATAGGAAAAATGGTGTTACTCGATACGAATACCAATGATGTATTAGATGGAGATGGACATTATATAACATATGGTGCTGATTTTTCCTTTAAATGGAGTCATTGGGATTTACGTGCTGAAGTGATTCAACAAAAAATTACCTCTCTCGATGCCGATTCTTTTCCTCAAAGTGCAAGTTGGAAAGCTTGGTATGTTCAAGCGGCTTATTTCATTACTGCTATAAAACTGCAGCCTGTGGTACGGTGGAGTGGATACACCGCGGCTGTTTCTGAGCAAAGCTTGCATCAAGTCGCTCTCGGGTTAGATTATTGGATTGCACCCAGTATTGCTATTCAGGCTGCCTATGAAATAAATACGGGAGAAGCAGCGATGGGTAACAACAAAAATCCATTATTGATTCAACTGGTTTTCGGGTTTTAAAATGAAGGATAAGTGGATGCAAAGGCTATTGAAATGGATGTTAATGACTGGAATGCTATTTAACGCATATTCCGTGTGTTATGCGGCGAATAGTCATCCTGCCTCTCCAAATGAGAACCATCAAAAAACCGGTTCGCAATTATGGATTGAAAACTGTTCCCGCTGCCATAATTATCGTTCTCCCACTGAATTTACACCTAATCAATGGGGAACCATTATGATGCATATGCGCTTCCAAGGAGGATTAACAGGAATCGATGCAAAAGAAATCTTATCCTATTTAACACAATCTTCTCTTTCAGAATTTGGAACTGAAACAAATCCATCGGGCGGTCCAGGACAAATGATTTATCAAAAAAATTGTGTTGGCTGTCATGGCGTAAATGGAAAAGGGACAGGTCCTCCATTCCCTGATTTTACCAAAAAGGGCGGTGTTTTGGCGAAAGCGGATAAAGTATTACTGACTAATGTCATCCAAGGGATTGGCGCAATGCCACCTAAAGGTGGTAATCCTTCTTTATCAAATGATGATGTGAAAGCAGCTCTGACTTACATTAAAAGCACATTTGGCTCGAAGTAAATATATGTTAAAAATAATAGGGGTAATCATCGGATTTTTTCTGATCCTATTCGCAGGAATTGTAGGGCGTAATATTTATTATCAAATAAGTCAAAATACGAATGACTCGATTCCCGTCTATGAAGAAGCAATCAAATTTCCTGACTATCCTGCTTTGAATGTAAAGGGCAAAACTCCAGAAGAAGTGAAACAAATTCTTCACGGGGAGCTTCTTGTCAAAGCAGGAGATTGTATTACCTGTCATACGAATACTTTAGAAAATGGACAGGTTTTTGCGGGCGGATTACCCATACAAACACCGTATGGTGTGATATATACTTCAAACATCACCCCGAGCAAACAATATGGTATGGGTCAATGGCAAGATGCCGATTTTATTAAAGCGATGAGAGAAGGGATTTCACCGAATGGTTCTTATTATTATCCTGCTTTTCCATTTCTTTATTTTAATAAGATTACGACGGAAGATTTGTTAGCCATCAAAGCCTATTTAAATGCGATTCCAGCCGTTGAAAAACAAAATCGTCAAAATAAAATGATTTGGCCTTTTTCCTGGCGTTTTATCCAACTGGGCTGGAGAATATTATTTTTTCACAATACCGGGCCTTATAAAATAGATCCTCAAAAATCAACAGAATGGAATGAAGGTGCATATTTAGTCGAAGGTTTAGGTCATTGCGGGATGTGTCATACGCCTTCTTACTATTTATTCACTGAAAAACTCACGCTTGCGGCACCGATACAAAAATATTATTTATCAGGCGCGTATACACAAGGATATTTAGCACCTGATATTAGTAAATCCGCGCTTGATGATGTCTCCGATCAAGAATTATTAAAAATATTTACACAATATCAAACCATTGGAGGCGGAAAATTACATGGCCCTATGGTTGAAGCTGTACATAACAGTTTATTTTACTTACCTAAGGAAGATTTGCTCTCTATCATTGAATATTTAAAAAGTATTAAAAGTAGTCTAACTTCTATATCACCGCTTAAAAAAACAAATTATGGTAAAAATATATATAAACTTCATTGTTCTGTTTGTCATGATGTCGGAGTCAATGGGGCGCCTAAATTAGGTAATTTTGAGAGTTGGAATCCTTTGTTAAATAGCGGCATGGGTAAACTTTATGATATCGCAATTCACGGAAATGCCAGCATGCCTGCAAAAGGAGGGTGTACGGGTTGCAATGAAGGGGCTATTAAAGCTGCGGTTGATTATTTAGTCGGTTGCTCAACAAATAAGTTACCGCATGATGCCGTGTCTTGTCCTTGATAAAATTTATGATAGGAAATTAATGTTATGGAAGCAATTGAATATACAGCAATAGAAGAAGGTGTTCTTATAAATTGTAGAATGTTTGTTGAAAAAAACTTTCTACCTGAAGAACACTGTAATGAATTAATTAAATATTATAATAGTGCGATTGATACAACAAAAGCGACTGACATTCATACATTTTTTAGTGATAGATTGATATGGTTTACTCATGTTCCTGATGCAAGTCCCGCCAAAAATATTATGCGACAAACAAGAATTAACACTATAAAACTGATTAAAGAATTTTATCAATTAGAATATCCAATTTATGGTGATAGCATTCAGCTAGTTAGTTGGCCCGAAGGAATGGGTATGCCTACGCATTATGATAATCGACATCCTAGGCGAAACGAACCACACGGTACGCCCTGGCGAGAATACGCAGGGGTTATTTATTTAAATGATGATTATGCCGGCGGGGAACTTTATATTAGTAGCGCAAATCCAAATATAGTATTAAAACCAGAAAAAGGAATGTTAGTGGTATTTGGAGGAGGGGATGGATTCATGCATGGGGTTCAGCCGCCTTATGGCAACACGCGCTATACAATGCCTTGTTGGTTTACTCGAGATATTACCAAGAATGAGGTAGATTATTCTGCTTATTTATAAACGTTCACATACTGTTTGGTAAACCCTGATTTTGAGACCTCCGCACTTTAAGTAATCATCAAATTCTCTCTGGACATACTGCGGAAAATTTTTATGTTTGAATATTGATTTAAAAGATTATCTTCTCGTTTATCATTGATTGAAAAATATAATTCTCTTTCATATTAAGTCTAAAGCAATGAGTCGTTGCGTTTTAATTTGTACTCACAATCAGCCCCATTGGCTGTCACAGCTGACTCCAGGGATACAACCATATGCCACAAATTTTCCGGTATCATTTTTTGGATAGTTAAATTCAAAAACACTCACGCCATACATTGATTTTTTATTATAAACGCCGCCATTGCTGGAGCCAAACATCAAGTGTTGATTGTTTTTGTTTTTTCCCAGATAAAGCATAACGTGTGTAATGGGAGGTGTTCGATTGACTTTATAGGTGTCTTTCCAGAACAGTAAATCACCCGGCTTAAGATTTTCCAATTTATCTTTCACAAAAAATAAACGTCTCACTTTGTGCAACTCGCCTTCTTTTTCAAGCCACATATAAATTTCATGCGTTTGGCGCGGTGAGCTTATGTTTTGTTGTTTAAGAAGATAATTAATCGTTCCAGAACAATCCATGCCCTTATTTTTTGGATTTGCAGAACCAAACAAATAAGTCAAATTTTGTTTTGAGAGTATTTTCGCTTCCATAATAAGCTCTTTTACTGCGGTGGGATAATTATCAAAATCAACTAGTTCTTCCAATGGAACAACATTCGTTCTAGCAAAGGTACTGCGTTTCTGAGGTATAACCTTTTTTTTATGATGTGCGTGCTGGTTGACACTTGTTTTATGAATGGGTGTTTTCAGTTGTGGTTTTTTATTGGTATGAATCACTTGTGTTAGCTGTTGCTTAATTTTTGCATTGGTTTCTTTGTGTACTACATTTTTGGTTTTTTTTGTTTGGGCTATTTTTGATCTCGAAGTGCTTTTTTTATGTACTGTAGTATTTTTATTAAGTTTCGCTATCTTGTGTTTCGTTGATGTTGCTTGAATTTTTTGATTGCTTTTATGTAAAGGTGTTTTATGCGAGGATTGCTGATTTTGGACTGCGTGAATCGATTGACGAGATTGTTCTGCATGGACTGACAGAAATGCAGTCATGAGAAGTACCATCAAAACCTTGAGTGATATGCGCATAATATATTCAAAAAAAATAATTGTTCCTGACTATTTTGCATAATTATCCGTTTAAAGCAAGTTAATCAATTCAATAGATAATTAAATGTACTTTCTAGTATGATATACCTTGTGCAGTAGTTCCATTCCTGTAAGTATTTGCTCAACACAAAGAAAATTTATTGATAGGGACATTTTGAATGTTCAATAAGTCATTTAATAGAAATAAATCATATATATTTTATATCTTGCTGGTATTGATATTTATATTAAGTTGTTTTGCGCAACAACATTTAATTTTTAATCGCGATGTAAGCTGGTTGCTGGAAGCATCAAAACGCATGCTTGCCGGCGGGAATTACACTAACGATTTTTTTGAAAATAATCCACCATGGATTCTATATTTTTACCTACCGGCTGTTATCATTAAGAAATATTTTAATATTCACATTATATTATCCTTTCAAATTTACGTTTTTTCTCTCATAAGCATTTCGTTAATTATTTCCTGGAAATTATTACAAAAAATATTTTCTAATGACGATAGACTATTGGCCAAACTATTTTTGGTCACGCTTGCATTTACATTTTTGCTATTACCATCATACGAATTTGGACAACGCGAACATTTACTTGTTGTCTTAACAATGCCTTATTTGTTGTTGATGACTTGTCGTCTTCAAGGTTTTGGGTTTAATCGATGGCTCGCAGCATCGATCGGCATACTGGCAGGTTCTGCATTTTTAATGAAACCCTATTTCATCCCTGCATTCATGCTCGTTGAATTCTATTATATATTTTGTCAAAGAAAAATAGCATCGTGCGCGCGGCCCGAAACGACTGCAATTTTCGTGCTGGGCGTATTGTATGTAGTAGTGATACTAGGACGACATCTAGATTATCTTATTCAAATTGTGCCGTTCGCATTGCGCTGGTGTAACTTAGGTCATTATGATGATTGGCTCGATATTGTAAATTCCTTTGCCGCTTTTTACAGCATCACTGCACTGTTTCTTTATTTTATGACTTATTCAATTAATCGTTATCGATCGCTGACCATCGTCTTGCTCCTTGCATTAATCGGATTTTTATTTTCCTATTTTATTCAACACACTGCCTGGTACTACCATCAGCTACCCGCTTTATCAATTGCATTTTTGCTTAATCTATTTTTATTTAGCTTACAGGTGTCATCGAAACATGAAAGTGATAATAAATGGTTATTACTGTTTATTACTTTTAATTGTTTGTTGCTCATACAAATTAATGAATTTTTACCCCGTTATTTTTTATTAATGAGATATAACATACCTACATTTTTTTTATTTTTTGTACTTCCATTTCTCGTTGTAACGTTGTTACTTGCTACTAAGTATCGTAGATCGATCAATCCAAAATCATGGGGCGTCATTACTGCATTACTAAGCATTCTATTCATTATTTTTATTGTACTAATCAGAAATTTATATTTCAGTATTTTCAATGTGATGATGATAATTGCAATCCTACTCGGCTCTATCGGATTTTTATTTCCAGGTACTATTTGGCAAAAAGCCATTTGCATATTTTATACCGGACAAGGTTTCTTTATTACTGCAAGCATCCTCTTTTTTACGGTTTTTAATTATCATTATCATGCCGAAGAAAAAAATGAACGGATGAAAATGGTTAACTTTATTAATGAACACGCATCCGGCAACAGCATTCAGGTACTTACGACAGAGATTTCACACGTCTTTCCCACAGTGACCTATTCAAATGCAATTTCTGCCTCACGCTTCTCCTATTTTTGGGCTTTGGGTGGTATAGTCAAACAATCCATTTTACCCACGAATAGTAACATCCACCAGCAACAATTAACTGATAAGAACTATTTAATCGATATGATCAGCAGAGACATTAAATCAAAGCAACCAAAAATCATTTTGGTTGATACCTCAAAAGAACAGAACACGTTGAGTTTTCCAACCAGTAAATGGGGTGCCCAAGCCAAAAGAGATTATATAGATTTTAATTATCTCGATTATTTTTTAACAAATAAAAACTTTAAGGATGTGTGGAGCTCATACCGATATTTAACAACGATAAAAGGGCCTTCCAATAAATATCTGAATATTTTTCAATACCACATTCATTTAACCTATCAACATACTCCTGCTGATCTAGAAATTGAAGATAACAATCTTTATCTCTATTTGCGTGATGATGGAATGTTGGCCTATGCTTTTAGAAATTCTCTTCATTCCGTTGAGCGAGGTGTGATAGATCGATATTTAAATAAAAGCCAGATCTCTGTTATTCGTTATATATTTTCAAATCCTGGACAGCAATTGGGCAGTGATTATCAGCTTGCAAT
>Ga0207036_10178_pt1 | contig 11717 bp, 13 predicted proteins | sample Alteio_BWMinCont_78_FD_153284 | JGI IMG/M metagenome (GOLD analysis project Ga0207036, IMG submission 153284) | Enriched cells from forest soil in Barre Woods Harvard Forest LTER site, Petersham, Massachusetts, United States -... | ecosystem: Environmental > Terrestrial > Soil > Temperate forest >... | reverse complement strand
ACCGATGCCGGACCCTCCGCCCGTGATCAGAATTGTGTTGCCAGTAATTTTCATGTTGGTCATTTGCTCCTTGTTAGATATTAGCCTGAATGCGCGATTGGGAACTCTAGCTCGCACATCGTATGCTTCTCCTGCCCTGGGCACAACGAATTTGCCACAAAAGCAGGTCCCAGGTAGATCAGCGGGGTCCTGTCGCCGTTTTTTTGTAGCGATCCATGAGCGGTCTAGAACGGGCAGTCTTCAAACCATGCGCGGCAGTACTTCCATGTGGTCCATTCATTGATCTTGCCGTCCAAAATCCTCTGTAAGGCCCAATCGGTCGAGCATTCCGCGTCATAGGCGCATTCGTCGCTGACTTCCGGGTGGTAGAAGCGGTTGATCTGCCAGAGCCCCCGGCTTTCACCGCCATCCCCGGTTGCTTCAGGATGATATTGCGACTCGTGAGATACGACCCACTGCGCGACTCGAGGATTAACGCCTGCGACTTCGGCGGCGCTCCGAACGTAGGCCGTGAGGCGCACTCGCCTGTTCGGCCTGGGAGTTGTCCGCAGTAGACCGACAGAGGCAGCAACTGGCGATTCCGTGATCCCATGTTCGGCTGCGTACGCCAAGGACGTCCAAATAATGGCCAGGACGTACACCGCGAAGAGAAATTTGAGAAGCCAATGCGATGAACTTTTCGCAGTGGCGCCGCTTTCGCTAGCCAATCCCCTTGTTGGGGATGACCGCCTTATCTGATTTCGCCTTGCGGGTACTTTCTTGTTTGGCGACCCGATCATTTTTGCATTGTTGCGCGGAAGCCTCTTCATTTTCCCAACCGTCCGTAGGAAGTAAAAATCCAGTTCTGCACCCATGACGCAGGGCAATATACATCAAGGCGAACATAGCCCCGTACGCTTTGGTCCCTTGGCGATGCAACGGACAGCGGAATTGCCCTCGTGGTACACTTCGGCAGCTAGTGGCGGGTATCATCATCGGCTTCGAGCTGATTACGAAAGACCACTGACCTGCGGGCGCAATATTTGGACCTGCGAAGCGGAGGATTCAAAATGAACACATTGGTACGGCGTGTCTGGAGCGTTGCCGCCGTGGCGGCGTTGGCGCTGTCGATTGGGGGAACGGCTCTCGGCCAAGCACCCCAACCCGAACTGAAGGCCCCGGATCCAACCGGCCTTCCGATTATCGGGACATGGAGAATCAATCTCGACAAGTCCAGCCCCAGGCTCAGACAGATGCGCGACCCCTCCTGGACGCAGGAATACGCAGTGATCGATGGCGGCATCCAGCACACGGTTTGGGAGACGTATCCGCCGAAGAGTTGGGATCTGCCATGGAAAGGTGTGGGCAACGAATCGCACACCTACTGGTTCAAGCTCGACGGCAAGCAAATCTACAAGGACCCGCAAGGCCCGAATGGCCAGTCGCAAACGGTGTCCATGTGGCTTGCCGACCGCTATACCGTCTTTCGCCAGCGCATGACCGCGGGCGTGGAGGATGAGCGCGTCCTGATGCAGGTTTCTTCCGACGGAAAAACTTTGACGTGGATGAACTGGAGCGCCAACGCCCCCAATCCCGAAGTGGGATCCATGATCATCGTGTTCGACCGGGTGAAGGACGACAGCCCGCGACTCGTCAAGCCCAAGAGCTAAGAAGGCGCGAAGAAATTATTCGCAAGATTTCCCCGCGATTATTTTCCGGGCGGCGGGAGCAGCGGTTTGACAAACTCGTCGAATCTGGCGTTGTCCTCCGCGGTGCAGAAGGCTTCCATGAGCTGCAGATTGCGCTGCAGCAGGAATTGCTTTTTCAATCCTCCCCACGGCTTGTCGCCCCACACTTTGGGATCGTAGTACGTCACCTCAAGGTCCATCTTCCCGGAGCTGGTACGCCGCCATCGCTCCAGCAGGTGAAATGAATCGCTCATTAGATGGTCCACGCCAGCCGGTTCGATCAGGTCTTTGCCGTTGTAACCTGTGGTGTCAACGACGAGTGTGTCGCCCTCCCATTTGCCGACGGAATCTCCCATGTAGGTGGGCTGCACATCCTTGGGATGGCCTCGTTTCATCCAGATGACGCGCCACTCGTTCTGTTTCTCGAAAAACTGCAAGATGCGGTCCGCGGTGACCACGAACTCAAACGGGTAAAGCTGCGTATACCAAAACTGCGCCGGCACAGCGATGGGATCGCAGTTGTTGCGTTTGGAAATTGCCGAGGGAAACGCGGAGCCCGCGGGTTTTTCGAGCGTTCCGTGGAAACGATCGCCCGCGAAAACCAGGTTCTCTCTGGCCCAAGCCGTCAAAGGAGGCTCGGGCACGGCATGCTCCGAGGGATGGCATGTCTGGCACTTGCCGGCATCGCCGTTCTTGGCCCTGGCGAAAATCACATCGGGCCCCGGCTGATCGACCCACCAAACTCCGGACAGGTCATGCGGATCAAAAGGCACTTGTTCCGCCTCTTGCGATTGGCCGTTAGCCCGGCCTGGAATCAATGTCATCAGGATGGCCGGTGCCGCTGCCAGCACAACGATCGAAGCTAAGAAACGAATACTTTTCACCGATGGGCCTTTCCTGCACACGGGGGCGCGAACAGAGCTGCTAGAGGGCAAATGCAATCGAGTCGCGTGGGGAAAACTCCAGCTTACTCTCCCCCACCGCCCATTCTCAGCACGCGGCCGTCCGGAAACGCCACCCTTCTGAGTGTTGCTACATAGGAGCCGTTCTTGGCCACATTGAGCTCCATAGTGACGTCGTCTCCCGGCTTAAGAGAGGTGCTGGTCCAGCCTGCGGCCTTCATCTGGCGCAGGTAGCCGAATTCCGCGGACCAATGTTGTACCTTGCCCTTGTCGTCCTTCACGTCAAACGTAATGGTCGAGTGGGGATTACTCAGCAGGTAGCTGGTGATGGTCCCCTTTAACGTGACGGTCTGCGTCATGTCGTATGCGGCATAACCATGGTGCGCAAACGCCGGGGCCGACGCCCAAATCAAACCCATCAGCACGGCGCCAAGAATTGCCAGCACTCTATTCATGCGGTCTCTCCCCATGACAAGGTAATTCCCATAGGTTTGTTGATACTATGAGCGCGAATGCCATGTCAATTTTTTCCCTTCCTGGAATGGGATAGGGCATGATGACTCGGCAAAAACGGCGCTCCACCGGCAGTCTGAACCGTCGAATTCGAGGGCGAGAATAGATGCTTGATTTACTTGGCTGGTGCCATTGGCTCGAAGCTACGCCGATGGGGACGAGCATTCGGGAGTCGCAATGGCTGTTTCCGGCCATCGAGACGGTGCACCTGATCGGAATTTCCATGCTGGTAGGATCCACTTCGATCCTGGACCTGCGCCTCTTAGGAGTGTCGCTGAAGAAAACTCCCATTGCGACTCTCACGGCCATGGTCCTTCCCTGGGCGTGGATCGGCTTCACAACGCAACTGGTGACGGGATTCCTGCTGTTCTCGGCGGAGGCCACGCAGGTCTATACCGACTGGGTATTTCGCATCAAGATGCTGCTGATCGCGGCGGCGGGAATCAACGCCTTGGCGTTTCACCTGACGACCAATCGCCGCGCGACACAATGGGAAAACAATCTCGTGATGCCGATGGGAGCCAAGATTGCCGGTCTTTCTTCGATTTTGCTTTGGTGCGGCGTCGTTTTCGCGGGGCGATGGATCGCCTTCTTCTTTCAATAAAGCCCTCATGCAACGAGGTCGCCCATGGTCGACGTGATTTTCCACTTCTGTAAGTGGCTGGAGCAGACGCCCGTGGGCACCTTCATGCGCCAATCGTCCTGGGCGTTTCCTACGGTCGAGTCTCTTCACGTTTTGTGCGGCAACGTCCCGCTGCTGGTTTCCACCTCAATCCTCGGCGCGCGCCTGACCGGGCGGGTCTTGCGGGACGTGCCGGTCTCGCGCCTGGTCGCCGGGCTCTTACCATGGTCCTGGATCGCATTCCTGATACAGGTCGTCACCGGCTCGCTTCTCTTCTCATCGGCGGCGTCGCGGTACGCGGCCACAGCCATCTTTCCCATCAAGATGCTGCTGATCTTGCTGGCGGGCGCGAATGCCCTGGTCTTCCTGCGGACAAGCTATCGCCGCGTGGCGCAGTGGGACACCGCGCCCATTCCGCCGCTGGGAGCCAGAATTGCCGGTTATCTCTCGATCCTGCTTTGGTTGGGAGTGCTGGTCATGGGGCGCGTGCTCAATACCGCCGTCACACTCGTTCCCATTTCAGTAAATCTCTTTGGACGTTGAGGTATCCGCGTTCAGCAGAGCCGCGTGCGCTTCCGCCTATGGCCGTTTTGGCGGCGCTTGAGGCTTGGGCCCGGTTGGCGACTTGGGAGCTGCTGGCGGCGCCGCTGCCGGCTCTTCCTTGTTGCCTTTGATGATTTGGTTGCCGATTCTGCTGTCGTATTGGCCGAATTCCTCGGGAGTGCAGATGAACTCCTGGATGGGATTGCCTGCTGGTTCCAGCGTGAATGACTTGTTGAATCCCGGCCAGCATTTGTCGCCCCAGGCCTTGGCATCGCAATAAGTCATTTCCAGCGTCAGATAATCATGGCCCAGGCGCCGGAAACGCTCGATGAGATGGAACTCGTCGCTCATTTTCTGTCCGACGTTCTGGCTGAAAAAATCCTTGCCGTTAAACCCGATGGTATCGACGACCAGCGTGTCCCCTTCCCACTTGGCCACGGAATCCCCCATATAAGTCGGATCGAGGTCCTTAGGATGACCGCGATCCAGCCACCACTCGCGCCATTCCCGCTGCCTCTCGAAAAATTGGAAGATGTGGCCGGGTGCCATCACAATCTCCATGGGAAAGCCGCCGGTATAGCCGTATTGCGCCGGCGCGGCGATGGTTTCGCAGTTCTGGCCGGGGTATTGGCCGCCGTTTTCTTCCAAAACTTGCGCCGGCACGCCATGCACGTCCACCAGTGGGTGTCCGCCCAGGGCGCTGTGAGAGATGGCCTTGACCAGCAAGTGTTCCTTCCCCCACCCGGTCAATGGCGGCTCGGGATTGGGATTGTCGTTGTCCGTGGTCATTCCGAAATCCGAACCTTCCGGCCGCGGCACGGCTGTACCCGGAAGAGCGAAGGACCTCCAAATTCCGTTCAGATCGTGGGGGTCAAAAGCGGCAACCGGTTCGTTGGCGAAGTAGCGTTCGCGAGCCACAGGTGCGCCGCTCGCCTCTCCGGTCTTTTCGCCATCTTGCCCCAACAAGGCAGGCGACAAAATCATAACCGCAAACAGAGCAGCGACGCCCAACGCAACCCAGTTTCGCATTCTCAGATACCCCCAAAATTCCGGCGGGTGCTCGATTTGCATCCGAATGCGCGAAATTATACGCCAATATGCCTCGTCTCGAAGTTTTTTGATCTGCGGGAGTGGCGTCGCTGGCGTTCCGGATTTACCCGCCGCAAATATCAATTCGTTACCGCGCGGCGCCCGCGATCGTCCGCACGACAACTGCGCCGAGTATGGACGATGCCGGTGGCAAAACATTCGCACTGCTGCGTACCTGCCGTTGGATCGTTCCGGAGTCCACGGTCTGCCCGGCGCGCGAAATGGTCTGGAAATTCATCGCGCTGCCGGCGAATTCCACCAGCATAAAGGTGTTGTCGGAATCGAATCCTTTGGCGGTCATTGCGGTTTGTTTCAGGTCGCCGGCGCGCAATTCTCCCGAAGCGCCTTCCGTGAAGTAGTAAATTCCGTTCTGCGGTTTGACCCGCTCGTAGACGTGATCATGGCCGGCAAAAACGACGTCCACATGATATTTGATGAACAAAGGCTCCAGCACCTGCCGTAAATCGGTGCTCGAACCATGCGTCTTTCCGGATGAATAAAGGGGGTGATGAAAGAAGCAGATCTTCCAATCTCCGTCGCCGCCGCCTTTCAATTCGTTTTCCAGCCATTCGAGTTGTTGCGGGTCCATGTAGTTGCTATTCAGGGCGAAGAAACGCACATTGCCCTTTTTGAACGCATAGTAAGCCGCGCCGTTCATATTGTAGGGCGCGTAAAAGCGCTCGTTGGAATTGTCGTGATTGCCCAGCGAGGCATAGAACTTTACTCCCGCATCCAGCAAGGGCTTGTAGGGAGTGGAAAACTTCCGGTCAACATCACTCGGTGTGCTGCCCCCGTAGATGTTGTCTCCGAGCATGATCACGAAATCGAAAGGAAAAGTCGCGTGAGCTTCCATCATTCGGCGAGAGATATCGTATTGCGGCGTTTCGCCGGTTCCCATGTCGCCGATGACAGCCATGCGGACCGAATCGGGCTTGGCAGGCGCTGTGACCTGCGCCCCGAAAGGAGCAGGCGAAAGCAGCATAAGAAGCGCTATCAGAACAACCAGAAAGGGGCGCATGGTTTTCTCCACCGGCCTAGGGAATAGCGTTGGGCATGAAGTCTACAATCATGTTGGCCTTGCGATCGACGAGCAGCAGAGTCGAGCCGAGAATTCGGTAGGCCACTTCGTCGGGAAGCCTGGGAAGCTTTTGCAATAGCGTTGGAGGCACGGTCGTTCGAGGCATGCCGTCCGGGTACCTCTGATTGACTTGCACCTTGAATCCCTCCAGGGGCTCCCCTGCCTGAATGGTGTTTCTAACGCGATGGGCGGCCGGCCCTGTGAACACGGCCTTGATCGCCCGCGCGATTGCCTCCGTGGCGCTCGGCGTGAAAATATCGCCTCGCTGGGCATCGCTCCGCAACTCGCGGATCTTATTCACCAGCCCCTCCTGCTGGGCGGCGATCAGTTCTTGTTCGCTCCTCTTCTTCAGCGCCGGAAGGCTCTTCTCCGCTTCCTTGTGAATCTTTTCGTACTTCTCCACGCAGTCGGCAAACTCCTTGAAACCGCTGGTTTCAGGAGCCGCTTGGCCGCCGGAGAGCTCCTGATGTGCGGTAAGCGTCTCTGCGAGGATGACCAGCAACGCCATCAAGGGTATCGCCCAGATCAATCCTTGCTTCTTCATCGCCATCCTCGCTTGGGTCGGAGCTTGAGTCGCACGGTCTAGGCCCGCCTAGCTTCCAGGGCAACTTCCTTTGCTTCCTCGGCGACTTCCCTGGCCTCCTGCGCGACTTCCTTTACCGCATCCTTGAAGGCCTTCTTCACGATCTTCTTGACGGCATCTTTGACTATCTTTTGTTCGGCGGCTTCCTCGCCGGCCACGGCCTTCTTGACGGCGGTTATGAGCGTCAGGCTGATGGGACGCATGTCTTGAGCGAGAGTCTGGGCGGCCTTTTCCGAATCCTTCTTGGGGATTTCCGGTGCCAGGACTTCTTTGATCTCGCTTACCTTGGTCGCCTCATTGGCGGCCCAATCGGACTCGAAGGTTTCGGTCAGTTTTTTTATGATCTTCGGATCGTGGACAATCAAGCCCACTTCACGCCGCAAGTCCAATTCCGCGGAACGCAGACTCTGGCTGCCGATGAAGGCCTGGTGCTGGTCGCGAATGATGGACCGCGTATGCAAACGCACGGATGTGGATTTTTTGACGGCCATGTCCAATCGAGCGCCGATGCGCCCGATCAGCCGTATTTCGACGCCGGCCTTGGCCCGATCGCGAAGAATGCCGATCATTTCCTTGTCGGAAATCTTCGGATCGTAGATCCATAGCTGTTTTTTGGCTCGTTTAAGGAATGTGCCCAGCACCTTTCGGGAGTTTTCCGGACTCACGATGAACGTATCGAGCTTCGGCGTGTACGTGGATCGCGTGCAATCGGCCTCAAACAGTTTCACGGCCTCCTGCACCAATCGAATGTTTTTCGTCACGATACCAAAGCCGCGGCTGCGACCAATATCCAGCCGCGTAAAATTGAACGAAAGCATGTAAAGCGTGCGCCGGTCGATGATGATGAGCTTGTCGTGATAGCGGATCAAATCGTCGTCGGTGCGGGCGACAACAATACCCGCTGCGAGAAAACGCATCTCCAATTCGCGCAAACTCTTTACGCCGCCGCGGTTGATGTTGGCAATCAATGCCGTGACCTTCACGCCTTTGATCACAGCCGCCTTGAGGGCCGCCTCAATGACTCCGTAGTCGAAGCGGAAAATGACGATTTCCACGCTTTTCTTGGCGTTCTTGATGGCCGCAACTATTGGCGCTACGCCGTCGTTAGGTTCGATAATCAGCTTCACGTCGCCACCTCCAGCCTTCCGGCCGCCCTACCGCGGCTTGATTCTCCTCATGTGGTCCCTACCGAGCCGGGGGATCGGGATTGTAAAACGCCGCTCACAACGCATTCAGCTCCGCGATCCTGGTCTGCACGATCCGGCTATAGGCATCTATTTCCTCCGGCGTGTAGCCGCCGGCGCGGAAGGAGTCGCGGACTTGTTCATCGGAAAGCATCGACAGTCTGCTTCCCAGCCATTTCGCATCGGCGCGTGGGATGTGTTTGGTGACCTGTTCCATCTGCGTGCGCTCCTTATAGTTGGAGACATCGACTGCTCCAAAAACCGAAGGGCGGCTGTGCATTACGAAATCGACGAAGTCGGGACTGGCTTTCTCGATAAATTTGGAGTTCTCGTAGCCCTTGAGATCGCTCTTCGATCGCGAGGTCGGGCTGCCCGTATTTCCAAACGTGGCGCCCGCGTCGCTGACCAGGAACCTGCGTTCCCCGTGCACGTCGTAGACCGAGTTGTTTATTGCTTTTAAGTCCCAGTTGTTCAACAAAGACATCATCACGCGCAATCCGTTCAATTGCTGCTGGCCGAGGAAGGGATTGTTGAACCAGTCCCAATCGCCGAGCTTCTTCACCTCTTTCAGTTTTCGTTCCAAACGCGCCCGGCGGACCGTCCCGTCCTCGGAAACAAAATTCCCGCCACGGCGCAACTTCGGCATGCCCGTCACTTTGAATTCCGCCACGTAGTAGTCCTCATCCACGAAATAGCCGGCGGCCCACAGCAGGCGCGTCGCTGCGGTTTCCGACTGCGGTTCTTCGCCCAGTTTCACTCTCCACCGGATACCCTGTTCGTCGGTGACATCGAACTTCGGGCTGGTCCCCTCCATGTCTTCCACGACGAAAGTGAACTTGCCATTGGGGTCCGGCGCATGCGCCTCTCCCCCGGCGCCGTAGATCATATTCAATGAGGCCATGTCGCCCGGATCTTGCCAGATGACCTGCGGCAGGCTGGCGGCCTTTTCATTCTCTTTGTCTTTATTCTTCTTCTGTGCTTTTACGGATGCCGAAAATGTCAAAAGCATCAGCGTGAGTGTCAGTGTGGAGCACAGCAGGAGCTTCATTCGTTGCATGGTCTTATTCCTCTTTCCTTTGAAAACAACCGCCAATGGGTAGCCGGTTAAGCTGCTGTTATCTTGGCCTCTTCGGGGGTCTGCAGTCTGTACAATTCCGCATACACTCCGTTTTTCGCCAAAAGCGCCTCGTGCGTTCCTTGCTCCACCAATTCGGAGTCGTTCACCACGAAAATGATATCGGCGTGCCGAATCGTGCCCAGATGATGGGCGATCAAAACCGTGGTTCTGTTTTTCATCAGGCGTTCCAATGCCTCGATGACCGCATCTTCCGAAGCGGCATCCAGGCCGGAGGTGGGCTCGTCGAGAACCAGGATCGGAGTGTCGCGAATGACCGCTCGGGCAATGGCAATGCGCTGGCGCTGCCCGCCCGACAGCGTCACGCCGCGTTCGCCGAGCATGGTGTCATACCCCTCGGGCATTTTTTCGATGAACTCATGGGCATTGGCCACCTGCGCGGCTTGTATGATTTCCGCGCGAGAAGCGTCCGGCTTGCCATAGGCGATGTTCTCCCAGATGGGAGCGCGGAACAGCAGCGTGTCCTGCAAAACGAAGCTGATTTGCTCGCGGAGGGATTTCATGGTGAACTGGCGGATATCCTTGCCGTCGATTCTTACCTGCCCGGTCCGGGGATCGTAGAAGCGCGGAATCAAGCTGATGATGGTGGTCTTGCCGGTACCCGAGGGACCCACAACCGCCGCCACCTGGCCCGGCTCAATCTTGAAGCTAATATCCTTCAGCACCGGATTGTTTTCATCGTAACTGAAGCTGACGTGCTCAAATTCGATTTGCCCCTTGAGTCTGGGCGCTTTCCGTGCGCTTGGCAGATCGCGGACGCGGCTTTCGATTTCCAATACCTCCTGAATTCGTTCGTACCCCACCGTTGCCTTGGACACGGTGTCGGTCATCTTCGATAGATCGCGCATGGGCTTGTACATCTTGCCGAGGTACATCAGAAAAACAATCAACAACCCGGTGCTCAGTTGACCCGCGAGCACCAGGCGCGCGCCGTACCAAAGCACCAGGCAGGTTCCCAGAGCCACAATGACTTCCACGACCGGCGAAAGCTTGGCTTTAATGCTGCGGGCCTGTAGCGCCGTCTCGACATTGTCCCGGCTCTGCGATGCAAACCTTCGCTCTTCGTAATCCTCCCGGGCGAAGGCTTTCACGACCCGGATCGAAGTCAGCACTTCTTCCACAATGGAAAGAAGCTCGCTCTCCTTTTTTCGGACGGCGCGCGAAGATTTCTTGATGCGGCGCGTAAAGTAGAACACCACGAGGAAGAGTCCCGGAGTCACCGAAAGCGCGATGAGCGTGAACCGCCAGTTGAAATAGAGCATGACTCCAATCATGCCCAGCAGAGTGAAGCCGCTGATCATAATGCCGAGCAACGCCGAGTTGATGAAATCCTGAATGGCGTCGATATCGCTGGTCACCCGGCTGATCAGGTCGCCGGTGCGCGTCTTGTCATACTCGGTGAGCGAAAGTCGCTGAATGTGGCTGTAGAGCGTCCGCCGAAGGTCATGAGCCACCCACTGGCTGACACTATTCGTCATGTACGTTTCCACGTAGTCGCTGACGGCGCCCAACACGGCAATGACCGCAACCGCGGCCACGGCGAAGTTCAAAATCGCAAGCTTATCGTGCCCGAATAGCCCCGAAACGAATCCGCCCAGCCACACCGGCAGCTTCTTCGACTGTAGGAGGTTATCGACGACAATCTTGATGGGCCACGGCTCGATAATGTCAGTGAGGGTTACCCCAAGCACGGCGAGCAGCGCGATCGTCAGAGCTTTCCAGTGAGGACGAATGAGCTGAGCGATCCTCAACTTGCCCGAAGATTTGGATGAGGAAGGCGTCGTCGAGTTTTCAGGCATGGCGTCTACCATTCGTTGGCGCGGCCAAACTCCATGGACAACGATTCAACGTTGTCCCCATGATTCTTAGCCGGAAATTCCGATTGCAACTCTATCGAGGCGCGGAACCATGGATTCCGTGACGCACTTAGCAGGCAATACACCGGGGCGCGCCGACACGAACCGCGCCCACGTCCTATGGTGCCTTCTGGTGCTCCTATTCCATCAGCTTAGTTGAAATGTTGGGGCGATGCTGTGCAATAAAGAACAGCCACTTGCCGTCGTTATCTTCTATTCTGCATGCGTTGGGAGGCGAGTTCCGGTCGGAGTCTGAGGCCCCTCGCTTCCGCACATGTTCCTCTGGAGACGACTATGGGCACCATCATCGAGGCGGTCAGCGTGAGTCGGACAATTGAGACAATAACCCGCAAGGAAGTGGCCTGCATATTTTGCGCCCAGCCAACGCCAGTGCCTGCCCCGTGCCCCAGCAAGTTTGCGAGTCACGTGCCACGCGACATTTCGATCGTCCGCTGCCAGGTGTGCGGTAAGGAAGCTCCTTACCCGGCCTGTGACATCTTCGAGCTCGGCGAGATATGTCGCACACGAGGCTTTTGACCTGCGCG
>Ga0207036_10177_pt1 | contig 11761 bp, 12 predicted proteins | sample Alteio_BWMinCont_78_FD_153284 | JGI IMG/M metagenome (GOLD analysis project Ga0207036, IMG submission 153284) | Enriched cells from forest soil in Barre Woods Harvard Forest LTER site, Petersham, Massachusetts, United States -... | ecosystem: Environmental > Terrestrial > Soil > Temperate forest >... | reverse complement strand
AAGTGCTACGCATCGGAACAAATCCACTTTCCACAACAACCGCTAAATCACCTGTCACATGCATGCGGCTCGACGCACCCGGGTCAGGCCACGGAGTTACCGCAACGGTTTTAGGCTGGGCCGGATTGCTCACATCGATAATCGAGATGCCCTGGTTTTTTGCGTGTTGCACATAAAGGTAGTATTTGTCATTCACTCGTCTCTGCATTGCCATGTCGACGGCCGACAGTCCGCTAAATGGAATGTGAGCGATGACCTTGCTTTCGGTGCCAGATCCATTAGCCTTGTGCTCTTTCGCCGACGCACTATTAATTGTCACAGCCAACATGATGATAAGAAGTCCAACAACATTGCTTGTCTTAATATTGTTCATCGTCTGCCTCCTGCAAAATTAGTCTCACCAGATGTAACGGGCTCTCTGATTTTTTATTCCTTCCTCGCAAATGCAGTTTGAGCGGCGGAGTAATTTCGGCGCTGTGGAATATAGCGAGGGCACACTAGTTTTCATCAGGTGATCGGTGATTAGGATTCTTATGAAGGCTTTGGTTGAAGCGGTCGCCAATGTCGTGCTGTTTATTCTTACGCCAGTTGCTCTGGTGTGGGTGCAAAGCAGGTTAGTTATGGCTATTGAGGCCTTAGCGAAATTGCCAGTGGAGAAAAGTGAAGCCCGGACAGTCAACGTTTGGGGCGGAAAGCATGAGCAGGCTAGCCGCTCCTGTCTAGCGCAGGCGACAGCCGAACATAAATGATCTCAGAGTAATTTCGTACTTCTCGCCCTTATTTAGAATTATCCTTCTCGAAGGGAATAAAGGGAACCCCGGGCAGTTATAACAATTGGACGTGTCAACTGCGGATCTTCAACTCGAGTCGTTTGAAGAGCTGGCCATGCCGCTCTTCGACCAGCTGTATAACTTCGCGCACTGGCTCACACGCAATCGCGAAGAGGCCGAAGACCTGGTCCAGGAAACTTATGCCAAGGCTTTGAAGGGATTCGGGTCTTTCCAGCTAGGGACCAACTTTCGGGCGTGGATGTATCGCATTTTGCGCAACACGTTCCTGACCTCTCGCACCGGGCTGAAAGTCACGATGACCGTTCCTCTGGATACCGAGGATGACGGAGCTGATCTGGCAGTGGAGCGCGACACGCCAGAAACGTACCTATTTGCGCAGTTGAACCGTGAACTGCTACAGACCGCGATGGACGAACTCCCTGTGCATTTTCGGGAGATCCTCCTTTTATGTGAGGTGGAGGAAATGTCGTATCAGGAGATTGCCGAAACGCTTTCGATTCCGATAGGAACGGTGATGTCCCGTTTATCGCGCGCAAGAAAAACATTGTCCGAGCGCCTGCGACCACAGATGCGAGGGGGAGCAGTGACGCCAATTGCAAAGGGGACGAACTATGATTTGTGAGTCTTGGAAGACACAGCTCGACACGTATCTCGATGGTGAGCTTTCAGAGGCGGAGATGCGTAGCGTAGACCGTCACGTCCGCAGCTGCCACTCTTGCTCAATGGATACCGTTACGCGCGTACAGATGAAGCGCACGATTCAACTCGCAGGAAGACGCTTCACTCCCAGTACGCAGTTCCGCAAACGTGTGCGGCTTTCCATTGCCCCGAAACCGCGGCGAAATCTGGGCCGAGTATGGATGTTCGCCGCCGCAGCCTTTATTCTCGTAGTCGGCGTCTTGACTTCAACATACGTGGGAACTCGAAGGGATGGAGGTCAGGTTTTCAGCGAGATTGCAGACTTGCACGTGGCGACCCTGGCCGGTTCATCACCGGTGGATGTGATCTCGACCGACCGGCACACAGTAAAACCCTGGTTTCAGGGAAAAATCCCTTTCGCCTTCAATTTGCCAGAACTCCAGAACTCCGACTTCTCTTTGCTTGGCGGCCGAATGACGTATCTGGAACAAACCCCCGGCGCGCATCTGATCTACGATGTGCGCCAGCATCACATCTCGGTGTTCGTGTTCCAGGAACGTTCATTGCCGGCGAAGTTGGACGAGAATCTTCTTTCGCAGAAGAAACTGCCATTCAATATGGAGACCTGGAGCCAAGGCGGCCTCCGCTATTTCGTAATTGGCGACGCGAGCGCTGCTGACATCGCTAGTCTTGCGCAATTATTCAAAGCCGCGTCGTAGGCAGTATCCAACCCATCGTTTTAAGGCACAAACTTATATCCCTGGCCGTGTACGGTGAGAAAGTGTGAGGGTCGCGAAGGGTCGCTCTCCAGTTTCTGTCGCAGCCGCAGCATGTGGGTGTCGACTGTTCGCGTGCAGGGGTAGGCCTGATATCCCCAAACTTTATCGAGAAGTTCATCCCGCGAGACCACTCGTCCGACATTCTTCGTCAAGAACTCCAGCATCTTGAATTCTTTGGAAGTCATCGGAATCCTCTCACCGCCCCGAGTGAGCTCCATCTTGTAGAAATCCACCGCTACATCGTCAAAGAGATACAAGTTTTCTGGGCCGACGCGCGATGTGCGTCTGATTAACGCACGCAAACGCGCAACCAGCTCCCTTGGGCTAAACGGAATGGTCACGTAATCGTCGGCGCCCATTTCCAGCAGCAGGACCTTGTCAGCAACATCTGAGCTTGCGCTAAGAATTAGCAGGGGTAGCCCAGGAATCAGATTTGCAATCTTCCTGCAAAGATCACACCCTGAAGATCCTGGGCGATCCATATCAACGATGGCCGCGGCTGGTGCTCTTTGGCGAAGCATCTCCAAAGCAGGAAGGCCCTCTGGGACCAGATCGACCTCGTACCCTTCCGCGGAGAACAGCCGGCGCAGAATCTTCCGCAAGGCTTCATCGTCTTCGATAACCAGAATCCTATCCGCTGCGGCCGGTCGTATCTCCGGTATTGGAGAATCCAAGGTTGCTGCTAAGGTTGCGGTTGCCATAAGCTTTTTCTCCGTACAGCGATTGCAGCGCGATTCCTGTTCAGCTCAGACCTCTGCTTCATGGAAGATTTCCTGGTTAGGGACTGCCTCGCCAACTGCTTTCCGGGCTCTGGCCAGGCGTGACATTACAGTCCCGATCGGGATCGCCAATATTTCCGCAATCTCCCGGTAAGACGCTTCCTCGACATCGCACAGCAAAATGACCTCGCGAAAGATAACTGGCAGTTGCTCGATGGCGCATCGAACTGCTTCGTTCGTGGAACGCTCGATGAGGAGCGACTCGGGCGTGGCGAAGGTTACGGGGAAGGCTGGGGATTCATCCTCGGAGTCGATCGCAACCGTCATGCGCCGGTCGAGTCTTGAGCGTGAACTCAGAAAGGTGTTTCTCAGGATTCGGAAGATCCATGCCCGAAAATTAGTGCCCTGCTGAAACGACCCGAAACTGCGTAGAGCCTTCAGATAAGTTTCTTGTACGAGATCCTCGGCATCGTTCGAATTCTGCGCCAGCCAGCGCGCGAAGTTGTAAAGGGAATCGAACAGGGGCATGGCCAGCTCTTCGAACCCTACTAACGGCTGATCGACCTGGGCGGAGGAAGTCCCGAATCCGACCATTCGTTGTAGACCAGATCCAATGCTTTTCATTTGCCTGCTCAAGATCTTTCGCACTGTCTTTTCCGGTTTAGACCCGTCCTGTTCAGCCCTGCGACCGGCTTGCAACTTCGCTAGCCCTGCCATATCCATCCGCAATGACAGCGCACGGAATCTGACAATCGGCGCTTGTGCAAAAGTGCTTTACAAACAGCGCATGACCTTGTCCACATATTTGTCTCCGGTTTCGAAACGGCTAGAGTCCCTCGTCGTGATGGCAATCTGACCTGTCAGTCGCTCGCCGTCAATTAACTAAGAATTTTTTCCATATATCCAGTTCATTACCCGTTAAGTGATTGTTGCCTCGAGATTTAACTTGGCATATATCCTGAGTTCGGTAGGCATTGCGGGAGGTGCTAGACTTCCGTATTCGCCCAAAGAAGCCATGGAACCCTTGCGGCCCACATCCGTCGTACGATTCGGAACCTACGAGGTTTCTCTGCAATCGGGCGAAGTGCGCAAAGCGGGTCTCAGAATCAGAGTTCAGCAGCAGCCGATGAAACTGCTGCAGATATTGCTAGAGCATCCGGGAGAAGTCGTTACCAGGGAGGAATTGCGCACTCGAGTCTGGACCGATGAAAGTTTTGGTGACTTCGACCAAGCTGTGAATATCGCAATCGCCAAGCTTCGGAGTGCATTGGGGGACTCGGCTGAGAGTCCGCGATTCATCGAGACTCTGCCAAAACGCGGTTATCGCTTTATTGCGGACGTGTCGGTGGTCGATGCAGACGCCCGGCCCAAGAAACCGGAATCGATGGCCAGCGATGTGCCGGCGGCGAATAAAGATGAGGATAAGCTCGTAGGCTTCCGATTGCCGGTTGCCCCTAAACGCCAGCCGTGGCCCACGCGTTGGATCATCGCTGCCTTGGCGATTCTCCTGAGTTTGCCGATTCTCGCCGTCTGGCTTTTTCGTTCTCGTGGCAGCGCGCCCGCCGGCATCCGATCCCTTGCAGTGCTTCCGCTAGATAACCTCTCCGGCGATGTTTCCCAGAATTACTTCGCCGACGGCATGACCGATGAGTTAATCACCGACTTGGCGCAGATCAGCGCGTTACGGGTAATCTCCCGCACGTCCGTGATGGCATATAAAGGAGCGCGCAAGCCTCTGCCGCAGATCGCTCGTGAGTTGAAGGTGGATGCCGTGGTAGAAGGCAGCGTGCTCCGTTCCGGCGACCAGGTTCGCATCACAGCGCAGTTGATCGAGGCTTCTACGGATAAGCATTTATGGTCCCAGAGCTACGAGGGCGAGCTGCGTGATACTTTGGCGCTGCAGAGCAGAGTGGCCAGTGCCATTGCGGATCAAATTCGAATCAATTTGACTCCGCAGGAAAAAGCTGCGCTGAAGAACGTAAAGGTTGTCAACCCGCAAGCGTACGAGTCCTATCTTAAAGGGCGCTACTTCTGGAATAAGCGAACGGCGGATGGTTTGAAGGTCGCCCTTGCATATTTCAATCAGGCAATCGATGAAGATCCGAAATACGCCGAAGCTTATTCAGGTCTGGCCGACACTTATGCGCTGTTGGGAGACTGGCAATATGCAGTGATGACTCCCAAAGAGGCGTACCCCAAAGCTAAGGCAGCAGCGATCAAAGCTCTGCAATTGGACAGCCGCCTCGGCGAAGCTCATAACTCGCTCGCATTCGTCCTGGATGGTTTCGACTGGAATTTTGACGCTGCGGGAAAGGAATTCCGCCGCGCTATCGAACTGAATCCCGGCTACGCCACCGCTCACCATTGGTATGCCTGGCACTTAGGTCTGTTGGGACATTATGACGAAGCTATTTCGGAGATGAAAAAAGCGGAAAACCTGGATCCGCTATCTCTCATTATTAACGCCGATTTGGCAGAGCTTCTCGTCCTTGCCCACTCGGATGACAGCTCCATACAACAAAGCCGCAAGACAATTGAAATGGATCCTAATTTTGCCCTGGCACATAATCAACTCGCCCAGGCCTACCTGCAAGAACACAAGTACGACCGAGCCGTCGCAGAGCTGCAAAAAGCGGTACAACTTTCGGGCGGCAGTCCAACATGTGTAGCCAACCTGGCTCGTGCTTATGCCGTATCCGGCAAGCGGGGTGAAACCGAAAAGTTGCTCAGCGACCTCAAGAAGCGCTCAAATCCTGATCATTCCTATGCAGCGGAGATTGCCATGATCTATGCATCTCTCGGAGACACGGATCAAGCCATGAATTGGCTCGAGAAGGGCTACGACGAACGATTTAACCCGGGCGTTCTGTTACGTCCGGGGTTCGATCCTCTGCGCTCCGACTCGCGTTTCCAAAACCTTGTGCATCGCATCGGCTTACCCGGGTAAGGCCACGAAGCGGTCACGGCCGAAGTGTGGGCAACGAAATCAGCAATCGGCTGGCGCCGTTCCACAGGATCTGCACGCCGATGCACACCAGCAGAAACGCGGAAAGCTTGATCATTACATTGATGCCGGTAGGACCTATTGCTGCGCCTAGTCGGTCCGCGAATGCGTAGCAGAGATAGATGGTAACCGCCACGATGGCGGAACCGATTGCCGCCACCAGAATCGCCAGCAGATTCGCTCTGAGGTGATGCGTCTCATTTGCGCCCAGCGTGATCGCAATTGAGATCGAGCCGGGGCCGACGGTCAAGGGTAGTGTCAACGGGTAAAATGCGTCCCGTAGAGCATCAGTGCAGTTGACCGTCCGACGAACCGTGCTCCGATCGTTGTCATCTTTCTGGTGGAGCATCGTCCAGCCCGTCGAAATTACAATCAGTCCGCCTCCCACCTGCACCACGGGGAGCGAGATTCCAAAGAACGAAAGCACATGGGATCCGATGGCGAAGGAGGCGATCAGCAATATGAAGCTGTCGACCGCGATGCGGCGGGCCAGCAGTCGGCGCGTCTCCGGCGAGTATTCTCTGGTGAGCGAAAGGAAGACGGGACTTCCGCCGATCGGGTCTACGATCGGAAACAGCGCACTTACAATCAGCAGGATGCTCTTGGCAGTTTGAATCATAAGTTCTGATCCATCCCAGACGCGTCATCGCCTTCGAAGATGTATGGTTTGTAGCGTATCTGATCAGCAACAATTCTGCATTGCGAATCGGATTTGAGGAGGACAACCAAGCTGAAGTCTCACCTGAACTGTAGGGACGTTGCTAGGACCTACAGAGCGTAAGCCCGAGAATTAGCGCATTCATAAATTTTCGATTCTACGAATATCCCGCTGCTCATAAAACTGTATTCCCATTTTGGTCTGGCACTCGAGTATTTTCATTCGTGAGCATTGTCTTTCCCTCTACCCAGACCTAGAATCCGCCTTGTCGATGAAGTAGTGAAGTGTTTCCCCCATCGCATGAACAAAAAATCCGCGCCCTTCGGCGCATCAGATATGGAGGCAAGTTATGGCGACTTCAGCAAGACCCACCCCGACTCCTATTCAACCTAATCTGACTCACAACATCGAAAACGTACTCGCATTCCGTACCCAAGTAGGCGCAATCACAATCCCTGGAGGACAAACCAAATTGCTCGGCGTCGTCGACGTCAGCATGTACAACCGCATCCGCTTGGTGACGGATGAGCGCATCGATTCCACCTCCAACATTATTCTGCGGATGACTTTTACCGAGGGTGAAGAACTGGTGGCGCAACTGGATACCGTGCTGCTGACACCGCACTCCCAAGTCACCCGCGTGTACGACGTACCCGGCAGTCAGCTCAGCATTTATGCCGATAGTGTCGGCAACACTGGCACGCAAGGCTCCTTGGATGTGCTGATTTACGGCCAGTATTAGCCTGTTCTCGCGGCCGTCGACAATTGAACTGTGTCCTGGCTGGAAGCGCACTTTCCTTGAGTTGAAAGTGCGCTTTTCCTTTCGTACATGTACTTGTGCGGGTCACCGCCGTAATCTGGCATCCAGTTCTGATAACGCTACACTTGCAGGAGGATGGGATTCTCCCGCACACAAATCGGCATCGCCGTGGGCGCTGGCGTGCTCGTGCTGCTGATTTTTTTCGGCTACCTGCTTTGGCTTAACGGCCAGGGTCCAGTGCTTTCCCGATCCGACGACCGCGATCCTCTTTCGGGCACTCCGACTTCGATATCTCTCAATCCCCTGCGCGACCGCACCACCGAACGCGTGGCGACGAAATATCTCGATGCCTTGCGCGATGGGCATTGCCAGGAGGAGTTGGCAGATTGGGAAAAGGACTACCGCAAAAAGTATGCAGCTTTTATTTGCGCCTCTGAGGCCGAGCATCCTTTGATGTCATGGAACATAGTGGATTGGGAAGATGCGCCTCCGCTCCGCATCCTTCATTACCGAGGCAAGCGGCGCAACGGCCTCGGCCAGGCAGGAACCTACAAAGAACTTTTCTCCGTGACGCTCGAAGATAAAGATGGCGAGTGGGTCGTCACAAAATATGACGCCATGTACTGAGTTGCAAGAGCCAATCCTCGACCTTTCACCCCTCCCGTCGGGCGGGGCCGCTACTGTCAGACAAGACCCTTGGAGAGGTTTTGAGCGCTATGGCCTGTTCTCGACAGTTAAGAATGTGCAATCGCTTGCATCTTGACGCATCCTCAACAGCAACATATATTTGTCCCGCCTTACCGCAGTGACGCTTCTCCGTATGTCATTCGGACCTTCGAGCTAATTTTCCCATGCGAGGGAAAGAAAATCGTAAGTCGGGAGCAGAAGTCTTGAGGACGCTGAATTTCGCCCTCGTGGCGGTGATTCTGTTCCTACCTTTACTCACGTCGAGCACTCGGGCGGCTACGGTCAAGTACGAGACTCTGTACAAGTTCAAGGGCCGCGCGGATGGTTCCCGGCCTATCGCTGGTCTAATCCTCGGCCAAGCGGGAAATCTCTACGGGACGACGGTCGAGGGCGGCGTTGATGGAGATGGCACCGTCTTCCAACTGTCCCCAAACGGGGAGGGCTGGACAGAGCGTGATTCATTCGTTCAAATTTGACGGTAAGGACGGGATCGTTCCTTATGCTGGCCTAACGCTCGACCCGGCAGGTAATCTCTACGGCACCACGGAACAGGGCGGGGCTTATCAGTGGGGCACGGTGTTTAAGCTGGCCCCAAACGGGGACGGAGGCTGGACGGAGAGCGTGATCCATTCGTTCAACAATGACGGCAAGGACGGAGCGGAGCCATATAGCGCGCTGATTCTTGACGCGGCAGGAAATCTCTACGGCACGACCTACGAAGGCGGTGCTTACGACTACGGTGCAGTTTTCAAGCTGACCGAGAATGGGGATGGAAGCTGGGCGGAGAGTGTGATCCATTCATTCAATTTTGACGGTAAGGACGGGATGGTTCCTTATGCTAGCCTAACGCTCGACTCGGCAGGTAACCTCTACGGCACGACCTCCGATGGCGGCGTGCATAACTGCGGCACGGTTTTCAAGCTAACGCCGAATGGGGATCGAGGCTGGAAAGAGAGCGTGCTTCATTCGTTTAGCCGCGAGGGCGGGGACGGAGTTGGCCCCTATGCTGGGGTAGTCTTTGACTCAGAGGGAAACCTTTATGGCACCACTACCGGAGGCGGGAGTCGTCAAGAATCATGCAATAGCGGTTGTGGCACCGTGTTCCGGTTGACCCCGAACGCGGATGGAAGCTGGACGGAGCGCGTGCTCCATTCTTTCGACACTACGGACGGCGGATTCCCGTTTTCGGCTGTGACCTTGGACGCGGCAGGAAATCTCTACGGGACCACGCAGCTTGGCGGTACTTACAAGTTCGGCACTGTCTACAAGCTGAGGCGCGGGGCGAACGGCCGATGGAAAGAGACTGTGCTGCACTCATTCAGGAACCATCCGGGGAACGCTCCCGATGCGAGCGTGATTTTCGGCGAGCACGGCAGCTTATATGGGACGACCCTGGGGGATGGCGGAACAACCACTCACGGCTCGGTGTTTAGAATAACCCCCTAGCTCATTTCAATGCGGCGTTGACGTGAGAACTACTAGGCCCTCTTCACACTCCCGGTAACACTTCTCAAAGAGTTGGACTGACACCCAAGCGTTGACTGCTGTTGTAACATCGCCATTACACTCAAAACCGCCCAATCAGGTCGGCTGAGAAGGGTGCTGGAGGTACGGTCAAAGGAATATTGGTTCTGTCCGATACATGGAACTTTGCCAAGGCTGTCCGTAAGGTTGAGCTCAAACTATTACAATTGAGACAATTCGAGGCGCGAGCCCTCAGTCGCCGGCAGCGATCATTCCCCGCGGTTTCCAATTCAGAAAAAGAAATATCAGAACTTGCGCAGTCAAAGCCGCGCTAGCATCCAATAATACATCGCTGAAAAGGCCGGTCCGCGACGGAATGAAAGTCTGATGCCATTCGTCCAGGCTTGCCACCAGGGCAGACATGGTGAAAGCGATCGCTGCCCAGCGCAATGCCCATCGCGGCGCCCACGGCAAATGCAGCGTTGCACGCCAGGCGCGAAATAGAAAAAAACTCAAAGTAAAGTAGCCGACAAAATGCCCGACTTTCCGGATGTAGTGATGCACTACCGCAAAGCGCGCCAGATCCATTCCCATCAGGAAGTGAAGCAAAGGATATAAGAATCTGCTGGTGTGTTCGGCTGAGAGCATGTCCGTAGACTCGATCGCGATAAGCAACATCCATAGCCCTGCAGCGATCCAGGTCTTGACTATTTCTTTCCGATCGGACGTCAAGCGAGAGTTTCCCCCGCCGATTTGAAACAAGGTGTGATTATTGAAGAAGATTTACTCGACGGCATAGTTCGGAGCTTCCCTGGTAATCATCACGTCGTGAACGTGGCTCTCGCGTAAGCCAGCGCCGCTGATGCGCACAAAGCGCGTCTTCTGCAACAACTCCGGAATGCTCGCGCACCCGCAATAACCCATCCCCGACCTTAATCCCCCAACCATCTGACCCACGATCATGGAAACGGATCCGCGGTAGGGGACGCGGCCTTCAATGCCTTCGGGAACTAGTTTTGCCAGGCGGTTGGATTCTTCGCCGATCGCGGTGGAGGAGTCGCCGTCGATGTTTTGGAAATAGCGTTCGCTGGAGCCTTGGGCCATCGCGCCCAGCGAGCCCATGCCCCGATAGGATTTAAAAGTTCGGCCTTGATAGAGAATCAGTTCGCCGGGGCTTTCATCTGTTCCAGCGAAGAGCGAGCCGATCATGACGGCGGCCGCGCCTGCTGCCAATGCTTTGGTAATGTCGCCTGAATATTTGATTCCGCCGTCGGCAATGACTGGGATGTTCGCGTCTTTGGTGGCGCGATACGCTTCGGCGATGGCGGTAATTTGTGGCACGCCGGCGCCGGTCACGACGCGCGTGGTGCAGATTGATCCCGGGCCGATGCCCACTTTTATGGCATCCGCACCGGCTCGAGCCAGTTCGCAAGCACCGTCGAAGGTGGCGACATTTCCAACAATTAAATCGACGTGCGGCACTTTGGATTTCACTGCTTTGATGGCATCGAGCACGCGAGTGGAATGGCCGTGGGCGCTGTCAATCGCCAGCAAATCCACTTTACAGTTCGCCAACTCCTGAGCACGTTCCAGAAAATCTCCGGTAGCACCAATGGCAGCGGCCGCGCGAAGCCTGCCGTGCGAGTCTTTGGCGGCGTTGGGATATTTCAGTTTTTTCTGAATGTCCTTTACGGTGATCAGGCCCTTCAGATTGTACTTGTCGTCAACCACCAGAAGTTTTTCCACGCGGTGTTCGTGAAGAATCTTTTCCGCTTCTTCCAGGGTAGTTCCTACAGCGACCGTGATCAGGTTTTCTTTGGTCATGACTTTGCTGATAGGAATATCGAATCGGGTTTCGAAGCGCAGGTCGCGGTTGGTGAGAATTCCTACGAGCTTGCCGTTCTTGGTGATGGGCACACCGGAGATTTTGTATTGGCGCATCACGTCAAGCGCGTCGGAGACTTTCGCCTCCGGCGCCATCGTCACAGGATCGACGATCATGCCACTTTCCGAACGCTTCACTTTGTCTACTTCGTTGGCCTGCTGCTCGATCGAGAGGTTGCGATGAATAATGCCGATTCCACCCTGCTGCGCGATGGCAATGGCCATGTGCGATTCGGTGACCGTGTCCATGGCCGCGCTGATGATCGGAATATTCAGCCGGATATTGCGCGTGAGCTGCGTCTGAGTATTCGTCTGCGTGGGAATCACGTCAGAGCGTGCGGGCAGCAGTAACACGTCGTCGAAAGTGAGTGCCTCA
>Ga0207036_10175_pt1 | contig 11854 bp, 20 predicted proteins | sample Alteio_BWMinCont_78_FD_153284 | JGI IMG/M metagenome (GOLD analysis project Ga0207036, IMG submission 153284) | Enriched cells from forest soil in Barre Woods Harvard Forest LTER site, Petersham, Massachusetts, United States -... | ecosystem: Environmental > Terrestrial > Soil > Temperate forest >... | reverse complement strand
AAAGAGCTGTTGCGAAAACTCTTTGGCATCAATGCTGGGTAGCTTGAGCCGGCTTTGCAAGTCATGCAAGTCCTCTTGTATCAGTTTATCCAGGTCTTTATAGGATTGGGAGTAGGTGCCCATGTCGGCTTGGAAGTCCTTTTGTGTTTGGTCGATGAGTTTTACTTTTTGATTGGCTTCAGAAATTATTTTTTGCGCTTCTTGCACATTTTTCGCAAGCTCTGAGAGTGACTACAGCGGTGATATTAAAGGCGAAATCAAAGACCTGACCTCGGACCCAGCCTTTATTGGACGCCCGACGCTAGTGCTGGTACAAGGTGACTTTCCCAAGCAAGACATTCACGGCCTCAATGTCAAGATCACTTTGGATCATACCACCGACGTGCCACGCGAAAGCTTGAACGTGAAAGTGGCTCATTTCCCGGTCAACGGAAATCAATTGTCCGACAGTCCCGAGGTCAAGCTAGCACTCGACCGCGCTTCGGGCACGAGCGATGTTAACGCGGTCTTTGTAAATCAAGAATTAACTATGGGGATGCGTAATACTTTTGACGACGTCAAATACACCCTAAATGCTAAAAATCAAATCGTGCAGGAAATCATCGACAATGTCTTAAAGGGCATTCCCCAAGTCACGGTTAATGCCGACATCAAAGGGTCCCTGGACAACTTGGACATCCACATTAACTCCAATTTAGGCGATGAATTGTCCAAGGGATTTCAGAAGCAACTGCAAGCTAAGATTGACTCTGCCAAAGGCCAACTCAAGAAACTCATTGATGATAAAATCGGCGCCAACCGTGACAAGCTCAAAGCGGAACTCGATAAGGCAACAGGCGGCCTCAGCAAAGATTTAGACGGCAAAAAGAATGAGGCCGACAAGGCCGTAAAAGATTCCACAAGTCAGCTGAACGCACAAAGAGGCGGCCAACAAAGACAGCTGGAAGAAGAAGGCAAAAAGCTCTTGAAACGATTCAATCTGGGAGGGTAAATCAAGGCTTACTTACTCAAGCCCCGTTACCTCATTGAAGAACCTGAGAGCATTCGGCTCGTCCCAGTTCTGATCACCCGCCACCTTACGAATCAGCTTATATTCTTTAGTTATAATGTAGGTGTCAGGCAATTGGTCAGTACCAAACAGGCCGCTGGTAATGCGATCCTTGTCCCATACAATTACAAAATCAGCCGGCACGTCCCCAAACGCCTTAATGAAACTCTCGAGGTCGTCACGATTATGGTCGTGGCTCGCCGCCAAAACAACCAATTTGCCCTTGTAATGCTCTACCAGGCGCTTGAGAGAAGGAAACTCCTTCACGCACGGGGCGCACCACGAGGCCCAAAGATTCACCAAAATGACTTTACCTTTAAACTGACTTAACGAAACCGGGCGACCGGCCAGGTCAGGAAGTGTAAAATCAGGTACCCCTTCCTTTTCCATCTGATTCAGACGCAAGGTCGCCGCCGTAGGGCTCATCCCCTTGGTGAGAAATTCCCAGTAATAATACATTGGCACGGCCAAGATTGCCGCGGTCACCAATACTCCAAAAAGTCCCTTAATACTCAGCATTGGTACAATTATAACTGCTTGCATCTCCCAAAAGCAAAAAGCCCGATCTGAGATCGGGCTTATTAACGCATCCGGAAACGCAACTTGCTTTGGATTTAACTATTTTTTTACTCTAACTATCGCGCCCGAGCTTCGCGGCGAGAAGCCCCTTGAATCTTGCGCACGTTCTTTCGCAACCTTGATTTAGTCAAAGCCTTCAATTTTGCGCGCTCCGCAGCCTTTTCGGTGATTCCCTTAACCGTCTCCTCACCCGTCGCGGCTTGCGGCACAAAATCAACAAATTCCAAAAAGGCGATATCCGACCTATCCCCAGGACGAGCTCCGATTTTCACGATCCGGGTATATCCACCTGGACGCGTTTCAAAGCGCTTCATGAGATCACCAGTAAGAATATTGACCACAGTCTCATTGGGAAACCGCGACATGAGCAAGCGGCGTGAATGCAAAGTTCCTTTTTTACCTAAAGTAATCGCTTTTTCCACGTGGCGGCGAACCTCTTTCGCCCGAACCACAGTCGTTTTAATTCGACCATGTTCGACCAATGAATAAACGTAGCCGCGAATCAATGCCTTCAAAGGTCCCGGCCGGCGATGGAAATTACTTTTCTTAGTCCTATGTCTCATCTCTTACTCCATACCCTCTATTGTTGAGGCGTCCCGTTACTCCGGATTGCCGGAGATACAGCCACTGGCGCGGCAGCTGGTTTGATCGGATTGTTTGGATCCCAACCAGGAGGCGGCCAACCATCGACTTTCATGCCAAGCGAAAGTCCCATGTTAGACAGTATTTCTTTAATTTCATTCAGCGATTTACGGCCAAAATTCTTGGTCTTAAGCATCTCAGCCTCTGTCTTGCTGACCAGCTCACCAATGTAACGGATGTTGGCATTTTTCAAGCAATTCGCGGATCGTACAGATAACTCAAGATCATCCACTGAGCGAAACAAATTCTCATTGAATTGCGGCGATCGGCTATCTTCTTCTTCGGCGACAGGCTCCATATTTTCATCAAAAGTTAAGAAAATTTGCAGTTGCTCCTTCAAAATTTTGGAGCCAAGTGCAACAGCCTCTTCTGGCTTAAGCGAACCGTCGGTCCATACTTCCAAGCTCAATGCATCATAGTCCGTTCGCTGTGCCACACGAGCCGCGTTCACCACATAATTCACCCTGCGAATGGGGCTATGAAGCGCGTCCACCGCGATATATCCCACCGGCAGTTCTTTGCTTCGGCCCTCAGCTTCAATGTAGCCGCGTCCGAAAGAAATGATCAGCTCAGCTTCAAATCTCGCGTCTTTTCCCAGAGTCGCTAAATGTTGATCGGGATTCAAAACTTCAATGCCCTCAATCAACTGAATGTCACCGGCGGTAATCTTGCCGGGACCGGTTTTGGAAATGCGCAAGACCTTGGTCTCGGGATCAAACTGGCGAAAACGAACTTCCTTCAAATTCAAAATAATATCAGTCACGTCTTCGAGCACATCAGGCAATGTACTAAACTCATGGAGTACGCCTTCAAACTTCACCGCTGAAACCGCGGAACCCATCATTGAACTCAACAGCACCCGGCGCAAGGAATTTCCAAGCGTCACACCAAAGCCGCGCTCCAATGGACGAACATGAAATTTTCCGTAACGCGACGTCAGTGTTTCCTTTTCAACTTCAAACCCTTTTGGTTTAATGAGTTCGCGCCAAAATTTGTAGTAGTGCGGTTGCATTGCCAATTGTCCCATCATCACTCCGTTCAAAAAAATCGTCAATAATCCTTCAGAAATCTCGAACCAAAAAAACTAAATACGGCGGCGCTTGGGCGGTCGGCAGCCATTGTGGGGAATCGGCGTCAAATCCTTCAGTGAAGTCACGCGCAATCCCAAAGAGGCCAACGCGCGAACTGCGGGTTCACGTCCAGCGCCGGGACCGCGCACCACCACGTCGCATGTCTTCATCCCCGCCTCCAAAACTTTTTTGGTGGCATCTTCAGCGGCGACTTGCGCGGCAAATGGCGTGCCCTTTCGGCTTCCTTTAAAGCCCATCATTCCCGCGCTCGACCAGCAAATGGTATTGCCGTTCAAATCGGTAAAGGTAACGACAGTATTGCCAAACCCAGCCTGTACAAAGCAGCGGCCAACCGGAACATTACGTTTAATCTTCTTTTTTGGTGCGCCTGCCGCGGGAGCTTTCGCCTGCCCCTCATTCGGATTCGCCTTTGCTTCAGCCATTGGCTTTTACTCCTTAAACTAATTTTTTCTTATTTGCGATTGTCTTACGCGGGCCTTTTCTCATCCGGGCATTTGAGCGAGTTCGCTGGCCGCGCACGGGAAGTCCCTTTTTATGACGGGACCCACGATAACAACCTAAATCCATCAAACGCTTAATACTCAGTCCGACTTCGCGACGTAAATCACCTTCAACTTTGTAAACGCGCTCAATGATTGAACGCAATTTGGCGACCTGCTCATCGGTGAGCGCATCGGTTCGCAAAGTCGTCGGAAATCCAGACTCTTTTACAATTTCACGGGCGCGGGTAATGCCAATTCCGTAAATGTATTGAAGAGCAATTTCTAGTCGCTTATTTCTTGGCAAATCTACGCCAGCAATACGAGCCATTTTGATCCCTACCCTTGTCTCTGTTTGTGCTTTTTGTTTTCACAAATAACTCGTAATACGCCACGGCGACGAATCACTTTACACTTGTTGCAAATGCGTTTTACGGAAGCTCTAACTTTCATACGAACCTCTTATCACCAATCACCAGTCGCGTCGTCACGCCGGGTTTGCCAACAACTACAACCCTTCGTAATTGCTCCGTTTTTTACGGAATTCGTCGGGTACAAAGAATGCAAGCGCTGAGGCTAACACCCGTGTTTTACCAAGTCCAGCACTTTCTAAATCACTTCAAATCTAATGCTTGACATGAAGAACGCCTTTCAATTTCTCAAAGACATCTTCACTCGTACCCCTACCATCAACTTCAACGAAGGGGCCCTTGAGCTTATAATATTCTTTTAGTGGCCGCGTGCTTGTCTCATAGGCCTCAAGTCGGGTGCGAATGACATCTTCTTTGTCATCAGGACGCTGTAGGACCGGGCCACCGCATAAGTCACAGATGCCCTCTTTATGCGGGGGCTTTGTTTCAATATGGTAGGTTGCGCCACAATTCTTACAAACCCTCCGCCCTGTTAGGCGGCCGAGAAGCAAATTTACCGGAACTTCTAAAAACACCGTCTTATCTATCTTGATTCCCAAATTTCCCAACACCTTTTCCAGTGCGCCGGCCTGTGCCACATTGCGCGGGAATCCATCTAAAATGAAACTCTGCCCACGTAAATTCTGAAGAACGTCTTCCACCAACGCAATAGTAAGGGAATCTGGAACCAGCGCTCCCCGATCCAAAAACTCTTTAGCCTCTTTACCCAATTTCGTCTGATTTTTTATCGCGGCACGAAATAGGTCCCCAGTGCTAATATGCTTCATCCGCATACGCTCAGTTAAAAACGCCGACTGGGTTCCCTTACCTGCGCCAGGCGGGCCAAAGAGGACAAGGTTCAATATTGAACCCTCCGGCTCTTCACTTTGACACCCTTGAGCATGCCTTCATAACGCGCAGTCAACAAATGCGATTGTATTTGTTGGCTCGTATCAAGAGCCACGCCTACCAAAATTAACAAACTTGTTCCGCCAAAATAAAACGGTACTTTGAACTGTTGAATAAGCATGGTGGGAATAATGCAAATGGTGCTGAGATAGATCGCCCCCGATACCGTCAAGCGGTCCAATACTTTCTTGATGTAATCCGCAGTACTTTTTCCCGCGCGAATACCTGGAATAAACCCACCATATTTTTTTAGATTGTCCGCGACCTCGGTCGGATTGAATACAATCTCAGTGTAGAAAAAGCAAAAAAAGACGATGAGCCCAACAAAAATCAAATTGTAAAGTGGATGGTTGGGATGCAATGAATCCGCCAGCGTTTTGAGCATGGGATTTTGCACAAACTGTGACATTGTCGCCGGAAACATTAAGAGACTACTCGCAAAAATCGGTGGAATCACATTTGAAAAATTGATTTTCATCGGCAAATGGCTGGCCTGTGCTTGCGACATTCCCTCGCGTGTCGGTGCTCGTTGTGAGTACTGAATGGGAATTCGCCGTTGCCCAACTTCTAGAAAAACAATCACGCCAATTATCAACACCATCGACGCAATAATTCCCAAGGCGATCGCACCATTCATCTCACCACTGCTGACCATGTGCCACAAGCGCAAAGCCCCGCTGGGAAGTCCCGCCGCGATACCCGCAAAAATAATCAAACTGGAGCCATTGCCAATCCCTCGCTCCGTGATTTGCTCGCCTAGCCACATGATAAAACAAGTCCCCGACATCAGGGTGATAATCGTCATCACCCGAAACGACAGAAATGGCGCGAAGGAAAGTGTCGTCACCAGCGGCAATCCATGGGGATCCGTCGCATGCTGCAGAAAAGAAGACATCGCGTAGCCCTGAACCAACGCCAAAACGATTGTTGCGTACCTAGTATATTGATTGATCTTTTTACGACCCGGTTCGCCTTCCTTTTTAAGTTGCTCCAAATAGGGAATCGCAGTTTGCAAGAGCTGAAAAATAATTGAAGCTGAAATATACGGCATGATGCCTAAAGCAAAGACGCTAAACCGTTCAAGAGCGCCGCCCGTAAAGGTATTGAATAAACCAAAAATACCGGTAGCTTGCGACTCAAAAAAGGCCACCATCCGGTTGGCGTCGACTCCCGGAACGGGTACGTGAACGCCCAAGCGATAAATAGCCAAAATTCCCAAAGTGAATAGAATTCGTTTACGAAGCTCGGCGGGGATGCTGACTCCTGGTGTAGCCACTAGAGAACCTCTGCTTTTCCTCCGGCCTTTTCAATCGCCGCTTTGGCGGTTTCGCTAAACTTATGAGCCCGCACAGTTAAACTCTTGGGGGCGTCACCGCGGCCCAAAATTTTGATCCGAGCTTTCTTACTCACGAGTCCAGCCTTCGTCAAATCGTCCGGACCCACGGTTCCAGAAAAAGCCTGAAGTTGGTTTAAATTAATAATTTCAAAGTCATTACTAAAAGCCGTATTTGAGAATCCTACCTTAGGCATCCTGCGAATCAAGGGAGTTTGTCCTCCTTCAAAACCGCGGCGGATGGGTGTCCCCTTGCGCGCCTTTTGGCCTTTACCGCCCTTGGTGGATGTCCCACCTTTACCTGAACCCCGACCACGGCCAAGAGCCTTGGTATTATGGGTTGAGCCCCGATGTTTAGTGAGATTTGACAATGCGCTCATTTTACTTCTCCACGTGCACTTCAAGAAGGTGCTGAATCTTATAAATCTGACCGCGATTGGCCGGGTTATCTTTAATCAATTTGCAGTCGTTAATTCTACGTAAGCCTAAACAACGGGCAGCATCTCGCTGGGACTGGTTAGTTCCAATCAAACCGCGCTTCAAAATTATTCTAAAACCCTTGCTCGACGCCATTAATTACCTCGGTCTTGTTACTGTTCCACTTACTGGTCCGTCATTGCTCCGCCAATTGATCCTTTAGCCTTTGGTCGGGCGTTGATCAATTAATTGGTCCAATCCATTCATCGTCGCGCGAACGGCATTGTGTGGATTGGTGGTCCCCACACACTTGGTTAAAATATCCTTAATTCCAACCGCTTCAAGCACCGCACGCACCGGGCCACCAGCGATAACGCCAGTGCCAGGCGACGCAGGAATCAAAATCACCTTCGCCGCGCCAAACTTTCCCGTCACTTGATGAGGAATGGTGCGATTGTCCTTCAATTTCATTTTGCGCAGTGACTTCTTGGCGGTACGACCGGCTTTGCCAATAGCTTCGGGAACCTCGCCCGCCTTACCCGTGCCGAATCCGACTTCACCCAAGCCATTCCCGCACACCACAAGGGCTGAGAACGAGAACCGACGTCCACCTTTGACGACTTTGGCCACCCGATTGATGGCTACGACTCTCTCTTGCAGATCACTCTGTTGGTTTTCCACTACATTGCTCCTTAAAAGCTCAATCCCGCTTCGCGGGCGCCATCGGCCACAGCCTTAATTCGACCATGGAACACATAACCACTTCGATCAAAAACTACACTCTTAATATTCTTACCCAAAGCCCGCTTCCCGAGCTCCTGGCCGACCTGCTTCGCGGATCCCACATTTTTCTTGTCCAAATTGCCTTCAAGAGTCGAGTAAGCCACTAAGGTCTTACCTGCACTGTCATCGACAATTTGCGCATAAATGTGCCGACCGCTGCGAAAGACGCAAAGGCGCGGACGCTCACCACTACCATCTACTTTTTTGCGAATTCGCGCCTTGTTTTTCAGGCGCTTATTGACCTTATGAGACGTCTTATTTTTTATCTTAATGCGAATCACAATTCACCTCACCTTACTTCGCAGCCGACTTACCGGCTTTACGTCGTATAGTCTCGTTAGAATATTTAATGCCTTTACCAAGATAGGGTTCAGGCGGTCGAAAACTACGAATCTTAGCCGCCACTTGACCGACCTGCTCGCGGTTTGGACCGTTAACCACAATCTTAGTTTGTTTATCCACGGTGATCTCAATTCCTTGGGGAATTTGAAACACGACCGGATGGCTATAGCCCAAACTTAATTCCAATTTTTTGCCGCTGACCGCCGCACGATAGCCGACGCCATTCAACTCCAAATCCCGTGACCAGCCCTTGGAGACTCCCGTCACCGCATTTTGAATCAAAGCACGATACAACCCATGGTAGGCGCGCGATTGCGGCAATTCATTGCTCTTAGTCAAGACGACCTTGCCATCTTCAACCTTAGCCTTGATTTCGGAACGCATACGCACAGTCATGGTATGCTTAGCGCCTTTCACCACAACCTCATTTTGAGGCGTCACCGTAACTTGCACGGCCTTATCAAAAAACACCGGAGCTCTTCCAATACGGGACATATATCACCTACCAAACGTTACAAAGTAGTTCGCCACCGAGATTGTCTTTTTTCGCGGTGTCGCCATCGACCACGCCTCGGTTGGTGCTTAAAATCGAGATTCCAAATCCATTACGAACTTCGGGAATGTCGGCCGATTTAACGTAAACTCGGCGACCAGGACGGCTCACCCTATCAATAGATGTGATGATCGGTTTACCTTTATCATTATACTTCAAATAGACACGCATTACGCCCTGCTTGTCATCACGAACCACCTTAAAGGAGCGAATGTAGCCATTATCCAACAAAATTTTGGCTATACCCACACGCACGTTTGAGGCGGGAATATCCAATTTCTCGTGACGGGCGGCGCCCGCATTGCGTACTCTTGCTAAGAAATCACCAATTGTATCCATACTTCAGTTCACTCCTTAACGCTTTCTGAAAGGCATGCCCAATGCTTCAAGCAATGCGCGCCCATGATTGTCGGTTTCCGCAGATGTGCAAATAGTGATATTCATGCCGCGCACAGCGTCCGCCTTGTCGTAATCAATCTCAGGAAAAATAATTTGCTCTTTAAGTCCCATATTGTAATTACCACGGCCATCGAATCCACGGGGCGAAAGACCGCGGAAGTCGCGCACACGCGGTAAGGACAAATGAATCAAGCGCTCCAAAAAGGACCACATTCTCTCTTTGCGCAATGTCACCATCGAGCCGATTGGCATTCCCTCACGCAACTTAAAATTAGAGATCGATTTTTTCGACTTCGTGATCACGGCCTTCTGCCCTGTGATCGCGGTAAGTTCGTCTGCGGCATTGTTCAGCACTTTAGGATTTTTCACAGCTTCGGCCGTGGAAAGATTAATCACGATCTTTTTGAGGCCAGGAACCTGCATGGCGCTCTTGAGTCCTAATTCTTTCATCAGAGCGGGAATAATATCACCCTGATATTTCTGGCGGAGTTGAATTTTTATCGGCTCAAAAACAGTGCGCGGAGCTTTAGACGCTTTAGCGTCCTTACCGCCGGCAGCCTTTTTTTCCTTCTTCGCTCTTTTTTCCGCATTTTTTTCCGCGTCGGTCAATTTAGCCGCTGACTTATCGGAAGTTGCTGCGTCTTTATTTCCCTTATCTGTCGCCATTTAAATTACCTCTGGAGCCAAAGAGACGATTTTGACAAACGCCTTGGCGCGCAATTCCCTGGCCACGGGACCAAAGATACGCGTCCCAATAGGCTCCTTCGCCGCATTAATCAAAACTGCCGAATTGTCATCAAAACGAATGTAACTACCATCGGCGCGACGCAACTTTTGGATCGTGCGCACGATAACAGCCTTAGCGACATCGCCTTTTTTCACCTTGGAATTGGGTAGGGCCTCTTTTACGGAAACCACAATAATGTCACCGATTGAAGCCCAACGCCGCTTGGTTCCGCCGAGAACTTTAATACACATCACTTCACGAGCGCCAGAATTGTCGGCGACACGGAGGCGGGATTGCATTTGAATCATACTTGCACTCCTTCAAGCTCTTGCTGGCCACGTTCAACAATTTCCATAAGACGCCAGCGCTTAGTCTTGCTCAGCGGGCGAGTTTGTTGAATACGCACCTTATCGCCCTGCTTGGCCTCATTTTTTTCATCATGGGCCTTAAAAACTGAAGTCTTCTTTAAGTACTTTCCGTATTTCGCATGACGAACGCGGCGGAAAATCTTGACCGAAATGGTTTTATCCATCTTGTCACTCACCACTTCGCCAACCACTTCCTGCGTGCGTCCGCGGACAGTTTCTTGTTTCTGAGTCACTTTTGCCATGCTTATCCTCTACTGTTTCTTCTTTCCAAGTTTCATGTGTAATGCCGTCATCAGGCGCGCCAAGTCTTTGCGCTTAAAACGGATCTCCAACGGGCTTCCCAACTGCCCCAGCGTATGCTTCATGCGTGCCTCGAAAAGTTCGCCTCGCAGCTGAACCATACGTTTGCGCAATTCGGTACTGGTCAATTCCTGTACTTCTTCATACTTCATATCTACCCCCGAGCCACAAATCTGGTCTTAAACGGCAACTTCGACGAAGCCAATTGAAACGCGTGAGCTGCCTGTTCACGGGTTACACCATTCATCTCAAACATTATCCGCCCAGGCTGAATCCGGGCCACCCATAGTTCAGGATTTCCTTTTCCGGAACCCATGCGTGTTTCCGCTGGTTTTTTAGTCAACGGAAGGTCCGGGAAAACACGGAGCCATAACTTACCGCCACGTTTCACGGAACGACTGATGGCAACACGCGCGGCCTCCAGCTGGCGGGCACTTAAACGGCCGGCTTCAATAGAGGCCAAACCAAAATCCCCAAACGCCAAGGTGCTACCGCGAATGGCCATGCCCTTAAAGTTGCCACGATGCTGTCTCCGCCATTTGACTCGCTTAGGACTTAACACGACCAGCCTCCTCAATTTCACGTGCCGAGTAGACGTCGCCTCTGTAGATCCAAACCTTTAGGCCAATCAGGCCATAGGTGGTTAGAGCTTCAGCGGTGCCATAATCAATGTCAGCGCGCAAAGTGTGCAAGGGAACGCTCTTTTCATTGTACCATTCCGAGCGGGCAATCTCCGCACCATCAAGGCGACCGCTCACGCGAATCTTAATCCCGCGAACTCCACCTTTCACTGCCGCAGCCAATGCCTTTTTCAAAGCCCGGCGCCACGAAATCCGTTTCTCGAGCTGAAGCGCGATATTTTCCGCCACCAATTGTGCGTCTAAATCGGGTTTGCGAACTTCTTGAATATTCACGAACACTTCATTCGTCGTTAACTTTTGTATCTCAGCTTTCAAAGCGTCAATACCGGTGCCTTTTTTACCAATCACCACGCCGGGACGGGCTGTCGAAATAATGATTTTCACTTTGTTCGCGGCCCGCTCAAGTTCAATTTTGGCCACACCGGCGTGCTTCAGCTTGTCCTTAATAAATTTGCGTAAGCGATAGTCTTCGCGGAAATTGATCTGATACTGCTTGCCTTTGGCGTACCAACGTGAATCCCACGTTCTAATCACTCCGACTCGAAAACCAATTGGATTAACCTTTTGTCCCACTAGTTCTTTCCTTCCTCTAACGGTCAGTCACGATGCCGTGATCGACCCAAAAAACAATATTACTTTTCACCAAGTATGACGTGAATATGACTGATTTTACGCTTGATCTGCGTCGCACGACCTTGAGCGCGCGGGCGGAAGCGTTTAATCGCCGGTCCCATGTCCACGGACACATGTTTCACATAAAGATTGTCAACATCGATGACTTTTCTGTCTTCAGCATTGGCTACAGCCGACTCGATAAGTTTCTTCATCAGATC
>Ga0207036_10174_pt1 | contig 11868 bp, 6 predicted proteins | sample Alteio_BWMinCont_78_FD_153284 | JGI IMG/M metagenome (GOLD analysis project Ga0207036, IMG submission 153284) | Enriched cells from forest soil in Barre Woods Harvard Forest LTER site, Petersham, Massachusetts, United States -... | ecosystem: Environmental > Terrestrial > Soil > Temperate forest >... | reverse complement strand
CAATGCGTTGAATGACGTCATTACCGCCAATGCCGGTAACGATAGCCTCGTCGCTGGAAATGGAAACGATACACTTGTTTCCGGAAGTGGCCTGACGACCATGGTTGGCGGAACCGGAAATGATGTTTTTGTGGTCAACAATGTTGGCGACATCATCACTGAAGGTGTGAACACGGGTACAAACACGGTATCTACCTCGGTAAGTTACGTGCTCGCGGCCAACGTGCAAAACATCTCCGGCACAGGTAACGCAGACTTGACGCTCACTGGCAATAGTTTGGCGAACGTGATTACTGCCAACAGTGGCAATGACACCTTGGTCGCGGGAAGCGGTGTCGCAACTTTGATCGGTGGTACCGGTAACAACACCTATGTCATCAATAACACCGCAGACGTGATCACGACACAAGCGAACAGTGCGAGCAATAACATGCAATCTAGTGTTAGCTATGCTCTGGGGAGTAACATGCAGAGCTTGACCGGTATTGGTAGTGCAAATTTGACCTTGACGGGCAATAGCCTGACCAATGTAATCACGGCCAATAGCGGTAACGATACACTGGTGGCGGGAAGCGGTGTGGCGACTTTGGTCGGTGGTAGCGGCAATGATACCTTCGTCATCAACAGTATCAACGATGTGGTATCTGACCAGACCAATAACGGGAATAATACGATTCAGACGTCGGTCAGCTACACTCTGTCACCCAACGTTCAAAACCTCACTGCCACTGGAAGCGCTGATCTGACCCTCACGGGTAATAGCTTAGCCAATGTGATTACCGCCAACAGTGGTAACGACACACTGATTGCGGGTAGTGGCGTAGCGACCTTGGTAGGCGGTAACGGCAATGATACCTTTGTGGTCAACAATGCAGGCGACAAAATCACGGAAGCGCTCAACACCGGCAACAACACCGAGCAAACTTCGGTATCGACGACCTTGGCAGCCAACGTGCAAAACTTGACCGGCACCGGCATGGGTAATTTGGCGCTGACCGGCAACAGTCTCGCCAATGTGATTACGGCCAACAGCGGTAACGACACATTGGTGGCGGGTAGCGGCTTGGCGACCTTGGTAGGCGGTAGCGGCAACGATACGTTTGTTGTCAACAATGCCGGTGATGTAATTACCGAAGCTGCAAACAACGGCAACAACACCGAGCAAACCTCGGTATCGACCACGCTCGCAGCCAATGTGCAAAATCTCACTGGTACCGGCACAGGTAACTTGACACTGACCGGCAACAATCTTGCCAATGTGATTACGGCCAATAGTGGCAACGACACACTGGTAGCCGGTACTGGAAACGATTCCTTGATTGGTGCCAAAGGCAACGATACCTATGTCTATAATCTTGGTGACGGCTTCGATTCTATCGTAGCTGGTTCCGGTCATAATACGGTTCAGTTGGGTGCAGGCCTTAGCTTAGGAAACGCCGTCATTCGCCTGACGACAGCCGATGGTAGTCCATACCAGGTCAATCAAGGTGATATCGATTTAGGTAACGATCAAGATGATGCGGATTGGCACCACGGGACGACAACGCTCACTGCTCAGATGAGTGTGCTGGGAGCAAATGGCGTTGCCCTACCTAATCAAGGCATCACGTTTAATGTGACCGTCGATTGGTATGGCGATATCGTCTCTCCAGTACCGAGTTTCCAATTTGCTGACGGCAGTGTGAGTAGCTTTGCCGATATGTTGGTAAAGTCGGACGTGATCGATGCTACCAAAACGGTAGGGGCAGTGACAACTGGACGAAACGACGATGTTATTTATGCCGGCAAGCACAATACCAGCGTGACAATGGGATCAGGTAACGACACGCTCTATGCCAGCTCTGCGGGCACCCTCGCTTACGGCGGCGGCGGCAATGATTATTTTGTAGGTGACAAAGGTAACGACACATTTGTCGGTGGTTATGGCATCGATATCATGCAAGCGGGAAGAGGAAAGGAAAGCATGACCGACACAAACGGCAGGGCTTTATTTCTGGGCGGAGCCGGTAGCGACACGATCATCGGCGGTGCAGTAAGCGATTTTATTGCGGTTGGAACGGGTGGTGGCACCATCACTACCGGCGCTAGTGCAAACGTTATCGCCTACAATCGTGGCGGAGAGCACGAAACGATCAATGCGACTCCGGGTGCTGCCAACACCTTGTCTTTGGGCGGCATTCAAGACAGTGATATGAGTTTTAGCAAGAATGGCAATGACTTGATTCTAAACCTCGGTCATGACGATGCTATCACTTTCAGCGGCTGGTATGCATCTACGACGAATCAGGATTTCTTGACTTTGCAAGTGATTCAGAGCGTGGACAATGATCATAATCATCAATCCTCTGATCCATTGACTGCGCAGCAAATAGAGACTTTTGATTTTGGCAAATTGGTGACTCAGTTTAATCAGGCCTTGGCTGCAAATCCCAATATGTCGAGTTGGAATTTGATGAATGGTTTATTGACTGATCATTTGAGTGGCAGCAATACATCTGCTATCGGTGGCGATCTCGCATATCAATATGGGATGTATGGCAATGTTTCCGGGATGGATCTGACGGCAGCACAAGCGGTGCTGCAAGATTCACAATTTGGTAAAGGCGCGCAGACCATCCATAAATGGAATTCGATAAGTCAATCGAACCAAACCATTAATTAATGGATCAAGGGGGCTTGTGTAGTATTGCACTTGCCCCCCTTCAATTTAAGTATGAAAATTTAACAGAATATGAGTGAACAGCTACAACACGCGGTAATAATGGCGGGAAAACATGGTTAAGGATCGACAGGGAGATATGGCCGAACCTGCAAATAATGCTGCCCATTCGGGTGGCATGGCGAGCCGCAGCAAGCCCACCCACAAGGTCAGCACGTTGTCACCGGACGCACTCGACTTCGCACCAGGATTACTGTCGATTCAGGAGAGCCCACCGGCACGCTTGCCGCGCGTAGTCATGTATGTAGTCGGCAGCTTGTTCCTGGTCCTCGTATGCTGGGCGGTGTTCGGCAAATTAGACATCGTCGCCAGCGCCGAAGGCAAGCTGGTGCCGCAAAGCTACGTCAAGATCGTGCAACCGGCCGACGGCGGCATCGTGCAAGAAATCCTGGTCAAGGAAGGCCAACGCGTTACGGCTGGACAAATCCTGATGCGCATGGACACCAAAGACGCGCTGGCCGACGAGTCCACCATCGACACCCAACTGACGATGCGCTCACTGCAACTGCGCCGTATCGACGCAGAACTCGGCAACAAGTCCATGATCAAGGAAGCGAGCGACCCGGACGACTTATTCCGCCAGGTGCAATCGCAATTCAGCGACCGCCGCCATGCGTATACCGATGCCTTGGGCGGCGCGCAGGATGCATTGAACAAAGCCGAACGCGACTACGACTCCGGCAAGGAAGTATTAGCGAAACTGCGCGAAGTCACGCCCTTACTGAAGGAACAGGCCGACTCTTATACCGACATGGGCAAGGAGGGCTATGTGCCGATGGTGCAGGTGCGCGACAAGCAGCGCGACTACATGGAAAAGGCACGTGATTTGAAAGCGCAGGAATCGACGCTAGCCAGCCTGCAAGCAGCCGTCTCCGCAGCCGGCAAGCAAGTGTCTGAATTGACGAGTAAATACCGCAGCGACTTGCAAAACGAACGCATCGACGCCGAAGGGCAATACCGCAAGTTCCAGCAAGACCAAGTCAAGCAAGTGCATAAGACCGGGCTGCTAGAATTGAAAGCGCCACAAGCCGGCGTCGTGAAAGATCTCGCCACGCACACGGTCGGCACCGTGGTGCAACCCGGCACCGTGCTGCTGTCACTCGTCCCGGAAAACGAACCATTAATCGCCGAAGTCATGGTCAGAAACGACGACGTCGGCTTCGTCTATCCGCATCAAAAGGTCAAGGTCAAGCTCGCCGCCTATCCGTTCCAGCAATACGGCATGCTCAACGGCGAGGTGATGACGGTCGGCGCCGACTCCAGCGAAGACCAGCAAGGTAGCCAGGCGTCGGGATCGAACAAGGACAAAGAGAAAGCGCAAGGAACGACGATCTATAAGGCACTGGTATCGCTGAACACGCAAGAATTGAAAGTCGACAAGGAAACGTTCAAACTGGTACCCGGCATGCAAGTCACCGCCGAAATCAACCAGGGCAAGCGCACGGTCCTGGAATACTTGCTGTCACCGCTGGAAAAGACCGTGCGCGAAAGTGGGCGGGAAAGATGAAAAGAATTTTATCCACTATCACCGCCAGCATCTCGCTGGCGATGTTATGCGCATCGCCCACCTATGCCACCGACTTGCTGCAAGTCTACCGTCTGGCGCAAGACAGTGACCCGACCTTCGCATCGGCCCGCTATACCTTGGACGCGGCACGCCAAAAAATCCCGCAAGCGCGTGCCAGTCTGTTGCCGAGCGCGTCCGCCACCGGCAACGATGGCAACACCCGCGCCTATACCGCCTTTACCGACGTGCCGCCGGTCGACCGCAATATGAAAGCGTGGAGCTGGAATTTGCAATTGACGCAACCTTTATTGCGCCTCGGCACTGTGTATGCGTACCGCGAATCCGGTTATCTGGTCGAACAAGCCGAAGCGCAATTTGAACAGGCAAAGCAGGATTTGTTGTTACGGGTCGCGCAAGCCTATTTCGGCGTGATCGTCGCCCAAGACGCAATTGCCGCAACGGACGCGCAAGTAAGTGCGCTCACGCAACAATTGGCGCAAGTCACGCGCGGCTTCCAGCAAGGCACCCATGCGCAGACCGATATCGACGACACCAGATCGCGCCTCGGTAGTGCCAGGTCACAACGTGTCGGCGCGCAAAACGATCTGGAGAACGCACGCGCCGATCTGGAGAAAGTAACCGGCAAGCCCTACGACCCAAGCGCGGAGCAATTGGCGATCTTGCAACCTGCGCTGACACCGCCGTCACCGAGTCCGGCCAATAGCCGTGCCTGGATCGAGCAAGCTCGCGCCAATCATCCGCTGGTGCGCGCGCAACATGCGGCATTGGAAGCGGCCAAACAGGAAATCAAGAAGAACCGTTCCGATCATTTGCCAACAATTGACTTGGTCGGCAACGTCGGCAGCAATTATTCGTCGCACAGTTTGACCACACCGAACGATTACAGCACGCGCGCGACGCAACATGAAGTCGGGCTGCAATTGACTGTGCCAATTTATTCCGGCGGCGCGACCAATTCCAAGGTCACGGAAGCGATTGCCAACATGAACAAGGCCGAGGCCGATATGGAAGCGGCGAGTCGGCAAGCATCGACCGATGCGCAACAGGCGTTCGCCGGTGTCACCAATGGATTGGCACAAATCGAGGCGTTGAATGTGGCGGTCGAATCGGGACAAAGTGCTGTCAAGGGGAATCGGGTCGGCTATAAATTAGGAATCCGCATCAATATCGACGTGTTGAACGCCGAACAACAGCTCTTTACCGCGCAACGCGATCTGTCAAAGGCGCGTTATGACACCTTGTTGCAGGGATTTAAACTCAAAGCCGCTGCAGGAGCGCTCACCGAGGAGGATTTGAAGGTGGTCAACGCGATGTTGCAATAAGAATTGCGCTAGGATTTAACAGAAATTTCTGTTTCCACGGTTGTTTTATCGATAATCAATGGACATTAATAAAAAAGGGAAGTGATGAAGAAAATTATTCTGGTTTTGCTGGGTTTAATGTTGGTTGCCTGCGCCACACCATATCAACCATTTGAATTGTTCGGACGTGGCGGGTATCAAGATCACCAGATTTCCGAAGATACGTTCCAAGTCACCTACTATGGAAATGGGGTAACCAACATGCAAACGATGAATTCGTTGTTACTTTACCGCACCGCAGAAATCGCAACAGAAAAAAACTTCCGCTACTTTGAAGTACTAGAAGGTAGCATGCGCATTCCCGTGTCGGCGTATGACGGGTTCAAGAGCGTCCAGCACACTGTGCGAATGTATAAAGATCAACCCGCCATTACCACGCCACGCATCTATAGCGCTAGCAAAGTGAAAGAAGAATTTGGACCTTACATCAATCAGCAGAAATGACATTTGGTGTACCAATTTTATTCCATCCTAACATTCTGCAAAACTCTGGATGAATATAGAGGGGTCGTGAGCGAGCAGTCGATGTTTTTGCAATTCCTATAACAGGGTGAGTTCCTGCAGTGCGATGCAAAAATTTCCCCTTCTGCAACCTGAGTCAATTAACTTCTCATTGACTGTGGTGGCGACAATCCTTAGTTGGCCGATTTGAGGGTGAAGCGGCCCGTAAAGCAAAACGTTTTTGAGTTACGACTGACCGGTGTCCGGTGTGAAGCGGGAATTTCCAGCTCGTGGGATCAATGTCGGCAGAACCCTCACTGCAGTCATCGGACACCCGATAATTGGTGCCCGTCGGTACACGCTCAGTGGCTCAAAGTTACACGATTTTTTCCGCTATTTTTAGCACTATACATCGCAGAATCTGCCGCACGCAGAAGGTCGTCTTGATTACGAGCGTGATCAGGAAAAACCGCGGCCCCAATTGATAACGTTACGATTCCAATCTGCCTTATTTCGTCTGGCATGTCCATTTGTCTGACACAATCAAGCAATTGTTCCGCTCTTTTTAAAGCGATTGTTGTAGAAACATAGGGCATTAAAATGACGAATTCTTCCCCTCCGTATCGACAGACTATGTCTCCACCACGAAACAACGCTGACAAGCAGGCACCGATTGCTTGTAACAGGGCATCCCCTCCTGCATGACCACATGTATCGTTCACCCACTTGAAATTATCGATGTCTGCAAGGAGAATCGCAAATGATGTTCCATTACGTTCGGCGCGAGCAATTTCTCTTTTCAACGCATCGCCGAGAAAGCGGCGATTGTAGAGTTGGGTAAGCGAATCGCGCCACGCTTGTTCACTTAGCGCAATATTGGACAACTTAAGTTCTTCTTCCACCGCACGCCGACGCTCAATCTCGGCATGCAATGCCTGGTTGGTTCGATCTAATTCTTCCGTCCGATTCCTTACGCGCTCTTCCAATTCTTCGTTGAGGGACTCCAGCTTGCTAACAACTTTATATAGTTTGTTCGTGATCAACTGCAGATGAATGTCACCCGACGTCTTTTCAAATCTTGAATCGGCAATTTCATTTGAGACGGGCGCCGAGAGAGCAGATGCAACCGTGCTCAATAAAATGTCTGTAGTAGTTGGTTTGATGAGATAAAACGCCACCCCGCATTGATCGGCGAGTGTACGGGCTTCAGCTTCAAGGTAAGTCGCGGTGCTGAAGATAATCGGTATGTGGACAAACGTCGGACTGGTTCGAAGATGGCGCACCAATTCAAAACCATCCATTCGTGGCATCAAAATATCGGTGATGACAAGGTCAATGGCGACCGAGCGCATAAGTTCCAACGCATTCACTCCGTCGCCAGCCTGAAGGACGCGATACCCTTGTCCTTCGAGTTGCATTGTCAAGAGCGCATTGTTACTTTGTTCGTCGTCAACGACAAGAATTGTACGCACGTTTCTCGCCTTTATGTCTATTTTTCCAATTTGCGTTTGCCGGTTGAATTTACATTCTTTTCGTGTAATTTGACACAATTAGCCGATTTTGGCGATTGCAATACGTCCACAGGTGTCCAAGTAATTTCGAATTTCCTGCAATTTTTCAATGGCTTTGGTTTGTTGTTCGATCGACTACGACTCTAAAGATTTTTTCCTGTTGCCGCTATTAGCCCGTTGCGCTTACTGCGTGTGTTGCAACTTGCCGCCTTTAACTATATTTAGATAGTCGAAATTCATTATTTTCGACGAAATTGATGATTTGAAAAGACCTATTCTAAAGTGGTTGAAGTGCGTTTGCTACCTTCGCCAACAGCGTATCGCGATCAAATGGCTTCACCACAAAATCCGTCGCACCCGCTTTCATGCTGTCACGCACCGATATTCCTTCGCTTTTTCCTGTCGCCATGATCACTGGCACACTTGCGAATTGCGGCATGGTTTTAAGGCGACGCGTCGTTTCTATTCCATCTAGCTCACCCATCACGATATCCATGAGAATTAAGTCAGGTTGCAATTTACGCAAGGTATTCAATGCCTCGATGCCACCAATTGCAAATTCCAGATGATAATTTTCATCTGCAAGGAATTTTCCCACCACTTTGCGCTGGACCTCGTCGTCGTCCACGATCAAAATCGTTGGACGAATAAGTTCAGCCATCGCGCTTAATGTGCGTGCCGATTCGATGTGCGGGGCGCATTTTTTCTTGAAATCGTCAGTCCATTGTTTAACAGGCTGTACCGCCTCGGAGGCTGAACGAAATCGTTGCCCGATATCCTCCAGTTTCAAGCGTTTTATTTCCCGCTCCAGGCCCGCCGCGTTCTCAATCTTTGGAACATCCGGGAATTCCCCTTGTATGAGTTTTCTGGAAAATCCATCCAGTACCGCCCCAATCTCCTGCTCTGCTTCGAGAATAGTACGATTGACAATATCAATGCGTTGATTACCGAGTGCCATCTGCTGGTCAAGCATGTTGCCAAGTTCTGACAAGCGACGCGCCTGGGCCGCAAATTCCGCGGCCGACGGCCCCCCGTCTTTGATGGCCATCAAGTCACGCAGTGCATGGTGCATAGACATCAACAGGCGCGGCGCATCATGCGTCATCGGCCAAAATAAAATGTAATCGTCGAAATATTCCTTCTTACAGGCTTGGTACACTTTGTTTACGTCGTTCTTATTGCACAAGATAATCGTTCGATGGGGTTGAACATGAATCTTTTCGCTGAGTCTAAAAAGACCGAGATAATACCCCTCCGACTTCTGCAAATCATTGAACGCCAGCACGATTACGTCGGGGCAATGAATCTCAAAATCAGCCGCTGCGCAATCCGGGTCGGTAGAGATGAAGAAATTCTCGAATTCAGGGGCGAGCAGATTCCTGACCATATCGGCATCAGCGACGCTGTCCGAGGCAATTAGTATCCTTGCTCCTGCCTCCATCAATTTACGCGTGACATTAGTTGCAGCCATCATGTGCTCGATTGCAATTGCTGACGGCGCGCATTCCACGACTCGATCCATTCTGGTAAATGCGCGGCCGGCATCGGATGACCAATAAAATAGCCTTGCGCCAAATCACATCCGGTACTGCGTAACAAATCCCAATCAAAGCGGTCTTCCACGCCTTCGGCTACCACTTCCATCCCGAGTTGTTTTCCGACGCCGAGGCTGGCGTCGTATATAGCGCGTGACGTTTCATCGCGCCATGCCCCATGGACGAAGCTGCGGTCGATTTTTAGTTCGTCGAAGGGAATATCTCGCAATTGGGTCATCGAAGAGTGGCCGGTGCCGAAATCATCGATTGAGAGGCAAAAGCGCTTTAAGCGCAAGCGGGTCAATACCTCTAGCGGTGCGCGCTGATCTAGCATCAATCGACTTTCCGTAATTTCCAACACGACATCTTTATTGCTCACACCCGCCGCAATTGCGGCATCGGCAACAAAGTCGGCGAAACCAATCGAGCACAGATTTTCCATCGATACGTTGACTGCGATGCGAAGATTCAAGCCTAATTGTTGCCAGGCCTTCGCCTGATGCAATGCACCGGTCAATACCACATGCGTCAACGAATCGATTAGCCCATTTCTTTCGGCCAGTCCGATAAATTGATCAGGAAACACCAAGCCATCGACTGGATGCGACCACCTAACCAGGGTCTCGACACCAACAATTGCGCACGTCGCCACGTCCACCTTTGGTTGGTAATAGTTAACCAATTCCCGATTGGCAATGCCGGCGCGCAATTCGTTTGCATTGTATGTCTTTGCAATATAGCGACCATCCGCTAACGGCCCCCACTTTTCTAACAGCTTGGATAGCTCGTCCGGAAAAACCGGCTTCTTCAAATGGCCCAGAACTGCTATCTTATGAGCGTTCACCAGTTTCTCGGCCATCTGCAGAACGCGCTCGTTCTCGCCGCTAGTCAGGATGAGGCTGCCGGTATATTTGTGCTCAACAAGTTTTCGGACAAATTCAATGCCATCCATCCCTGGCATGTTCAAATCCAGCAGAATCAAATTCGGTGGCTCTTCTTGAACTTCGATTGCGTTTAGGGCGGATGTCCCATTGTCACATGCCGTGACTGAATTGAATCCCAGCGTCCCTAGCATCTTGGCCATCACCATCAATGTGAAGCGGTCGTCATCAAGCACAAGAAATCTTAGTTTTGAATTGTCCATTTCCATGTTCCTTATGGGATATCGCTGCGGGCAGTCTGCACCGCCAGCATGGAATCTAGAGAAGCGCAGACGTCGTCGAGTCGCTGTGTGAATGTTGGGAGCAACATTGCCAATTTGGTCGGATCGGATTTGCCACAAGCGGATTCCATTTCGGCACAAAGTACCGACAATGCGAGTGCTCCAACGTAATACGAGGAAGATTTGAGCGTGTGCGCATGCTTTCGTACTCTTGCCATTTCTCCGGCGGCGAAAGCTTCATTCAATTCCTGTGACATGCGTATGGCATTGACGCGAAAGCAAGCTAAAAATTCGAGAATTTCGTGATGGTCGTGACCAATAAAACCTTGGAGGATGCTGATGTCGACAGCTGGTGCAGGAACGGCAATCGGCTGATGTTCCGGTGGCAATTTCTGAGATGGTATGGCAATAGGCAACCACGCCTTTATGGTTGCTTCCAAATCGGCTAATTGAAGCGGCTTGCTGAGAAAGGCGTCCATGCCAGCCTCCCGACAACGATCGATCTCGCCCGTGAGGGCATTGGCGCTGAGCGCCACGATAGGGATGCGGTTATTTCCTCGCTCTTCAAGTCGAATTCTGGAGGCCAGCTCATATCCGTCCATCTCGGGCATGTGCAAGTCTGTTAAAAGCAAAGCGTAATTCCCGGCGCGCCAAAGATCTAGCGCCTGGTTGCCGTTAGCAGCAATATCGGCGACACAACCGAGTAATGCAAGCTGACGCAGAATGACCGTCTGGTTGGTTTCATTATCTTCAGCGACCAAAATCAATTGTCCAATGCGCAGTGCGTCTTCACGTGATGGTGGCGCGCGCTCGTACTTTTCCCTGATCGGTAGCGGTGATGTTTCTTCCTCGACTGCCCGACCCGCCGCGATCGCTACGGCGCGAAGCAGACGACGGCGTGTCAGCACATTGCCATCCACCATAGTGATATCGATATGATTTGTCCGCAGCTCGTTTCGTGCTCCTCGGCGAGTAATGACGAAGCGAATTTCCTGTTTCAAGATTCCGGCGGTTAGAGTGCGTAATTCATTGAGCGGCATCTTCATTTCTGCATCCGCAAGTACCCATATCCACAAACCAACTGGCAAACGGGACATCGCGCTGCACGCCAGAGTGAGATTTGCAGCGCGCTCGACTCGCGCGCCGCCACATGCCAAATATTGCGAAATGCCATCACTTAAGCCATTTGAATCACCGATCACAAAACAACATAGGCCTGCCACTTCCGATCGGTGGTCGGCCTGCTCCCGCTCACTTTGCGGCATATTAAAGGGCAGCTGTACGATGAAGGTCGAGCCAACCCCAGGTGTGCTCTCCAAGTTGAAATAACCGCCCATCAATTCGACCAAATGACGCGAGATCACCAATCCGAGACCCGTGCCGCCAAAACGCCGTGTGGTCGACGTATCGGCTTGCGTAAATGCCGAAAATAGACGCGACGTAGTCGCTTCGTCCATCCCGATTCCGTTATCAACAACATGAATTTCGACAACGTGCTGCGCGTTGCTTCGCTTTACTGTTACCACTCGAACCGAAACCTGCCCAACATGCTCGCGTCCGCTAGAAAATTTGATGGCGTTGCTGATCAAGTTGATTAGCACTTGACGGATA
>Ga0207036_10172_pt1 | contig 11889 bp, 12 predicted proteins | sample Alteio_BWMinCont_78_FD_153284 | JGI IMG/M metagenome (GOLD analysis project Ga0207036, IMG submission 153284) | Enriched cells from forest soil in Barre Woods Harvard Forest LTER site, Petersham, Massachusetts, United States -... | ecosystem: Environmental > Terrestrial > Soil > Temperate forest >... | reverse complement strand
GCTCAAGGTGCGCGGCAACGCGTCGATGGCCAGCACGGTGACCTTTTTTGCGGCGAGTTGCTTCATCAGATCCGGGTTCTGGGCTGGCCAGATGAAGCTGATCAAGGTCTGCCCCGCATGCATCAAGTCGACTTCATCCGAGTTCGGCTCGCGCATCTTGAAGACGATGTCGGATGCGGTCCACAACGCAGCTGCGCCATCGACGATTTCTGCGCCTGCAGCACGATAAGTATCGTCGCCATGGCGGCAGAACGTGGAGGCAACTGTGAGCTTACCGAGCCCGGCCAGACAGTCGTGAAGCACGGCGTGATCATCGTCGGCTACACCGACCTGAATTCGCGCTTGTCCAAACAGTCGTCGACGCTGTACGGAAACAACCTGTTCCGCCTCACCGAGGAGCTATGCAAGACCAAGGATGGCCAGATCGACGTCAACATGGAAGACGACGCCATCCGCGGCCTGACTGTCATCAAGGACGGCGAAGTTACCTGGCCGCCACCGAAGTTGACAGCGACCCCACAGGTTGCCGCCAAACCGGCGATGCCTGCGACCAAGGCAGGTGGTCACGGTCATGGCGGTTCCGGCGAACCCGCTTCCGGCACCACTACTGCGGTCGTATTCGGCATCGCCGCGGCGCTGTTCTGGTTCATCGGCGCGAATGCACCGGCAGCCTTCCTCGGTCACTTCACGGTGTTCGTGCTGGCGTGCTTCGTCGGCTACATGGTGGTGTGGAACGTCAAGCCCGCCTTGCATACGCCGCTGATGAGCGTGACCAACGCAATCAGCAGCATTATCGCCATCGGTGCGCTGGTGCAGATCGCGCCACCACTGGCGGCAGGCATGGATCAGCCTGACCAATGGGTACGCTGGTTGGCCATGGGCGGGATCGTACTCGCTGCAATCAATATGTTCGGCGGATTCGCCGTGACCCAGCGTATGCTGGCGATGTTCCGGAAATAAGGCGCGCACCATGTCAGAAAGTTTAGCAACGGTTTCCTACATCGGAGCCACCATCCTCTTCATCCTCTGTCTCGGCGGTTTGAGTAATGCCGAGAGTTCGCGCCGCGGCAATTTGTACGGCATGATCGGCATGACCATCGCCGTGTTGGCTACGGTAGTCGGTCCGCACGTGACTGCTGCCGGTATCCCCTGGATCATTGCCGCCGTCGTCGTCGGCGGCAGCGTCGGTATATTTTTGGCACGCACAGTGCAAATGACACAAATGCCGGAACTGGTCGCCTTCATGCACAGCATGGTCGGCCTGGCCGCGATGCTGGTCGGCTTTGCCAACTACATCGACCCAGGCAGCGTACACACTGCTGGCGCTGAAACCACGATTCACGAAGTGGAAATCTACATCGGCATCTTGATCGGTGCGGTAACCTTGTCCGGCTCGGTGATTGCGTTCGGCAAATTGTCGGGACGTATCGGCGGCAAACCGCTGTTGCTGCCTGCACGTCATTGGCTCAATCTCGCAGGCTTGATCACCGTGTTGATTTTTGGCCGCGCATTCCTCATGGCCGCCACCCCGCACGACGGCATGATGGCCTTGATTGTGATGACAGTGATTTCGCTGTTGTTCGGTATCCACATGGTGATGGCAATCGGCGGCGCCGACATGCCGGTGGTGGTGTCGATGCTCAACAGTTATTCCGGCTGGGCAGCAGCGGCAACGGGTTTCATGCTATCGAACGACTTGCTGATCGTGGTCGGTGCATTGGTTGGTTCGAGCGGTGCGATTCTCTCTTACATCATGTGCCGCGCGATGAACCGCAACTTCATCAGCGTGATCGCAGGCGGCTTCGGCGGCGGTGCTCCGGCTCCGGCGAAAGGCGCAGGCGGCCCGGCAGAGCCGGTAGGCGAAGTCACGCCGATCAGCGCAACCGAAACCGCGGAATTATTGAAAGATGCAAAGAGCGTCGTCATCGTTCCGGGCTACGGCATGGCGGTGGCGCAAGCGCAGCACACGGTGTATGAAATCACCAAGGTATTGCGCGAAAAAGGCGTCAACGTGCGCTTCGGCATTCACCCGGTTGCAGGACGCATGCCCGGACACATGAACGTGTTGCTGGCCGAAGCCAAGGTACCGTACGACATCGTGTTCGAGATGGATGAGTTGAACGAAGATTTCCCGGACACGGATGTGGCAATGATCATCGGCGCCAACGACATCGTCAACCCGGCCGCCCAAGAAGACCCGACCAGCCCGATCGCAGGCATGCCGGTATTAGAAGTGTGGAAAGCCAAGACCTCCATCGTGATGAAGCGCAGCATGGCCTCCGGTTATGCAGGCGTGGATAATCCGCTGTTCTATAAAGAGAATAACCGGATGTTGTTTGGTGACGCGAAGAAAATGTTGGATGAGGTGTTGAGTGCGTTGAAGGCGTAACAATATCGCATTGCCGGGTGGGCAAAGTTGCCCACCCTCTCCGAGTATTGTCAAAGAAAAATAAAACATGAAACTAATTCAATATCTGAATGATGACTTTTTTACGCAACAACAATTGCTCGCGGCAAGTGCAATTGACCTGGCCGAACTGGAAGACTTGCAAAAGCGCGGCATCATGCCGCAAGCTTCGTACACGCTAAAGCTCGATGTGTCCTGCAACTCTTTTTTCGGGCCTCATCATGAACAAATGGATGTGGCTTATTACGCGAAAGAATATGTAAGCTGGATTGACGAAATGCGCTCTCAGTCGGGTGATGATGCACTCAAGATTTTCGCGCAGCGCTACAAAACGCGTTTGCAACAACTGAATGACGCAGGCATCACCACCCAGCACGAAAAACTCAATGCCGGCCTCGATGCGCATCTCATTAGTGAATGGAAATATTTCCTTGATGGCGTCTACGGTTTATGCACGAAGTCTGGGCTGCCGGAAGATATCGCAGCCAAGGAGTTAGCCGTGGTGATCATTAAGGAAATTACCGAAGAACGGCTGGATAAAGACTTATCGACCGCCGAGCTTGCGCGTCTGAAGATTGCGGTCGACCTCCTTGATTCTGCCAGCACGCCGTTCGCGCCGCATGAAGTGTTGCGTAGCTCGCGTCACCGTTTGATCGATCAAGTCCGTAGTGCCTATCACCTTTGAACCAAGCAATGTAGGTTGGGCTGGAAAGCCCAACGTGCGCAATTCGCAAGAGAAATGAACAACGTGGACAGTTTGCATGTTGGGCTTCGCAAGCTCAGCGCCAACCTACGGGTAGTCAAGAAATCGAGAGGGGCAACCCTTTTGCACGGGCACTCAACCCGCCATCCACAATTTCATGAAACCGATGGAAAAGGATATCGATGAATAAAGCCTACTCTATCGAAAACGTTGACTGGCAATCAGTCGCTGCACTATTTTCGGAAGTCAATTGGGGACAGCGCGATCCGGCTGAAATTCAAGCCGCCTTCCAAAAGAGTAGCCACGTCATATTCATTTATGACGATACCAAATTGGTCGCATTTGGGCGCACGATGGACGATGGCCGTTACTATGCGATGCTGGTCGATGTGGTAGTGAAGCCTGCTTATCAACAAGCAGGGCTTGGGCGCGAGGTCGTCACGTATTTGCAACAACAACTCGTCAATTACAATTTCGTCACCCTGACTGCCGCTCCGGGAAAGGAAGACTTTTATCTGAAATTGGGTTGGCAACGCCAAAAAACTGCCATGATTTGGCCTGTCTCAGAAAAGCAACGGCAACAGCACACCTGAAAATAGGTATTGAGCCGCAAATTTATCGATACGCGCACGACTGCCCCAGCCTCGCCACAAAAAACATCGATTTACTCATGCCGCCTGGAATTACTTTCCGCAAGCTCAGTTAATTAAATCGGGTAAGATACCGTATAAACCAGACCCCAAAGAAGGTCGAGACACGAATCCACTAAAGAACGAGGCCACCACCGTCGCGAACCAGTTTAGCGCAGGAGGAACTTTGTACCGCATCTATCTTTTTTGCTTGATCTGTCTTTCTGTGTCACTTTCAACACTTGCCAATGCGCAGGAATTGATTGTTCAGGGCGACCTTTGGTGTCCTTACACGTGCGAGCCAACTGCCGCGGAACCCGGTTATGTGATCGAAATAATGCGAGCAGTATTTGATCGTAGCGGCATCAAATTCAAATATGAAGTGGTACCCTGGAATCGGACTTTGCTGCAAACCAGGGACGGGAAAGCAAATATCGCGGTTGTCGCCACTGAACAGGAAGCTCAGAATTTTGGCCTCTTGATTGGCCCTGAGCCAATTGGCAATCCAAGCGACTGCGTGTATGTAGCGGCGAGCAACAAGCTAAAATTTACAAAAGCCGACGACCTTAACGCGTTCAAGTCTTTGGGAGTCGCTGCCGGCTACACCTATTCCGAAGATATCACCACATGGTTGAATCGCCCCGAAAACAGTAAAAAGGTCCAAATCCAAACAGGTGAGAATCCGGCCGAAACAAACGCAAAAAATCTCGCAATGGGTCGTCTTGACGGTGCGATTGAAGACGAGCAGGTGATGCAGCATATTGTCGCCAAGCTCGGACTTGGGCGCAAGTTGGTATTGGCCGGCTGCGGGAAAAAAACACCTGTTTTTGTTGCATTCAGTCCGAAACTGAAAAATGCACACGAACTCATCAAAATATTCGACGACGGTCTCGGCGAGTTACGTCAAAATAAGCAACTCACCAAGATTCTCGCGAAATATGGGCTAACCGACTGGAAGTAAAAGTGCCCGTTACAGTCATCAGGCAAAGTACTAATAAAATCAGTCTTTGGTCGGCGCCAAGCACCTGGAATGCGTGAGCATTGGTCTCCACGCCCTTTTTTAACTGTCCAATTAGCACAAACCAGCACAAATACGTGACCGTATTTGCAACACCGGGAAAATCTCCCATATTCATGGGATTGTTGCACCCGGGCACCTGTGCCAACATGCGGTAACACCTCTTTAAGGAACAAGGTTTTACCATGGCGCAGAATCAATCTATTGGCAATATCGCACTATTATGCGCATCCCTATTAGGGATGGCGGCCTGTACCGCACTGTTGTTTGCTCCTAATCCGCTACCATTCTTACTGGTTCAAGGCGTATGTTTTGTCGCCTTTGTTTCGTTCGCGCTAGTCGTCTACGAGGGAACACAGAGAATTCTCGACCGTTTTCCTACGTTCCGGCCGGAGGGCGATTCCGACGCCACCAATTCACAAAAAGCCCGGCGCGGCCGCATTCTGATTGTGGCTACGCTTAGCGTCGCATTTGCATTCGCCTTGGTTCTGCATTTCCACGGGATTCGTAGCATTAACGAATAGCATACAGCTTGCCCCACGCGCACCGACGCTATATGTATATGGTATTGCCGCCGTCAATTCGTTTTTGATTCAATCTCAGCTACATCTGAAAACGCCGCTTGAATTTCCAGTCGTTCCGTTCGGGCGGCAATCAAGGCTGCGGTGCATGTTGCGTCGAGCCGACCCAACGCGACTTCCTTGTTTAACTCCGCTATGGTGTCTTCTTCGCTCCAGGCTTCTTTATAGGGCCTGCGATTCGACAGCGCATCGTAGACATCGGCAATCGCGATGATGCGTCCCTCGATCGGAATTTGATCCAACATGAGGCCCTGGGGATAGCCCGATCCGTCGCCTCGTTCGTGATGGCACGCCACGACGTTACGCATGACGCTGGCTGCCAATCCGTTTTCCAAACCCAGTTCCTTGATGATTTTATCGACAATGGCGACGCCGATTTCAACATGGCGCCGCATGATGCACCATTCTTGCGCATCGAGTTTTCCCGGTTTGAGTAATACCTTGTCGGGAGTGCCGACTTTACCGATGTCGTGTAGCGGCGCAAAAAGGTAGAGGTATTCAATGAACTCGTCGCTCAAACCATGCGAGGCGGCCACAGCACGCGCCATCAGGCGCGAGAAGTTGGCCATGCGTTCCAAGTGCTGCCCGGTTTCCAAATCCCTGATTCTCGCCAATCCGCTAGCGACCTTGACGACGCTGACCAGGCTATGCACAGCTTTCAATTGCATCAAAAAAAGCTGCGCAATCAAGTCGGCAAAAATCTCTAGAAAGCGCGCCGATTCGACAGTGAATGCATTCTCATCCTTGGAATCGAAAAACAAAAATGCGGTCAATTGGTCGCCATGATAAATCGGCACTGTCAAGCTGGAGCGGTAGTCCCTTTCCTTCAACCATAAGGTATGCTTGCTGGCGCTGGGAAATGCCTTCGAAATATCATCGACGATTCGACTTTGACGCGATTTGGCGAGATGGGCCAAGGATGGCACATCGCACAGGCGGGCTTCATGGCGTTCAAGCTTGTGACTGTCCTGATTACTACCGACGAAGGTCTTTAGCAAGTCGGTCGCGGCGTCATACAATGCAATTGCGATCCTATCGATATACGGATAGCGGGTTCTGATGATGTCATGAATCGTTCTCAAGCAGTCCGACAGGTTGTCGGCAGGCGCACAAACGCCATCCAATAAAACATTGAATTGTGGGCTGTCCATTATTGCTTCCTTTGAAAGCCACTCAAGAGTTAGCTAGTGACCTTATGGCCATCTCTTTTTGCTCTAAGGCATACTTTTACTATATGCTTTTTCACGCGCTTTTAATACGATCTTTGAGTGTGCATTAAGTGTTTCTTGATGTAGATCAAGATCTCTGCGCGGCTAATTTGCGGGGGAGTTTACAGATGGCAGACGTGATCAATTTCATGCACCAATTGTCAATGCCTCTCTATCACTTCCTGGTTGACGTGTTTGGCGACGAGACCTGAAGTGTGAGCACGGCATGCCCACACTTCTTTAAAATCTACTTGGATTGTGGAATTGTTGACTGAGCACTGGTTGGCGAAAGCGTATCTGTCTTAGGCCCAACCAATTCCGCACGAAAATGGTATTCCATCGCGCATGGCGCCCCGTTGCAAATCGCAGGCTTATAGGTTTGCCCCAACAGCGCGACACTGGTCACTTCGGAAATTTCAGCGGCAGGCGAATCGATAATCGATACGTTACTCGGATTGCCCTGGCTATCAATTTGCACATTGATCGCTAAGGCGCCTTTATATTGCAATCCTAATAGTTCGTGCACTTTACGCAGTTCTTTCAATATCGGCATCAAACCCTTGGCAGGAAAAGGTGGTTCGTCCGATTCTTTCATTTGCGCAAAGTCTGATCGCAAAATCGCTTTTTCTTGCGGCGACAAATCGGCATAGCGCTTATCGAGTGGCACCGTGCCAGCATTGATAATTGGGCGTTTGATAGTGGTGCCGACACTGGGTTCACTTTGTTTGATCGTATATTTACTTAGATCAACCGAATCGGCAGCATTTGCGTGGGCAAAAAAGCCTGAAATAATCAATGCAATGCTGAGCTTTACTATACGCATATACTCTCCTATGTTGTTCTTTTTAAGATGCAAAATATGATTGTGTGAGTGGCCACCGGTACTCAACACCCGTCGAATACCAGTACCTGCAGGCATGATAACTTAGTTTATAAAAAATAATTGTTTTTGCGACATTTTATGACGATAGGGCGCCTCTCAATGCGATGAAAATCTATGCCTATCCCAATGCGTCATTGACCTGATCGTTGAACTCCGCCAGGCTGACCGCAGCACCGATTTCTCGTGGCAATGCATCGCGCACAGAAAACACGCCGAGAATTTTTCCGGCCGGTGTCACGATGGGCAGATGCCTAAAGCCGCGCTCGATCATGATCAATACTGCTTCGGAAACCTTGGCATCCGGGCCGATGCAATGCGGCTCATGCGTCATTACTTCCGACACTTTCGTGATCTGCGGATTGAGTGCCTTGGCCAGCACGCGCGTCATCAAATCACGCTCGGTCAAGATGCCAACCATGACGGCGGCATTGTCGATAATGAGCACACTGCCTATATTGTCCTTGGTCATTACGCATGCCGCCTCCCACACGCTGGCCGATGGTGGCAAACTGACTACATGGCGTTGTGACATCGACTGAAATACAGTGCGTTCAGACATGATGGTTTTCCTTTCTCTGCACGGGTGAGCAGCAGCCGCAACCGGCGATGAAATTCGGAGAATTTGTGATCCACCTCAACGATATTTCACCACAATTTGCAAACTATTGCCTGCTTAACGCAACGACGCATTGATCTTTTCGAGCGCAGTCGCGCCGGGACACAAATCACGTTCTTGCAATGCAGCAAGTGGCGTGTCGCTAGTGTTCAGCGACATATGTAAATCGCTCGCCATTGGATCCAGATAGAGCAAGCCCGTGACCACTTCACCGCGTTCTTGATGCGCATTCATGTAACTAAGCGCAGCGTAACGGTCACTTGGATTGTAATCGGGATGCAGCTTGCGCAAGCGCAACGTGGTGCCGTCGTGCTGCATTACGTCGATCACTGCACCGGACTCGTAATCGACAGTGATTTCGCTATGCATGGGCATGAAATCTATGCGACTGACCGCTTCATTATGCTGACGCACGTAGTCGTAACTCTTGGTGCTGCCGCCATGATTATTAAACGTAACGCAAGGGCTGATGACATCGATAAAGGCCGCACCGCCGTGATCAATTGCACCCTTAATCAAGGGGACCAATTGCGCCTTGTCGCCTGAAAAACTGCGCGCCACATAGGTCGCGCCGAGTTGCAGCGCCAATCCAACCAAATCGATCGGATTATCCTGATTAACTACGCCCTTCTTGCTCTTCGAGCCGCGGTCGGCGGTAGCGGAAAATTGCCCCTTGGTCAAGCCGTAGACGCCATTGTTTTCGACGATGTAAGCCATGCGCACGCCACGTCGCATCGCGTTGGCGAATTGGCCCAAGCCGATGGAGGCGGAGTCGCCATCGCCGGAAACGCCCAGATACAGCAAGCTGCGGTTCGCAAGATTGGCGCCAGTCAGCACCGACGGCATGCGTCCATGCACAGTATTGAATCCGTGCGACGCGCCGAGGAAGTAATCCGGCGTTTTCGAACTGCAACCGATACCGGAGAGCTTGGCAACGCGGTGCGGTTCGATGTTCAATTCCCAGCAGGCTTGAATAATGGCCGCTGAAATCGAGTCATGCCCGCAACCGGCACATAAAGTTGAGACACGGCCTTCGTAATCGCGTCGCGTGTAGCCGACCTTGTTGGTGGTCAGCGTCGGATGGCGCAGTTTTGGCTTGGTGAGGTAAGTCATGCTGCCTCCTTTTGGCGCGCTTTGTCAGTGTCGGCAGCACTGAGATTTTTCTCGATGGCGGCGCTGATAAAGCGTGCGGTAATTGGCGTGCCATCGTAATGCAATACCTTGACCAATTGCGCGGGGTCGATCGCCAATTCATTGACCAGCAATGCATGCATTTGCGCATCGCGATTTTGTTCGACCACGAACACTTTGTCGTGCGCATCGATAAATTGCCGCACCGATTCGGGGAACGGAAAAGCCAGAATGCGCATTGCATCCAGATATTCGCCCTGTCCGTTCAAGACGTCGAGCGCTTCGCTCATTGCAGGGCTGGTCGAGCCGTAATACAGCACGCCATTGCGGGTCGGATGCGCGGCCTTGCGCAACACCGGCTGCGGCACCATGGCGGCGGCTGTTTTGAACTTTTTAAGCAAGCGTTCCATGTTGTAGATGTAGTCCGGTCCACGCTCGGAATAGCGCGCATACGGGTCGCGCGTGGTGCCTCGGGTGAAAAAGCTGCCCATGGTAGGATGCGTGCCAGGGAGGGTACGCCATGGAATACCATCGTCATCGACGTCCTTGTAGCGTCCGAAGTCCTTGCCGGCTTCCAACTCTTCGGCAGTCATCACCTTACCGCGATCGTAGCTACGTGCATCGTCCCACACGAATGGCTGGCATAGGCGTTGATTCATGCCGATGTCCAGGTCGCTCATCAGAAACACCGGAGTTTGCAGCCGATCTGCCAAATCCAGTGCGGCGGCAGCGTGGACAAAACATTCGTGCGGATCCTCCGGAAACAACAATACATGCTTGGTGTCGCCGTGCGAAGCATAGGCGCATGCCAGCACATCGGACTGTTGTGTGCGCGTCGGCATGCCGGTGGAAGGACCGCCGCGCTGCACGTCGATAATCGTCACCGGAATCTCTGCAAAATAGGCCAAGCCGATGAATTCCGTCATCAGCGAAATGCCGGGGCCGGATGTGGCAGTAAACGCGCGCGCGCCATTCCACGCAGCGCCGATCACCATGCCGATCGACGCCAATTCGTCTTCCGCTTGCACGATGGCGACTTTGCTTTTTCCGCTCTCGGCTTCGACGCGAAATTTGTCGCAGTATTTTTGAAATGCTTCCGGCACTGAAGATGACGGAGTAATCGGGTACCATGCCGCGACAGTTGCGCCACCATACACACAGCCGAGCGCCGTCGCGCTATTACCATCGACGAAAATTTGTTTGCCGACCTTATCGGCACGCTTGACGCGTATGCCTAGCGGCGCTTTCATATGGGTCTTTACATAGTCGCGCCCCAAATGCAAGGCATGCGTATTGGAATCCAGCAGCACTTCCTTGCCGCGATATTGTTCGGCGAATAATTTTTCAAATACCGACGCTTCCACATCCAGCAACACCGACAAGGCGCCGACGTAAATAATGTTCTTGAACAATTGGCGCTGACGCGGTTCCGTGTAGGCGGCATTGCTGATTTCGGTCAACGGAATACCGATGACATTAATGTCTTGCCGAAACAGCGACTCCGGAATCGGGCGTGTGTTGTCGTAAAACAAATAGCCGCCGCTTTCGATTTCAGCGACATCTGCATCCCAGGTCTGCGGATTCATCGCCACCATCATATCGACCCCACCGCGCCGCCCGAGATACCCTTGCTCCGATACCCTGACCTCATACCAGGTCGGCATGCCCTGGATGTTGCTAGGGGAAAATATTACGCGGGCTAACCGGCACACCCATGCGCAAAATCGCCTTGGCAAATAATTCGTTGGCGGACGCCGAGCCGGAGCCGTTGACGTTGGCGAACTTGATCACGAAATCATTCACCGCTTCGATGGGTTTGATGCGATCTTTGACGTGATCCATTATGCGACCTCCAGCGGGCTTGTGGCAGGATTGATTACGGCATCGCGGCACTTCGGCCCAGCCGGTGTTGTCATGAGCAGGAATTTTTGCATATCCCACGCGCCAGTTGGACAACGTTCGGCACACAAACCGCAATGCAGACACACGTCTTCGTCCTTGACCATCACGTTGCCGGTTTTTAGCGGCGTAGACACATATAAATCCTGCGTGGCGTTTTGCGCCGGTGCACTTAAACGCATGCGCAATTCACCTTCATCGCCATTCGCGGTGAAAGTAATGCAATCCATCGGGCAGATATCGACGCAGGCATCGCATTCGATGCAAGTCTGTCGATTGAACACCGTTTGCACATCGCAATTCAGACAGCGGCTGGCCTCCTTGAAGGCGGTGGCAGCATCAAAGCCCAATTCCACTTCGACCCGGATGCTGGCCAACGCCAATTCAGCCTTGGCCCAGGGCACCTTGAAACGTACTGCGGGCGACACGTCGTTGTGATAACTCCATTCGTGTATGCCCATCTTGGTCGACATCAAATTCGTCATCGGTGGTGGACGCACTCGTACGTCTTCGCTTTGCAAGAAGCGGTCTATCGACACCGCCGCTTCATGCCCGTGCGCGACGGCGGTAATGATATTTTTCGGCCCAAACGCTGCATCGCCGCCGAAAAACACTTGCGGCAAACTCGATTGGAAGGTCTCCTTTTGCAACACCGGCAAGCCCCATTTATCGAAGGCGATACCGGCATCCTTTTCGATCCACGGGAAGGAATTCTCCTGTCCGACCGCGATCAAGACTGCGTCACATTCGACTAATACCTCCGGCTGGCCGGTCGGCACCAGGTTACGCTTGCCATTGCTGTCATAGACCGCTT
>Ga0207036_10169_pt1 | contig 12057 bp, 13 predicted proteins | sample Alteio_BWMinCont_78_FD_153284 | JGI IMG/M metagenome (GOLD analysis project Ga0207036, IMG submission 153284) | Enriched cells from forest soil in Barre Woods Harvard Forest LTER site, Petersham, Massachusetts, United States -... | ecosystem: Environmental > Terrestrial > Soil > Temperate forest >... | reverse complement strand
ACTGCAAAACCTGACCTTATGAGCCAGTTGAATCAGAATGTACCATCATTCAACTACAACAAGCAAACCGGCGGCGACGGATCTGATGCCATTGACTTTGCAAGCCTACGCGGCCTTGGCTTTGATCAAACATTAGTGCTTGTCAACGGTAAACGCCGTCACTTATCGGCCTTCGTTAACGAAGTAGGTACCCGCGGACGTGGCAATAGTGGTACCGACTTAAATGCCATACCCGAGGCGGCTATTGACCATGTGGAAATATTGCGTGATGGCGCTTCTGCACAATACGGTTCTGATGCGATTGCCGGCGTTATTAACATCGTTTTGAAAAAAGATGTTAATCACCTAAACATTGTTGGCGGATTCAGCGGCTATAACGATCAAAAATATAATACATTGAATAATGTGGATCCGGCGGCTTATTATACCGGCAAGAAATTCGATGGACAAACCTTTACCCTCGGTGCAAATTACGGATTGCCGATTGGTAAAAATGGCGGTTTTATTAATATCGGCGCTAATTATGAAAACCAGGGTAAAACTTTCCGTGCCTATCCGGACACCAACTGGCAAACAAACCCAAATGCGCAGCCTGTTGCGCGTGAGCGAAGAGCTTTTGGAGATGGGTCTGTTGAATCAGGCGGTGGTATGTATAACATGGAAATCCCTTTAAGTGGTACAAATACAACTTTTTATTCCTTTGGCGGATATAATTACAAACACTCCAATGTTTATGCTTATACCAGGAGTTGGAATTATGACAATGGTCTCAGGTCTAATCCAACAAAGTTTCCGACAGATGCAAATGGTAATTTAATATTTGTTCCTGGTATTATGAAGGTATTGGATTATCCTGATGGTTCAATAGGGCCTAATAATGTATACTATAACCCGCAGGAAGATGTTTATATTACAGACGCTTCAGCTGCTTTAGGGTTCAAAGGAACAACAAAGAGCGATTGGGATTGGGACATCAGCAATAACCTGGGCAGAAACGATTTCCATTATTGGGGCGAAAAAACCTTTAATGCCTCGTTACCTTATATTCCGGGCCAACCAATTCAAACCCGTTTTGACGATGGTGGTTTTAACTTTTTACAAAATACCGCGAATGCCGATATAACAAAACGTTTTAGTAAGGTTGCCCAGGGATTACAACTTTCTTTCGGTGCTGAATTCAGGTACGAACGATACAAACTCTATGCAGGCGAACTTAACTCTTATGTAGCGGGCGGAGCTACCTTGCCTGACGGTACGCCAAAAGCATCAGGATCTGAAGGATACCCAGGCTACCAGCCAAGTGACGCCTCCGTAGTTAGCCGCACCAATGAGGCTGCTTATGCTGAAGCTGCTTTAGATGTAACCAAAGCATGGTTAATAGATGGGGCTGCCCGTGTAGAAAACTACTCCGATTTTGGTGGTGTAAGTACATTTAAGTTTGCCACACGTTATAAACTTACTGACAATTTTAACCTTCGCGGTTCGGTAAGCACCGGCTTCAGGGCGCCTTCCCTGCAACAGCTTAACTTCAGTAATACAAATACCACTGTAATTGGCGGTAACCTGGTATATACCAAGCTTGTTCCTAACTATTCAGACGTTGCTAAAACAGCAGGCATACCCAAATTAACGCAGGAAACCTCTGTTAACTATAGCTTAGGATTTGCCTGGCAGCCTGTAAAAAACCTAACAGTTACCGTAGATGGCTATGAAATAATAGTTAAAAACAGGATAGTTATATCTGGCTTATATGCAACCGGTGATCCAACGCTGGGCGCGCCTTTAAACAACATATTAACAAGTCAGGGAATTGGCGATGCACAGTTTTTTGCCAATGCCGTTAATACCACCAACAGGGGTATAGATATTGTGCTGGATTATAAAAAACGCTGGGATAAAACACACTTTTCGGCTTTGTTAGCAGGTAACATACAAGGGCTAACCATTGATAAAATCAATATTCCTGCTACTTTCAAACATTCAGCTTCTGATAGTGCCACTTTCTTTTCTGACCGGGAACAATATTTCCTGAAAGCAAGCGCTCCAAAAGCGAAGTTTACACTCAATCTTGAATATGGCGTAAACAGGTTCTCCATTGGTACTCACCTTACTTATTATGGTGATGTAAAAGAATTAGGTTTTGGCGAAACAAGCGCCCCTGCCAATGCGCCCGATCCATTTTTCCCTTATGTAACTTTGGATAATACCGGTCAAGCTGTGCCCGAAATTTTCGACTTTAAACCGAAAGTAACTACAGATGTGTACATATCTCTTAAAATCAACAAAACTGTATCTTGGACAGCCGGAGTAGATAACCTGTTCAATGTACATCCTGATACTAATTTGGTAAAAGGTTCGGTTAGCCCAACAAGCGGCAGCAGTTCCTTTGGCGACAGCGAATCAGGCGGTCCGTTTGAGGCCGTTCAAATGGGCTTTAATGGTATGAGGATATTTACCAAACTGGCATTTAATTTTTAATAACACTTAATCCTAAACATTCTGAAGGCCGTCTCCTATAAATTAAGAGGCGGCCTCTTTTTTATCAGTGCTTTTCCGCAAGCATTTCGCGCAATTCATTTTCGTTTACAGTTTGTTTAAATTCTTTTCCTATAATACCGAAACTCCGTTTATTAGTTGATAAGCTACAGTATATTCCCATAAACTAATCATAAAGTATCAAAATATATAATTAACAGTTTTTCAATTGGTTATGGATTGATTTTTATTTTAGTCGTATTCAATCGTTCAAAACCTGCCCTACAGAAGCGTACAAGCCATAATGAGATAAAAAGGCTATAGATGGTGAAAGGATATATATAAAAAGAAAGAAAATATATTTATCGGGGCACTTGCTTTGCAAACCAGAGGCAGGTCGCATTTCCCTGAATTCCTATCATATAAAGGATCACGAAGATAAAACTCTTATCTGTTGTTAAAAAAACTAATCATGAGAAAAAAAATCCATTTTACTAAAAGTGCTCAAGTGCGTCAATGCCAGGGCAATTCTAAACTATTCAATGCCATTTGGTTTCTACCTTTATTGCTATCCATATTTATGTTTGGATGTCAAAAAGATAACTCCAGCAGCACCTTACCCAAATCGTCAATAACATCAAGCTTTGCGGCAACAATCATTGATGTTGACCCAGCGCCTGTAAACCTTGGAACAGCAGGCAATTTTACAATTTTAACAGAAACCGGAATTTCAACCACCGGTGTTACGTCGATTATCGGAGATATAGGAGTAAGCCCGATAGCATCAGTTGCTATCACAGGATTTGGATTAACAAATGATGCTAGTAACCAGTTTTCCCATACTCCTATTGTTATTGGAAAAGTTTATGCAGCTAATTATGCGCCTCCTACGCCGGCCAAAATGACTACAGCTATAAGCGATATGAAAACCGCGTTTACCAAAGCAAATGGTCTAACATTTCCTGCCCCTATTGTTGGAAAATATGCAGGCGATATTAGCGACAGGACTTTGCCTCCTGGCTTGTATAAATGGAGCACAGGAGTTTTAGTAACAAATGCAGGGGTTACATTAAGCGGTCAGGCAGATGACGTATGGGTTTTCCAGATCGCACAAAATCTTACCGTAAACAATGGCGCTATTATTCATTTGACAGGCGGTGCCTTGGCCAAAAATGTTTTCTGGGTAGTGTCTGGAAAAGCAACGCTTGGAACAACTGTTGATTTTAGTGGAGTTATTCTGAGTAAAACACTCATCTCATTAAACACCAATGCTAAAGTTACCGGTAGATTACTTGCACAAACAGCCGTTACATTAATTGCAAATACTGTTAAAGCCAATAAATAATATTATTAACGTAACTCTATAAGTTTGAAGCTGCCTCCAAAGGGCAGCTTCTTTTGTTTTGAACGCGAACTTAAACTAAATATCTCTATCGTTAATAAGCGATTTATGCTATAAACTTTTCTTAATAACGCTAATCTCTCCATTGCGTTCAATATATATCTTATCTATCTTATTCAGATCATCTGTTAATGCTGATTTTCTAACCCCTTGCATAATTTCTTCTTCACATAACAATGCTCTGTGAATTTTATCTCTGTTAAAATGCCCGTCATTAAAAAGAAGTATTTTATTTCCTTCCGGTATTTCGCTAAACCTTTCATTATAAGAAATTAACCAGCCTAAAAAACGGTGCAAAATGACAATAATAAAGCAAGTAATAACAACCGGCAAAAAAGGTGATGCGCCAACTATTACGCGGCTCAATATAGCGCCGAGCGATATTACAATAATATTATCTAATGGGGTACGTATGCCAAAAGAACGTCTTCCCGATATTCTTATTAATACCAGGGCAATTAAAAAAACCACTATTCCCCGGCAGCTCATTTGTATAATGTTTAAATCCTTCCCCTCGCCAAATATTTCAACTAACGTTTTCATAAAATAATTATTAAGATAATGTTAACACATTGGATCTGTAATCGTTTTACCAGGGGATATAATTGATGTCAAAGTCTATTAAAACTATTTTTCCAAATTCAGGTTATCTTAATTTCAAGAACCATATGGTTACAATACTTATTCCTTAATAAATGAGTAACGCCTATTTATGGATCAAAAAATAAAAACAGTTGTTATTATCGTCGCTCATCCTGATGATGAAACTTTATGGGTCGGTGGTACTATTTTGAGCAATCCCTTATGGCGGTGTTTTATAGTGTGTATGTGCAGAAAAAACGACCCTGACCGCGCTCCGAAATTTAAAAAAGCCCTGGAACTTCTTGGAGCTAACGGAATAATGGGTGATCTGGATGACGAACCAGAACAAAAACCTCTTAGTGAAACCGAGGTGGGGAATTCAATTCTACAGCTTTTACCTTCTGAACATTTTGACCTGGTTATCACTCATAGTATTTACGGAGAATATACCCGACATCGCAGGCATGAAGAAATTGGAAAAGCTGTTATTAACCTGTGGAGTTCCGGTAAGTTAACCGCTACTGAGCTTTGGGCATTTGCTTATGAAGACCATCATAAAGCTTATTATCCGATAATAATAGAAGATGCGCCAATCTATTATGCACTTCCGCATCAAATATGGGAATCGAAATACAACATCATTACAGCCGTTTATGGATTTGAAAAGGATAGCTGGGAAGCACAAACAACTCCAAAAGAAGAAGCTTTTTGGCAGTTCTTTAATGCTAACCAAGCTCAGCAATGGCTGGTTAACGGAAGTTATTTATTATGAAAGTATTATTATTATATGATTATCCGCCTTCCCCGAGCGGACTTGCAACACAAGGCGACTTACTTTATAGAGGGCTTTTGGATATGGGAGTGGAAGCTTATGCCGTTAACTCCTTATCAGCACAAGAAAAAGAATGGTATTATCGCTGGCTTGTGCCCGATGTGGTAGTTGGCATTGGCTATTGGGGGCATACTCCGGAGCTAATTCTTCATCCTCAAAAATATGACTTACAACCAGTGCCCTGGCTGGTAGCCGACGGCTATATTGCCAATTATCAGGAAGTGCTTAATGCCCTTCCCCTCATACTTGTAACTTCCAATTGGGTTAAAGAAATGTATGTAAGGGATGGCATTAACGCTGCCAATATTGAAGTATTGCCTGTTGGCTGTGATACTGATACATTTATTCCTTTTGATAAGGAAGACATTAAAATTAAAGCTGTACGTGAATCGCTGGGTATATTACCTGATGAGTTAATGATTTTAACCGTAGGCGGCGATGCAGCTTCGAAAGGCTCTCAGGAAGTTATGCAGGCACTGGCTATGATCAATGACAAAGTTCCTGATTGGAAATATGTTTGTAAAGCATGGCCACAATCACGTACCGACACTCAAAATCGCGCCGATCTGGAAATGGCTGCACAATTAGGGATTGAAAAAAAGGTTATTTACGCAACAAGTATTACTTCGCGCAATTTTATGCCATACTTAATAGGTGCATGTGATATATATGCATCTCCCTCACGCCTGGAGGGATTTGGAATGTCGCAAGTAGAGGCCTGCGCATGTGAAAGACCTGTTATTGGAATAAAAGCTATGGGAATGCTGGACACAATGATAGATGGTGAAACAGCATATCTTGCAAAGGTAGAACAGAGAATAGTTGTTGATCATGTGGTGCTGGGTAAAGAATCCGGATTCGAAGAAAATCATAAAATAGATTTTGATATCCCCCGCACAGTGGATTACCGGGCAAATACGGATGATATTGCCAACTATTTATTGGAATTGATGAACCACCCCTTACTGCGTATTCAAATGGGTAAAGCCGGTAGGAAACGGGTAACAGAAAACTTTGACTATAGGATAGTAGCAAAGCAATTTGTTGAAATAATAAACAGGAGACTAGGCATATTTTAAATTGTGAAGCCGAATGCAAACAATAAATTGGGAAGAGATTGAATCAGCAAAAAAAGCAGCTCTCGAAGTGTTGCTGCATAACGCTAATGGTCCGTTTCATGGACTCCCGCGAACAGCTGGCTGGGGTTATCCGGAACCTTATACCCGCGACCTGATGTTTTCTATTTTGGGAATAGCGGTAAGCGGTAACCAAAAGCTTATAGAAAGCATAAGGAGGGTATTAAAAACATTAGCCAAAAATCAAAGCATGCATGGTCATATCCCTTCGTTGGTACATGACAAAGACGACCGCGGGGCAAGCGATACCACTCCTTTATTTTTACTGGGCGTTGGGATATTCAGGAAATTAACGGGCGAACAGGATTTTTTGGAGGAAGCGGTTGGCAAATCATTAACATGGATGGAATACCAAAGCCCGAACGACGGCTATATGATTGCCCAACTACCCACGAGCGACTGGCGTGATGAACAATGGGTATTAGGCTACGGGTTGTATGTTAATACACTGACATATAGCTATTTACTTTTACTTGGGCAGCATGACCGGGCAGCTAAAATGCGCAAGGAAATGAAACGGTTTACTATTGATGGCGGGTTTATTCCTCACCATGTACATGAAGGCCTTGCAGTAAGAAGTAAACCTTATTATGCCTTTTGGTCATACAAGGTATATTACAGTGACCGGTTTGATTTGTTAGGAAATAGCCTGGCCATCCTTTCGGGATTGGCTTCTGTTTCAAGGGCCGAAGCAATTATTGCATGGGTAGAAGAGAAATGCGCCATCATGCAACAAAAAGGAGAGCTTGCAGTTGAAATACCACCTAACTTTTTCCCTTTTACCTTGCCCGGTGATGGTGACTGGTATAAACGCTATGAAAACTTTAACATGCCTGGCAATTACCATAATGGCGGGATATGGCCTTTTATCTCTGGATTTTATGTAGCAGCCCTGGTTGCTGCCAAAAGGTATAAGCTTGCCGAACAAAAACTATTGGAATTAACCAAACTCATAAAAATATCCCGGGACCCCAGCCTTGAGTTTGGTTTTAATGAATGGATCAAGGCCCAAAATGGTAAAGTGTTGGGCGTTGACTGGCAAACCTGGAGCGCCGCATTATATCTGTATGCAGCAAAATGTGTCCAGGAAAAACATACACCTTTTTTTGATGAAATGAGAGATAAGATATGATTGATTATCAGAGCGAATTAAGAGTCAAGAAGCAAGATAAAAAGGTAAAAACCGCCACGTTACAGTATTTCACTGCTGATTACCTTGTTTCTTTTTAATGGATTTCTTCATTCCGCTGCTATTTTCTTGGCTCTTGGTTCTTGACTCTTTATTCACATTAATCATGAAATATTGAAAATTCGGGTTCAGACAAAAAAAATCCGCACATTTGCACATCCACATATTTTGCACATCATTTTATGATATTAGTTACCGGAGCGACTGGTTTTTTAGGCGCAGAGCTTGCATTGCAACTTACAAAACAAGGTATACCTATTCGTTGTACCAAGCGTACCAGTTCGGTAATTCCTAACATACTTTTACCCTTAAACACACAAATTGATTGGGTTGACGCTGATATGATGGATTTTTACGCACTTGAAGATGCACTACAAGGCGTTACGCAAGTTTACCACTGTGCAGCCTGGGTTTCCTTAAAAGCAGCCGACAAAAAACCCATGATCAATGTTAACGTAAAAGGTACGGCTAACCTTGTTAACCTTTGCCTGCAAATGCATATTAGGCTGGTTCATGTAAGTTCTGTTGCCGCAATCGGATTGGCAAAACCTGGAGATTTGATAACAGAAAACCATCATTTAGACCAGATGACTGAAACCGATGGCTACGCTATATCAAAACTGGAGAGTGAAATGGAAGTGTGGCGTGGTATTGCCGAAGGTTTAAATGCTGTTATTGTTAATCCTTCTATAATTATTGGGCCCAATGCCGGCACTGAAGGGAGTGGGCAATTATTTGAAACCATTCGCAAAGGGCTTAAATTTTATACAGCAGGCAGCTGTGGCTTTGTTGATGTGGAAGATGTGGCTAAAAGTATGATCTATCTCATGAATAGCAATCTTCAAGCTGAACGATATATCATTAGCGCCGAAAACAATGATTACAAACGGCTTACAGCAGAAATAGCTGAAGGTTTTGGCTTAAAACCACCTTCAATTTATGCAAAAGCATGGTTGATGGGCCTGGCCTGGCGTGGTGCAGCATTAATAGCTGCCATTACAGGTAAAACCCCTGCTATAGATAAAATATCTGCACAGGCTGCTTCGATGACACGCAATTATGATAATTCGAAAATTAAAAAAGCGACAGGCATAGAATTTAAACCGATAAGTGTTTCTATAAAAGAAATTTGTGAACGGTTGAAAAGCCCCACCTAAATCCTCCCCGGTCGGGAGGACTTTTTGCAGTTCGAAGAAAAATTAAAAAAGTCTCCCCTACAGGGGGAGATTTAGAGGGGCTTAATACTGCCCTATCGACAATAACACCAATGTACAGGCATATTCCGTTTCAATACCTTTTTCATTTGCCATCCGGCGAAGTTCGGAATTTTCGGTACCGGGGTTAAATATAATCCTGCGGGGATGGGTTTCTAAAATATAATCATACAACGATTCCTGGTGCTGCGGACCGACATATAGTGTTATGGTATCGATATCAGCATGAATAGTTTCGGGCTTTTCTATCGGGACACCAGCAACTTCACCGGATTTAAGACCCACGTTAACAATAGGATGCCCGTTCCGTACCAGCCTGTTAGCAGCAAGATTTGCGTAACGACCTTCATTCGGTGTTGCGCCTAATACTAAAGTTTTTTTCTCAACCATTGATAATTCTGTTTAATAACGCGATTTGTCCGGCGTGATATACCTGGTGTTGTATAAAACCATTTATCAGTTTTTTATAACAAATCGCCGATTCGCTCTCCCGCGCATCATTAATTGGGTCATTCCAATTTTCTTCAGGAAAATTTTCAATGACCGACAGCAAATTTACGTTGACCAGCTTCAGATCATTGACATAGGTTTGCCATTTTTGCTCATCCGGCTTACCCGTTTCCGGCCAGTCGCCGCTGGAGGGTAAACCAGCGGTCATCCCATTCATACGGTCTAACACTTCTTCGGTCCATGCAAGCATATGCAGCACAATTTCGGCGATGTTGTGTACGGAGCCTCGTGGCTTTTCATACGCTGCTTCAAAGCTAACCTGTTCAATTATGGTATAAATTGGCGTTCCATACCAGGCATCGCCTGATAAAACACTTTCTAAATTTTGCTTTAGCTCTTCTGATATGGTCATGATAATAATTTGGACGCCGCTATTGCGCAGTTAATCCCATCAATTGCAGCAGAAATTATGCCACCTGCATACCCGGCACCCTCGCCGCAAGGAAACAATCCCGTTACCTGCGGGTGCTGCAATGTTTCTTTATCTCTCGGCACTTTTACAGGTGATGAAGTGCGCGACTCTACACCAACCAATATCGCCTCATTGGTATAATAACCTTTCATTTTACCGCCAAAAGCAGGCAGGGCTTTCCTTAAACGTTCATTGATCCAGCCGGGTAAAATTTCTTTTAACCCCGTGCTTTTTGTCCCCGGAAGGTAAGAGTTAATTGGCAAATTGGCAGAGATACGGTTTTCTACAAAATCAACCATCCTTTGTGCGGGCGCAACCAAATTGCCGCCACCTGCCTCAAAAGCCACTCTTTCTATTTGTTGTTGAAATCTTAGCATTTTAAGGGGGTCGTTATCATCACCTGCCACATCTTCCAGGTTAACCTGCACAACTGTTCCTGAATTTGCAAAAGGGTTATTCCGTTTTGATGGACTCCAGCCATTAACTACTATTTCATTTGTTTCCGTGGCGCATGGTGCGATGATACCTCCCGGGCACATACAAAAAGAAAACACACCCCGGTTATCTACCTGTTCTACCAAATTATAATAGGAGGGAGGCAAATCGGGACCACGATGTTCGCAATGATATTGCGCCTGGTCTATAATCTCCTGCGGGTGTTCAATCCGTACTCCCAAAGCAAATGGCTTAGCCTCAATCAGAATATTTTGACGGTGCAGCATCTCAAAAATATCCCTTGCCGAATGTCCTGTAGCCAAAATAACAGCATCTGCAATAACTTTATCACCCGCTGCCAGCTTAACTCCTTTTATCTTACCAAACTCAATCAATAACGAAATTACTTTGGTATCAAAATGTATCTCACCTCCGGCATTTAGTATACTTTCGGTAATGGAAGTAATAATCTGCGGTAATTTATTGGTGCCGATATGCGGTCGCGCATCTATCAAAATATCTTCTGTTGCGCCATGGGCCACAAAGGTTTTTAATACGGAGTTTACATCGCCACGCTTGGTAGAGCGGGTATACAATTTACCATCCGAATAAGTACCTGCACCGCCTTCACCAAAACAATAGTTCGATTCCGGGTTAACCAATCCCTGTTTATTGATATTGGCCAGGTCGCGACGACGTTGTTTTACATCTTTACCACGCTCTAAAATAATCGGCTTCAACCCCAGTTCAATACATTGCAAAGCGGCAAATAGTCCTGCTGGACCGGCACCAACAATAATAACAGGGCTGCCCAATTTTACATCCGGATAATTTATGGTAAAAGTTTCGGGAATGTAAACCTCATCAATAAAAACCTGCACCTGCATACGGTAAACCACCTTACGGCCACGTGCATCGATAGACCGTTTTAGGATTTTAATTGCTGATACTTTTTGTGCGGATATATTTAACGATGAAGCCGCTAACTTTTTTAAGATGCCCTCATCCTCCTGTTGCCCTGGCGAACAAACAATTTCTATTTCTTTAATCATACTATTGCCGGGTTTTTATCCCGGATAGGGCAAAGGTATGGAAAAATGACGACCTATATTTTCTGTCACAATTGCGAATACGAATTGTTTTTCAATACTTTCGTAAGATCAACCATCAACGCTATGACCCGCACTGTTTTTTCCTTCCTTTTAATCTGCTATACACTGGTTTGTTTTGGGCAGAATAACAATATTCCCCAATCTATACAAGTTCCGGAAGGCAGCAAATTAATTCGGCATGCTTATGCTAAAGGGGTGCAAATATATGTTTGTATTCAGGATGCAAAAGATACTTCACACCGTATCTGGCTGTTTACAGAACCCCGCGCTGATTTATATACAGATAGCACCTATCATCAATACATTGGGAAACACTACTTCGAACGCGGGAAATATCCCACCTGGGAATATACTGATGGTTCCAAAATAACAGGTATCAAATTAAAGCAAGCCAATGCACCCGACAGCCTTGGGGTTCCCTGGTTATTGCTTAAAGCCGGAGAAACAGGGGGAACAGGTGCTTTAAAACCTGTTGTTTTCATCCAAAGACTCTACACTAAAGGAGGGAAGGCTCCAGCTACGGCTAACAAGTCGCTAAGGCGGCATTTCCTCGAAGTGCCTTATACGGCGGAGTATTTTTTCTATAGCGAAAAATAATAAGACTATGTGTCCGTCCGGTTTTGAGTAGCGGGTGTTGCGGATGGATGCGGACAAAATCATGTCCGGAAAAATACGAGAGAAGTAACTTTGATAAAGCCTAAAGAAGATAAGAAAAGTGAAGCGCATAAATGAGGCTTTTTTTTATTGTGTCACATACT
>Ga0207036_10168_pt1 | contig 12106 bp, 13 predicted proteins | sample Alteio_BWMinCont_78_FD_153284 | JGI IMG/M metagenome (GOLD analysis project Ga0207036, IMG submission 153284) | Enriched cells from forest soil in Barre Woods Harvard Forest LTER site, Petersham, Massachusetts, United States -... | ecosystem: Environmental > Terrestrial > Soil > Temperate forest >... | reverse complement strand
ACACAGACGAACTTTCGCAATTATCTGAACTCCATCGGAACGGGGACTTGACCGATGATGAATTCGCGGCAGCTAAGAGGAAATTATTAGAATTAAGTACTCCTGTCACATCTGAACAGGAAGACGAAAATTGGTCATCGGCTGATCCGAAAGAGGAAAGCGGGTCAACGGCTGAAGAAACCGATGCCACAGTTGATAAATTATTAGAAGCTAAATCTCCATCCACCGCTGCCGAAAAAGAGAGGAAATCCTCCAACTCATCATTTGTTAAGGGTTCCATAATTGCAGCTGGACTCCTAGCGATATTTGCATTAATCTCACTTCGATGTGCTTGCCATTCAGTACAGGACGTGTGAACCTTACCTTCATCATGCCTTCGGCAGCCGCTTTGTAGAATGCCGGGCTGGTCGCGCTTTTATATTTCACCCGTTCGACCACTCCATTGCTGTCTATCAATACGTCGATAACTACATGCCCGTTGCGATGGGATATGCTTTCACTCCGTGGATATACCATGCTATCGAATATATTTGTAATTTCGCGTGGTTCGGAATCCATTACAACTATAGCATACCCATCGCTATTGTATTTTATTTCACTGATTGGCTTGACTATGCTGTCACGGGACTTTGCAATTACATTTGTAATCTCCTCTGGTTTGGAATTCATTATAACAACTACAATGACGCTTCCGGCCAGTGCTAAGAAAATGAGTGCGAGTACGATGGTTTTCATAAGTGTGTTAGTTTTACTATTTGTGATATATGCGGCTAAGGTATAGGGCTGGGCTTCTTATCGCTTTTCAATGATAGCATCGCAGCCTTTTGCTCTGATAGTTCTTCTGGCGTAAGGGGGCGCTGGTAAAACGCGAGGGGCTTCGAAGATGAATCGAGATAGTACGCTGGTGGTTGCCATGCAAATCCATATCTCTTTAGATACTCAGCCATGTCATCTCGTATTATCTTTTCCCCCCACAGATGCGTCCTTTTCAAGAAGTGTTCCATTTGAGCCGAGTCAAGCTTGTTATTGCTCTTGCGCCCATTGAGAACCCATATTTGAAGAATCTCGTCGTAAAGTTGAGCGCGAGCAGCCGAATCCGCGACGTGCGCCGAATCCGCGATGGGCGTTTTTGCTGGCACCAATGCCAGGCGATCGTTGCCGCATCCCGCCGCTCCCATGAGAAGCACGATGAGGAATGTAATATTGAATGCAAGTTGCTTTTTCATTGTGTTGTCTCCTGTTTATTATTGTTGTAGAATGTTCGCCTTTATGCTGCCATCCGCGCCCTCTAAATGGCTTGACTCCGAAGGTTCTTGTACGCTGACTTGCCAAGTCTCTGCATCCGTTCGTCCCTGTCCATCAGTGGCCGAAGATCGTTGTAGTACCAGATTGCATAAATACCAGGCCCCCACAACAAGCAGGTACGTTGGCAGTATAGCGTAGATAAAGCACCACACTATGATGATAGTCCAGAATTCACCAGGTAAGAGTCCCATTTGTAGTCCTTTCTATTATTTTAGTTTTTAAATTTTATGCTTTACGCAGCCATTCGCGCTCTTTGGATGGCCTAACTGGGAAGCTCCTTGTGCGCTGACATACTAAGCCCCAGCATCCGTTCGTCCGCGTCCATCAGTGCCGGACTCTGTTGTCGTGCCAGTCTGTGGTAATACCCCCGGCTCACGTTAATAAGCAGGTACGTTGGCATGATAACGGTAACCAAAAAAATGATGCACACATCAACGATCCAGAAAATCGAGACCGCTATTTTAATAGATTCAAAAATAGATATATCAAGAGGAATTAGTTGTTTCATTTGTAGCCCCTTCTTTTATTTCAGTTGTCAAATTTTATGCTCTGCTCTGTCATTCGTGCTCGCTGAATTGCTTGACGCCGAAGTTCTGCGTGTGCTAACCCGCTAAGTCACTGCGCCCGCTTATCTTTCTGCCCGCCACCGATCCACCCGAACCCCACAGCGAGCAGGAACATCGGTACGATAAAGGGAGCAAACACTAAACATGCTCCGAGCACGTAGCCGAACAAATCTGCACAGCCGTCAAGAATATCAATTAATAGTTCCATTTGTATTCCTTTCTATTAATTCGGCATATTGTTTATCCTACGGCCCTGTCACATTGTGCCTGTGTTGCTGAGGCATTCGCACAATGATCTCAGTAATTAGCCTGTCGAGCATCTCCTCGTTCTCCGCTTCGCGGACGCCGAAGTAGTCCCGTGGTTTTGGCATCAAAAGCATTTCTGGCTGGAGCATCGTCTTGCGCCTGTATTCCACCCAGTGCTGCCTGTAAGCAAAACTGAGTGAGTCATACATCGCCATATCCCTGATAAATATATCCACGAATTGTTCCGGCGTGACAAGTTTGTCGTCGCGCCCCCAGATGACGAATGAGTCTGGCATAGGATCTGGGTAGTCTGCAAAGTCCTGCACCTGATACTCTTCATCTTCGAGTATTGCGTTCAGGCTATCGGCAGGCCATTGATATGGCCTCATCGCGGCATTCCTTTCGGAGTCCGACGGCTGCTTTGGATATGCCAATGCAAATTTTGTTATCGGCGACATCACCTGTGCCATAGGCATTTCTGCGGTAAGGGCAAGCAGTATCGCTGAGAGTATAGTATATCTCTTCATATAGATCTAAGTTTTAAGTTTATGCGAATAATTGCTTTGTCATTCCCGCGAACGCGGGAATCCAGGTCTTGAGATTCCACTGAATTCGGGGTCTGGATTCCCGCTTTCGCGGGAATGACAGTCGTCGGTTTTTATCTAATAGCTACCGAGAAGTATACCTATTTCCATACTGCGCAGTAAAGGCGGAATCTGCCTCGTGCAGATTCATTTCGTTCCGCGCAATTCGGTTTCGGCGATAGATGCCGTCGGAGCTGTCGTTTCGCCATACGTAGTGTGAGAGCCACGTATGATCCATTGCCAGCAAATCGCGGAAATCGAGTATGCGAATGCTGTCCTGCTCCCGCGTTGTGAAATAAAAGGAGCGTTCGAGAGATACCGTGTCAGTGATATATGTGAGTTTGCCGTTGATTATAGCGGCGTGTTCTGTTCGAGGAGTGGCGTTGTGAATCGCCTGTGCGCGTGCGCCAACCGGCGCGATAAGTATAATGCCTAGTATGATCGTCTTCATTTTGATTGTCCCCCTTTTGCTACATGCACTTAGTATGATTATAATAGCTTCATCATTCGTGCCAGAGGATGTCAGAACTGGGATTTGTTGGATGGATAGGATTTTTGGGATGGGGGCTTTGAACGATAGCCGCCACAGCCAATGTTTGAAGAATATGTCAGAGCTATCGAGAATAACGTTTGATCCAAATGTAATGGGCGGTAAGCCTTGCATTCGCGGAATGCGAGTTACGGCTGGAATGATACTCGGCATGTTGGCTTCGGGGCACTCACGCGAGAAGATATTGGAGCTTTATCCATATCTCGAAGACGAAGACATCACTGCCAGCCTTGAGTACGCCACATATCGCGCACAAGAACGAGAGCTTCCTCTGTATGCAGCATGAGCAGTCGTCCCATTAAGTTCCTATCTACATGAAAACCCCCGACACGCCAGACCCCATCTCGCAGTACCGCGCAAAGGACGATCTATTCACGCCATCGAACATGATCAGCATTATGCGGGCGATGTTCGTATTGCCTGCGGTTTTCTGCATCATGGCGCATCTCTATCTGCTCGTTGCAGCCATATTCATCGCCGCGTTCATCACCGACCTGCTCGATGGCATGATAGCCAGAATGACAAAGACAGTCAGCGAGGTCGGCAAGATAGTCGATCCACTTGCAGATAAAATTTTCGTCGGAGCAGTAGTTATTGCAATGGCGGTTTATGGACTTATCCCTCTCTGGTTTCTCTCCGCTATCATCGCACGCGATCTCATTCTCGTTCTGGGAGGGGTATGGGCAAAGCGGAAACTCGGCGTCGTTCTGCCCTCGAATTATCCCGGCAAAGCTGCTGTCGTCGCGATTGGTCTCACCATCCTGACGATAGTATTACAGCAGGTCTTTCATATAAATCAGAATGTCATTGATTTTGGAGAAGGATTGAGCATAACGCTGATGGTCGCTTCCCTAATAGTATATTGGCGGCGGTTGGCTGGGCTATTGGCAGTCGCACAATAAAAACGTTTTGGGGAAGTAATATAGGTAATATGTCATTCCCGCGAACGCGGGAATCCATAACTTGTACTACATCAAAGCCTGGATTCCCGCTTTCGCGGGAATGACAACACACCCTTCTATTTTGTATTTGAACAAAGTATATTAATAGATTTCCGAAGCTTTCCTCACCCCTCCTGTGTTAAGCGCCCTCTACCTTATACTCAGCACTTAGCACTTACCAGCACTCAGCACTCCCCCAAATGGGATTTTTCGATAAATTCAAGCTTTCCAAGCTCCGTGAGGGGCTGCAAAAATCGCACGATGAGTTCGTGCGAACGATTAACCGCGTCTTCTACAAATCGCGGAAGATAGACGACAACCTGATGAACGAGATCGAAGAGACCCTTTTGCTCTCCGATGTCGGCGTCGCCACGACCGAACGCATTATGGCGCATCTTGTCGAGCAAATGCAGTTCAAAAAATGGTCGGAAGCCTCGCAATTGCGCGATGAACTTCGTAAACAGATAGGTGAAGCAGTTAACGGAGAGTGGAGAACGGAGAACGGAGAACGGAGAGTTGAAAATACGAATTTATCATTCGCCACTCGGCACTCGCCACTCGCCACTTTTGAAGATTCTCTACCAAGTAAGCCATACGTCATCCTCGTCATAGGCGTGAACGGTGTCGGAAAAACCACGAGCGTCGGAAAGCTTGCATACAACTATCGCAATGCCGGAAAGCAAGTCATTATCGGCGCGGCAGATACATTCCGCGCTGCAGCAAATCAGCAGTTGGAGGTGTGGGCTACTCGCGCAGGAGTTGATATTGTTCAGCAGCATCACGGTGCCGATCCATCTGCCGTCGCTTATGACACAGTGCAGTCAGCTATCGGCAAAGATGCTGACGTTGTGCTGATAGATACAGCAGGCCGATTGCACAACAAGCAGAACCTGATGCTCGAACTCGAAAAGATGACTCGCGTAATGCGAAAGCTTTCGCCTGATGTGCCGAATGAGATTCTCCTCGTGCTCGATGCGACGACCGGACAAAACGCATTACAGCAAGCTAGAGAATTTACAAAAGTCGCGCCTATCACAGGATTAATTCTAACAAAACTCGATGGCACAGCGAAAGGCGGAATTGTTATCGCACTGACGAACGAGCTTCGGGTGCCCGTGCGTTACATAGGTGTCGGCGAAAAGATAGAAGACCTTCAGCCGTTCGATCCTGCAGAGTTTGCAAAAGCAATGTTTGGAGATGAAGTTTTCGAATCGGAAGAAGTAGCCGGTAACGCGTGATGCGTAACGGGTAACGCGTGAAGAGAATAGAATTCAAAATTTTTATGCCTGTCAAATCCAACATGCAATTAGAAGCAGTTTTCATACGCGTTACACATTACCCGTTACCCGTTACGCACCCCACTATACCCTAAACCCCATACCCTATACCCCGTCACCATGCCCATCATCCGCCGCTTACCCGAATCCATCGCGCAGAAAATAGCTGCCGGCGAGGTTGTGACGCGGCCGGAATCTGTGGTAAAGGAACTTTTAGAAAATGCTCTCGACGCGGATGCGCATAATATCACGATAGTTCTGAAAGATGCCGGGCGCACGCTTATCCAAGTTATAGACGATGGAGTGGGAATGTCCCGCGAAGATGCTCGAACCTCCATCGAACGCCACGCAACATCGAAGCTCACTCAATTCGATGACCTCGAACGCCTCACCACCTACGGTTTTCGCGGCGAGGCACTTGCGGCTATCGCCTCTGTTTCGCAATTTGAGATGAGGACCCGGCAGGCAACGTCAGAGCTTGGTACGCTCGTAGAGATCGAAGGAAGCATTTTGCGAAAGTGTGAATCCATCGCCTGCGATGAAGGAACATCCATTGCCATTCGGAATTTGTTTTTCAACATTCCCGCTCGCCGGAAATTCATGAAGTCCGAAGCGACGGAGTTCAAACACGTTGTCGATACAGTAACGAAAGCCGCGCTCGCACATAGCGATGTCCATTTCATTTTTGTCTCCGATGGCGATATGATATTCGATCTTCCTTCGCTTGTTCCGTTACCCGAACGGATCGAGCAGATCTTCGGCAGCCGTCTGCGCGGCGCTCTGCTGCCGATAGAAAGCGTTTCGCCTGCGTTGCACGTAACTGGTTTTGTCAGCGCGCCAAGTTTTGTTAAACGCGTTCGCACCGAGCAATTCTTTTTCGTTAACAATCGCCCGATCGTTTCTCGCGGACTTTCCTATGCCGTCGCAAGCGCATACGAGCATCTGGTCGAAAAGGGAGCGTTTCCTTCTGTATTTCTTTTTCTGACGATCGATCCCTCCCACATCGACGTGAATGTTCATCCACAGAAGCTCGAGATCAAGTTCGAGGATGAGCGTGGCGCGATGGATGAAGTCCGCCGAGCTTTGCAGGACACGCTTTCTCGCGCAACATCTGCGAGCGCAACCGAAGGTGCGCTGGCTCCTGAGATGTCGATGCCCGATGCGCTAAACACCGGCAGCGATCCGGCGAGAATGCGTTTCCCGGATTATGCATCTGCTCCTGTCAGTAATGATGGATCAGGAATTAGAAATGGAAACGGTCAATCGGCAGACACTAAAACAAATTCGAATCCAAATTCCGAAAATTTAGGAACACTGGAAAGACTTTTTGGGGCAAGACACGAGGATCTATTCCGTGGAAAGCAGATCGAGACACTTCCGGGCGGACAACCGCTCGCCATTTCACGCCCAGCCATCGAGCGCACAGGACTTGCTGCTGAGGTATTAAGAGACAAACCCGTTCTCTGGCAGTTACATAATAAATATATTTTCTCGCAGATAAAATCTGGCCTGATGATCGTCGATCAGCACGTCGCGCACGAGAGAATACTTTACGAGCGCGCACTGCGTTCGATGGAGGATAATCATCCTGCATCGCAGCAGCTTCTCTTTCCGCAACATCTCGACCTATTGCCGCGAGAGCTGGCTCTTATCCGCGAGCTTCTCCCCGAACTCGAAAAGATCGGGTTCCAGCTTCGCTTCTTCGGCGGAATGAGCATGATAATCGACGGCATTCCGTCCGACGTTCGTAACGGACGTGAGGAGACAATTTTGCGTGAAGTTCTCGAAGGCTACGAAGAATTCGAAGAGACCAAAACACTCCCAAGCCGCGATGCGCTCGCCGCCACTTTTGCTTGTAAAGCTGCTATAAAATCTGGTGACAAGCTATCGCAGGAAGAGATGCACGTCCTGATCGAGCGGCTCTTCGAAACACAGATGCCCTACGTCTGCCCTCATGGCCGACCTATCGTCATTAAGCTTGCAATAGATGAACTTGACCGGCGCTTTGGCAGAAGCCCTGTCGAGAGCCTTGAGAAGACAGAAGCTGCAATATGAGATCTGAAGCCAAAGCAACATTATGGGTTGCTATTGCAGTAACGGTTGTCCTCGTCGGCCATGTCCTTGTTCCGTTCAACTTTGACAACGATCTCTATCAAACTATTGGGTTCCAGCTTGTTCATTTTCACCGTCTGCCTTATATCAGTTCGTTCGATCAAAATTTCCCAGGCATCATGTATATTCATGCCGGTATCATCGCGCTGTTCGGGAACAATGAGATTTCTTTCCGTTCTTTCGAGACCGTTCTCCATATTATTTCGGCAATAGTTCTATTCGTTTTGTTGCGCGGATGGATTTCTGATCGTGCCGCAGCGTTATCTGTTCTTCTTTCATGCGTCTATTATGATCTTGGCGGTGTCTGGTTCGGTGGGCAGCGAGATGGAATCGCTTTTTTCTTTGTCCTCATCTCTGCCCTCTTAGTTTATCGAATAAAGGATACCCCTCCTAACAAGCTCATCCGTGCAAAAGCGTTTATTCTTGTTTCGGCAATAGGCATTCTGGCCGGTATTGCAATAATAATTCGCCCTACAAATGGGCTTTTCGCACTGGTGCTTCTAATTGCGCTTTGGCTTATTGGCGGCGAGCATAAATATTCTTTCTCCGCAATTTACATTTTCGGAATTCTATCAGTATGTGTGGCCGCGTTCGCGCCGTACTATGGAATAAACGGAGGGCTTTTGCGAGTGTATGACTGCATCATTCGATTCAACACAGAAGTCTATACAGCTTCGAACAACGATCTCACCTTCATCGAGATGATGAAAAAGCCTCAGGAAATATTTGTAGATATTGTGCTTGTCTCTTCTCTCATTTATCTTTATATTAATCGCAAGAAATATGGCCTTGCAATTTCCAAAGGAGCCAGATCAGGCAATTTCGATATATTCATCATCGTAGGATTTTACTTAAGCTGCCGGATCCCGATAATCATAATGAGGAAACTTCTCGGCTACCAATTTGAAGTAGCTGCGACAATGTCGATGGTCCCCATTGCAATAGCTATCGACTCGGTCTTTTCTCGTTTGAGATCTCGTGCCGTTTCGCAGGTGGGGCCGGTTGTTCTGATCCTTGCTTTGACGATTATTGTCTATCCATGGCACTATGTGCTCAACTTTTTCGAGGGAGTATCCCGGCATGTTGACGACCCGGTAACATATTCCCACATTGCCAATCCGCGAACATGGTTCGACACCTTGCTTGTCGATGACCATAGAGTATTGCAGTTTCTTCAGGCACCGGGTAATACAAATGGACAGATAGAATGCCAGGGCTTTTTCTCAGGTTTATATTGGAGAAGCGAGCGTGAGCCCTCCAGTGCTTTCACCTATATAGGCCCTCTGGCGATGACCTCGCCCAATGGCAAAACGAGTTTGCAGAGGAGATGGGAACAGGAGTTCCTGGATTCGCTTAGAGTCGTTAAACCGGCCTTCCTGATTATTTCAAGATCGAAATATAATACACCGCTTTTTTACAAGTTACCGCCGAACGAGGAGCTCGCGCTTATACCCGGATTCGACAGCCTACTCCAATCGAACTACGGGCATGACACAGATATTGGCAGTTGGATTATCTATCGTGCAAAACATTAGCGTCCACCAGCAATTAGGGTGTGTGCCATTGCGTCCCCGGAGCGAAGAGTGAGTATATAGATTCCGTTTTCGAGCCCGGAAATATCCATAGTAAACCGAGAGGAATTCCTCGTCAAAGTTCGCACCTCTCGTCCAAGAATATCGAAAATATTTACATCAGCAGCAATACCCAATTGTTCCATCTCCGGCCAATAGACAGATAATTCTCCCGGAGTAGATGATTGCGATACTATCAACCCTCCAGTACTTGGAGCATTCTCGATCACCCCGGACTTGCCCTCAACAAGCGATGCAAGAATGGCAGGCCAAGATCCTCCGCCCCACTTTGGGTAATTCCAAAAGCTGTCGGTCTTCGTATGCCAGTCCCAATAAGCGAACGCCCACCCATTCTCGATAGCTATGTTGCTAATATCGGTTAGAAATTGAGGTCCACCCGTTTGCGGCAATTCAAGGCCGAATTCGCCCAAAAAGATCGGGGCGCCCGTTTCCTTCTCGATAGCATTGACGAAACGAAAGACAGAATCCTTGATAAATGCCTTATCGAAAGTTACTTCCTCAGGTGGTATAAAGTTGAGGTATTGGCCGGGATAGACCACAGAATTGCTCGTGGGTGCCTCAGCATACGACGTTGGCCTATAGCTGTGGAACTCGTAAACAGGATAAGGATCATTCACAATTGGAACAAGAGGGAAAATGTCTGGGTCGCTGTAATCGGGGCCTTGAATTAGAACGGGAACATTTTTCGATCCCGCTCTGATCGAATCGACCCAAAGTTGGGTAATAGCTGTAAAATCAACTCCGCTGTCTGAGAAGAATTTCAGCATCTCTGTCGTATCTACGCAGCAATAGTTAGCAGGATTGTCGGAAAATGGATTTGGCTCTGTCGTCGGAGTGATACCCACAAAAAGAGTATCGGAAGCATATCGTGCAGCCATCCATCTCAGCATTGAACCATACAGTTGCTGTTCACTCTTATTTGTCCATACCGATGATATAGGATCGAGCTTGACAGATTGAAGATACACGTCTCCGCGACCAGGTCCTCTTCGAACGGCAAGAGCATATCTCACTCCAGCCGCATCGCAGTAGCCAACGCGTGTATCCAGATCCGAAATGTTCTGCCGCAGCGTATCGTATGGGGCAGCCTCATCGAGAAAACCCTCGGTCGTCAAATAAACGATAGTTGCGCCGGATGCTTTCAGATTAATAAGATCCTGCAGTGAGGCAGGTGAGTCGTAACTAAAGTTAAATCCTCGGAAGAACGACGGGGTATTCCAAAGCTGATAAGCGGAAATAGATTGCGAGTGGCTATCTGTTGCAATTGCAAAGAGAACCACAATAAGCGATAATACGAACTTTTTCAACATCAACAAAAAATTTAAGCGTAAGAGCAGTATTGCTCTTACGCTTTAATCCGAAAACCTCGATATGGATTCCCGTCCTCGATAGAATGCTGATTTAACTATGCTTCACCATCACTGTCTGGCTGCCATTAACAGGGCCTGTATAAAGACCTGGAATGTTAATATGAGCGGTATGCACAATGTTGATCGTTACGCCCACACTGGTTGCAACATAAGTATCGGTCGTAGTAACGAGAGGTTGATTAAGCGCTGTAAGAGTAACAGTTTGGAAAACATGCTTCGCAGTTACAGAAGCTCCGTTGATCGAGATCGTTGTATCGTTTTGCGCCACAGCCGAAATCACCACCGTTGCTGCTACTTGACCGAGGCCAGGTACGTTGATCTTTAAATTATTATTATTGGCCGCTGTCCATTTGTCTCCAGTGTTAGCATTGAACTTAGCCTGAAGCACCCATCCCATCTGAATTGGCGAACCGATTATATTAAGAATCTTCGGATTATTATTCAGCGATTCAAGGCCGTAGTTGTAATGCCAGAAATTTGCAGAATCCTGAGAAATGTATGTGGTGTCAGGGCTTGTCCCCACGGTGCTGTGGGTATTGAGAAGGATGGTCACATTCGACATTCCGAGATATGTCTGGTTCGTGTCTATGACCGTAGTGGTTATCGTATCGGTCGCAGGTGTATAGGTGACATTATCCGAAGTATCGCGGGCGTTATATTGATACGTGTATGTCTTACCTTTCGTGTAGTTTACTTGTGTCTGGCTACTGGTAGGCTGTACAGGCTGAGTAGAAGTGGCGCATCCCGCAACAAGAGCAAGCGTAAGGATGCCAAAAATGCGTAAATTCATTCGTTTCATTAGTTTTTAGTAAAAAATGCAGGTATAATAAGGTTGAGTTACATATATAGAACTCCATAGAAGGGCAAAAGTTACAGAATTAATGCGAAATAACCTGTTAATGCCCGCGTTGAAACATTAATTATTATTCAAGCGTAGGTTTATTTTAATTTTTTCATCAAAATTCACATGAAAACTCTTTGTACTCTCCTTTTGCTGTTGGCACTCTCTTTCACGGGCTGCATGAAGCTCTCCTCAGCTTTCCTTCAAATGCACGAGGGCGATGGGAAAATTACCGTCGATACACGCCATCCCGGCGAATTCCATTCCGTCGATCTGAGCGGCGCTTATGACGTTACCATCGTTCAGGGGCCACAATCCGAGATCCGCATCGAGACCGATGGGAATCTGCTAAAACACATCACTTCTACCATAAAAGACGGCGAATTAACCATCAGTTCTGAGGGAAATTTAGAGCCTACGAAGGGCATTTTCGTCACTATTACCAGCCCGAATTACGATGCTGTGGATGTCGAAGGCGCGTCCGATGTAAAAGGGGCAACCCCCATCACTGCAAACGATCTCAGCCTCGGCCTTCAAGGTGCCGGAAGCATTAACCTCGAAGTCCACTCGCAGCGCCTAAAATCGCAGATCGAGGGTTCGGGAGATATTAAGCTCACGGGAGATGCTCACGTCCACTCGATAACTATAGATGGCTCCGGCGACCTTGCCGCAGAGAAACTCGCCTCCGATTCCGCAAAAGTTGAGATCGCTGGCTCTGGCGA
>Ga0207036_10167_pt1 | contig 12112 bp, 7 predicted proteins | sample Alteio_BWMinCont_78_FD_153284 | JGI IMG/M metagenome (GOLD analysis project Ga0207036, IMG submission 153284) | Enriched cells from forest soil in Barre Woods Harvard Forest LTER site, Petersham, Massachusetts, United States -... | ecosystem: Environmental > Terrestrial > Soil > Temperate forest >... | reverse complement strand
GGTTATAATCCCGCCGCTTATGCTTCCTGCCAATTGAACGGTGCTGCCTGCTGGTACTGTCTGGGGCGGACCAGCGTTAACAGTAACCATTGGGTCAATAGTAACGGTTGAAGTTGCCATACCAGCCGGGCAAGTCCCGCTGGCGTTAATTGTATTTGTTATGGTATATGTGTTGGGAGCGCTTTGGCTCAAATCTATCTCTCCGGTACTTGTATTTACAAAAACCAGGCCTGCCGGCGTTGCGCTATAATTACCAGATACCCCCCCGCCCAAAAAAGTAGGCAAAGGATTTACACCGCCCTGGCAGAATGGGCCATTGTAAGAGAAATTTGCATTTGTGGTGGTAACAATTGAAATAGTAGCACTTGTAGTATTGGCGCATGCCCCGCTACCTGTATAAGAGACCGTATAAGAGCCCGGGGTACTTAAAGGAATATTAATTTGGCCGGTGGCAGTGCTTACGAAAACCAACCCTCCCGGTATGGCGCTGAATGTCCCTCCCGGGTTATTTATGACTGGGGCGGGATTAGTGGGGCTCGTAGTACAAAACGATCCCGAAGGATACTGGAATTGGGGATTGACTAACGAAATTATCGATATCGTTACTAATACATAAGGACTGCTACATGAACCACTTGTTGTTTCTACAGCATAATAGGCCGTTGTTGATAAAACCGGGGTGGTGAATGTATTACCAGTAAACACTAAAGTTCCGGAAGCATCGTACCACTCAATAGTGCCCCCGGTTCCGGTGGCTGTTAACGTAGCCGAAGTACCGGAGCAAATAGAAACCGCGGTTGCTGTTATTGGTGTTGATGGTATCGGGTTTACAAGCACGGTTACCGGAGTGCGTGAACTTGTACATCCGTTAGCTGTCGATTCGACATAATAAGTGGTCGTAACTGTTAAGGCTGGTGTGGTAAATACCTGGGCTGATGATAATAAATTGCCGCCAACCGGACTATCATACCACGCATAATTATTATTGGGGCCGGTAGCGGTAAGAACGGCCGAATTACCGGAACAAATGTTTGCGCCCGAAGCCGTTGGTGCAGGAGTTACGGGAAGCAGCGAAACTGTCACTGCCGCGCGCGGGCTGATACATCCCGAAACCGTTGTTTGTACAAAATAAGTTGTGTTGGCGTTTAAAGCCGGTGTTGTGTAAGTGGGTCCTGTGGCTAATAAATTGCCCCCAACAGGCGCATCATACCAGGTGTAAGTACCCCCGGGACCGATTGCAGTTAACGTGGCTGTAGTGCCGGAGCATATAATAGATCCTGAGGCTGTTGGCGCAGGCAGTTGTGGATTCACGATAACAATTACAGGTGTGCGCAAACTTGTGCACCCTCCATTATTGACCTGTACATAGTAGGTGGTGGAATTTTTCAGGGTGGGTGTGTTATAAGTGACGCCAGTTGCAAGTAAGCTCCCCCCTGTAGCTGCATCAAACCATTGAAAGGTTCCTGACGGGGTTGCTGTCGCGGTTAAAGACGCACTGGCTCCGTAACAGATAGTAACGCTTTGCGTAGCTGGGGCTTGCGGAATTGGGTTTACTGTTACTGTTACTTGAGTGCGGGAACTTTCACAACTGTTTAATGAAGTGGCTACATAATAGGTAGTTGTGACTGTTAAGGGAGGTGTTGTATAATCGGGGCTTGAAATTAAAGGTATTCCACCAGTAGGAACATTGTACCAGTTAAACGACCCTGCCGGGGCAGCAGCATGTAAATTTGCTGACGATCCGGAGCAAACGGCGATATTTGCAGCTGTGGGCGGCTGGGGAGAAGGGGTTACAGTTGCAGTTACAGGGGTTGGCGCACTCGCACATCCATTAGTGATAACCACTACATAATAAGTTGTGGTTACAGTCAACACCGGGGTTGTAAAACTTTGGCCTGTACCAACTATGTTTCCGCCCGCAGCCGCATCATACCACGTATAGCTATCGCCGCTGCTTACCAATAAAGTAGCCACATTACCGGCACATATTGATGCACCTGTAACACTTGGTTTACTGATTAAAGCAATAGCAACAGCGGTTCTTGTACTTGTACAACCATTTACAGTTGTTTCAACATAAAAAACAGTATTAGCTGTTATTGGCGGGGTAGTATAAGTAGCGCCGTTCGCTAAAAAATTTCCTCCAACCGCTTGATCATACCACTGATAATTACCGCCCGGTGCAGTGGCCGTAAGTGTTGCCGGACTATTTGGACAAACAGTTACACCTGCTGCTGTTGGTGCAAGAGGAGTGGCTGAAACGACGATCGTTACGCTTTTTTTTACAGGCTGGCAACCGGGTGTTTTATCACTTACTGAAACCGAATAGGTACCTGCTTTATCTACTGTTATTGATGGTGTAGTTTCTCCCGTGCTCCAGGTATAGGTAAACGGCGCCGTACCCCCGGATGTCGTGGCTGTTAATACTACATTACTACCTGAACAAATAGCTGGTGCCGATTGTGATAACGTTACGTTTAGCGTACAAGGTTGGCCAAATCCCCAGCACGACAATAGTAAAAACAAGCATATAAGTAAACGTCCCTTCATAAATCCTTACAGATCCTTTTAATACTCACAATACATTTCAATGGCCAAATGAAACCCTTTAGTGATCTCACATGATCGACTAACAATCATTATAGCCCATGTTAAATAATATTTAAACATTGCGGGGAAACAAAGGCTAATCATTTAACGTAGAAGCTCATAAAATTGTTCCATAAATATCGCTAATCAGTTGGTTTTTAAATAAAAAAAAGAAACAATTATTTAGTTGAAATAGCCTGGAATAAAGAAAAATTCAAAAATAAATATCATTTAAAATAATTATTAACCATAATTAACAAATAATAATTGCGTTTTTTATACTAATTTGCGGATAATCACAATTCGATAAAAAACGAAATAAACCTTAAGGCTGTAACGCATCATATGAATTATAAATATCTAACTTTTTTTTTGCTGACCATCTCTTTTAAAATGGTTTCTGCACAGGCAGTACTTTCATCGGATGAACTATTCAAACTTGCCCGTACCGCCGCATTTGATCAAAAAAACTATCCCTTAGCCATCAGTTTAAGTAAGCAGGCCCTGGTTAAGAAGCCCGATTATTCAGATATCAGTATTTTTTTGGGACGGCTTTACACATGGTCTGATAAGCTAGATAGTGCACGAACTGTCTTTACCGGGGTTTTGAATAAGCATCCTGATAATGAAGACGCATCCCTGGCTTACGGCAGCCTGGAATATTGGAATAACAATTCGGCTAAAGCGTTACAACTGGTTAATAATGGGTTAAAATATCATAACCAATCAAAAGATCTTATATTATTAAGAGCCAAAGTATTAAACGATCTGCATCAATACAAAGCAGCGGATTCTTCACTGGATGTTCTGATTAAAGCAGATCCTACAAATAGTGACGCCCGATCCCTTGCCGACAGAGTAAAAGATAATGCTTCAATAAATAAAATTAGCTTAAGCTATGATTACATTTATTTTGATAAAGAATTTAATAACCCTTGGAACATTGTTGAAATTGATTATACAAGGCACACCGGTTTAGGTGCCATTGTCGGAACATTAAATTATGCGAACCGATTTAACTCAAATGGTTTGCAATACGAGGTTGATGCTTATCCGCATATTTCAAAAATGTTTTATGCATATGTAAGCGGGGCTTATTCAGGCAACGAAGGTGTATTTCCAAAATACAGGTCAGGCTTTTCTTTATATGCCAACTTGCCGGATAGCTTTGAAGGCGAACTTGGGTTCAGGTATTTGTATTTTACCGGCTCAACCTGGATATATACTGCAGCTGTAGGTAAGTATTACAAAAATTTCTGGTTTAATTTTCGTACCTATCTAACCCCGTCCTATAGTGCTGTTTCACAATCTTACACTTTAACTACAAGATATTATACCGGGGGAACTGATGATTATTTTACCTTTGCTATAGGGACCGGTATATCCCCCGATGATCCGCGTAATATTGTACTGCTTAATAATGGCATCAATTACAAGTTAAGTTCAGATAATATTTTAGTGGGGTACAGAAGGACTTTCAAACTTAATATTTTCTTTATCAATGCAAGTCTCGAGAACCAGGAGTATAGATTTCAAACCCGTGGTAATCAATGGGATATCGGCATAGGCTATCAAAAAAGATTTTAAGAAAGATGTTTAAAAGAAGACTATTATTTGCACTGCTCATCGCAATATTACTCATCCCTTTATGGATGTGGCTTTGGTGGTTACTTACCCCAAAAACAAAGCTTGTTGTCGCTATTATTGATAAAACTGTTTTAAGCCCAAAAGCGCAGGAGCACAGTTCAATTACCTGGGTACTTAACAATAACCGCTTTACTAAAACACCGACACAAGAGTACGATGCCAGCCATGATTATTTTGGTTTCTTCCCCGGCGATAAAAAGAAATATACGATTAAAGGCCTTGAAAGGTTTTCTTCTGCACAATTAAACAAGTTAAGTAGTGATGCCGACGTAGTTTATTTTACTGATACTTATGGTGTTTATGAAAACGAATGGTATGGCAAAAGTGATATAGGCGGACGTTCGCAAATCATTTATGGCGGCTTGAGCAGCCAGGATAATGAGTTTTTAAAGGATATGAAGGAAAGGCATAAACTGATCCTTGCTGAATTCAACACCTTCGGTAGCCCAACCAATGTCGGCAACCGGGTCACTTTTGAGAATCTTTTTGGGATGCATTGGTCGGGGTGGATGGCAAGGTATTTTGTTAGTTTTGATACTACCAAAAATAAGGATTTACCAAAATGGCTCATACGCGATTACAAAAACGAGAATGACAATAAGTGGCCTTTTCATAGGGCCGGGATTGCATTCGTTAATGATCGGGACCAGGTAGTTGTGCTTGAAGATAGTACCCATTTAACTGATCCGATGCCCCATATAATTAGCTCTGGTTATGGACGGAACAACCTTTCGCTGCCTGAAAATATAAAATATTCTTTTTGGATTGACGTGATTAATCCCGAGCTTTCTATAAATCACGTTGTTTCCCGGTATGACATCAGTGTTAATAAGAAAGGAGCTGAAGAGTTAAAAAAATACGATATACCGCGTACTTTCCCCGCCATTATCATGCACAATGACAAAGACTACCGTTTTTATTATTTCTCCGGTGATTTTAGTGACAACCCTATTGGGATGGGTTCATCTTATTTTAAAGGTATCGCCGCTTTTAAATGGCTCTATTATAATTCAGAAGACCCTACGGAGCGTGGAGGGTTTTTCTGGAACTTTTATCGTCCAATGATGCAAAATATCCTGCGGGAAAATATGGTTGACAATAAATAAGATACCGAGAAATATTGGAACGGGAAAGGAAATATGAAGCCGGTGAAGCCTTAAGCTATTCATTGGGCGAGACATAGATCATTTTGACCTAAAGAAACCATAATCTAACCTATAGTTACCAACATTTCGCATACTAGATTATGACCCCAACGGTTAGGTTTAAGACATAAGTCTTATCCAGCCAGGCCACAATTTCTTCCCAGCTTTCAAGGGGTATTTTAGCATGAGTGGCATTTTTCATCACAAAAAATTCCTTTTTGTTGCCGGGGATTAAATTATAGAAGTCCTTCACTTTATCAACCTCAAATAATTCATCTTTATCGCCAACGCCCACCAATACGGGGATATTTAAGTTTTTCGGTAGCCTGAGTGTTTTCACATCCATCATTGTGAGAAACCGGAGCGTGTACCTGAAATTGAACAAAGTATCTTTCGAGACATTCATGCCATCCCGGTAATATTCAACTGCCGGGTACGAAGGGCGGAAAATAGAACTTGCCAGGATCCTTGCTTGTTGAAAAAATGGAACCGGTTTGGTTAACCCTTTTCTGCCCTCATAAGCGCCCGAGAGCAATATTAATCCTGAAATGTCATTGGGAACGGCATCAGCTGCACATATCGCAAAGGCCACTCCCAGGCTATGCCCCAAAATAATCACTTTTGAAAAGCCAAGCCCTTTTATATATTTTACCGACTCCGCCAGATCAGCGATCCATCTTTCTTTACCCGGGCTATCACCACGGTTGCCGTCCGATAAACCATGCCCGCGGTAATCCAGGCCAAAAACGGTATACCCGCCCTTAGATATGGGTATGCCGGCCATGCTGTAGGGCCCGCTATATGCAGTAAAGCCATGAAAAATTAAAACGGCAATGTTTTTTTTTGCCGGCTCAATAGTGTCAGGGTTCCACCTGCGCAGAAAAAGCGTTTCCCCGTCTGATGTAGTAAACTGATTATGCGGGCCTGTATATTTCTGCCTCAAAATAGCAGCCTCCCGGGGCGTGATCCCCTTATTTTTTATCCTCGGGGGCGTTGGGAGATAGGCTAATATCAATCCAAAAATGGCAATAGCCGCCACCAGGAAAAATACGGTGTAAAGGATCCTTTTAATTATTTTTTTCATGTCAATAATTTTTAGTTGCTTATAATTTGGTTTCTGACGTTTTGTATGGGTAAGCGGTTTACTATAGAGCCATCAGCTCGAAATATTTTGTAGCAATGGGTTTTAACCCATTGAATATGAATTCAATAATATGATTGCCGTTGGCACGATTTATATTAGTAGCCGCGTTTAAATATGGGCCGAACCTACGGTTCTCAATATTTTGCTCATTGTCTTTCAACGGATTAAAATCCGTTGTTATAATATTTATCGAGGCGACGCCTCTGTTGAACCTTAAATAACAGCACCCCCATCAACACTAATAACAGCGCCATTCACAAAACCAGCCTCATCAGATGCTAAAAAGAGGTATACATTCGCAACCTCGTCCACAGTACCAAAGCGATTAGCCGGGACTTTTTCTTTCATAGCATTCATTATATTTTCGGGAATCGATTCAATCATCTCTGTTGCGATAAAACCCGGGGCGACAGCATTGACAGTAATTCCCTTACGCCCCAATTCCCGCGCCCATACTTTTGTCATTCCAATTATACCGGCTTTTGAAGCCACATAATTTGTTTGTCCAAAATTTCCATACAATGCGACGACAGATGAAGCCTGTACAATACGCCCGTAACCACGTTCGATCATAAAAGGGGCAACCGCTTTTGTGCAATTAAAAACTCCTTTAAGGTTCACATCCAGAACGCTGTCAAATTGTTCTTCCGTCATTTTCAGGAGGGTAGCATCGCGCAGGATGCCGGCATTGTTTATCAGAATATCAATTTTACCAAAATCCTTCATTACGGATTTAACTCCCTCTTGTACCATCATAGCATCAGCTGTATTCACTTTATAAAAAATAGCTTTGACACCCATTTCAAGGAGAGTTTTTATTACGTGCTGACCTTTTTCGTCTTGCACGTCCCAAACGGCGATATTTGCACCTTCCCGGGCAAATCTGATAGCTGTTGCTTTACCTATACCATTTGCGCCACCGGTAATAATGGCGACTTTACCTTGTAACCTGCCCATGTTATTTGTTATTCAACTTGAAATATAAAATAATTACTTTACTATTTCATTTATAATTGTAATTAAAAAAAAGATGACGGCAAAAATCCTATTGAGGATCGCTTCAATTGTAATGGCGACTCACTTGATTGGCCACTCGTTTGGTCAAAATGGTTGGAAAAAGACCAACGATCCTGTTCTTAAAGAGGTGGGCAAGCAAATGATGGGCCCTAAATTCCCAAATATGGGCGTATTTCGCAGCATGGGAGATTATTTCGATGGCTACGGTTATACAGGTAGTGTCAGCATGCTCTTGTTTGTAGTTATTTTGTGGCTTGCTTCCTCCGCAATCTTACCGGAAAATTACTTTCTTAACAACACGATACTTACATTGGCTTTTGCCTTTTTGGCGATTAGTGTAATTGAATTTAAGTATTTTTTTCCATTGGCGGCGGCCACAACCTTACTTGCTGCCCTCCTGGTTTTTATTAGTTGGTATATGTTGACAAATATGAAGGCTTAGAGCAAGCCGCTTCTCGGTATTTAGGCTGCGGTGTGCGGAAGATTTCACACTCCGTGGTCGAAGTATGTCGGACGAGGAGACTGGGCAAAGGCTACTTCGTCGCAAAATGTTTTAGGTCTAAGTCCCAATCCGAAGATCCTGTATATCCGCCTGTTTAAGTGTCTTTCACGGCCTCGTATAAGTTTAGCAAAGCAATGCCCTATTTCAAAAAGCTGAAACTGAGGGAAAAAGAAATGGTATTCGCAAAAGAAGAAAATTTAGAAAGAGACAAGTTTTATATTTACGGTACTGGTATTTAACCGCGGTTTTTGCCGGAAATTATTGATATTCAAAGGATGATTGAAGTTGTTTTATATCAGGGGTAATGACAGTCCCGTTGCTCCTTATCGTTTGAACTGACTATAGTGCTGATATATGGAATCCGGTATAATATGGTTTCCGGAAATTACGTGTGAGTTTCTTTTCTTAAACTGATCAAAGGCGCTTTTTAGCTCGTTTAATTTCGCATCATCCTGGATCAAATCTTCGCCTAACTCGCTGTTAAATTTAAACAGGCTTTCTTCATTTAAATGATATTCGCCCATTATAAAATCAATAATATCAGTTTTGGTTTGCATAAGCGGGTAGCTATGCAAATTTCTAAAATTATGATTGGTATCTAATCCCTGGCCTACCCAGCTAACTAATGAAGGGCCTTTGGTTTTATAATTATTGTGCAGATACGCAAGCAGGCTGGGGCTTATGTCAAAATGCGTAGATACCGAGGCTATTTCAAGGGGTTGTTTTAACATTGGTGAGTAAATGATCAGCGGCACATGATAACGGTCAATTTTGTCGCTCATTGGTATCTCGGGCATGCGATGATCCCCGGTAATCAGGAAAATGGTATTCTTAAAATCACTCCTTTTACTGTAAGTATTAATAAATCCCTTTAGTGCATCATCAAGGTATAAAATGCTGGCATATTGAAGCTTATAAGCACGGTGCTCATCTTTTTGAGCCCCGCTGAAGTTCAGCTGGCTCATTCGCTGCTCAAACCGCTGCAAATATTTTTTTTCCTCGTTAATAGCAAAGGGACTATGAGTAGATACAGTTAAAATTACGCTTAACTGCGGAGTGGCATCGTTTGCCTTACGGGTAACAAGAAAGTGCTTAAATAAACTTTTATCATCATATCCCCACGAAAAGCCGTTTGGCGCAGGCATCCTGGCATATCCTTCGGCCGGGAATGACTTTTCATCATTTAACTCATCAATATGGTTTTTGCGAAGGAAGATGTCCATATTGTCAAAATGCGAATCGCCTCCATAGTAAAAAGAGGTATGATAACCATTATATTTTAGCAGGCTTAATAACGACAGGTGCTCGGGCATATCATTCCCCAATTCAAGGAAACCGTTTTTAGCAAATGGCAATGAACCCAAAATGGATGGAAGTGCTGCAAATGTGCGGCCGCCTTCGCTTAAAAAATTCTTCCAGTAAAGGCTTTTGCCCGATAAGGAATCAATGAACGGCGTGAAATTACCTAAATAGGCGCCATCATTAGTAAATGCGCGGCCTAAACCCTCAACTACTATAATTACTATATTGGGACGTGTTGAATTGCCCTTAAAAAATGGTGACAACACATCCGTTTCGGTGTCGGTATGTAAAAATGGATAATTCTGTGGGTCAGTATATTTAAAGGAAACCGCTTTATTAGAAGGGGAGTTACTGTAATCAATTATATAATTATCGGCATAAATATCAACTTCATTTGGTTTTGGAAAATGTTGTTTGTAATAAGATTCCAAAAAATAATCTGTTTTATTGAGGATAAGGTTATTTGTAAATTCCGATTTTAAATTAGCAGGTCCTATCATTGCTGCAACATCCGTCAAAATGATAAACAATGATATTACCGGTAAAAGTATTGCTATATACTTATTTATATGGAACCTTGGGGGCAGTTTCCATAGCGCACCGGCAGTAATACAAAGTATCAGCAGCATGGAAAAAAAATTGAAGAAGCTGATAACACCTGATGCGCCTACTGTTTGCTTAATTTCGGTTGATGAATAACCTGACACATCAGCGCCTAATGGCACCAAAGCAATTGCGAAGTATAATGTGAGCCCAAATTGGATCAAAACCATTAACGTTATAACAACGCTGTAACTTATCTGGCTGAGTTTTCGCGAGGCCAGGAAAAGCGTAAGAAAAACAAGGTATAATATAAATAATATTTTAAACCAAAATAACAGATCATTTAACCATGACCATAACAAAACTACAGCAAAACCGCTCGAAAGATGATTATGAATTCCGCTATAAATTACTTCAAACAGGCTTAGTAAAAGAATAATCAATAACCATAAAAAGGAAAGCGTGGCGAAAGCAATACTTGCCTGTGAAAATTTTGAGCCCGTACCTTTTTTTGACGAAGTATTATCTTCCATGTTAGAATTTAGTTTTGTTACGTTTTCCAAAGCCTAATCTCGCCATGTCGCCCCAGCCATGCCTTTTTCTCAGAATGTCGAAATTGCCTCTCATTGCCGAATAAACCACAAAGGGATGAAATGCGAAGGGCTCCGCTACAGCAACCAATGCAAGGCGTAACAGGTCCTTTTTTAGCTTGTATTGGTTGTAAGTTAATATCTCCATCATTATGGCAAAAAGGGAGTATAAAACGCCAATACTAAAAATACTGACCATTATAAAAAAGACCGACCAGTTAACCATTCCAACAACACAAAATATTATAAACATTATGAAGCCTATAGTTTCAACAATGGGGCCCATAAATTCAAAAAAGAACCAGTAGGGAAAACTAATCATTCCTAATATATGATATTTAGGATTAAAAAACATTTTCTTATGATTTTGAAGTGTTTCAATTGTTCCCCTGGTCCAACGGTTACGTTGTACGCCTAAAGTTTTATAAGTAGCCGGAGCTTCGGTCCAGCACAGCGGATCGGGTATAAAACTCACCTTATATGGTTCCTTGTGTTCCTCCATGTACCGGCGCATTCTGACAAGCAATTCCATGTCTTCGCCAACCGTTTTATTATTATAACCGCCGCATTTAATAACAATTTCCTTATCAAAAGCGCCAAAAGCGCCCGAGATAAGCAATAAGCCGTTAAGCCTTGTCCATGCCATACGGCTAAGTAAAAAAGCCCTTATATATTCAAGTGTTTGTACCCTTGGCAAAAATTGATCAGGTAAATATACTTTAACAAGTCGTCCGCCTTCAATATCACAACTATTAGCTATGCGAATGACGCCGCCGGCTGCAATTACCCGTTTATTAGTTTGCTCTAAAAATGGCTTGGCAAGTTTTAAAATAGCATCTTGCTCCAAAACGCAATCAACGTCAATAGTAACAATATAATTGTTCTGCGAAATGTTTATACCTACGTTCAGCGCATCAGCTTTGCCACCTTTCAATTTATCAACCACAATAAGTTTGCGGTAAACCGGGTTATGGCTTTTGTAAACCCCGACTACGGGTTGGGTGGGAATTTGTTGATTTATAAAATAATCTGTTTTATACAGGTCATAAGCACTAATCAGTTTGTCAAGAGAATCGTCTTTACTTCCATCGTTAATTACAATAACCTCAATATTGATATAGTTTAATGACAGCAGAGAACGGACATTTTCAATAATTGTTCTCCCTTCATTATAGGCGGGCGCTAATATGGTTATACTTGGCGCATCGGTTGATGACGCCAGCATTCGGTAATCGGTAAAGCTGTTTCTACGAATGTAGGAACGGGTTTCGCCTACAGACAATATTCCAATAATAACATAAATAGTTATCAGTAATAATGCATAGGTTAATATTGCATAACTAAAAGTATCAAAAACAATTGTTTGCCAGTTCATGCTGCTAATTCTCCTTTCACCTGTACGATTATATCGTTAAGCGCGTTGTCGTAATTTCCGTATTCATTTAATGAGGATAAACCCTTTTTACCACTATGAGCCAAAGCCCGGGCGGCAAAAAGTTTCATTTCATAATTATCATTATGCAAAAGTGTCAACAGGAATGGATTGTCATTTTCTGAGCCAATGTTTTGCAGCGCTTTTATAATTATCAGCTGATGTTTTAAGCTTTCACGCCAAAATCGCGATATAAGTTGT
>Ga0207036_10166_pt1 | contig 12127 bp, 13 predicted proteins | sample Alteio_BWMinCont_78_FD_153284 | JGI IMG/M metagenome (GOLD analysis project Ga0207036, IMG submission 153284) | Enriched cells from forest soil in Barre Woods Harvard Forest LTER site, Petersham, Massachusetts, United States -... | ecosystem: Environmental > Terrestrial > Soil > Temperate forest >... | reverse complement strand
TAAATTATGGCTGGGAATCAGAAGAATACTATAAAACATGGTGGGGAACGAGCCATAAACATTATAAACCGATATCTGGTATTTCATTTGATCCACCAACTAAAGATCCATTAAAAAACGAATTTTTAACTGTTTTTCAGGATATCATTAAACAAGATAAAAATTACGCCAGAAGAATAGTAAGACATTATGAAATGTTTAAAGGAAAAATGCGAGAAAAGAAAATGGAAAAATCCGCTATAAAAAAGCTTACTTTAAATTCATCTGGAGAAAAAGCAGGAAGAAACGATCTTTGTCCTTGCAATAGTGGAAATAAATTTAAAAAATGCTGCCTATTGAAGGTAGTACTACATTAAATTCGGAGTAAAAGATGGCACAGCAAACTGTATTCCAATTTAAAATTACATTACAAGATATCTTTCCATTGATATGGCGACGTATTCAAATTTCAAAACAATGTACATTTTGGGATTTACATGTAGCAATTCAAGATGCCATGGGTTGGACTGATTCCCATCTTCATGAGTTCAAGGTCTTCAATCTTGCTACAGGAAAAAAAGAGTATATCGGCATTCCAGATGATGAAGGGGAAGATGTGCATCCGATGCTAGCAGGTTAGGACGTGAAGGTAGGGCCTCACGAATCGCCTGCTGATGTAAAAAGGATATTAAGAACATTAGAATCAAATCAAAGAACGGAAAATTACCATTTTCTAGTTGGAGAGTCACTTCCTAGCCAATTAATTGAATGAAATTGAGAGATGACTGGGATATGCTTGTGTTGCAGTTTTGCACGTATCCCGGCATGCCCCCTTATAGAGAAATCTTCAAATTAATCTTGATATAACTATTTGAAAATTGATAACAAATTTTTGAAGTGGCGGCTGGTCGCACGTTTCTTACCTTACCGCCGAGTTCTGGGTGAAATCGCGAGTGTGTCACAAGCACACTTGCGACTTGATTCCATGTTATACATTATTGTAATATATGCTCACTTTAAGACTGGTGAGCAAAAAAATGTTTAGCTATAAAAACTGGTGGGAAATCCCACCATTAGATTTAGATAAAGACTGGGAAATCCCATTAAATAAAGACGTTTTACAACAAACTTTGTTTGGATACCTTGAACCTTCGGAGGCAAAAACCCTTGCGAAAGCTTCCACTCCTTTTTTTAGCACCTGTAAAAGACAACTGGTCGTTCTGAAACTGCTCCGGTATGTCGCATGCGGTGACCAACTTAACGCAGAATACATGCTTAAAAAAGATAAAAGCCTGCTCTTATGTAAAGGTCATATGACCGATTATTCCAATAGAACATTTTACAATATTACGGCTTTTCAATATGCACTATGGGCTTTAGACCGGCATATGTGGGACATGCTTTTGCGGTACATGCCGCATGATAAAGCATTATTGCAGTTAGAAGAATTTGAAAGTTCTCACGGGGTTGAGTATCGAAAATCCACTTCTCAAATCATACGCGAAAAACATTTTGATTTTAAAATACTGCTAAAAGCTTTAAAAGAATTTGCTAGTATGATTAATGTTAATCCTATTGAAAAGCGTAAAACTCATTGGTGCACAGTAGTTGGTAATGCACAACGCAATGTTCCAGCACATGTCGCAAATGAATATTGTCAGCCTGGACGCGAACAGTCTTATCCCATGCCAAATCAGTATAAAGAGAAATCATTAGAACGCGTACTAGGTTTCTATCATTTTAATACAAAAAGTCAATGCTTCTGGTTTGATAAAGGACTTGGTGTTGATTTTGCTCTTTCGCATTATCTTTCTCAGAATGGAAGATGGTTTTGTGGTGGTGGTTCTCCTCCTTATCTTGATTTACCGTCGTCAAATAAAATAAAGGATGATGTGCGGTGTTTATATAAGTTATCTCGAGTGAGAATGCAAGAATTTGTAACTCTTAAACGTCGTTTGCGGATGCCGGTGGAAGAGGTTGTTCATAAATATAGTGGGATGGGGTGTCATTTGAAGTAACTTGTACTCATTGAGGTCTCCAGTGCAAGAATCCCCAAAAGTGTCGAATCTGAGTTAGACTCCTAACGATCGTTTTAGTGGACTCACATAAATATTCTTAGTGATTATTTCCAGTATTTGTTAAATGATGTACACCATCAAATTGCTAATACTAATAAAAAATCACTCATCATTTATATTTGAACGCGAATATTAATCATAAAAGAGTTTAACGTGTTGGCATGCTCTTTGATGATTCATGATCATTTTTTTGCTTCAAGTATTTGCTCCACCATATATTCAATATTCGTGGTTTGCGACAGCACCGCTAAACGCCTACTGGTATAACAAAAGCTATTGAGCCTATCCTGAATTTGTTTTATAATCTTGTTCATCCAAAACAATGTAAGTTCAATAATAAATAAAAGATAACTCTCTATGAACAATAGAAATACCAGTGACTTGGATCAATTATTTCAATTTGTAAAAAGCAACACGCCCCTCTCTCATGATGAACTTTTAACATGCCAAAAAACCATTAGATCTATTCAAGATCAGAGCTCCGATGTTTTAAATACGCTTGATCCCGATAGCTTAACATTGCTAATGCATACTGCACGAAAGCAACATAGAGAGGTTTTGAATACATTACTGGCTGCCAAAGCTGACCCTAATATTCAAAATAAATATGGGGTGACAGCACTGATTTTTTGTGCAAGCAGTGCTCATGACAATGTCACGATAGCAAAAGACTTGATTGATTCAGGTGCAAATATCGATTTATCTGAACTAAAATGGCTGGGTGCAACAGCGCTCATACACGCCAGCAGAGTTAATAATCGTAAAATTGCAAAACTTTTAATTGAAGAAAAAGCGAATATTAACACCGCTTATGATAATCATTGGCAGACAGCGCTTGACATAGCCCTAGACAATAATAACAAAGAAATTGTTTTACGCTTATTAAATGCTAATGCTAAAATCGATTTTGGTTCTATAGATGATCATCAGATATTGGAAGGATACTTGCAAACGTGTAAAGAATATAACAGATATTCTTCCATTGATAAATCATTCACATTGGAAAATTTTTTATCTAATTCTAAGTTACCACCGCCCAACCGATCAGAATCATTAGAAGATAGATTATCTGCCATCATGCTTAGCAAGAATCAAAAATCAGATCAAGGCATCATTGAATTACAGCGATGTTTCATGGAAATAAAAGAATGCGAAGTTACACCCAAGCCTGATATTAATGAAGTGTTAATACTTGCAGCATATTATAAATCAACACCCTTCGTTATGGAGTTACTAAAAGCTGGCGCGAACATTAATTATATGGACAAGTGGGGCAGAACAGCTTTGATTGGATCGGCGCGCAGTAAGGACAAGACTATGTTCGCACTGTTATTAAAACAAGGAGCAAATGTGCATTTAAATGATTCGGGCGGCAAATGTTTAGTACATTTCTGTCAGGGTCATCCCAGAATGAATGACGTTCAATTACTCATCAAGAAAGGCGTTGATGTCAATTATATTCATGATCAACAAGGATACCCCGAACTCAGAGGAATGACCCCTTTAATCGTGTCCATTGTTAACCATAATGAAGCTGCGTTTGATGAATTACTAAAGGCTGGCGTTGATATTAATAAAGAAGATGCCTATGGACGAACGCCATTATATTTGGCAATTGACAGACAACACAGAGTGATGATACAAAAATTGATTGATACAAATGCTGGCTGCATTTTTTCTCAAGAAGATTTAAATCACGCAAAGAAAGTTGACAGTAGTGATTACTCAAGAAACAAAAGTCCTCAAGATTCACTTTATTCGTTCATGGCAAAATTGAAAGAGACACATCCATATCATTCAGTGAAATCTTTATTAATTAATCAACTCGATGAAGAAATAGGAAATACTAAACTCCCAATGGTATTGCTAGATCTTATTGCATCATATAACAATAGATATAATCATTACTATTTTTTTCGATCTAAAGAAAATGTTAAAAATAAAGAAGAAACAAAACCAAAAGTAAAATCAGAATCGGAATTTCGAGAAAAACAACCATTAATGGCTGACCTTCCCTTCAAATGTAGCATGATGTTTTAGCATTTTTACAAATACAAAAGGAGTCAAATGGCGATCTTCCACCTGCCACGGCATATGACACTGATTTAAACGATCTTGAGCTTCTCTTAAATAATAATTTAAGCGATAATATTCATAACCTGGTGATACAGGGCCCGGATTTCTAAGTATGGTTTTTTCCTCGCGCTTTATTTTATAGAATTTACTATAACAAATTCATTGCAATTATAATAAAGCTCTATTAATATTCAAGCGCTTTATCAAAAATGTTGTTGAGACATAAAACTTGAATATCTCTTAAACATTGCAAATAAAAAGCTATTCGTTTAGTGTACGTGCACTTAGCTGTGATGGAGATGAGTAAAGAATTTAAAATTTCTTAAAACATAAGAACTGATCCTTTCCCCATAAATAATCGAGGTTTCCATGTTACATTCGAGAAGAAAACAACGTAAACCATTTAACTTATTTTCTGAAGGTGCGATAGAAGATAAAGAATCAAAAGTTTCCTCAAATAATAATTTACCCATTGAAAGGCAAGCCAAATTAGCGGAGGTATTGAATTCATTGCTGCAACATGTTGCTAAGGGCCAGCAACAAAAAGCTGAAGCCATTCTCGAATGCTATCCAGAATTATTATTAGAAGCTGGCACAGTCAAAGATTATTCTGATCGCATGATTGAGAGTGTCACACCTTTTGAATTAGCTTATGGTGCCGATGATCTTGAGATGTGTCAAATGATGCTACCATATTTTTACATACTGAAAGATGGCAGAACGCAGGCCTTGCAGCAAATACAAACGTTTGCGAAATCTAATGAAGCTAAGCCTTACGATTTCAGCTCATTAGTAGCTGCCTTCAGTACGAATCAAAATGTAGAAGCAGCCCTAGAAAAATTTAGAGATGATTTTAAGCCTGGACTGATAAAAAAAGGACAGAAACATTTTAATATTCAAATCCTTTTAGAAGCTTTTCGATTATTTGAAGATAATAAGCTTAATTTTAAAAGTTGGCGGTTATTTTACATTCAGGTGATAGGCTATTTGCAGCGAATGCTTCCAGCCTGTTACGCGCAGGCATTTTCTCAAGGTCTTTTTAATGTAACTCAGCTTGGTCTGCCATTGGAACGTACTTTTACATTATATTCTGTTGTTGGAGGCAATCATAATGCTATTTTTTTTCCTCTCGATTTGAATCCTCGTTTGAGGTTGGGTTTTGATTGTACAGTTCACAGCGGCGCTAGTAGTGGTCAAAAAGGTTTTTGTGGTGAGCTGGTAAATTATTCCGTGTGTGTTCCCAGGGATACATTACAAGCTTATGTCGATGTAAAGTTTCAAGGTTTGTTGGATTTAATATCAACATTACAGTCTCAGAATAGAATGCGAGACCCAATGCGGTGTTAAAATATATATAATTACATCACCGAGGAATTTATCGTGTTCAGAATAATGGATTATTTGTTTTAATTCACCATCTTATAGAATTTTGAACCATATTTTTATCTCTTATAACCGTTAAAAAACTCTTTTCTGAGAAAAGAGTTTTCCTTTTTTCACTTTTTAATTCAACATTTTTGAGCGGGGGAAAATACTTTTCCGTCCGTGTTGTTCATTAGCAAAGTTCTGACATAATCTTCAACTTTTATTTTAAACTGTTGTAAACCTTGATCAGTGTAGGGAGGAATACAACATCTATACGTTAGACTGCGCAAAAAATATTGATCTGTCAGTGGAAACTTAGATTCATCCTGCATACCCATCCAAGCGTTACTGCCTGGCACTGCCTTTGGATATTTTTTACGAATATAGTTACGAGCATTTTCTGCAAGTTCTTTTAAATTGGCTTCACCGGCAATTTTTGCTGCAAAATATTGAAAGGTTGGGCTTTGCTGAGCGGTTTGGTCTGTATCAGTTTCTTTTGAATCATTCGATGAAAACATTAATCCTCCTGATTATGTTATTTAAATTTGTACGGCACAAAGGCTATTAATCATTCAGTTATAGCTTATGGGGAGGTAGTAACATGAATCCCGGCATTTAGCGGATTTGGAATGTCACGACGTTGAATTTCAGTCTCAATTTGTTTTATTTGTTCTTTATAGTATCTCATAATACTATTTCGCATATATATTGGAACAATAGCACAACCTCCTTGAGACTCAACTTGAGAAATATGTTCTTCAGTCGATTGTGAATCCTCAAGGTTTTTCCTAAAATCTGCTAATTTTTTAGAAAGTTCTTCCAATGTTAAATGACTATAATTCACTTCCTTTTTTTCATTATGTAGCATATATATCTTCCTTGTATATTGAACAAAGCGTAACATTAAATCCTTCTGTGAAGATGCGCCCTTGCAGCCTTTCTCAGTGAAGGAATTATATTCTATTTGATCATAGAAAACCATATATAATGGCTGCTGAATTTTGATAAAAAAAGATATGCTTCCAAATGCACAATAACGACTGTTATGTCAAAACTACCATTCTTAGCTTCTTTATATGCTTTTAATGCATTGATGGCAATTAAGCCCACTTTAGAATACGTTCTTCTACCGCTGCAGCTATCGCTTGATGTGCCCGATCAGTAGGATGAACACTGTCTGCAAAAACATAACTTGTAATGCCGTTATTGGGACAAAATAGCGAAGTGACCGGCAGAGGACCAGCATAGCCAGGCTCACAGGCTTCTGCTGTTGTATTCGTAAAATAAAAACGTTTGCCGTTGGCTACAAATGGTCTACCTGCATTCGCATCTCCAATTAGCTGACCTAACAAAGTATAGGTATCAATATAGAGAACCTTTGCTTTTGTTTTTTTAATGATTGCACCTAATTTTTGGTTTAGCATACTATCAAAAGCAAAATTAAGCGTTTTAATCATCCCTGGTATTTCAGGATTTAATGCCCCTAATTGAAGAGCGAATGGAGTATACGCCAAATTTGTAATTGAGAGCACCACAAATCTTTTTGCTCCTTTGCCGCTAAGCTGTGCCACCTGGTTAGCGATCACGCTTGTTGCCGCGTCGGCTGATTGCAAAAGCTGGAGTTGGGTGACGTTTGGTATACTCAAAACAGTCAGTATGTCATTTGAACCTGACCAGATAAAATATAACGCCTTGGGGTCTACAGCAGGCCCAGTCGATAAATAATTATTAATTTGTTGGACCAATGATGGCGCATAAGGTATTCCAAATCCTGTAGAATTTGTTGTGCTACCACCACAGGCATAATCGACACCTGTTAAAACGGGATCAACAGCCGGTGCACCAGGTGGCTGTGTTGGAGTGGTATTATTCGTTATTAAATCGCTGTTAGGCGGTGCAGGATAGTTTGTTGGTAATGGAAACCCTTTAATATCGTGTGCAATATATTGTGCCCATGTATAACCACCATAAGTAGTAAAAGTAGGAGCCTTACCAGGAGGTAATAGCACAGCTAATAAATCATTAAACCCACTATCCGTCAAACTATCACCGAAAAAATACACCTGACTGATAGAATTAAATGGAATAGCTTCTGCTGTGAGCGGCAAGACTCCACTCATAACAATCGCGCTCACTAAACTCATCCATTTGATTTTAGTGTATGCTTTTAAAATTGATAACATAATTTAATCCTTAAATACTTTAGAAGTTTACCCGCAACGCTAATGCAACAATATCCACAGAGTTATGGTAATGGGCATTTACTTGATTGACTTCCAGAGGACCGGGATCAATGGCATTACTGCCACTCGCCTGCGTAACATCGACTGTTTGATTTGGGGAGAAGATATGCGCATAGGCAGCATCAATAGAAGTATGTTTAGAGATTGTATAACTTGTACCCACAGTTAACCAATAGCGATCACTATCAGGAATACGCGGATCACGCGTTTCATCCTTAGTTGGAGTTTGGTCAAATGCAAAACCGCCTCGAACTGTCCAGACGGAATTCACTAGATAATCTGCACCTAAGGCTGCAAACCACGCATTATCCCATTTGGTCTCGATTGTACTATTTGTGGCAAAAGCATCTGGCATATCAATACTGATATGATTGAGGGTATTCCAAAAATTGACTTGTGCTGTGGCTTTAATCGTCCAACTATTAATATCGCGTGTTACCCCAAAGGTTGCTATAGCAGGAGTCTTAATCGTGCTGCTCACATGAGTTTGGGCATTAAATAAAAAGTCAGGTGAAGGTGCTGGAACTATACCACCAGGCGAGGTAAATTGCTGACCATTACCGTCAAGATCATTGTGTATCATAGAGCGATAGCTTAATCCTATATGCGTTTTTGGATCGGGTGCAAACGTTGCACCCAGCGTATATCCAAATCCCCAGCCATGAGCAGTTAAATGAGTGGGTTCCGTGGATGCAATCAACGCATCTATAGGGGGCATACCTGTATAGGGACCATCGAAATTAGATAGAATTGCCTGCATATACTGTGCTTGGAATCCAATACCAAACGATAATTTTTCGTTATAGTTGAATGCAAGCGCCGGTGTAATATTAACTGTTTTAACCGAGCTCTTCTGTGCAGCAAAACGCACTACAGAATCATCATCATATTCTGTTACTAGGCCAAAAGGAGCAAGAATGGATATTCCAAGCGCAAATTTATTATTAATACGCCAACCTAAATAAAGATCGGGAACAAATGCGTCTTTGGCGACATCATCTTGTGAATCCTCCCCAATGACAGGTGCGGTAATATTAGATGGCGGCAAACCTGGGATATTGACGGTATGAATGGCGCTTGCTGAACTCATGTCGATATGCGGAAAGATTCCACTGGCACCAATGTAAGCCTGTTTTTGTATGAGACTACCTAGGGTTGCAGGGTTAATAAACATCGCAGACACATCATTGCGAGCTGCTGCTGCACCTGCAGTAGCATCGCCTTGCAAGCCAGGGCTAATTTCATTAATTTGAAAACCCGCAGCGAAGGTCGGTGTTGTAAAAATAGGTTGTAAAACGAGAAATGTTATTACAGATATTGCTGAAAACGCACGTAACTTAAACACTTTACACCCTCCATGGCAAAATAAATATAATTTTTAGAAGTGCTTTGACATTACCTATAGTTTCCTTATACCAATATCCGTGTATTTTGGTATAACACATAAAATGTTTATAGCGAAATGCAGGTAACATTAAATATGAAATGACAATCTGTTGTAAGTCTTTAGGTAAAGGTTGATGATGTTTTGATTGAGCGCGTATGTGCATATGACTCCCGTTGCGTTTTATTTGTCCTATAATGGGGAGCATCGAGTAAGTAGGCCGCATTTCCGCGGCCTACTTACTCGATATTCCCCTTGATTAACTGTGGAAGAATTATTGACGGTTCTCGTTTGCCATTATAAAAGGAATGATATTTACAAGCAATAAGGGAATTTTACCCCTATTGAAATTATATTTATTTCGTCTATAAATATAGTAAAATTTATGAGAGGACTAAAAAAATTGCTCACAAATTTATTGAAGCAAAACCACCTTTAACAAAATTCACTAAAAACTACCTCGAAATAAGTGCAAGCGGAGCTATTTTAGGAGGAGTAGTCGGAGCCATTGGAGCAACCATAATGACACTTCCTGTTCTGGATGATAGTCTGCAATATAGTCAAGCAAAAACTATTCCGGGTAGATACGCCGATGGAGTAGAAAATGTAGCACGTCTGTGGAGAGACACAATAGGAACAGGAATGTTTATTGGTGGAATTCCTGTTACTTATCCATTAGCTAAACTATATGAACGTTCAGCAAAGGCAAATGAACAGGCGCAAGAAAGAAATTCAATTTCGTCTACACATAAACCGAAATAATTTAGAATAGGAAATTAAAAATGCTTGAACGCCTTATTGAAAGATTAGAAAGCATAGGAAAAATTTATCCAGCATATGGCTTTGGTCGTAATCGAGAACAAGAAGCAAAGAAATTAATGTATATTAAAACAATGATTAAGACTAATAGTATAATTGATGAAGCATTACTAGAACAGCTACTTCTTTTTGCATTGTTTGATATATTCAAAGGTATTGAAGCGAATACTATTTTGGTAGATATGGTTAGAGACGAATTAGTTATGTATAAGCCATTCGCACAGCTAGATACTATTACGCGTGAAAAAGCGTGGCGTTATTCTTCTCAAGATTTGTGTCTATATATATTAAAATTATTGCCTTCAACACAACTAAAATATGAGAAAAATTATAAAAAAATGCACAGTACACGCGCACTATACGATTATTCAGAATTTCTTCCAGGATTGGTTGATCCAAAAGAAACCCCGTATGCCCAGGCGATGTTGTTAAATCCAGCAATTCCGGAAGGTATGAAGCTACAATTAGCAGCTGAGCGATTTGATGCATGGATGAACAGATTCGAAGAATTACATCGGGAATTAGGTCACTTAGATGATCATAATAAAGCGTTGCTTGATTTTCTAAATTACGCTCGCGGTTTTAAATATGTTAAAACATACGAAGAATTTTGCCAATTATCAAAACTGGTTCGTGATAAAAAATATAAGACAACAGTTCCACCTTGCCTTGCAGAAATATACAACTTAGCTGTTCGTGAGGCATTAATACATGGTTATGAATATGATGAGCAACCGACTGAAGCCATTCCAAAACTCTCGACTTTATGTTTCGAATGGTTACAAGGTACTAGTACAGCTCATTCAGTACAGGAACAAAACGTTATCATGGGCATTAAAGAAAACTTAATCAGCATAGGATATCTTAAAAAATAATAAAATCTTGGATCTTTTGACAGTTGAATAAACTGAGGGTGAAACTCCCTCGGTTTATTCGGCTGTTAGAAGACTCTAATAAGGATCAAATAAATGCAGTCTCGTTCACTAGAGTTATCTAATTTACCAGAAGAATTATTGCTACATACATCTTATTTTTTAGATAATAAGACCCTGGCAAGTATGGAGAAACCTGCCGATTTTTGGATCTGCCGGAACTATTGTATGATTAATGAACAGTGGTGGCAGTTCGTCGCAGACTCCGTGACACTGGGCCAAAAAGTGATTAGAGTATAGAATTATAAGTTATAAGTACTAATGTTGTTATGATAATATTTTTTACCTGAAAAAGGACTTACGTTATGAAAAAAATCTTTTTGTGCTTTTCAATAATTTGCTGTTTAACAAATGCTGCGTTCGCTGCGAATAAATGTATTGAAAATATTGATAAACATGCTGATAAAATTAATCACCGGCTTATTATGGATGAATGTGATCTTCATCCTAAGGATATGCCAACAATACTCAGCTTTCTTGATAATCATAAAGAATTTACTAGATTTTCTGCGGACCATAATTATATTGGAGATGAAGGTGTGAAGATTCTAGCAAAAACTTCTAATCTTCATGAGGTTATTCTAGACCAAAATCAAATTTCAAATGATGGAGCGATTGCATTAGCTAAAAATTCATCTATACAAATACTTTACCTTTTTAATAATCAAATTAGTGATAACGGAGCTATTGCTCTAGCTAAAAATAATTCTCTTAAAAAGCTTAATATTGGAAGGAATCAAATTGGTGACGCAGGAGCCATTAGTTTAGCCAATAATACAACACTTAAAGAGCTCGATGTGTCATACAACCACATTGGTTCAGTTGGTTTAGCTGCATTGGCTGAGAATAAAACGCTTGAGTTTCTTGATATAGACGGCAATGAGGGTACACCACCCCGTGCCGGGAAAAACACCAAAATCGGGCATAAGATCGCAGAAAATGTAAATTAACTCATGTATAAACTATACTTAGTTTATACATTTTTTTCTTCATTAAAATGATAATGCGCCTCACATGGATGAAGATGTCTCCGCTAAGGATGGATAAAACGATGCAGTTATTGCCAACGGATTGGCCGCAAAGTGGTCCTATAGATTTGTCAATCCATGATTGTCCGCACACCTCTTCTGACACAGAATGGTGGTATTTTAATACTCATATGACCTCCAATGGAAGGCAGTTTAGTTTGTTCGCTTGTTTTTTTATTAAGAAATTGGATGCCATTAAAGCCAATCATTCTTATTCTGTGTT
>Ga0207036_10165_pt1 | contig 12315 bp, 8 predicted proteins | sample Alteio_BWMinCont_78_FD_153284 | JGI IMG/M metagenome (GOLD analysis project Ga0207036, IMG submission 153284) | Enriched cells from forest soil in Barre Woods Harvard Forest LTER site, Petersham, Massachusetts, United States -... | ecosystem: Environmental > Terrestrial > Soil > Temperate forest >... | reverse complement strand
TGGCCGAGCGATTCGATCTCGTGGCCGACGGCTTTGGCCAGAGCTTCGGCGGGACCGCCGGCCCGCACGAAAAGATCGCCTCTCTGGACCTCACCCCATTGTTGGAGACCCTGGAGATAAGAGAAATACACCAACGGCGGAGCAGCATCACGCAAATCTAAAATCCGGGCATCCGCGGCGATGCCGACTATTTCGATGTTTTGAAAATCGGGCAAGAAACCGAAACGGATGCCTTTTCCAATGGCCTGGCCATCTGGAAACAGACGCTGCGCGAGGCTCTTGCTTACGACGGCAACGCGAGGATGCTTCTGATCGGCCGTCTCATCAAATTCGCGGCCGTCCAACAATGGAATTGCGAGCGTCTCTAACAAATGCGGCGAGACCATTGCTCCATTTGCGAGGAAGTGGACCCCCATACTTACGTCGGCTGACGACCTGGAAACGGTTTCATGCCAGACTTGCGGACTGGGGATGGAGAAATTCGCATAGCTAACCGAGCTGACTCCGGGTATTCCAGCAATTCGCTGCAATAGTTGTTTGTGATAGCTAGCCATGTCCAGATTGTCGTAACCCCCAGGCCGCGGGTTCAGAGTGATTTGGAGTAAGCGCGATTCGTCGAAGCCGAGGTTGACGGAACGGAGGCGCTCGAAGCTGCGGAGGAAGAGACCAGCGCCGAGGAGCAGTACGAGCGAAAGCGCGACTTGAGCGACGATGAGCGATTTGCCGAGTTTGGCCGAGCCGCCGCCGAGCCTCTGTGCGTTTTGTTGAAGGACAGAAGCGGGATCTTGACAAGAGCAACGCCACGCTGGTGCCAGCCCGAAAAGAATCCCGGTCAGGGCGGCAACCGAAAGAGTGAGAGCGAGGACGCGGAGATCAGGACTCAGATCGAGTGATACAGGAACCAAGGTTCCTTCGGTCATGAGCAGCACGAGCGCATGGCTGCCCCAAAAAGCAAAGGCCAGGCCGAGGAGCGCACCAGTCAAAGAGAGCACCACGCTTTCAGCCAAAACCTGACCGAACAGAGCGCCGCGGCTCGCGCCGATGGCGACGCGCACGCTCATTTCATGGCTGCGCGCGGCGGCGCGAGCGAGCATGAGGTTTGCCAGATTCACGCAAGCCAAAACCAGGATCAGTCCGACGATTGCGGCGAGAATGTAGAGAGGGCGCTCGAATTGAGAACTTACGCCGCTGGCGATTCCCTTTGCAGCGGGTGAGACGTCGAGACCCATAGAAGAAAGGTCTGGCGCCGCAGACCGGGAGCTGGCGTCGAGGCCGAAGCGAGAAGTACCTCGGGCCAGAACGATTGGAGTTGAGCGCGAGCCTGTTCGATGGTGACGCCGTCCTTCAAGCGGCCAATGGGATAGAGCCAGAGGATCGCACGGCTTTCCAGATCGAAGCTGCCAGGGGTAATCAGAGGTATGGCCGGGAGGGGAACAGTAATTTCGGGCGGCTCGCCGGTTGTGAGGCCGGTGAACCATTTGCGGGTGACGCCAACGATTGTGAAAGGATGGCCTTCGATACGGATCTGTTTACGCACGACATCGGGGGCGGCGCCGAATTGGCGTTGCCAAAACTCATAGCCGATGACCGCGACTTGGGGATTTGCGCCGGCACTGAGGTTCGAATCGTCAGGCGTAAGCAAGCGGCCAAGAAGAGGAGTTGTGCCAAGTACGGAGTAGGCGTTGCCGGAAACGGCGAGCACGCGGTCCTGGGCCAGTATGCCGTTGACTTCGACGTTGCAGAGGGCGTTCGTGCTCCAGGCCATAAGAGAGGAGAAGACCCGTCGGCCGCGTTCGACTTCGCGGAACATAGGACAGGAAAAGGTGATTTTGTCTCCCTGACGGATTGGAGAAAGTTGAACGAGGCGCTCCGGTTGACGGACCGGGAGGCCACGGAGAAACAAGGCGTTGATCAGAGTGAAGATGGCGGTGTTTGCGCCGATGCTGAGGGCTAAGGAAAGAATCGCGACGGAGGTGAAGCCGGGATTCTTGCCGAGGACGCGGAGGGTATAGCGCAGGCTTCGCCAGAAGGTTTCCATGGTCGTCGCTCCCGAATTCCAGCGTTCGAGTGTCCACGCTAGCGCCGAACCGCGATCGCCTGCAGTTCAAAGTGCCCGCCGCGCAGCAGCGATCCCGCTCCAATGAATTCCCGCGCCGGGAAGTCCTTGGTCGTGAAGTAGCTCTTATAAATAGGGTTGAATTTGTCGAAGAGCGACAAATCCGTGCAAGCAATCTGCACATACACCAGGTCGTCCATAGTCATACCCGCCTGCGTCAGCGTACCCTTCAAACTATCAAGCATGAGCTTGATCTCATCCTCGATTTCCGCCGGCGGCTTCCCCGTCTTCGGGTCCAACCCAATTCTCCCGGCCAAATACAATGTGTTTCCCGCAAGAATTCCGTCACTGTAAGGCGCTTGAACGGTTTTCTCCGGCGCGTTGAACACCTTGCGTGTAGTCTGCGGCTCGGGCGACGAAAATGCCCCGCGAACGATAAGAACTCCACCAACAATAAGCACGATGAGTAGAACACTGAGGCGACGATTCACGGCAACCCTCCATTCTAATCTCCGAGAAAAACGAACTCCTGGAAGTTCAGCGCGAGTGTAGCCCGCAATTCGTTCCCTAGCAACCAGCCAGTGGCCCAGATGGCCCAGACTTCAGTCCGGGCCCCGCCGCCAAAGCGAAATGATTGCTTCGCCGTCGACCAATGTTAGAATGCCGCTTCTCTTCCGAGGTGACCCCATGCGCTGCGCAATTCAAACCGGCGTGCTTTCTCTCGCCGCACTCTCGATCTCCGCCCCGCTCTTCGCCCAAAACGACCTGGACCAGCGCATCAACAGGGAAGCCGACTCACTCCTGGCAACCTACAAACATCTCCACGAAAATCCCGAACTCTCCGCGCAAGAAAGGGAAACTTCCGCGCTCCTGGCCGCGGACCTAAGAAAATCCGGCTACGAAGTCACCGATCACTTCGGCCAATACGCTGAGCCCGATCTGGATGCCTACGGCGTCGTCGCTGTTCTCCGCAACGGGCCCGGCCCTGCGGTTTACGTTCGAACGGACATGGACGCCCTTCCGATCATCGAGAACACGGGCCTGCCCTACGCCAGCCGCGTAAAAGTGGCCCGCGCGGGCGGAGACGAAGTTGGCGTAATGCACGCCTGCGGGCACGACCTGCACATGACGGTTTTTCTCGGCACGGCGCGTCTGCTCGCGCAACTCCAAGATCGCTGGAGCGGCACCGTCGTCCTGATCGGCCAGCCCGCCGAAGAAACCGTCCGCGGCGCGCAAGCCATGCTTCGCGCCGGGCTGTTCACCAAATTTCCCAGGCCGGACTACGTCCTCGCCCTCCATGACACGTCAGCGGTTCCTGCGGGAAAAGTTTCCTGGCACGCCGGCCCTCTTCTAGCCGGCGCTGATTCCGTCGACATTACCGTCCGCGGCTACGGCGGCCACGGCGCCGCGCCGCAAGCGGGAAAGGATCCTATCGTCATCGCTTCGGAAATCGTGGTCGCGCTGCAAACCATCGTCAGCCGCGAAATGGATCCGCAGCTTCCCACGGTAGTCACGGTCGGCTCCTTCCACGCCGGCACGAAACACAACATCATTCCCGATGAAGCCCACCTGCAGCTCACCGTTCGAACCATGAATCCCCAGCAGCGCGAGAAAGTCCTGGCCGCAATCTCCAGAATCACAAACGGCCTTGCCGCCGCCGCAGGGGTTCCCGCCGAGCGCGCACCCATTGTCGAAGTGGCCCAAGACCACGTTCCCGCCACCATCAACAATCCTGAACTCACGCGCCGCGTCGCTGCTTCGCTCGAGCGCGCCCTCGGAAAAGAAAATGTGCTTCCCGGAGAGCCCATCATGGCCAGCGAAGACTTCAGCCTTTTCGCGCTCGAAGATCCCAGGCCGCCCACGAGCATGTTCTGGCTAGGCGCCGCCGACCCCGCAAAACTAAAAGACGCAATGGAAAAAGGCACACGCCTCCCCGGCCCGCACTCCAGCGAATTCGCTCCCTTGCCAGATCCCGCCATTCGAACCGGGGTAAAAGCCATGACCTCCGCGGTGATGGACCTGCTGAAAAAATAGACCCTCAAAATCATTTGAAAAATTTCCAGGAAATAGAGGGTTATCGGCTCTTGCGTTCTCCGTTCAAACGAACGCGTGCGAGCTTTTGAATACGTTTACAACGCAATCAAGCCGATTCGAATGAAGTAAAGTGAAGTGATCCCCACCACGGCCCAGAGAAGTACGCCTTGCAACATCGGGCGCCAGCCTACTTCCTCAAGAGTGGAGCGCGAGATTCCCGTGCCAATGAGGAAGAGAGTAGCCGTGAGACCGAGGCGGCCGAGAGTGAACAGTGACCGGGAGAAACCAGAGGTGGCTGCGAAGTAGGTGTTGAAAACTGCCGCGAGACAAAAAAACAAAATGAACCACGGAAATTGGATTTTCGTTTCATGGCCAGTTTTCGTTTCACCGCCAATTCTCGATTCGGCGGTGACCCGCGATTCGCTGCGACTTTTGGAGGCTCCGTCGATCTTGGATTTGCTGCCCTTGATCGCGGCAGTGGCGAGCGCTAGCGGAACGATCCAGAGTGCGCGGGCTAACTTCACCGTGGTGCCGATGACCAGGGCTTGCGGACCGTATTTGGCGGCGGCGCCGACTACGGAGCTTGTGTCATGAATCGCTAGCGCGGCCCAGAGGCCGAATTGCGATTGCGAAAGATGAAGCGCGGCGCCAATCGGCGGAAAAATCAGTAGCGCGACGGAATTCAAAATAAACACTGTGCCGAGCGACACGCTCATTTCCTGGTCGTCGGCATGAAGGATTGGAGCGATCGCGGCAATGGCGCTGCCACCGCAGATTGCCGTGCCGGCGGTAATCAGAAACGAGGAATTGCCGCGAACTTCGAAGATCGACGGAGCCAGACCAGCCAGGAGCGCAAACGAAATTCCCAGCGCGGTGTAGACGAAGCCGCCGCGGCCGGCTTTCAGCACTTCGTGCAGATTCATTCCGAAGCCGAGCGCGACCACGCATACCTGGAGGAGGATTCTAGCGGAGGTCCGTGTGGCGGCGGCGTACGGATGCGTGAAACCGAGACCGAACAGAATGCCGATGGTGAGAGCCAGGGGAGGAGAAAGAAGCCCTGTGAACGAAAGGACGAGTGCGAGAAAAAACAAAATTTTCGCGAGCAAGAGCATCGACCGTCGAAAGAGTATCAGGCTGGCTACGACAAGAGCCAGGGGGCGGGTCGGTGGATTGTGAAAATACGTGTTGTGAAAACACCGGCCACGAAGACGCACACGGGGCGGAAGATGTTCGGGCGCGATGCGCGATGTTCCCGGAGGATGCCGCTATTCATTGGGCTTTTCCGGAAGCGTTGGTTGGGGCTTTGGGGCCGGACCGGTCGGAACAGGAACTGTCGCCAGCCGTGTTGGAGCGGCGGGACCTATGGGGTTCTTTGGTTCAGCTAAAACTTCAGCGATGATTTTTTCTGTGGCGGCTTTGCTGACGGCGCAGGCGGAATCCCAGATGCGGCATTGCGCGAGAGTGTATTTGCAGCCGCACGTGCAGGCGTCGGCGTTGAAGCGGTGGAGGACGATCTTTTTCTGTTCGGGCGTGAGTTTCGAGAGATCCACGCCGGGAAGCTCGGTGGCGCGATCGGCATGCGCGAGAAAGACTTCGCCCTTGTCCTCGAAGGTTTCGACTTTGGCCATGATGGGCATGCCGAGGAGAGCGCGAATTTCCGTTTCATAAACCGCGGGATTCCACAAGCCGACGTGCTTCTGCACGACGCGGCCTGCGGTGTCCAAGACGAAAGAAGTGGGCAGGGCGGGGATGCCGCCGAATTGTATGCGGACGTCATTGGAGGTCATGGCCACGGGATAGTTGATGCCGGTTTCCTCGACGTACTTCTGAATATCGACCTGTTCGTCGTCGACGTTGAGGCCGATGATTTGGAGGCGGCCTTTGTAGCGGTCTTGCAGGGCGATGAGGTCGGGAATTTCTGCACGGCAAGGTCCGCACCAGGTGGCCCAGAAATTGAGGAAGACAACTCTGCCTTGCAGCGCGGCGATGGTGAGCGGCTTGCCGTCGAGCGCGGTGAGTTTGAAGTCCGGGGCGGCATCGGGGTTGCGGACGAAGCGGATGACGGACTGGTTGTCTTGCGGCGCGGCAGCTTGTGCGCCGGCCAAAACAGGTACGAGCGAAAGAAGCAATGCCACAGGTAGTTGGCGAGGGTAGGTCATAGAGTCCCCCCATAGAAGACCACATTGAACGGCGCACGCCAAGTGCCTGGCAGAAACAGTGGCTGGCGGCCCGTCATTCGTGGTGTACAGACTGACGGCCATTAACCCGTGGGAGACTGAGAGTCACCTGGAGGGGCTGCCAAGGGTTTTGTGGTAGACAGGAAGGACTTCGCAGGTCTTATACAGGTAGCACGCATTTTGCGTGTGATCAACGCGGGTCTAGGGCGCCCAGCCGACGACGAGGCACGCATTCCGGCCCACGACCACGCCAAGGAAAACTGCAAATAGCGCAGTGTGTTTGACACCCTTCCTTAACGACACCGATTGTCGCTCCTGGCCAGGAAGTGTAGCGGACCGACGATGAACAGGTAGCGATTACCTATCGGCAACCATGAGGGTGGTTTCCATCAGGTCGACGGAATTCCCACCGGCCATGATCTTGAAGGTGCCGGGCTCGACGACGCGGTGCATGTCGCGATTCAGGAAGGAGAGGTCGTCGAAACCTAGAGTGAACTCCACGGTTTTTGTCTGGCCGGGATCGAGAGTAATTCTGCGGAAGCCGCGCAGTTCTTTGATGGGGCGAGTGACGGAACTGATTTCGTCGCGGATGTAGAGTTGCACGACTTCCTGGCCGCGGACTTTGCTGATGTTGGTCACGTTTACGCTGAGGCGGGTGGTGCCTTGGGGGCCGATGGAATCGGGCGTGGCGCGAAGATCGCTGTACTTGAAAGTGGAATAGCTAAGGCCCCAGCCAAAGGGGTAGAGGGGTTGCGTGGTGCTGAACAGATACTCGCGTTTGGCGGAGGGTTTTTGATAGTAGTAATCGGGAAGCTGGCCTACGGAGCGAGGTACGGTGATTGGCAATTTGCCGCCCGGATTGTAGTCGCCAAAGAGGACTTCGGCGGCGGCGGTCCCGCCTTCCTGGCCGAGATACCAGCCGTCGAGAATCGCGGGAACATTTTCGGCCAGGTAGGTGATGGCGTTGGGGCGGCCGTGGAGGAGAACGGCGACTATCGGCTTGTGCGTGGCGAGCATGGCTTTGGCTAGATCGTCTTGATTGCCGAGGAGGGTGAGATCGTCGCGGTCGCCTTTGTGCTCGGGAGCCCAGGCTTCGCGGGAGGTTTGCTCGTTGTCGCCTAGGACGAGGATGATAACGTCGGATTTTTGCGCGATCTTTACGGCTTCGGCTATGCGCTTGGCGTTGCGGTCGGGATCGCCGAGGATTACTTTGTCGGCGTCCCAGTCGGGGAGCGTTTCGGTGATTTTCGTGCCTTCGGTGTAGAGAACTTCCGCTGCTGAGCCGACGCGATTTTTGATTCCTTCGAGGATGCTGATGCCGCGGCCGGATTTGTCGCTGTAGCCACCGAGATGAACGTCGGCTGCGTCGGGGCCGATCACCGCGATGTGTTTGTACTTGGCGGCGTCCAGAGGGAGAAGGTTATTCTGATTTTTCAGGAGGATGAGGGTTTCGCGCGCGGCTTGGAGAGATAGTTTTTGGTGCTCTTCGCTGTTGGTGATTTTTTCCGCGTAGGCGGGATCGACGTAAGGATCGTCGAAGAGTCCAGCCAGAAATTTCTCGCGGAGATGGTTTGCTACGGCGTGATCGATCGTGGCTTCCGCGACTTTGCCTTGCTTCACCTGCTCGATCAGAGTGGGGTAGGCATCCGGGAAGGGGAGCTCGACGTCGACGCCGGAGTCCAGCGCGAGTCTCGCGGCGGCTTCCTTGGTGCCGACGATGTGGTGAATTCGAATGAGCTCGGTGATGCCGAAATAGTCGGAGACCAGGACACCCTGGAAACCCCACTCGTGGCGAAGAACGTCGATCAATAGGTGTTTGTTGCTGTGCGAAGGGATGCCGTCGATCTCGTTATAAGAGGCCATCACGCTCTGGACATGGGCTTCTCTTACGGCCGCTTCGAAGGGTTTCAACCAGTATTCGCGAATGACGCGCTCGGAGTAGTTGCCGGGCGCAACGTTGGTGCCGCCCTCGGGCTGGCCGTGGACAGCGAAATGTTTGGCGGTGGCCAGGACGTGGGCCTTGTCGATAAACGGTCCCGTTCCCTGAAAGCCTTTAATGGCGGCAACACCGATGCGTGAAACTAAATACGGATCTTCGCCATAGGTCTCTTCGGTGCGGCCCCAGCGCGGGTCCCGTGCGAGATCGAGTACCGGCGCCAGACATTCTTGTGCGCCGCGCGCGCGGGCTTCCGCGGCGGTAGCGGTGAAGACTTCGTGAACCAGGTCCGGATCCCAAGTGGAAGCCAGGCCGATCGCCGCGGGATAGGAAGTGCCTTTCTGCGCCACGTGGCCGTGAAGGCATTCGTCGTGAAATAGAACGGGAATGCCTAGACGCGTATTTTCTTTCAGCCACTTCTGCATCGTGTTGGTGAACTCCGCCATTTCGCGCGGACCGCGCCCTTCGCTGGGGCGCGACATTTGGCCGATGCCATCCGCTAAGAGGACCGCGGCGCGTTCCGGAAGAAAGGCGCCTTTTTCATCCACAAAGCGCGATTCGGGAGTTTTCATGAATTGCTGGTTTTCCCAGACGCCTTCGAGTTGAGCGACTTTTTCTTCCAGCGTCATGCGCGAGAGGAGATCGCCGAGGCGTTGCTCAATGGGGAGCTTTGGATTGCGGTAGGCGGGCGCATCTTGCGCTTGGCTGCGTAGCAACACCGGGGCACAAGCCGCAAAGGTGATAGATGCGACGAGAGTCAGCCGGGCGGGAGAAAAGAGCTTCATCAAAACCTCCGAGAAAAAATACCGATACTTGTAAACTGAAAAACGGCTGGTACTATAGCACGACCGTTAACGTACACGGCGACTGTTTGCTCCACGGAAGGCAGGCCATTCTATGCGTCGTTCGGGACCTGTGTCGTTTTGCGGCGCGCTTCTGTTAGTGGCGTTCGGGGCAAACTGTGCGTGTGCGGAAACGGGGGGTGACGCCTGGCTCCGTTATGCGCCGCTCGAAAAGAGCGCCGCGCAAAAATACTCGGCCTTGCCTGCTAGCGTGGTGGTGATTGGCGATTCACCGGTACTTGATTCCGCAAAAGCCGAACTGATTCGCGGCATTCGAGCAATGCTGGGGCGCACGCTGCAGGAAGAGAAGAGCTGGCCGCACGTAAGCACGATTATTCTGGGGACGGTTTTCGCATTGAAAACGGCGTCGCCTGACCTTCCGGAGCGCGTCCATCTTCAAGGCGACGGATTCCTGTTGGCGACCGAGCAAGCGCACGGATTCGCATGCCTCCTGGTCACCTCCACTTCGGAGCGCGGCGTTCTCTACGGCGTGTTTCGGTTGCTCAGCAAGATCGCGCGCGGTGAAAGCATTTCCGCGTTGCACGAAACGCAGCAGCCCTATGCACCGATTCGCTGGGTGGACGAGTGGGACAACCTCGATGGCCGCATTGAGCGCGGCTACGCGGGAGGTTCCATTTTCTTTGAAAATGGCAATGTGCGATCCGACTTGACGCGCGCCGGCGGATACGCGCGTTTGCTCGCTTCCCTGGGGATCAACGGGAGCGCGATTAACAACGTCAATGCAAATCCCCTTGTTCTTGAAGACAGCTTTCTCCCGCAACTCGCGCGCGTTGCCGATGTGTTTCGCCCCTGGGGAGTTCAGCTATCCATTTCCGTGGACTTCAGCAGCCCAAAAGTGATCGGCGGACTGGACACCTTCGATCCCGCAGATCCGCGCGTTGCTGAGTGGTGGCGAAAAAAAGTTGACGAGATTTACCGGCTGATTCCTGATTTTGCGGGCTTTGTGGTCAAGGCGGATTCGGAGGGCCGCCTCGGTCCCGCGACTTACGGTCGGACCCCTGCGGATGCTGCCAACGTGATAGCACAAGCGCTTGCGCCGCGTGGCGGAATAGTTTTTTATCGCGCCTTTGTTTACAACCACCACCTCGATTGGACCGATCCCAAGAATGACCGGGCGCGCGCGGCGTATGACAACTTTCATCCGCTCGACGGCAAGTTCGACGACAACGTGATCATCCAAATCAAGCATGGACCGATAGACTTCCAGGTGCGCGAACCGGTGTCGCCGCTATTCAGCGGGCTAGAAAATACCAATGAGGCGATCGAGCTGCAAGTCACACAGGAATACACGGGCCAGCAGCGGCATCTGTGTTTTCTTGCGCCCATGTGGAAGGAAGTGCTCGATTTCGATATGCACGCCGGCGAGCGTCCTTCGGCGGTGAAAGATCTTGTGGCCGGTAAGACTTTCCATCGTCCCATCGGCGGATTCGTTGCTGTTGTGAACGTCGGCATGGATGCCAACTGGATGGGCCACCCTTTGGCGATGGCGAATCTTTACGGGTATGGCAGGCTCGCATGGAATCCCAATCTCGGTTCCAAGGACATTGCGGAGGAGTGGACGCGTCTCAGCTTTGGAAATCATCCTGCCTTGGTCGAAACAATTTCGGGGATGCTACTCGCGTCCTGGCCGATCTATGAAAGTTACACCGGGCCACTGGGCGCGGGTACACTTACGGACATTCTTGGCAGCCATTTCGGACCGGGCGTGCAATCGTCGGAAAGAAACGGCTGGGGGCAGTGGCACCGCGCTGACCACGATGGAATCGGAATGGACCGTACCGCCGCCACTGGGTCGGGTTATGTTGATCAGTACCGCACCCCCGTTAGAGAGATGTACGAATCACTGGACAGCACTCCGGACGAATTGCTGCTGTTCTTTCACCACGTGCCGTACACCCACGTGCTGCATTCGGGGAACACCGTCATCCAGCAGATATACGATTCGCATTATGCAGGCGCGGAAGCCGCGGCAAAACTTGTGCAGCAATGGGAATCGTTGAAAGGCCGCGTCGATGAGGAGCGGCACAAGGAAGTGTTGAGACGCTTGGAATATCAAGCCGGGCACGCCATTGTTTGGCGCGATGCCGTTTGCAATTGGTTTTTTCAAATTTCCGGCATAGTCGATCAGCACGGACGGGTGGGACACTATTCCGGCCGCGTCGAGGCGGAATTGATGTACCTCCAAGGCTACGTACCGTTCGAGGTTGTTCCACGTGAAACTGCATCGGGCGGAAAGGCGGTCGAGTGCGCCCCTCCGGCCGAGAAGTGTTCCGCGGCGTTTCGCTTCGACGGGGCCGCGGGCCGGTACGAAATGGACGTCGAGTACTTTGACCAGAACAACGGCAAGTCGAAGTTTCGCGTGCTGGTCGGCGATCGCGTCGTCGATGAATGGATCGCTGACGATCATTTGCCGGCAACGAAGCCGGGCGGCGATTCTTCCACGCGCCGACGAATTGTTGGTCTGGTGCTTCGCCCCGGCGATGCTATCCGCATCGAGGGTGTCCCTGATGGTGATGAGCACGCGGCCCTGGACTATGTCGAAATTCACGCCTCGCCCGAATGATCCAACGAGGCCCTGACCTAGCGTCTCCCCGAGCGCAGCAGGATCTCGCCTTCTCGACCGACTGTGCGGAAGAACGCCTAACTAAGAGGAGCGACGGCAGAAAGCGGAAGGTGCGGGCTGCTAGGGAAGTTGCGAGGAACTGCCGGCCAAGGTCGCTGGTAGAGTTATCCGCGCAGGCGTTGGCACGAAGCGCAGGTACACCTCAGCGGCGAGCGCGTTGGGGATCCAGCAGAGCCACGCGATGGCCGGGTAGGCGATCAAAAAAGGCCAATGGAACGCGAAAATAAGAGGCAGGTAGATACGTAGAGTGATGGCGGCGGCGGTGAGAGCGTAGCTGCGAATCATCCAGCGCCGGTGTCTGATCGCGTCGCCTCGCAAAATGAACCGCACAGCGAGCCCGGTCGCTACCATCCAAGCCGCTCCGAGCGCGAGAAATCCCCCAGAAGCGATCCAGCCGGTCTCTGAATGCGGCGCGATCCCGAGTGAAGCGCACCATCCCAGCAAGACGGCGCCGCCGTAGATCCATCCCAAAAGGCGATGGCGATTCCAGCTGCTCTCACGGAAGCGGGGGACAAACTGCAACGGACCCGCCAGCAAGGCGATCGCGCCACCGAAGGCGTGCAGCGAAAGCGCTGTGCGCCGCTGCCTGAAGTTGTCCAGTTCCGCTGGAAAAGGCACGTGCGGCA
>Ga0207036_10163_pt1 | contig 12347 bp, 11 predicted proteins | sample Alteio_BWMinCont_78_FD_153284 | JGI IMG/M metagenome (GOLD analysis project Ga0207036, IMG submission 153284) | Enriched cells from forest soil in Barre Woods Harvard Forest LTER site, Petersham, Massachusetts, United States -... | ecosystem: Environmental > Terrestrial > Soil > Temperate forest >... | reverse complement strand
AAATCAGGCAACTGGCAACGTGCATATCCCGATCGACCTCGCAAAGGAACTGCTTTTGAAAAAAGGGCTTCCTGTTCGCGCACAAGCAGTGGATGCAAACGAATCAGCGGTTATGGTACCGACGTTTTCTAGCGCAGGGAGGATGACGAACGCGAGAGACCAGAGAATTCCAGGCGGGACTTTTACGGTGACGGGCGGAAATCTAAACGTGAAGAATAAATAAGTTTTGAAGAAGGCAGCACTCATATTGCTTATTGTGATGTCGGCGAGCTTATCCAGCTCGGCTGCCTTCGCTGGCGATGCTCCTTTCTATAGAGGGGATGTGCAAAAGGAACAGCCAAAGATGGGCTTGCCCGAAGCAGTGAAGAACGTCGGGATTGATCAGCATTTGGGCCAACAGGTAACACTGAACTTGCCAATGAAGGATGAGAATGGCAATTCGGTCATTCTCGGCAGCTATTTTGGGAAGAAGCCTGTGATACTTGTTATGGCATACTATGAGTGCCCAAACCTCTGCACAATGGTGATGAACGGAGTTTTCGGCTGCCTTAAGACCGTAGATTTCGTTCCGGGAAAAGATTTCGATGTGGTCTCGGTAAGTATCAATCCGCATGACACACCAGCGCTCGCAAAATCGAAAAAGGATTCTTACATATTGGGATACCATCAGGCCGATCATGCAGAAGGGTTTCATTTTCTTACTGCGGACGAACCAGCCATAGAACAGCTAACGAAGGAAGTAGGATTTAGATATTCTTATGACACGGCCAGCAAGCAATTTGCTCATGCAAGCGGAATTATGCTTCTGACTCCAACGGGTGTTCTATCGCGATATTTTATGGGAGTCGAGTTTTCGCCGAGAGATATGAAGTATGGAATTATGGATGCTTCCGGCGGTAAGATCGGTACGCTTGCAGATAAATTGGTACTTTATTGCTTCCATTACGATCCGGCAACCAGCAAGTACGGTGCGGCAATTGCACGAATACTTCGCATCGGCGGCGTTCTAACCCTAATTGCAATGGGTATAATGTTTTATATTTTTCGACGCAAGGCAAAAGCGGCCGCAAGCCGGACTTCGAATCTCGATTCCACACGATTACAGATAGGAAAAGCCTGAGAAAATGCCTGGAAATCTTTTACATAGCGCTCAGCACTTTGCTTTAGGTCCCAAAATTATTGGGATGTCATGGATGCTGCCCGATCAGGCTTCTACCTACGCGCCGGATGTAGATAATCTCTACATGTTTCTTGTGGGATTAACGGTTGTTCTTACAGTGATCATAAGCGGCGCGATCTTGTACTTTTTTACCAAGTACCGACGTCGTGAACATTCCGATCCAATTCCTGCACACATAGAAGGCTCGGTCATTCTTGAAACTGCGTGGTCGGTCATTCCATTTATTATCTGTCTTTTCATCTTTGCGTGGGGCGCGAAAATTTATCTCGAACAGTATTCGATCCCGAACGACGCACTGGATGTCTATGTGGTTGGGAAGCAATGGATGTGGAAATTTCAACATCCCGAAGGCCAGCGCGAGATAAACGAACTTCATATCCCGGTCGGCAAAAAGATTCGTTTTGTCATGGGTACCGAGGATGTTATCCATAGCTTCTTCATTCCGGCTTTTCGAATGAAGGAGGACGTTGTGCCAGGACCGAACCGTTATTCGACCGTCTGGGCCGAGGCTACGATGACCGGAAAGTTCCATATATTCTGCGCTGAGTATTGTGGCACTGGTCACTCGCTCATGGATGGATGGGTTACCGTGATGAGCGACAAAGACTACGAAGATTGGCTCGCTGGCGGGAGTGGCACTGGAACAATGGCTGAAAAAGGTGCAGCGCTTTTCACTCAGTATGGCTGTGTAACTTGCCACCGGTCTGATGCGCAAGGTCAGTGCCCGAAGCTTGAAGGAATTTACGGCAAGTCCCAAGATCTTGAAGGCGGCACATCGGTTGTCGCTAACGATGACTATATCCGTGAGTCTATTTTAAGCCCGATGGCTAAGATCGTAAAGGGCTTTAAGCCAGTTATGCCATCGTTCCAGGGGCAGGTAAGTGAGGAGCAATTGCAGCAGTTGATCGCGTACATCAAGTCGATCGGCCCGCCTGAAGAAGTTGGCGCTAAATCCGTCGCCGGGAAAGATACGACGAAAGCACATGGCACAGGAATGGGTGGACCGCCTATAATGATGACCGGACAAACCCCAGCAAACTCGAAATGACGGTAATCAAAAAGATTTTATGAGTTCGATAGATACATTACCGACCGAGGCGAATGCTCAGAATGATGGGCCAGTGCTGAATTATTTAAATAATGGGCACGGTATCCGCTCGTGGCTTTTAACGAAAGACCACAAGCGAATTGCCATTCTATATCTAATTTCTGTCAGCATATTTTTTACGATCGGGGGCATTTATGCGCTTCTGATACGTATTAATTTGCTTTCGCCGGAAGGATTATTCACGCCGGACACTTACAACCGAATTTTCACGGCACACGGCGTGATAATGGTATTCTTTTTCCTGGTGCCTGCTGTGCCGGCCATACTCGGAAATTTCCTTCTGCCAATAATGATCGGCGCGAAGGATCTTGCCTTCCCAAAGATCAACCTTTTGAGTTGGTATTGTTACGTAGTTGCGGCAATATTAGCGCTCATTGCAATTCTTGGCGGAGGAATCGACACTGGCTGGACATTCTACACTCCTTATAGTTCGAGCTATTCGAACTCGAATGTATTGCTTGCGGGCCTCGCAATTTTCGTTGCGGGATTTTCTTCGATATTGACGGGTATCAACTTCATAGTTACGGTGCATACGATGCGTGCGCCGGGGCTGACTTGGTTCAGGCTTCCGCTCTTTATTTGGGCGCATTATGCAACGGCACTCGTTATCATGCTTGGGACACCAGTGCTTGCGATAACCGTGTCGCTTCTCGCGCTTGAGCGCGTTGCTCACATCGGCATTTTTGATCCGGCTCTGGGGGGTGATCCGGTATTGTTTCAGCACATGTTCTGGTTCTATTCGCATCCCGCAGTTTATATCATGGTCTTGCCGGCTATGGGAGTAGTATCTGAGCTTATAGCGAATATGTCTCGCAAGAGCATATTCGGTTACAAGTTAGTCGCGATGTCATCTCTTGCAATTGCTGTTTTCGGCTTCGTTGTTTGGGGACATCATCTTTTCGTTGCAACGCAGTCGGTCTATCTCGGCATTATTTTTTCGTTCCTTAGCTATGCCGTGGCAATACCTTCTGCCATCAAGGTTTTCAACTGGACCGCAACATTGTACAAAAGCTCGATCTCTTACGATACGCCCATGCTTTACGGTCTTGGGTTTATCGGCCTATTCGTTATTGGCGGAATGACGGGGCTTTTCCTTGCGGCACTTGGGCTCGATGTTCACATGACCGATACATATTTCGTCATAGCTCATTTCCATTATGTGATGGTCGGCGGCTCGTTGATGGGATTTTTGGGTGGAATGCATTTGTGGTGGGGGAAGATAACGGGCAGAATGTATCCTGAATTCTGGGCTCGCGCTGCGATGGTAATTCAATTCGTTGGATTCAACCTGACATTTTTCCCGCAATTCATTTTGGGTTATCTCGGAATGCCGCGTAGATATGCGACCTATCCACCGGAGTTCCAGGTGCTCCATGTCCTTTCAACAGCCGGAGCGACAATTCTCGGATTCGGGATGCTGATGACGATTGTTTATTTTATCTGGTCGCTCAAAAAAGGACAGCGTGCTACGGCGAATCCCTGGGGCGCCGCCGGGCTTGAATGGAAGACAAGTTCGCCACCACCGACTGAGAATTTTTATACTCAGCCGATCGTAACAACGGAAGTTTATGATTTCGAGCCGGTGGACAAAAGGGATATGTTTGGTGAGTATGGCAGGCCGCCGCAAGGAGTAGAATGAGGACATTAATCGATAGTCTGGATCAGCATTTTTGAATTATTAAGATTTTTGGGATAATTAATACAGATCGTGGCAACGACAGAAACAGAGACGAGACCCCAGGGAGTCGATACCCACGCTGACCGCCCGCGCGGCCTCGTGCATCACTTCGACAACATGGAGCAGCAGCGCGAAGCTGGTACGCTTGGCATGTGGTGGTTCCTGCTGACCGAAATAATGTTTTTCGGCGGGATGTTCCTTGCCTATACGATCTACCGGCACATGTATTTCGATGCGTTTGCAGCCGGAAGCAATGTGCTGAATATCTGGTGGGGTGCTTTCAACACGGCGGTACTTATTGCGAGCAGTCTCACGATGGCTCTCGCAGTGTATCACGCGCAAACCGGTAATTACAAGAAAGTTACTTTCTTTTTGATCTTCACCGTATTTCTGGGCACCGTATTCCTACGAGTGAAGTACATCGAGTACAGCAATAAATTTGAGGAGCACGTATTTCCCGCTGGCGATTTCCGGTGGCCGATAGAGGAAAAGGCGGGGCCGCCTCAAAACTTTGGCGATCTGATGCTAATGCTTGTCGGTCTTTCGCCATCTGGAGAGCATAAAGCAATTGTTGATATGCAAAGTCCAATGCCGGGGAACGTCACAACTGCATACGCTGAAGGCGGGTCGTCTTACAGCGTTGCAGGAAACATACCTGTCGAGGCGTCGGATCAAGGATTTGCCGGGCATGTAAGGTTGTATTTTTGGATCTACTTTGTAATGACCGGGTTCCATGCATTGCACATGATCATCGGTATTGGCTTGCTTTTAACTCTTGCATGGCAGTCTTGGCACGGGAAATTTACGCGCGAGTACCATTCTTACATCGAGCTGACTGGTCTTTATTGGCACTTCGTCGATATTGTTTGGATATTCCTGTTCCCGCTGCTTTATTTAGTTGACCGTCACCTATAGAAACACGAGCAATTATGTCAGAACACGTAGTACCAAAAAAGCTTTATTATACAATATTCGCGGCGCTTCTTGTCGGGACGGCACTGACGATCGTGTTCGCATTTATCAATCTCGGTAATTTCAATATCGTCGCTGCTCTTGCTATTGCCGGGATAAAAGCCTCGCTTGTTATTTTCTTCTTCATGCATGTGAAGTATTCATCCAAGCTGACGAAGCTCTGGGTTGCTATTGGATTTATTTGGCTCTTTATTTTGCTCTCTATTACGATGACGGACTACCTTAGCCGCGCGTGGTTGGTTTATCAGCCATAGAAATTCCAGATCACTCTGGATTCTAACTTTACACGAATGCCAGACTGGAAAATTATTCCTAAAAAAATTCTCGGTGGAGAAAGCTCCTTTTGGAAGTCGATAGGCCCTGGCATTGTAACCGGAGCCGCTGACGACGACCCAAGCGGCATTGCGACGTATTCCCAGGCCGGTGCGCAAATTGGAACTTCCATACTTTGGTCGATGCCATTCACATGGCCGCTGATGAGCGCAATCCAATTAGTTTGCGCGCAGATAGGCCGCGTAACTGGGCACGGACTTGCCGCAAACATGCGCAAGTATTATGGCAATAAGCTCGTTGTCCCGATGGTGACTTTGCTTCTTATCGCGAATATTCTCAATCTTGGCGCAGACATAGGTGCGATGGGGGCAGCAGCCAATCTTGTCATTGGCGGCAATATGCACATCGAGGCATTACTCTTCACACTTGTATCCGTCTTGTTGCAAATCTTTATTCCATATCACAGCTATGCGCGGATTCTGAAATGGCTGACGTTCGTGCTTTTCGCTTATGTTGGCGTCGTTTTTTTTGTTCGATTACCGTGGGCCGAGGTTCTTCGTGGCACATTCATTCCCACAGTCAAGTTCGACAGCAGTTATGTTACGACGTTTGTAGCTTTGCTCGGCACGACCATCAGCCCTTATCTATTCTTCTGGCAGGCCTCGCAGGAAGTAGAAGAGATCGATACGCATGAGGATCAACAATGTCTCGACGAATCACCGCTACAAGCTCCCCTTGCCTTGCGCCATATAAGAATAGATACCCTTGTTGGTATGGGATTTTCGAATTTAGCAGCTTACTTTATTATTCTTGCGACAGCGGCAACTCTCCATGCTCACGGAGTAACGAAAATCGACACCGCATCGCAAGCTGCAGAGGCTCTTCGTCCGATCGCAGGAGATTTTTGTTTCGCATTATTTACGATCGGAATAATAGGGACCGGGCTATTGGCGCTTCCAGTACTTGCAGGATCAGCGGCCTACGCCGTGGGAGAGTCATTCGGTTTCAAATCGAGCTTGGAAGCAAAACCTTTGCAAGCGAAGAGATTTTATTCTGTTATTGCTGTTTCAACACTACTTGGCCTATTCATAATCTATACAAAGATAAATCCAATTCAAGCTCTTTATTGGAGCGCGGTGATAAATGGTGTGATTTCTGCGCCTGTGATGATAGTTGTGATGATAATGGCGACACGCCGAAAGATAATGGGGCAATTCACGATCACACGCATGTGGAAAGTTCTTGGTTGGGCTGCAACGGCGGTTATGGCTGGCTCCGTGATCGTGTTTTTCCTGACTCTCGGATGAGCTTCACCGCGGGAACATATAAAAGATAACCGCGGTTAACTTACCTCGATGAATTCCCCTTCCATCGAGGACTACCTTAAAGCGATTTATAAAGCCGATTCTCAAGGTGAGATCAGCTCGCGGGATATCGCGCAGCGCGTTGGAGTAAGTGCCCCCGCAGTAAGCAAGATGCTTCGGCGGCTCGTCAAATTGAGATTTGTTAGGATCCATCCGCACACAGGTATCCATCTCACGCCATTCGGCCAGAGAACTGCGCTGCAAACTATCCGCAAACACCGGCTTTTGGAGCAATTCCTTGTGAAAGAGCTTGGGTATCAGTGGGACGAAGTCCATGCTGAAGCAGAACAACTCGAACACCATATTAGCCCACTATTAGAGGAGCGAATAGCTGAAAAGCTTGGCCATCCCAGTTTCGATCCGCACGGCGACCCGATTCCGACAGCGGAAGGATTGATGCCGAGCATAGAAGAAATCCCTTTGCACACTGCTGAACTCTCGTCTCACTTCCTCATCACACGGCTTGTCGATGGCGACCCAAAACTTTTGCGTTATGCTGCAAGTCTCGATCTTCTTCCTGGCGCGACTATTGAGTTTCACGGTCGCCAGCCTTTCGGAGGACCATACAATATCATTGTAAAGGGCGAGCCGATCGCGTTAGCTCCGGAGGCTGCAGAGCAGATATTTGGCAGGGAGGTCCGTGCACAATGATGGGGAAGATGAGCGTTCTCGAACGCCAATCGATTGGAACTCGTCTTATCGAGCCGAACAGATCTTCATCCGTTCTTCGCAGGCTATTTGCTTTTTCTGGGCCAGCATTCCTTGTTGCGATTGGTTATATGGACCCAGGCAATTGGGCGACCGATATCGAGGGTGGCTCGCGCTTCCATTATGATCTGCTATGGGTGATTCTTGCGAGTAATCTCATTGCCATTCTTCTTCAAATACTTTCGAGCAGGCTGGGAGTTGTCACTGGTCGCGATCTGCCGCAGCTTTGCCGTGACAAATTCTCGAAACCGACGGCAATATTCTTTTGGATCATCGCAGAAGTTGCGATAGTTGCTTGCGATCTGGCTGAGGTATTGGGGAGTGCGATTGCGATCAACCTCTTGTTTCACATCGCGCTTCTTCCCGCAGTGCTCATTACAGCATTAGATGTTTTGCTCATCCTTCTTTTGCAAAGCCGCGGGATCCGTTTGCTCGAAGCGATCATTCTGACGCTCATCGCAACGATGGGTTTTTGCTATCTTTTTGAAATAGTCCTTTCGCATCCACAATTGTCGCCCATTGTCCATGGGCTTGTAACTCCGACGCTAACAAACGGCAGCTTGTATATTGCTCTCGGCATTCTGGGTGCTACTGTAATGCCGCATAATCTATATTTACATTCGCATCTCGTTCAATCGCGGCGGGTAGGGAAGTCATTCAAAGAGGTTCGCTCTGCTTTGCGATATAATCTTGTCGATACAGTTCTTGCGCTCAATATGGCGTTTTTTATCAATGCCGCAATTCTGATAATGGCTGCGGCAGTTTTTTTCGAGCATGGGAAGGTCGTTACGGAAATTCAGCAAGCGTATTACACTCTTACACCGTTACTTGGCACATCACTGGCAAGCACGGCGTTTGCTATAGCCCTGCTTGCCTCAGGCCAAGCTTCGACTATCACGGGCACACTTGCCGGTCAAGTCGTGATGGAGGGTTTTCTGCAAATGAAAGTGCGTCCGTGGCTGCGGCGCATGATAACGCGAAGCCTTGCGATAATTCCGGCAGTCATTGTGATCGCATTGCAAACAGGCAATGGAGTCGATGCCGAGAATCACGCTATCTACAATTTGCTGCTCTTGTCGCAAGTTGTGCTTTCGGTGCAGCTTTCATTCGCTACAATTCCGCTGGTATTGTTTACAGGAAGAAAAACCGTTATGGGCGAGTTTGCAAGCCCGTTGTGGCTGAAGGTTATTGCATGGGCAGTTGTAGCTGCGATCGCGGGGCTTAATTCTTATCTAATCTATCAACAATTTGCCTGACATAGATGCCTAATACATCTTTTCAGAAGTCATTATTTGTTTTCGCTCTAATGTTTCTCTCGCAGATTGAATCGAGAGCGAATCCTGCCGACTCAACACGATTTTTGCTTGCAGATACTACTCTTGCATCCTTCCATTTTCAGCTCACGACCATTACGCAATATCATGGCGATTTTTCGGCACCATATAGCGGTAAGAACAGCTTAAGTCCGAATGCAGAGGATGCAACATCGGTGACTTCAACAATTTTTGCCGGAGTTCGACTTTGGAAAGGAGCAAGCTTCTATCTAAATCCTGAAATGAGTGGAGGAAATGGGCTTTCAGGAGTGACAGGTATTGCTGGCTTTACAAACGGCGAAACTCCGCGCATCGGTGATCCTTCTCCAACGATAACGATTGCTCGCGGGTATATTCAACAGACGCTTGCGCTTTCGAATGCGGGTGAAGAGCACATTTCAGATGCTCAAAATCAATTAGCGATGGATCTGCCAAAGGACAGACTGACCGTTACTATCGGCAAATATGCGCTGTCCGATTTATTCGATAACAATACTTATAGCCACGATCCGCGCGGGCAGTTCGAGAACTGGGCGCTGATGGAGAATGGCGCGTGGGATTATCCTGCGAACACGCACGGCTATACCTTTGCGCTTACTCTTGAAGCGAAGATTGGGGATTGGTCCGCGCGCGCGAGCACCGCAGCAGAACCTACGGCTGCTAACGGACCGACACTCGAATATCGCGATGGAGCGCATGGAGAAACTGTTGAAATCGAACACCGGCAGAGTGTTGGCGATCATAATGGAGTTATTCGCCTTCTGCTGTTCAACAATACAGCCGATATGGGCAATTACGATCTCGCATTGAGCAATCCGAAATACGATACAAACGTTGTCAATACCCGGCAGTATGGACGTAACAAATATGGCTTTGGGTTGAATATCGAACAGGAGATTGCGTCTAATGTACGAGGATTCATGCGACTTGGATGGAGCGATGGAAGGAACGAGACATGGGCGTTTACTGAAATAGACCGTTCTGCTTCGATTGGATTATCTTTCAATGGTGCAATTTGGCATCAGGCAAATGATGTTGCCGGTATAGCTGGAGTTATGAATGGCCTATCTGACGATCACCGGCGATATTTATCTGCCGGTGGTTATGGGTTCATCATCGGAGATGGCGCTCTTAATTATGCGCCAGAGACAATTATCGAAGCATATTATTTGCTTGCGGTAACCGATGCATTTGCGATCACAGCCGATTACCAGTTCGTTGCAAATCCGGCTTACAATGCCGATAGAGGGCCGGTGAATGTGGTTGGTGTCCGGGCGCACATTGCGTTCTGAATTACTTCCTCAAAACCAAAATCTTGCGGAGAGGACTTCATTCGTGCTATATACTGCCTGTTGCGGCGAGTCGGGGGATAGATAACCGCTATATGGATTATTGCCGACCGTTACGAGCGGGGCGCCGTAACCATAATGGATGAATTGCAGCTCTCCACCCAAACTAAAATGTTTTGAGACGAAATACTCTACACTCAAAGCACCTCCAAGATAGAATATCCCATAATGCACATCGGTATCCTGTACGCCCGTTGCTGCTTGGTGAGTTTCGTATTCGGAAGACATTATTCCGAGTCGAGCGCCAATCCCGAATTGAAAATCATTGGAAGGCTGACGCGTGTAAAAAAGGCCAAATCCTGCGCGGACAATTTGCTGATCTGCGGTACGAAGGAAGGTACTCGATGAACCCGATGAATCCGGTACTTGCTCCTGATACGATTTGAAATAGACTCCAAGCTCAGGCTCAAATCGAATGTAAGGGCCAAATTGCATAGGGACAAAAAAATTTGTTAACCCAGCAGCTCCAAAATGTCCTCCATAGGAATAATCGCCAGGAATTGCGGCCGGGTAGTAACTGACTCCGACGCCGAACGTGATTTTTTCCTCCTGTTGTGCAAGCGTTGTACTTGACATAAATGCGAGTAGTAAGAGGACGAATAAAAATTTCAACATCGATGATCAAAATTTTACAAATGGATAAACGAGATAGAAATAGACGCCAGTGCTTTTGCCGCTGCGGGTTACCCGCCATTCTAAGCCTGGTGCTGGAAACTTAAAAAAATCGAGAGTCTGTCGAAACCAATTCCATCCCGGCGATCCGTCAGGAAGTATCTTCACTAAATCGTAATCGAGGGCGAGCGTAATGACTCTACTCTCACCCGGATCGCCAAGATTTCTTGCTCCGTATCCACCGGCGATATTGAGCCATGTTGGCCAGAACCCCCAGTTGGTGAGATCCTTGATATTAGCGCTTATCCAGAAATTCCATGCGCTATAATCGTCGATGGGGGTTTCTGAGCCAGCCTTAGGTTCACCGCCAAACCATACAGATGGATAGTAGTTGAATTTCGGAGACAAGTCTTGCAAGGTGCGGCAATATTGAGAAGCAGCGAAGTAAATGCAGCCAAGTGTCTGAGAATAGACTTCGAATGGAGACAACGAAAAATCGGTGCCGTAGCCGTCCAGGACTTCGACATAGGTTTGGTACGCCAGCCCTGCGATCGCCCCATAGATCGGCGCGAGTTTATAACTAACCCCCGATGCGATCAACGCCTGTTCAGAAACATAAGATACAAAATAGCCTCCGTCGAAATGTCCTCCATAATTTGCCGACAACGATTCGTCGAAATTATCACGAATACGAAACGATTGAGTTGCGCGCCAGAATGTTTTTTCCTGATAATAGTGTAGTGCGGCAAGGATCCCGAAATAAGTACCGAGGTAAGTGTATGCTGGAATAGGCTGAATCTGGGTAATTCGCCGTGGTGGATCGCCAGTCAGTGTAACCATTTGGTGATCGGCCCAGCGGTATTCAGACCACGGAATGAATACGCCCGTATCTGACGATATAACAGCCCATTTCTTAACGCTATTCGAATCTGCTTGAGCTATTGCACAATTATTAGAGACAAACGTATAGAACGCAAAGGCGATAGCGCAAACGAGTAAATAAGAATGTCGTGAATTTTGGATCAACTTATTCTTCAGCTCCTCTTCTTTAATGGAAAGAGTTTTCTTCTCGGCTGATCAATTTTGAATACCTCATACATGATCGGCAGAAGTATGAGGTTGATAAATGCTGTGAGCAAAAGCCCGCTTACAATGACGACAGCAAGCGGCTTTTGCGTCTCAGAACCAATACCAGTTGAGAGCGCTGCAGGCATTAGCCCGATCATCGCAAGTACCGCGACCATAACTATCGGCCGCACACGGCTTAGGCAGGCGTGGTTTAGCAGATCGATCCTGTTCTCGAATTCATCCCGATGATGCTTCACAAAGGTCAGGAGAACGACTCCGTTCATTATGCTCACGCCAAAAAGCGCGATAAATCCGATACCCGCTGAAACGGAGAAATGCAGACCTGTGACAAGCAATCCAAGTATTCCACCGATCGTGACAAAAGGTACATTGGATAGACTGAGCAGCGCATATCCCCATGAGTCAAATGTCGCGTATAGCAAGATCAGGATCAGTAACAAGCTAAGTGGCACAACGATAGCGAGCCGTTTCATCGCGCGCTGCTGGCTTTCGAACTCACCACCCCAGACTGCAAACGTTCCACTCGGGAATTTTACTTGTTTATCTACCTTTGCACGAGCTTCAGCGACTGCGCCGCCAAGATCGCGGCCACGAACTCCGAACTTGATAGCGATATACCGTCCGTTCGATTCACGATATACAAAGGCTGCGCCGGGATGAATTCCTATTGTTGCAATATCCGATAGCGGGATCTTCGCGCC
>Ga0207036_10162_pt1 | contig 12362 bp, 15 predicted proteins | sample Alteio_BWMinCont_78_FD_153284 | JGI IMG/M metagenome (GOLD analysis project Ga0207036, IMG submission 153284) | Enriched cells from forest soil in Barre Woods Harvard Forest LTER site, Petersham, Massachusetts, United States -... | ecosystem: Environmental > Terrestrial > Soil > Temperate forest >... | reverse complement strand
TTGCAGCTGATACGGATAAATCGAGATAGGTGAGATGATTATTCAACGATGATGCGTTCCTTCCCCAACGCAGAATGGGAGCGCTTCGATTTGAAGATAGGGAAAAACAATTCCGCGATCCAGCTTTCCTTGCCGTAGGTGATGTCATCTTGCAAGCCGGTGCGTGACGGGAATTGGCGGGTGATCAAGGCGGTGCCGAACAACACGTCCCACAGAAACAGGAAATTACCGTAATTGCCTTTGTAGTGTCCGATGCCGTCATCCATCGTGATCGCATGATGTGCGTAGTGGGTCGCGGGTGTCGAGATGGTGCGCTCCACCACCCACATGATTGGGTGCATGACACGGATTTTGTATAAAGGTTCGTCCCAGCGCACGGCGCTATGGGCAGCGATGATTACCAGTAGCTTCAGGACCACATACGCCACGTACACCGTGCCGAAACCGAGATAAATCAGTGTTGCAGAAATCCAGATACCGGGCATCATCGCATAGTAAAAAAAGTTATTGCGATAGACCACGCGTACACTCATATACGCTGCCGAATGATGTGCGCGGTGCAGCGGCCACAGCAAGGGCGTATGTGACGCACGATGCCACCAGTATTGCGTCAAATCCTCTGTCAGAAGCAAGATCAAGAACATGCCCCATACCGGCAATGCCGCAACAGCGTTTTCCCAGCCGGGAAAATAGTGCAGCCCCATGCGATACACGCCAACAAGAATCAAAGGCTGGATCGCAATTAACAGCAGCAGCAACATCGCCGCTTCGATTTTCCAGTCATCCTTGGAAGCACCCAAGGCAGCGAAACGACCGGATGCGATTTCCGCTATTACGAAGCCGATGAAAATAATAGAAACACATACGATTTGCAGCAAATTCATTCATAGTCTCCTGCATGAGGTGGGCTCGCTTATTGTTGTTTTTGCGATATCACTAATCTGTGGTCAGCGTTGGAGCCTATTCTTCTCTTGATTACTTTTGACGTCCAATGCATTATTGTTGATACATTAATGAGTTTGAATCATTATAAAAGTTGACGGAGCGGCGATGGACTTACGAAAATTACACCATATGGTGGTCTTGTCCGAGGAATTGAATTTTGCCAAGGCTGCCAATAAAGTCCACCTGACGCAATCGGCGTTGAGCCGCAGCATTCAAAACCTGGAACAGGAATTAGGCGGCAAATTATTCGACCGCGATTTGCACGGCGTGGCATTAACCGTGATCGGACGACAAGTCGTCAGTCGTGCGCGTGAATTGCTGCTGCAAGCGCGCAATCTGCAACACGAAATCAACTTGATGCAGAAAAGCGAGTTAGGCAACGTCAAGCTGGGTGCCGGCCCCTTCCCCGGCGCGACGTTTTTGCCGCCAATTTTGGCCGAGCTGACGCGCGAACATCCGCGTCTGTGCGTCGAGACCGAGATCAACGACACCGGCTATCTGCTACAGCACTTGCATGCAGAAAAAATTGAATTCTTCGTGGCCGACGTACGCAGCATTCCGCCTGACACAAAGCTTTCGATCCAACTTCTGGCACGTCAATTCGGCGCTTTCTTTTGTCACCCCGCACATCCATTATTGGCTAAACCGATCGAGCATGTCAGCGAGGTATTGGCCTATCCGATGTTGACCGTGCATATGCCAGATGGCATCAAGGCTGAATTGAAACGCTTCCTCGGTCTTACTGAGATCCAGGAATTGAACTTCAGCCTGATCTGCAATAACCCCGCAGTGCTCGACTACGTGGCGCAACACAGCGACGCAATACTGGTCTCGACCTTTGCCGTCGTCGGGGACGACATCGCCGCAGGCAAATTAGTGCCATTAACGATACCAAACCATCCCACGCTATTTGCCGAAATGGGTATCGTCAAACTAGCCGGCAGATCGCTCTCGCCCACCGGCGATTGGATCGTGACACGCATGCAGCATTATGCCGATCAATTGGCCGAACAATATTCGTTGGAAAATATTGCACAATGGTGGCCGGGGTTCTAAGAGCGTCTAACAAAATGGCCTTTGCTTTACCGGCGGCGACCAAGAAAATAAGCTTCGTCCGATAATCCTTCTCAATTGAAAGTCATCCAATCATGTTGCGACTTCCAAAGCGCTGGAATTCTGCTGAGCAGGCACGCAACGCCGTGGCCAGCCAATTGCGCGCACGTTTTTTCTTGCGCCTTCACGCGTTTGCACTGTTCGCCTGGACGGTTGGCGTCGCTTATGCGGCGTCTAAAATGGCCTTTGCGTTGGGCGTGCCCACGTTTACCGAGCGTTATATGCTGTCGGGTACTATCGGCTATCTCGCGTTCTTGCTAGGGGTGCGAATTTGGCTTTGGCATATTAATGTGCCCAGCGAAGACAATGTGAGCCTCGTCGTGGATCGCAATGACGGCGCAATAGAAATACCGAACATCGGTGATGTCATTAACGTGATTGGTGAGGGTGCCAGCGCCACAGGGGAAGGCTGCTTACCTATCATTCTGCTTACCCTAGTAACAATCATTTTCGCCATTTTTGTGGCGATGTTCGGGCCGGAATTCTTAATTGAAGTCGCATTCGAAGCGGTCTTGGCGGGCAGCTTGATCAGCGCGATACGGCTCGGACGTGAGCCAGATTGGCTAGCAACCACTTGCCGCAAAACCATCTGGATTTTTGCAATTGTCATGCTGGCGATGGCCGCGTTTGGACATTTCGCCCAAAAGAATTATCCGCAGGCGACTACTGCCAGGCAAGTGATTCATCAAATGATGCAGTAATATAGTTGACGCAAAAAATCAACGTTCTTTTGTCTAGCATGAGGCGCTATGGAAATTGAAAATGTACTCCCGGAAGCCGCGCAACGCGTAGCCCAGCTTTTGCAAGACATCGGCCACGATCAATCTATCGTAATGCTAAAAGCAAGCGGCAAGACATCCGCAGAAGCAGCACAAGGCTTGGGTTGCGAAGTCGCAGAAATTGCGAAATCGATCGTATTTCGCCGCGTGTCGGACGATGCAGCGGTAATGGTGATCGCCAGCGGCATCAATCGTGTCGACGAAGTCAAGGTGGCGGCAATAGTCGGCGCAATCGCCAAGGCCGACGCCAAGTTCGTCAAGGAACGCACCGGCTACGCAATCGGCGGCGTCTGCCCGATAGGTCACGTCGAAAAACCGGTGATTTTGATCGATCAAAATTTGCTGCAACTGGGCAGCGTATGGGTGGCGGCCGGTCATCCGCACGCGGTGTTTAGTTTGACGCCGGCGCAGTTGCAAGCGATGACGAGTGCGCCTGTGGTGGATGTGGCGCTGTAGTGGGGGTGATTGGGGTTCGGCGAGCCATTTTCTAAAATGGGAAATAACCACTGAATTTATGCGCTACGTCGCCGCAAATACTTTCTTAATTTCCGAGGTCATTGTGATTCGTTCCATACTTTGCGTTCTACTTTTTATCACCACATTTTGTGCCGTTACCGATGATAATCCATTGGCCAATTAAAAAAATGGCAACCGAAGGAAGTCGCTGCGTTGATCGACCGCCTTGTTGGATGTAATCACTGGAGCGGTGAAGAACCATATGACCGGAGCGAAAAAAAGAAATTGCATCCGCTTTGGCTAGGCTGAAATGTAATCGATTGGGCGCTGATGAATCAGCGGCTATTAAGCGATATGCACAGAGTAAAAATGTGTTGAAGGCTCTAAAAGATGCAAGAGAAATGAATTTCTGAAATCGACCAACACGGCACGACGCGCAAGGTAGAGCATCAAGCGCACGTATATCGAACCACATGAAAAAGCAGCACAAGCTCATACTGAATTTTCACAGTCCATGTACAATCAAAAAACAAGGTAAGAAAATGAAATTAACTCACAAATTACTAGCCCTGCCCCTTTTGCTGTACTCCCAATTAGCCTGTGTGCATGCCGACCCTGCGCCAAGCGATGCCGAATCGAGATTGGTCGGAATGTGGAAAGATAAGGCTCAAGCGGATCCCTTGCATAGCGACATAATGGAATTTGCGGCCGACCATGGCTTTCGCATATATGCCAAATGCGGCCCCGAACAATATGCATTGGATAAAATCTTGGGCGACAAGAAAATGGGGATCTGGAAAATGCAAGATGACAACCACATCGTCATCACCGCTGAACACGAAAACAAGAAAATGGAACTCGCCATTGAAATTGCCTGGGGGCCGAACGGAACGATTGTGCTGACGTCAGACAACCGACCAACAGTGATGACACGCTATGCCGATCCAGTTGCAACGCGTTGCCCGATCCCAGATCAACAAGATGAGTTGGCCTGGAACAAGGCAAATCAGACCAAAACAGTCGTTGCGTACAAGGCATACCTGAAGGCGTATCCTAAAGGCTTTTGGGCCTTCAAGGCTACGCTAATGATCTCACGTTCAAATCCATAAGTTGGATTCGGTAGGTTGGGATACTATCCCAACCTACCGATTCATCGTGTGAATGTGAATTCGTGTTGACATGGCCAAGCACTTTGGGGAATCGACCAGAACAGCTCAATGCCCAATTTGCTTCCACCCATACCGCGCAACGATTTTTTGCAATTCGCCACGTGCCGTAAGTCGTGCGATGGCCGTATTGATGGCAGCGACGTCGGCTTCGGTCATCGTTTTCTTGCTCAACATGAAATGCACCGGTGCATCGTTTACCGTGATCGGTAACGCTTCAATGCCGCCGTGGTTTTGCTCCGCCTCGTAGACAAATGCGAGGAAGTCTCCCATCAGGATGTCGCCGCGATGGAATTCGAGCATGCGCAAACCCTGATCGGTCGATATATATTCCGACAGCAGGTTCGTGTGGTGCAACTGCGGTCGCAGCGCAGCATACTCCTTGCCGAACCAGCCGTTGAAAGGGACAATTATTTTCCAATCGCGTTTCGTCATATCCGACAAACGCCCGATCGGAAATTGTGCTTTTTCGCCTTGGCGTACGAACAATGAAATGATTTCGCGCCGATAGGGGCGGGTAAACCATGCTTCAGATTCGCGCTCGGGAATCACGGATGCGGCCGCTTGCATATCGAGGCTGCCGTCCAGCAAATAAAGATATTGCCGCTTGGCGGGAATCGGCCCGGAGAATATGACCTTACAATGCGCTTCGCGGGCGATTGCGTCGATCAGGTCGACGTCCAGGCCATGCAGTATTTTTGCATCGTCGCGATAGATATACGGCGGCCACTGATCCCATGCGATATGGATGTCGCGACTGCACGCGCCCCATGCCGGCCACGCCGCAAATAATGAGCAGACCACCCACGCACGACCAAGCTTCCAGAGTATGTTGCTCATTTGAAAGTAAAAGTTACAAAGTACCTGTAACAAGTACTTTGCCTTCAAATGGGCGCGAAAGCAATCGATCTGCCCGACCGCATTGTCAATTCTTGCAAATTTAACGAATACTGCGTTTGCGGCGCAATGGTTGGCAAACTACTCACCGTGATGCGCACCGTACCGCCGACCTGTTGCGCATTTCAAGGCCCGCTTACCCTGGCTTGCGACCTTTGTTTGCATGCTCCCGCCGCAATGCTGATGGAGCTCTACTGGTGAGAATCTTCACCGTCAATTTTTCACTCTATCTGAGTTAGCTCCAATTTTAGGCGAAGTATGTAAGGCCGTCACGCACTATGATGCTTAAATAATTTACACACATTGCGTTGTAAAATTTATCGAATAAAAAAATATTACGGCGAGATGATGACGTCGTCAGACGCTGCTTTTGATTTTGGTTTTAGCGCGCTTGCGCGTGTTATCGTTTTTAGTAGTTGTTTTTAATATTTTCTTCTTTTCTCTTCTCTTCTCTAGGTAACGGCAAAGTAACGATGAGAGCGTTACCTATTCGTTACGGCACCATCACGGATCTATGCGATGGCGCCAACTTCGCTCAACAGGCATCTTCATCTGGTAAATCAACCAAAACGCTAGACCTGCCCCACGCCATCGTTCGGTAGCACCTTTTGCACCAGACGCAACAACTGCATACGTTCCGCTTCCGTCAAATCCTTGAACGCATCTCCGATCACGTTTTTGGCGATCGCCAGGCCCTGCTCAAGGATGCTGTGACCTTTCGGGGTCAGGATGTGCAGCAAGGCCCGGCCGACGCCTTGTTTTCGCTCGACCAGTCCGTTCGCTATCATGCGCGTGGCCAGCGTGCCGAAGGATTGATCGGTCTGGAAGGTTTCTTCCGCCAGCGCGTGTGCCGAGGCGCCGGGGTTGTGATAAATGGCGCGCAGGGCATCCCATTGCGCCAAGGTAGTGTCTATCTCGCGCAGGCCTGATTCCAGGCGGCGATGATTGAGATTTTGGAGCTGCTTGATCGCCCGCCCCAGTTCCAGTACGTTGATATTTGTCATCTTATATAAGGATATTTATATAAATATCTTGCAAAGTCGATTTTGAGGGATTAATATAAATGTGTTTATATAAATATATTTATATTATCACGGAGATCAAACTATGGAAACACCAAAAAAACCATCATTTACCAACAAGCCAGATAGCAAGTCGACAATGAATGCACTGCTACATAGCGATGGCGGTTGCGCTATCGGCGACATGGGTGCCGGGCGGCCTATCTTGATGCTGCATGGCGGCGGCGGGATAGGAACGGTCTTGGGCCTGTCGCAAGCGCTTGCGTCGACTGCGCGGGTGCTGTTGCCGACACATCCGGGATTCGACGGCACGCCGCGTCCTGCGCACTTGAATAGCGTCGTGGATTTGGCGCGCTTTTATCTGAAACTATTGGAAGCGCTGGAGTTGGACGATGTGCTGGTGGTCGGCTCTTCCATCGGCGGCTGGATCGCAGCCGAAATGGCGATCGCTGGCGGTAGCCGTATCGGTGGCGTGGTCTTGATAAACGCGGTCGGCATCGATGTGCCGGGCGAGCCGGTGACCGACGTATCCGGCTTGTCGCGCCCGGAGTTGATGCGTCTTGCGTCGCACAACCCGGAACTGGTCATGGCCAGTGCGCCACCAGTTACGCCGCAGCGTTTGGCTAACCTGGCAACGAACGCAGCGGCACTGGCTGCCTACGACAATGGCGCGGCGATGATGGCGCCTGGCTTGCGCGAGCGCTTGACGGGTGTTGCCGCACCTGCGCTGGTGCTGTGGGGCGAGAGCGACGGCATCGCCAGCATCGCGTACGGCAAGGCCTACGCAGCAGCCTTTGCCAATGGCAAATTTGAATTGGTCAGCGAAGCCGGCCACTTACCGCAGATTGAGCAGCCTGCGCGCACCTTGCAGCAGATTGAGCGTTTCATCTGCGAATTGGATGTGGCTAAGCATCAGTCCAAGTACGTCGCAGCCGTTTAGTCAGTCAGGAAACCTGACCTGAAGTTGGAGGCCGTTGACATTGGTCGCGGCGTCAAGCGTCAGATATCGTTCGATCAAAATAGTTGATCGTAAATAATTCCAAATGATAGTTACGGTTGCTGAAAGTATTGCGCAATTGCGCTCGTGCCGGCCGAATCAACTTTGGTAAACATGAAACCGGCCTTGAATTCATTGCCGCCGAAAACGCAGTGTGCCAATTTTACGAATGCATTGACATGATGCGGTTTGCCGTCAAAAAATATGCTGAACGCAATTTGGCCTAGCTGTCCTGCAGACAAGGGATGCGGCACAGCCAGGCTGATACCCGACATACCGATGTCCAACGTATGGACGGTCACGGGCTCTTCCCCATTCATCGCAAGAATTGCCTTTGTTTTCAGCGTCTTACGGGCGGCCTTCCGTTGTTCTGCGGGCACGATTTCTCTTTTTGGATTGTTGGTTTGCGGCGCTGACGTGGTTTTTATTGAATCGGCCCCTTGATACATTACCACGCTTCTGATGATGAAGTCGGCCTTTCAAATTTTGCAAATCAATACCAAATGATGAAACGACAAGTAGCTTTCCAGGCATAAGACTCGCGTCGTCATCGCTCTTGGGCGTACCGCTTGGGCATTCTACTCCGCGAATTCTGCAATTCATCGCAAGCCGCTGGCGCTGTTCGGCGCCACCCCCTAAAGTGACCCTACGCAAACACAACCTTGAAGGGGAAATAAAATGAACACCATCCACACCATCGAAAGCGCCACCTTGCTTTCCGTCGCCAGCCTCTGTGCTGCAGCCGTCTTTAGCATCGTGTTTCAAAGCGCCGCAGTAGCATCCACATCCGCAGCTCCCGCCAAGGCAACGATCAGCGCATTGAATCGCGCCGCAGTCGTGCAATTGGCGCCTGTCGTCATCATTGGCAAGCGTTTGACAGCAGCACAAAAGGTAGCAGGCAATCTGTAATAGTTATTAGGTTCAGTTCGCAAAATAAGCAGCAAATAACAATCGCGCAGTGCGCTGGTGACTTGTATAAGAATTAATCAGGCAACACTGGCAACAAGCTGACCTGGCAGAAATGCATGGGGTACCGACGTGTAATACCGACGTGTGATAGGATAATGCCTCAATTCAATCGTCACCCGGACCCATGAATACGCAAACCTTGCTCGCCTTTTCCGCCGTCGCCGGATTGGCGATTGCCTCACCAGGCCCTTCCATTTTGCTAACTCTGCGTAACGGCTCCACTTTTGGGGCGCGCTCCGTTGCCTGGTCCGCATTGGGTAATATCTGCGGTGTGTTTTGCCTGTCGACCGCCGCGATCCTGGGGCTCGGTGTCGTGCTGAAGTCGTCGGCCATGTTATTTGGCGTGGTCAAAATCATCGGTGCGCTATACCTGTTCTATGTCGGCCTGCGTCATTTGTTCGGTCGTGCCGCCGTGATTGTCGACGATACCGGTACGATTAAAGCGCATGTCATACCGAACCGCCGTGCACTCTATCGCGAAGCCTTCCTGACTGCCGCGACCAATCCCAAAGCCATCCTCTTTTTCACCGCCTTATTTCCGCAGTTCGTCAACGCCCAAGCACCCATGGTGCCGCAATTTTTCATCCTGACCGGCATCTTCATGTGCATATCGTATCTCACCCACATGAGCTACGCGATGCTGGCCTCGCGTGCCAAAGGTTTCTTGCTGAAACCGGCACTGGCCAAGTGGATGAACCGCGTAGTCGGTGCGGTCTTCATTTCGTTTGGCGGCTTGCTATTGGCTTTGCGGCGCCAAGCGGTATAATTATCGCTGCATCAAAACCTTTAAAAATCCAACATCAATTTATCGAGTTTCCTCAATGAAATCTATTCATTCGATTTTTCTCGCACTGTGCATTCTCGCATGCCAAACCACCCACGCCATTGAACCGCAAGTTTCTGCAGGACGTTATCAAAATTTAGCCGTCACCAGCGACGGCGAAGTCTATGCATGGAGCGGCGCCAACCCACCAACCATCGTCAAAGGAATGCGGCCTATCGTTGCGGTGGCCGCAGGTGTACACCATAACGTGGCCTTGGCTGAAAATGGCTTTATCTACGAGTGGGGAAATAGCCCGTACCAAGGCTTACAGTACTTCATCGAGCACCCTTCCTTGGACGCCTGCGAAAAAGCGCGCGCCGCTAGCCCTCGAACCGGACAAGACCCTGACCCCTGCGCCAAAGAAGAAAAAGAACGCGAAGAAAGCGCCAAGCTGGAAAAGCCGATGCGCATTCCCGGCGTCCTCCCCACCAAGGCCGTGGCCGTCGCTGATGGCGTAACCGTTATCCTCGCGCGCAATGGGGAAGTCTATTGCTGGAGCCACGACCAGTTGCCGCAACGCATTCCCGGCCTCGAGAACATCAAATCCATCAGCCTCGGTGCTGCTCACGGGGTCGCCTTGCGCGAAGACGGCGCCGTTCTCACGTGGGGCAGCAATGACAATGGCGAACTCGGCCATCCGGCTGCCAATCCGCAAGACCAAAAAGCAGCTATTTGCGCCAATTTCAACGTACAAGTAGCGATGGAGCATGCCGTTGCCATCGGCACCGGCGTTTCCAGCTCATTCGCGTTGCAACCCAATGGCGCCATATGGGGCTGGGGAATGAATACCTTCCATCGAACTGCAACGCCACCCAGCTACGACGCCCCGCGCCGAATCGGCACTATGTCGGCGGCGGCCGAGCTGGTTGGCGGCGTCCAGCATCTGATGGCGCGCACCGCCGACGGAAAAGTATTTGCATGGGGCAGAAACAGCAACTTTGCCATCGCGCAGGATGATAGTAAGCCGATCGTCGCAAATCCGGTCGACCTGGCACCGTTGGATAATGTGGCGCAGTTATCGTCATACGACCGCACCATCGCGTTGACCCGCGATGGCTATCTGTGCGCCTGGGGTAACAATGCAAATGGCGAAGCGCTCTGGGACAGCAAGCTGCACGCCATCCCCGCCCCGACGCCTATCGTTCTCGCCGACCACACTACGCCGTTCAATCTGTATACCGGCAAGCAGGCACACGCAGAAGCGGCGCACATCTGCGGTGTGGAAAATTGGCACGACCGCTACACCGCGTGGTTGGATGCGGACCGACTGCAAAATAAAAAATGATGCATTCGGATTTTCTGTAAGTCGAATCAGCCGTTCAAATCAACACGTTTGACACGGCAGCTTCGCATATTTGACTCGAAATCGGGTGCGGGTACGCAATGGTCTGCGCGATCTTCGCAAGCTCAATCTTGCCTGACAAGATTGAGCCAAGCTAATGCGTGTATGATGAATTCGTTCGTTGGCGAACTTGCTCATTGCCAAGTTCACGCAACGCAAGGAGACATCGTGAAAACGCTCGCCCTTATCATTGCCTTATCGATTGCCGCCTTCGGTGCAATTGGATTGATCGCACCGACTAACATTGTTTGGGTCGCTCAACATTCCCTTAATGCCGGCACATTATATTTTATCGCCGCGGTGCGCGTGGCTTTTGGATTTCTCTTGATTTCTGTGGCTGCGACGTCGCGTATGCCGAAAACTTTGCACGTCATCGGTATCGTAGTGTTACTTTCCGGCATCGCGACTTCAATGATGGCGATGTTCGCTGTCGACACCGCTGCCGCCATGGTTGGCTGGTGGATTGCGCAGGGAAACATGGTTGACCGCCTCACCGGAATACCGCTAATCGCGGTTGGCAGCTTCATCGCCTATGCATGCACTGCGCCAAAACGATCCGCCTAACTCGTTGACGACATATTTCCGACCAGCATGTGCTAAGCCATCAAGTCGAGAACTTCAACGCGGTCATTGCACCATGCGCGGCTTGATGGCAGGCTCTCATACCAGGACGATCAATTGCGGCCTGTACGCACGTCTGCAGGTTTTGCAAAATCTGAACCCGACTGGCGATGCGCGCCATTTCACGTTGCTTGTGTGCCGCAAATTTGTCCGATACCGATGTTGGTGGCGACACCGGCACGACCGTAGCCTGCGCGTTGGCCTCCAGTGCGGCACCACACAAGGTGCCAACGATGCCGATGATAGCGAATAACTTGCCGGGGTTTGGAAGCTTAAACATGGTAAAACTCCTTCATCAATTCAAATTTACTGATCCACTTTTTACGCGTGATACCCTACGCAGTATTAGCGCATAAAGCGTGCAACTTGATGACGTGGAATTTGTATCTGTTGTAAGCAAATGTTTGCGAAGGGGGATTTTCGATCACTCGGCCGACCCTTCGTTTCGGCACGCTTGCTCAATTCCGTTGTGCCAGGCACTCTTGGCTATTAGATTTACGCCCTCGCCGCTGCCTTCTCCAACTCCGCAACATCGATCTTCGTCATCTGCATCATGGCTTTCATCACGCGTCCGGCTTTGGCGCCATCCGGGTCGTTCAACAGGCGCATCAATGCCTTGGGGACGATTTGCCAGGACAAGCCAAATTTATCCTTCAGCCATGCGCATTGCCCGGGCGCACCGCCGTCGGCGATCAACGCGTGCCAGTAATGATCGACTTCAGCCTGATCTTCGCAACTGACGAACATCGAAAATGCTTCGGTCTGCTTGAAATGCGGGCCGCCATTGAATGCAATGAATGTGCGGCCGTCGATTTCAAAGGTTGCACTCATGGTCGATCCGCGTGGGAATGGCGCACCCTCGCCCCAGTGCGCGACTTCGATCAGTCGCGCATTCTTGAACAAGGACACATAGAGATTGGCCGCCGCTTCGGCTTGATCGTCAAACCAGATAAACGGGGTGATTTTTTCGCTTGGCGGCATCATGTTTGCACCTTCTCATCAGAATTTATGCATGGTACGGGTTGCAATCCTATTCGCAGCGGCTCAATGTGTTCCCGACCTGAATCAGTTGCGTGGCAGCGGCTGAAGCATGCCAACGCGATTGCCTTCCGTATCCAAGAACGATGCATATTCGCCTACGCCCGGGATCGTCATCGGCTCACCCAATACTTCACCACCCGATTCAATAACATGTTCGATCGACTGATGAATGTTGTCCACCGCTATCACTA
>Ga0207036_10161_pt1:10000-12389 | contig 12389 bp, 4 predicted proteins | sample Alteio_BWMinCont_78_FD_153284 | JGI IMG/M metagenome (GOLD analysis project Ga0207036, IMG submission 153284) | Enriched cells from forest soil in Barre Woods Harvard Forest LTER site, Petersham, Massachusetts, United States -... | ecosystem: Environmental > Terrestrial > Soil >... | reverse complement strand
GAAGTCGAACTCGAGGTCGGCGATCGGGTCGAGGGCGGCGCCGAGGCGGGCGATGTCGTATTCGAGCAGGCGCGGGTTGAGGCGCTTGATGGCGACGCCGACCTCGAGGTATTTCTTGAAGGCGCGCTGGTGGAAAGTCTTCAGGGCGCCGATGCCGTCGCGCACGATGTCCCAGCCGAGGACTTCCTCGTAGAGATAGGTGAGCTGGATGCGGCCGGCGAACTTGGCAAAGTCGGCGTCCTTCTCGATCAGGGTCTTCGAGTTGAGGATGATGGTGGAATCGAGGTCCTTTTGCGCGATCTGGTCGAAGATGGCGCGGCGGAGCTCGACCTCGATCTCGTCGTTGGTGAGGCAGAGGTCGAGGCCGATGCGGGCGAACTCGATGCGTTTCTGCAGGTCGAGGCCGTCCCAGAAGAAGGTTTCGCCGTTGGCGCGCTTGACGACGACCATGGAGGACTGCTGCGGCGCGGGCGCGGCGACTTCCTCGACGGAAGGATGCGCGGCGCGGGCGGCGGAGCGGACGGCGCGGTAGATGATGTATTGCTCGGCGACCTTGAAGTGGCCGGAGCGCATGAGCTCTTCCTGCACCATGTCCTGGACTTCCTCGATGTGGACGAAAGCCTGCTTCGAGGAGAGGACGCGGGCGGTGACGGCCTTGGCGATGGCGACGGCGGGCGCGGAGTCGCGCTGGAGCGAGAGGAAGGCCTTGCGGACGGCGATCTCGATCTTCTGCTCGCTCCACGGAACGACCTGGTTGTTGCGGCGGATGATGCGGATGGTCGTGGTGGTCGAGCCCTCGCGGTCGAAGGAAATCTTGCGACTGCGGTTGAGCAGGAGGCACTTGGCGACGTCGTAGGCGCTGTTATCGACGAGGGTTTTCTCGATGAGCTCGTAAAGGGCGTTGAGCGAGAGGCGCACGGGCTTCTGCACGGCGGTCATCGCGGTGAGGTTGTTGGCGACCTCGCGGGCGATGCGGGCGACCCACTGGCGGTTGGTCTCGGTGAAGATGGCGGACTCGCCGCGCGCGAGGTGCAGGTGCGTGAGGGACTTGCCGAGCGTGTCGGCGACCTCGGCCAGATCGAACGGCTCCTCGCCCTGCGGGCAGAGGACGATGACGTCGTGCTTGAGATGGGCGTCGCCCGCGACGACGTCGCGCCACGCGTAGTGGGGTTTCTGTTCGAGCGGCGTGTGGATGGTGCGCTTGAGCGCGAGATCTTGTTCGAGGGAGTGGTTCATCGGAAGGAAGGCGAGAGGCGAGAGGCTAGAGGCGAAAGGCGAGAGGTGGTGGTTAGTAGTCGAGAGCTGAGAGTCGAGAGTCCAGAGCGGGTGGCTGAGAGCTAAGAGTCTAGAGTCAAGAGCTGAGAGTGATGAAAGGCGGAAAACTGAAGGCTGACTTGGTTGAAAAGCGAAAAGCGGAAATCGGGAAACTGAGAGTTGGAAAAATCAGGGACGGGCCGGGCGGGGGCCTTTAAAGACGGTGACTTGAAGGAGGACGGGGCGCGTGAAGGGTTTGGAGACAACTGCACACTGGGCGGCGAGGAGGTAGGCCTTGCGGGCGTACTTTTCTCGCGATCTGCCCAATGGCAGCATCTTCCGTGCGCGAGCGATGCTCATTTTGAATTATTGGATGGCTTGTTAACGGCGCGAATACTGCGCGCGCCGAAAAACGGCGGGGTACTGACGAAGGGATGAAACGGTGGTGAGCCGGACGAGCTGGCTGCGATGGGTCAGAGCTCGTCGTCGCTGGCGACGTGGAGGGCGGATGATTTCTGGTATTCGGTGACGCGACCTTCGAAAAAGTTCTGCTCCTTCTTGATGTCCATCATTTCGGCCAGCCAAGGGAGCGGGTTCTTGACGCCGGCGGTGAGAGGAGCCAGGCCGCAACCTTCGAGGCGACGGTCGGCGATGTAGTCAATGTACTGGGTGAAATCTTCGACGCAGAGGCCGACGGCGTTGACCGGCAGGCAGTCGCGGATGAACTCTTTCTCGAGCTCGACCGCCTCGCGCATGAGGTTGCGCAGCTCTTCCTTGAAGTCGGCCGTCCAGATCTCGCGGTTCTCCTCGATGAGGTCCATGAACAGGTTGCGGAAGACCTCGATGTGGTTGGACTCGTCGCGGAGGGTGTAGCGGAACATCTGGCCGATGCCGGGGAACTTGTTCTGCCGGTAGAGCGAAAGGATCATGCCGAAGAGACCGTAGAACTGCGTGCCTTCCATGCATTGGCCGAAGACGAAGATGTTTTTGGCCAGGAGCATCTTGTTCTCGGGCTGCGTGAGGTCGAGGTCGCGGCGCAGGTCGCTCGAGATGCGGGTGACGAACTGGTTTTTCCGCACGATGGTGTCCACATCCTCGAACATGGCCTCGCACTCGTGCGGGTTGATGCCCAGCG
>Ga0207036_10161_pt1:0-2500 | contig 12389 bp, 4 predicted proteins | sample Alteio_BWMinCont_78_FD_153284 | JGI IMG/M metagenome (GOLD analysis project Ga0207036, IMG submission 153284) | Enriched cells from forest soil in Barre Woods Harvard Forest LTER site, Petersham, Massachusetts, United States -... | ecosystem: Environmental > Terrestrial > Soil > Temperate... | reverse complement strand
ATGGTGGAAACGCCCTTGCCCACCACCGTGCCAAATACGGCATAATTGTCATTTCTGGCCGCGGTGGCATCCGACCAGCCCGAGGACACGCCTGAGAGGATATCCCCGCGCTCGATGATTTTCAGCGCATGCCGTTGGGTGACGTGCGTGATTTCGTGGCCCAGCACGCCGGCCAGCTGGTCGTCGTTGTCGCCCACCAGGTCGTAAAGCCCCTTCGTGATGAACACGTAGCCGCCCGGCGCAGAGAACGCGTTGACCGTATCTGAATTCAAAATGCCGAACTTGAAATCGAGGTTCTGCCGGTCGCAATAGCGGGTGAGCGACTTGCCGACGATGTTCACGCGCTGCGTGGCGGCGGCGTCCTTCCATACCCCGCCGAAGCGCGCGACGATCTCGATGGCCACCGCGCCGCCGATCGAGTTTTCCTCCTTCAGGCTGATGCCGGCCACCCCTTTGATCAAGGTGCCGGCATCCTTGGCGAGCTTGAACGGGTCAAGGCCATTGAGACTGAATTGGGCAAGGCATGTGCCCGCTGCCAGCACGAGTAGAGCGAAAACCAACCAGACCCGCTTCATTTGTATTCCCCCAGTTTTTTCGCCTGCAAATACGCCGTCACCGCCGCGTCGTCGACCTGCGCGCTCTGCTGCTCGACCCACTCGACGTCGGCCTTGGCCTCGCCGAGGCCCTTTTGGTCGCCGTAGTTCTTGGCCACTTCATCGAGCGGGCGCGCCGCGATGCTGGCCGTCGTTTCCGACGCGCTCGACGGAAGAAAACTCGTTTTGTAATCATCGGATGGCTTTTTCTCGGCGACATTGCCGGCAAAAACCCATCCTCGGTTGTCGCCGGCGGAGACGAGCAACCAGGCCCCGTTGACCTGCTCGACGTTGAGTTCGGCGGCAAAATCGATTTTGGCGACTGGCTTGGCCAGCGCCTTCGGCTCCTCGAGCAGGTTGGTCGCGAGTTTCTTGGTGTAGGCCTTGTCGCCCACGTCGTAGGCCAGCAGCGCCGACGCGCTGAGAAGAACACTTGCAGCGAGCCAGAATCGCGCGTGTTTTTTCATTTCGCTTCCATGTGATAAATGCCCTGCCAGTCGTCGGGTAAAGGCTTTTCCATCATGGTCGTGGCCCAGTCGAAATATTTCACGGCCATGTAGTCGGACGGCGTGATCGCCCGGGCGCGGGTAAAAGCCGCGGCGGCGGCGCTGAAGTCCTTGCCCATGAATCGCGCATAACCTTCGCCGTACGCGGCGAGAAAAGCGCGCCGGGTGTCGTCGAGCTGCGCGGGCCAGTCGATGAGCTCGTGCACCTGGACGGCCTGCTGCCGGCCTTTGACCCGCAGGCGCGCAATCGGGCGCGTCACCACCTGGTCGCGCACGCGGCGCTCCGTCTCTTCGCCGATGAGGATGCTCGTGCCAAACTCCTTGTTGGCGCCTTCGAGGCGCGAGGCAAGATTCACCGCGTCGCCGATCACCGTGTAGTTTTTCTTCCGCTCCGAACCGAGGTTGCCGACGATCATGGAGCCGGTGTTGATCCCGATGCGCGCGGCCAGCTTCACGCCTTCGCGTTTCTCGATCTCAAGATTGACGTGGGGAAGGCGGTCGCGGCAGGCGATCGCCACGCGGCAGGCCGCCAAGGCATGATTTTCGAGTGACTCGGGGCTGCCGAAGACACCCATGAGCGCATCGCCAATGTATTTATCGAGGTAACCGCCCGCATCGATGAGCAACGGGCTCATTTCGTTAAAATAATAATTCACCAGCCACACGAGCCGCGCGGGATCCATTTTCTCCGACAAATCGGTAAACCCGACGATGTCAGAAAAAAACACGGTGATATCGCGCTTCTCACCGCCCAGTTTGATGGAATCGGGGTCGCGGAGCAGCTGCGTGACGACCGCCGGCGAGACATAGCTGCCAAAAATGGCCTGGATCTCCCGCTTGCGATCCTGTTCGCGGAGAAAATTCCGCGACGTAATACACAGCAACCCCAGGCCGACGCCCGCCAGCGGCGATGCCGGCGCCATCCACAGACCCCAACTGAGCCCAAAATAGCTGACGCCAAATGCCGCGGTGGCCAGCACGGCCGCCAAGGCTGCAGTCAGACCCAGCCTCGGCCATTGCCAGCCCACCAAAAAAATCATCGCGCCCAGCGCGATCGCCAGTCCCAACAACAGCCACCGCGGCACCACGCGGATGAAACCGCCACCGATTGCATCCGCCCATGCCGTCCAATGCACCAGCACGCCCGGCACCTGCGCGCCCACGGGCGTGGCCACGAGATCATTGGCTGAGCTATACGTCCCCGCAGCACTCACACCTACAAATACCACTTTGCCACGCACCTTCGCTAAAACGCTGTCATGCAGTTCCGGCATACTGGCCAGTTCTGCCGCCATCGCATCCGGCGTATACTTGGGATGCGTCGCACGCACAGTTTCCAAAAACGGCCTTACGAACTGGTCTGCTGGCAGGATCGGCACGCCCTCATCCTGCAAAATGTCG
>Ga0207036_10160_pt1 | contig 12497 bp, 8 predicted proteins | sample Alteio_BWMinCont_78_FD_153284 | JGI IMG/M metagenome (GOLD analysis project Ga0207036, IMG submission 153284) | Enriched cells from forest soil in Barre Woods Harvard Forest LTER site, Petersham, Massachusetts, United States -... | ecosystem: Environmental > Terrestrial > Soil > Temperate forest >... | reverse complement strand
ACGGCCTCGGATGGCGCGCGGGGCGATCAGTTCGGCTACTCGGCATTCATCGGCAGCGACGCGGTCGTAATTGGCGCGCGATCCGCCGCCGTGGCGAACCATTCGCGGCAAGGCGCGGCTTACATCTTCGTCAAGCAAGGGGCAGTGTGGGGAAACATGACGCAGACCGCGAAACTCACCGTCTCAAGCGGAGCGACCGGCGATCAGTTCGGCGCTTCAGTCTCCGCGAGTAATGAAGTGGTGGTAGTCGGCGCTCCTGGCGCCAATGCTGCCTATGTATTTGTTAAACCGGCGACAGGTTGGGCGACCACCTCAAACTTCACCCTGAAGCTTGCGCCTCCGGATAACCGGCAAAATGACCAATTCGGCAGCGCTGTGTCGATTAAGGGCGATACGATCCTTGTTGGAGCACAATCCGCTTCGCTAGCTTACGTATTTGTCAAACCGGCGCAAGGTTGGGAAAGCGCGGCAATGACAGCGAGGCTTGCCTCCCCGGAAACTCAGGCAGACGACAATCTCGGAGCTGCAGTATTCGTGAGCGAAGATGCGATGATGGCAGGTGCGCCGCGAGCCTCTGTCGGCCGGAACCAATTCCAGGGTGCGGCGCATATTTTCAAAAGCCCCATGACCCCGCCCAAAACAGTGCACAATTAAATGCCGCTAATTTTTCAGTGTCCCGACGCCACGCAGTCACTGGCCGTTGACCGACATGCAGTAGATAATCCCATTGATCGCGCCGAAGTAAACGCGGCCGTTAGAGATGGCTATCCCGCTGTAGATGTTGGCCCCGATCGGAAAAGTGGCTAACTGGTGACCAAACTCTCCAAGCACATGCAGGTTGCCGTCGTTCCCCCCGAAAATAACGACGTTTCCGATCACCGCGGGCGCTGAGAAAAAGCCTACCCCTTGGGCGATAACGACCTTCTTGTTAATCGTCGCAACTCCCAGGCCACTTTGAGCAACCTGCCAGAAAGCTCCGTTTGAATTTGGCAGGTCGATGTAGTTAGTGTGATCGATGATGAGTTTCCCTGTAGTGTTGCAGGCGCTTGTCGCATAAGCAGTGCGAACACTGGGAGTGTCGATAAATCCCAGCCCGGGAGTGGGATTATCGTAGACAGTACCCGTTAGCCCGGTCGCATCCCGCTGCAGCGTGAAGATATGACCGTTCTTGCTAGCTGCCGTCACCCAATCCGTAGTTGTGACGGTGCGAGTGCACTGATTGTTCTCCTTAGCCTCGTGCAGAACCGGTGAGGAACCGAAATCCTTGTCATCGTTATCGTTTTTGATTGCCTGATAATAGTTGAGCAGCGCGCCGGTGCTTGCGTTAAGCGCAAGAATGCTGTCGGGATAGAGACCTGCATTTTGACTGGGTGGAGAACAAGTACTACCGGGATTGGCGGTGCCGGCATAAACGATGCCATTCACGTCGTCGATGGCGACTGATGACCAGACGGAACCTCCCACGCACACTCCGCTGGGGCAGGTGCTCTGATCGATTGTGTTGAAACTCCAAACCGGGGCTCCAGTGAGTTCGTTGTATGCATTGACCAACCCGCCGGGTAGGCAGGGCTTGTCTCCATGGGCAGAGACGCCCACAAAAACCATACCGTTGTACACGGCGGGCGAAGACCAGACTTCATAGCCTACACGGTTGTCGCCGACACTCTCTTTCCAGACCAGTTGTCCGGTAGTTGCATTCAGCGCATACAAGTAGGCATTGCGAGCGCCAAAGAAGACTAGATTGTTGGCAACATCGACCGCCGCAGAGGAACCAATCCGGCAACCATTGTTTTTGCATTGGCCAATCTGGTCAACTTGAAACATCCAGATGGTTTGTCCGGTGACTGCATTTATGGCATAGAAGATGCCACTCCATGAACCGAGGTATAGAGTGGAGGTCCCGTTGACCGTGGCGACAGCAGCAGACGCCGAAATGAGGCCGCCAGTGGGGAACGTCCACTTGGTCATGAGGGAGGTAACATTGGTGGAGTTGATGCCGGTCTCGGCACTGAGACCGTCGTTGGCCAGATCTCTTTTATATTTCGGCCAGTCCTCCGCCGAGGTCCAACAAGCTACGAGGCACAAAATGGCCAGCAAAGCTACTGTGCGAACCAACCTACTGCCAGAAAAAGTACGGCAACAGCGCGCAGGGGTCATGACATTTCCTTGCGAATGTTTCGTAGTCGAAAACTCGTGTCTAAAACTGCGGGAGTCCCAAAGAGGTGCAGCACACCGACGGCCAATTAGCTCATCTGCAACTCGTTGAATATAAACCCGCAACAACACGAGCCTGGGTTTGAGTTGCAATCCTGTGCGCAAAAAAGCAACTCGGAATTGTGCGCTTACATGGGTTGCACAAGGTCGTCGCCGAAGAGTCGCCGCGCAACTCGATAACACAATCAAAAGGTTAGGGCGGATCGAGTAAAAAAGCAAGGCTGCCGAGGTTTGCTCCCAGCAGCCTTCGCACCCGTCACGATGCTCTAACGATTATTGATTTTCCAGGAAGATCGGCTGCGCCCCGACCGGAACTGTTGAACCGTTGATCGGAATTGAGTCACCGCTCACGGTTAGATACCTGACGTACTCCGAACCGACGTTGTAAGGCTTGGTTGTACATACGCCGTTCTGGCAAGTCTCGGAAGTGTCCCACACTGCTTCCGCGACGTACCCGTCGGGCCGGGTGAAGCCACAGGTCCAGATCGTGCCGTTGGGGGAACATTGCTGATTGATCGTGGTACCTACTATCCAGTTATAAACCTGCTGGTAGGCTATGCCTGGCTTGAGCAACGTTCCCGGAGCACCCGGATTGTGAGGATCTGGAACCCATAAGGTCCCTAAGCCGGGATCGCTCCAACTAAACCAGAATAGTCGCGCGATTCGATAATTGGCACTGAGAATATACATGCGTGCGATCCATGCGGCTTGCAAGTCGGGATCATCCAGATGGCGGTGCGAGTTATCCGTTCCCCAACTTGCTTCTGTATTCCACACCGGTTTCTTGAGCTGACCAGTTTGTTTCAATACTTGAAAAAACTCGGGTACGAACGTTGCCATATTCTCGGGCCACCCGGTATAGCCTCCGCGATTGTCCACGTATCCGTGGACGTCAATGCGATCGGCATATTGGCCGCCACCCGCCGCCAGGTAGGTCTGCATCCAGTCGAGACAATATTGCGTCTCCCATGCGAAAGAAGGGCTCGACAGCAGAGCATTCGGATCGATGCTGTGGATGATGGTGTAAGCATCGGCGGCCATCCGGATTAACTGGGCATTCGTCCCCGTCCAATACCACGGATTCATCGGTTCGTTCCACAGTTCGTAGTAGTTGATATGGCCGGTTTTGCTGTTGACGCTGTGCGTAACTAATGCGGTCAGAAAATCTTTCCAATGCTGGTCAGTTCCCGAGCCGTCAGCATTCAAGTCATTGGGAGGATCGCAAGCGCCCGGGTAGAAACTGCAACTGCCGTCATTGGGTTTGGAAGAAGCCCATTGCGGCACCTTGAGAAAAACCAACATCAAGTGAGTATTGTGGGCTTGAGCCAAATTCATGAATGCATCGAGAGTAGTGAAGTTGTACGTACCCTGCGAGGGATTCATATAACCCCAGGAAGTTTCGGGCAGGAGCAACCGCGCCGAATTAAACGAGTCCTTGGGCCAAGGCTGTATCCAGGTGAGTCCGCCACCCACAGTCAAGCCAAATAGGTGTGGCCATACTCGGACCTCGCCAGAGTTATTTTTTTGGGTTTGCGCAACTGCGGGAGCGACCGCTGACTGCACTGCGAAGAACAAGAGCAAAAAGGCAAAGGTGAAATACTTCATCGGGGGACCACCTCCGAAAAATTTGTCCAGCAAAAGTGAGCATCTCCGACTGCGACACCATCCGTTCGTGGCTACAAACAACCCTCAGTCGATCGGAGCGGGCTCATTCCCACGCTGCTATGTTGGCCTCAGCTGTAGCCCCGAGCAAGGCACCGAAGTACAGGACCTGCCGCCAACTGCGGGATGAAAATTGCAGAAATTGAGTAATGCTTGGTTAGAGATAGGAGGCGTTCGAATTGCAGGAGCGGCAGCCGGTAGTCATCACAATGCGTGTTCGCGTGACCGGAAATGAAAAGCGACTGGGATTGCTCCCAGTCGCTTTCTCACTCCCGAAGGCTCTCTGCCGGACTATTGATTTTCCAGGAAAATGGGCTGTGCTCCGATTGGCACAATTCCATCACCGATGTTAAACGACTCCCCGGCCACTGTCAGATACTTGGTAAACTTCGCGTCCACCTTATACGGATGCGTTATGCATTTACCGGAGATGCAAGTGTCCGACGTGTCCCAGATTGCTTCGGCCACGTACCCACCCGGGCGAGTGTAGCCGCAAGTCCATATACTGACCATTGCAGAACAGGCTTGGTTCGGGCTGGCACCTACTATCCAGTTATGCACCTGCTGGTAGGCTATGCCTGGCTTGAGTAGAGTTCCACGGCCGCCACCATTCTTGCCACTTGGTTTCCACAACGTCCCCAGATCGACATCGTTCCAGCTAAACCAGAACAGGCGACTTACGTTATAGGCCGCACTCAAGAGGTACATGCGCGCGATCCATGCCGCCTGCAAATCGGGATCGGCTAGATGCCGATGCGGGTTATAGGCCCCCCAGTTTGCTTCCGTATTCCATACTGGTTTTCCCTGCTGACCATTTTGCCGCAACACTTCGAGAAATGCGGGTACGAAGATCGCCATATTCTCAGGCCACCCGACTTTGCCTCCCCGGCTATCGACATATCCGTGCACGTCAATGCGATCTGCATAGTTGCCCCCTCCGGCCGCCAGGTAATCGCCCATCCAAGTCAGGCAATACTTGGTTTCCCAGGCAAAGGAGGGAGTCGCTAGCTGAGCGCTAGGATCCATGCTCTTGATGATGGTGTAGGCGTCGGCGGCCAGGCGCACCAATTGAGCATTCGTCCCCGTCCAATACCACGGATCCATGGGTTCGTTCCACAGTTCGTAGTACTGAACATGTCCGTTCGAGCTGTTGACACTATGCGTGACTAAAGCGGTTACGAAATCTTTCCAGTGCTGGTCGGTTCCCGAGCCATCAGCGTTCAGGTCATTCGGAGGATCGCAACTACCCGGGTAGATACTGCACGTCCCATCGTTGGGCTTGGAAGATGCCCATCTTGGAACTTCAGCAAAGACTAGCAAGAGACTGGTCTGGTGCGCTTTCGCTAAAGCCATAAAATCATCAAGAACGGTAAAGTCATAGACCCCGTTCCCGGGATTCATCGTGCCCCACGCCGTCCCCGGCACCAACAGCCGCAGCGTACTAAATGAATCAACCGGCCAGGGCTGTTTGTACGTCACTCCTGAGTTCATGCTCATGCTGAATAGATTGGGGGAAATCGGAGCCTGGGCCCCGGCCCGACTAATCCCTATCTGCAATAAGAAAACTGAGAGCATTAGGGCAGAAATACAGCGGTTTACACACACGTACCGGCAAACCCTCATAAGGGAAGGCCTCCAGAAAGATTTTTAGGACAGAGCTCTTGCTTGGTTAGTGCGCCTATACTCGCTAAGACTTTCCTTCGTCGCAAGTCCCAGAAGTACATCCTGGTTTAAGGAGGCTTGCCCAGCCAGTAGGTCAGGAGTGATTCAGGTAAGTTCCCCTCAGTTCATCTCCAGCAGAACAGGTTTCTGCCCTAGTAAAATCTGACTCTTCGCTTTCAACTCTGTAGCGTTTCCGTCCAAATCTCGGCTGCGGGCAAACTGCTTCTCAGGCGCATAGTTCGTGGTGGCCCCACCGGCTTCATACCAGACAAAGCGGCCGTGATAACTGCCATTGTTCTTAGTGAAATCACAAGTCCAGAGGTGTTCAGCGCCCTTCGAGCTGCAAGGTTTGTCGAAGGTCGCCCCCAAGAGCCAGCTTCGCGTCGCCTCGTAGGCCGGAGCAGTCGGACAAAGATACCCTTCTTTGCCATCTTTGTTCGGTATCGTACAGCCGCCGGATTTCTCTTTTGACCACATCTGACCTTTGCCTTCAAGGTCCCATCCAAAATAAATATAGGATTTCGAACCATCGGATGCGTGCAGGATTAGCGCGCGGGCGATCCACGCGCTTTCCGCGTCCCAATCAATTGTGCCATCGGACTTTTGCAGAGGACGAGGCCAGGCGTCTTCGGTATCGTAATAAGCCTTGCCTTGGGTGCTGGGATGTTTATCCATGAGGTCGCGAATCTCACCCACGAACTCTTCCGCCAGTTGCGAGTTCTGGTCATAGCCGTGATAGCTGATTCCGTCGACGGCCGACGCACCGTACTTGTCCAGAGCGGTAAAGTATGCTTCCGTCCAGGGCCGAAACTTTGCCGAGCCCGGCGGCGAACATTTGCAGAGATTGGCGCCGAGAACCACGGCATCAGGATTAATGCTCTTCACCACCTCATGAAGGTCCTTGGTCATTCTCGCGAATTGCTTAACCGTGAAGTTGCTGGGATTGCCAAAGCGGATATTCGAAGCTTCGTTCCACATTTCCCAGTACTTGATCTTCTTTCCATAGCGGGTCGCAACCGCGGTAACGAAGTCTTTGAAGAACTTGTCCGATCCATCCCCTTCGCCGCTGCCCATCACCGCATCGAGGTCGTACGGAGGATCGCATGAGCCCAGCACCTGAAGGTTGCCTCGGCCGCCGCATTCAGTGTCGGCCGGACCTAGACAGTGTGCGTCCGGTTGGCCCGCGCCTCGGCAACGGGGTCCGCGCGTCGAAGCCCATTCGGGAACCGAATAGAATGTGAACATCACGGGCACGCCATGCTCGGCGCTGTCATTTATTACCTTGTCCAGGTTCCCGTCCTTGAGGTTTTTGCCCCAGTGATAACAAGGATTGCCGGGATCAGGACCTCCCGGGCAGCCCTCTAAGTCAGACCATTTGACGATATCGCTGACCGTCCTGCGGACTCCGAACGGCACCGTGGGGAAAGGTTCGCCATGCTTGTACTTATTCTGGTGCAGGCCGAAGAAACTCTCCTGCACTTGTCCGACGCACGGTGCGAACGAGAGCACCGCGCCGAGAAATAAAGAAACCAATATCCTTCGCATGCCAGCCTCCTCGCGCAGATCAACTTTGCTCAACGGCTGCAAAAGTTCCCTGCGCGACCACCGATGCATGGGTCGGACTGCTCGTGACCCAGAAATGAAATTGCTGAGAATCGGTAAGCATTGTGTCGTGCGACTGCAGCCGGAGTCAAGTGCAACACCTTGCACTGGCCGATCGAGGGCGCGACACGACAGGTCTCTGCTCAGAGAGAATTTTCCGTTTGATTGGCGCAATGTGGGTGTAGACTCCGAGCAGTCTTTTTCTGGATCCCCGCTTTCGACGATTAGATCAGCCAGGAGGGTCCGCCATGAAGTTCACTGCGCTAAGTCTCCTCAGTTTTTTCTCAGCAGCGTTCCTGACATCGCCCTGCGAGGGCCAGAACCAGCCCTTCCAACACATCATCATTGTGTTGCAGGAGAACCGTACACCCGACAATTTATTTCAAGATCTGTGTAGCACCCTCGGTGTGCAACCTTGTCCGTACAATATCTCCTCGGAGGGAATCACTCCAAGCGGTCATCCGATTGCGCTGACTCCGGACCCGCTGACCGACGACCTAGACCCGGATCATTCCCGCATCCCTACCTTTTCCATGGAGTATAACGGTGGAGGCATCAACCAGGGGCCAGAATGGGTATTCTGCACGATGTCGCCGTTTTGTTGCACGCTGTTTGGTCACAAGAACAAGCCGTCCTGCATGGAGAATAACGTTGAGGTCTACAATTGGCTGCACTTCGTGAATAACGACCTATTCACCTACAATGGAAACCAATATTACCGCCTGAATCCGTATTTGCAGATCGCTATCCAGTACGGATGGGGAAATTACATGTTTCAAACCAACCAAGGGCCCAGCTTCCCTGCGCACCAGTTTGTCTTTGGTGGAACATCAGCCCCAGGCGAACCACCGAATGCTACTTTCCTTGCGGAAAATCCCGGCGACAATACATTCGACGACGACACCGGCTGCGCCGGCTCAACGTCCAACAACGCAAAGGTTTACATAATTGACAGCTCCGGGAACGAGAATACCTCTATCATCCCCTGCGTCGATCACCCAACCCTGAGCGACCGCATTGAAGGGGCTAGCCTTGGTTGGAGGTATTACGCCAATAACGAAGATGGCATCTGGACGGCGCCGAACGCGATTCAGCACATATGCGACCCAATCTCCAATCCTAGCCTGTGTGCGGGCATGGACTTCAGGAACCATGTGGTAGTGGGAAACACCGGGCCGGGGCAGATATTGACCGACCTCGCCGCCGATGGTTCTCAAAACTGCAATAATTTGCAGCCGGTGTCGTGGGTGATTCCCGACGGAACCTGGTCCGATCACGGAGGGCCATCTCTTGGCTATGGGCCCGCCTGGCTCTCCGCCCTCGTGAATGCGGTGGGCGGCTATTATTTCGACAGCAGCGGCCATCAGCACTCGACGGGATGCAACTTCTGGACCAACACCGCGATTTTCATCACCTGGGATGACTGGGGCGGCTGGTACGACCACATCGTGCCGCCCATTGTGCCGCTCAACAGTAGACAATTCGGCTCCGGCTATCTGTACGGGTTCCGAGTACCGCTGATCGTCGTTTCGGCCTATACCCCAGCGGCAACGGTCTCGGGCCCGGTTGTCTCCAACTTTAATGCCAGCAGCTTCTGCGCCCCGACGCAGCAGACCAGCATTTATTGCCACGACTTCGGAAGCATTTTGGCATTCACGGAGAACAACTTTAAACTGCAGACGATCGACAACTCAAAAGGGGGCGGCTACGCCGATCTGCACGCCATGGACGCCCAATACCCGGGCAACTTCCCGCTCCAGGAGTTCTTTACCCTGACCACGGCACGTCAATTCCAGATAATTCCGGGCCCGGTGCCGGCAAGCTGCTTCATCACCCCGACCTATAGCTGCTTCGCGGGATACACGGGCCCCGTCGATCCGGACAATGACGCCAACGAGACCCCGTGAAATACGTCCGTAGGTTGGCGCTGGGGTGCACTTAGGCATGCAGTTCATGGAGGCGGTCATGCGAAGCAAAACAGTTGCGGCAAGCCTAGCGGTAACCTTGTGGTTAATACCGATCTCGGCAATAACCTCACGGGCTGCCGACAACTTCAAGCTGCTGTACAGCTTCCCCTATCAGGGCAAGAGCGGCTCCTTCCCCGGCGGTCCAATCGTTTTGGACGAAAGGGGAAACCTGTATGGAACTACTAGCGCCGGGGGAGACTTGAAGTCTTGCGCGCCCCAAGGATGCGGAACGGTTTTTCAACTAGCTCCCACCTCGGACGGCTGGACCGAGACTGTGTTGCACAGTTTCGACTGGAAGGCCGACGGCGAGGGCCCTTGCTACAATCTGGTCCTCGATCCACGCGGGAATCTCTACGGCGTAATTACAGATGGGCCGCCAGGACATCAAGGGGGGGTCTTCGAGTTGTCCCCGAGCCGCAACGGTCCATGGACAGTGAAGATGCTGCACGTGTTCCATGGTGGAACGCCGCATTCTGGATATGTACGCGACACCGCTGGCAATCTGTACGGCAACAATTATTTCAGCGATGAGCTGTCAGAACTGCCTGACGGCCAATGGAGTGATCGGGCAATCGCGCAGCCTTTCTCATTCTCCACGGCGACCTTGAAAGACGGCAATCTATACGACGCCGGCGGCAGTGGCACCTACAAGTACGGCATGGTGTACGAGTTGACACCCGCCAAGGACGGAAAGTGGCAAGAGCTTGATCTCTACAGCTTTCGCGGACTGGATCACGGCTTTGAGGACGGCTCTTTCCCGGCTGCGGGGGTGGTGTTCGACAAAAAAGGCAACATTTACGGCGCCACCGAAACCGGAGGCATCAAGAGCCAAGGCTGCGGTCAATATGGCGGGCAAATTGGCTGCGGCACGATTTTCGAACTGTCGCCCGATGGGCATGGCGGCTGGACGGAGAGCATTCTGTACCGCTTCACCGATGCGGCCCATGGCTACAGTCCGTTCAGCACGCTGAACATCGATAGCGCCGGCAACATCTATGGCACCGCCGTCGGCGGCACCGGCGGCGGATGGGGCGTAATCTTCAAACTCGCACCCGGCCAAAACGGCGACTGGACGTACAGCGTATTGCACAATTTCACCGACGGCAAGAATGACGGAGCCGAGCCTTACGCTCCGATGATCTTCGATAAGCAGGGCAAACACCTCTACGGCACCACCGCATACGGCGGCACCTACAACGGCGGAATCGTATTCGAACTCACCCCGTAGTATCGGGGAAGGCCATGCAGGCAATCAGGACAAAAGATGGGAAGAAATCTGGGGACACACAGACGGAACGTTCCCCGATTTCCTGAAAACTGGGCGGCAGCTCCAGCACCCAACCTCCTTTCCCATTTCGGCACAGCGTCTCGCTTGTTCTCCGCAATTCTCTTGACTTCACTACCAGATATACACGATAACAAACATATATCTCATCGATTCCGAAATGCCCTTCCCCATTCACAAGCCGTTTGTTTCCAGTATTTTCCCTGTAACTCTTTTGCACTCAAAGATTTTAGCCCTAGTTCCCCGCTACCCCTCTGATCCCAAAAGATCAGGGGGGAGGGGGTAGAGCATATTTTCGCGCAATCGACCATGCAAGTTTGCCACTGCACTGCTCCCGTTATAGAATGTCCAGTTTTGCGCACGTTGAGGTGATATGGACATTCGGCTGTTGGCCAAACGGGCGCTAGCCCCATTCCGTATTCTCCCTGTAAATAGCTATGTGAATCGGCCCATCTCCTCATGGCCGGGAATTTTGGGGATCGTTCATGATATCCGTGTGCCGCGCGGCGTAAAACCGAACCCGGTTCCGTTGCCCCATGGTGCGGCCAACATTAACATCATTCTCACCCTTGTGGACCGCACTGCCGCGCTGCCCGGAGATCTCGCCGAATGTGGCGTCTTCCGTGGAGCTACGCTGGTTTCCACCGCCATCTATCTTCGCCAGAAGAAAATAAACAAACACATTTTCGGTTTCGATTCGTTTCAGGGCTTCGATGATGTTGTCAGTAAAGACGTGGCTCTCGGCGGTAGAAGAGATCCGTATCGGCGATTGGGCGGCTTTTCCGAAACCTCGGAGAGTCTGGTGGCCGGCAAGTTACGCCGTTTTGGGGTGGAACAGGGCGTGACCCTGATGCCGGGCTACTTCCGCGATTCGCTGCAAAAATGCGCGCAATCCCGATTCTCGTTCGTTCATCTGGATTGCGACACTTACGAGTCTTACACCGAGTGCCTGAGCTTTTTCTATCCCCGCCTGAGTTCCGGAGGAATCGTGCTCTTCGATGAATACAACGATCCTTCGTGGCCAGGTTGCAACCTGGCGATTGATGAGTTCTTAGCCAATAAACCGGAAAAACCGCAACTGATCGTGCGAGAGAATTATGAGAAGTTTTACATAGAGAAAGCGCCGGGCGGATAACGAGACGGTATAATCGGCTCCACTTGTATTAAATCGGGAAGATTCAGGATTTGCCAGCCATGGTCAAAGGAACGGCCGTCGTGGTCACCTACAATTCGGCGAGTTGCGTGGAGCGCTGTCTTCGGGCGCTGACCTCTGAACCGGGCTGGGAAGTGCTGGTGATCGATAACGCTTCGCAGGACGACACGGTTGCCCGCGCCTCGCGATTCACCGACCAGGCTCGAATCTACCGCAGTTCGGTCAATACCGGCTTTGCCGGTGGGGTGAACCGGGGCGTAAAGCTGGCGAGTGGCGACATTCTGGTACTGGTTAATCCGGATGCGATTGTGGCTCCCGGTACCCTGGATAAACTGGCGAATGCTATCTCAACCTACAACGCTGGCGCATCCGGCGGACTGCTCATGCTTGCCGGCAACCGGCCGCAAACCGGAAACATCGTGCGGCGGTTCCCAACGCTGGGCAGCGCTCTGGCTGAACTCCTTCTGTTAAACAATATCTGGTATCGAAACCCCTGGAACCGTTCGTACCGGTACTTAGACCTGGACTACAGCCGCGCACAGAAGGTTGACAATCCAGCGGGCGCTTCTCTGGCTTTTCGCCGGGACGCGTGGCAGAGTGTGGGAGGCTTTGACGAGAGGTTTTATCCAGTTTGGTTCGAGGACGTCGATTTCTGTCGCTGCCTTCGCAAGGCGGGATGGGAAATTGTGTACGAGCCCAGCGCCGTCTTCAATCATGATGGCGCCCACAGCGTGGGTCAGCTTTCCTTCTACAATCACCAGTTATTCTGGTACGGAAACCTTCTACGCTACTTCACCAAGCACCATAGTTGGCTGCAACGCTGCGTGCTGCGAGCCGGCATCACCGCAGGGCTCACGCTTCGAGCTATTCTCTCTTTGGCTGTACCGTCCGGCGGCACCCGGTGGGAGCAATTCCGAGGCTACCTGGCTGCGGCGTGGAAATGCGGCATCAG
>Ga0207036_10136_pt1 | contig 12511 bp, 14 predicted proteins | sample Alteio_BWMinCont_78_FD_153284 | JGI IMG/M metagenome (GOLD analysis project Ga0207036, IMG submission 153284) | Enriched cells from forest soil in Barre Woods Harvard Forest LTER site, Petersham, Massachusetts, United States -... | ecosystem: Environmental > Terrestrial > Soil > Temperate forest >... | reverse complement strand
AGCGCTTGTCATCCATCGAAAGGCATGCCACGCCTTGTGCGCGCATACTTGGCGGAACCATCGGCAACGACCCGGTCATGATAAAGACCGTCGGGTTGATATTTTCAGGAAACGCATGCGTGCGCTTAGCCACGCCGCGCGTGACTTGCATGTACACCATTTGCTGTTCTGCCGGATAGGCAGCCACTACTGCACCGATCAAGTCCAGCCATTGCTCTTTGCTATGCGGGCTGGCAATGCCGATTGCCGCCAAGCTCCGAAACAGGCGCGCCATGTGTTGATCGGCGCGAAATAATTTACGACTGTAAATTGGGATGACTTCGTACACGCCGTCGCCGAAAATAAAACCACGATCGAGCACGGGAATTTTTGCTTCGGATAACGGCGCCATTACACCGTTTAGATACACCAGGGGATCATCCATCAAATCAGTCATTTGCATTGTCGATGCATTATTCTTGCACAGAGCGCACACGGGCGTTATGCAAAATAGGCATGTGAACGCAGGTACGCGCTCGCATGCCGCTCAACTCAGCATTACTTCAGCCACAAACGTACGGAGTCCCAGGCACGCCCAAAAATAGACGCTTGATTGACTTGTTCCAAAGCCACAACCGGCAATTCGCTCAAGGATTTTCCGTCCGGCAGGGTCAAGGTCAAGCTCCCGACCTTACTGCCTGCGGCCACCGGGGCCACCAGTGGATCCTTGTGGGTCAGCACGGGTTTCAACTTGTCGCCGACACCCTTGGGCACGGTGATGTAGACATCATGGTCGAAGCCGATCTTGATCTGGTTTTGACTGCCTTTCCACACTTCTTCAGTGGCCAGGGTTTGTCCTTTTGTATACATCTTGATGGTGTCGAAGTTCTGGAAACCCCAGTTCAATAGCTTTTGACTTTCTTGCGAGCGTGCCTGGTCCGAATCGGTACCGAGCACAACCGCTATCAGGCGACGATCACCACTCTTGCCGTTTGGACGCTTGGCTGACGCGATCATGCAAAATCCAGCACCTTCGGTGTGGCCGGTCTTCAAGCCATCAACGGTTGGGTCCAGCCATAGCAGGCGATTACGGTTGGGTTGGGTAATCTTGTTATAGGTATACGATTTAATCGAATCAATTTTATAGAATTCCGGGTAGTCGACGATCTCACGCAACGCCAGGATCGACAAGTCTTGCGCCGTTGAATAGGTATCCGGGCTGGGCAAGCCGTGCGGATTGCTGAAGTGGGTGGCCTTCAATCCCATGCGCTCGGCTTCGCGGTTCATCAGTGTGGCAAAGGTTGCCTCATCGCCGGCCACCGCTTCGGCCAACGCAACCGCCGCGTCATTGCCGGACTGCACCATCAAGCCATGCAACAAATCGTCGATTTTGACAGGCGTGGCCGGGTCGATAAACATCTTCGAGCTACTGGCATCGACTTTCCAAGCGTGCACCGAAACGTTGACCATTTGATTCAAGTCGAGCTTCTTGTCCCGAATCGCGTCAAACACCAGATAGGCGGTCATGATTTTGGTCAGCGACGCCGGTTCGATACGCATATCGGGTTTGTACGATGCCAGCACCTGGCCGCTGGTGGCGTCCAGCAAGAGCCAGGATTTTGCGGCGATGGTTGGATCGGGCACCGTTTGCGCAATGGCGGACGGGATGGACATTGCTGCGGACAACAGGGAGGCAGCGAGTGCCGAAATCAATTTTTTCATGGAGTAGTGTGCGTTTTCTTGCTATTTGTTGCTATTTACAACAAGAAAGCTAAATCAGTCAGCTAAATAAGAGGTGGATTATAGCGCTGTGGACAGCAATAGATTGCGAATAGGGTCGCGAATGTTTGTTCACGATGCGCATATTTGACTGTCGCGCCTGCACGCGGTTCCTTGGGCAGAGAAATTTTCCTGCCTTTTGCGACATCACAGATGCTATCGATGCCACAAACTTGTTACATAAGTCTTAATGTGTTGCAACTTGCGATTGAAGAAATGATCGCAGCCCGGAATGACGATTACCGGCAAATCTTGCGGTCTGGCCCAATTGAAGACGTCGGCTAAAGGGATGGTGTCATCCACTTCACCGTGGATCACTATCGTATCAGCCGGCACTTCTGGAATTGCCCACTTACCGGCAGCGGTGCCGACCAGGACCAATCTTTCTGCCGGCGTTCCTTGTTGCTGCAAGCGTTGTTGCAATTGTGCCTGCACAAACGTGCCGAATGAAAATCCGGCCAATGCCAGCGGCAAGCCGGGATAACGTTGCTGCACTTCAGCCAGCAACAATTCCATGTCGTCGGTCTCGCCGCGACCTTCGTCATACACACCGGCCGAATTGCCGACGCCGCGAAAATTCATGCGTGCGCTGACATAACCTAGCGACATAAACGCGCGCGCCAAGGTTTGCGTGACCTTGTTGTCCATCGTGCCGCCATATAGTGGATGCGGGTGTGCGATCAAGGCAATGCCGCGTGGCGTGGCAAATTGCGCTTCGTCGGGCAAGCCGAGCGCGCATTGCAATGGGCCGACCGCGCCCGAAATCGTGAAAAATTGAGTGTGGCTATTCATGTTGTGGTTGTGGCTGTAGCTGCGGCTAATCAGATTTTCAGACGTTCGACCACTTTTCCGCCGATCAGGTGCACATCGATGATCTCGTCGATGTCTTGATTATCAACATAGGTGTACCACGTGCCTTGCGGATAAACCACTAGCACTGGGCCTTCTTCGCAACGATCCAGGCAGCCGGCCTTGTTGATGCGGATTTTGCCGTGGCCATTTAAGTCCAGTTGCTTGATACGTTTTTTTGCATGTTCCTGCGCGACTTGCGCGCCGCGGTCGGAACAACACGGACGGCCGTCTTCGCGGGTGTTCATGCAAAAGAATACGTGTTGTTGGTAGTACAAGTCGTCGCTCATGATAATTTCTGGCTGATGTCGGCAATGCGAGATGATACACCGGGTTCAGGCGACCCCGTTTGGTCGATGTGGTCGATGCAATAAAAACCCTAAGGCAAAGATAGGCCACCACAGCGACAAAAATTGCGCTGCTCCATTGAAATTAAGAAATTGGCCTTGTACCCAGGTTTGCAGGGTCGCAATGAAATAAGGGCTGGCAGGCGCCAGATTGACCACGATCAGGCTCAACAGCAGCATCATTATCGTGACCCGCCGTTGCGCCTTGAGCGAGGTGAGAGTCATGCCCGCCACCAACAGCAAGCCGAACATCACACCGGTGGCAGCACCCGGCGTAAGCCAGGAAAACGCTTTTTCCGGGCCAAAAAATAATGAGCTGGCCATAGCCTTTACGGCGACGGCGGCCGCGATCAACACCAACGCCAGTAACGTCTTGGGTGCTTGTTCACGCAGCAAGGCCAATAAGGTCAAGATTGCTCCGACCAGGCTGCAAGTCGTGATCAAGGTCTCCACCAACCAATATTGTTCTACATTGAATTGGTGCCCAAAACGCATCTTATCGCCAATGTCGACCGGAATCGACAACCATTGCGACAGCCAATCCGAAATGATCGGCGCCATCTGTCCGTGCCCGAACAGATATTCTTGCGGATAAATTTGTGCCAGCGGCCATAACGCTAACAAGATCAAGCCACGGCTGGCTTCTGGCGAAAACCAACGGCGTCGCAACATCAAAATCGGACTTTCCTGCAGCAATATTGGCGTCAACAACCAAGCGGCCACCGCCCCGATGCAAACGCCGATGCCATTGGTCAGCAAGTCGAGGTTAGACGCGACGCGACTAGGAAGAAAGGTTTGCACCGCCTCCATCGAGCCCGACACCAACACGCCACACACAATGGTCAACAACACGCCGGCGCTGCCGCGTATGCGTGGGTATAGCGAACAAACCATGAACATGCCGAATGGGATGTAGCCAAGCACATTGATCGCCAGATCGAACCAGGTCCAATAGTGTGGCAGCGGCGCAAACAGATACGCGAACGGCGAAATGCCGATGTCGCGCCAACCGGAAAACGGAAACCAGCTGGCATACACGATCAACATGCCATAAGCCAGCAAACCAGCCCGCGCAAAGGCCGATGCTGTCGCGCGCTCTTGATGTGGCTCTTGCTGCGGCATTACTTCTTCAGATTCAATTCGGCTAACCAATGCAAAATCTCGGCAATGGTCGCATCGCTCGCATTGACAAGCGCCTTGGTGCCACCCGAGGCATCGTTGCTGGATGCGGCTACTTGATGAGAAAAACTTTTTTGCGCCACCAGATTGCGATGATTGAACAATGAAACGCGCAAGCTCACTTGGCCCATGCTGTGATCGGGGCGATCAAATGCCTGGGTGAAATCGTCGGCGTCGATATGTAATACCAAAGGTACGTTATTGGCGTTTTCAGAAGTCGACAATACTTGCCCGCCAGCCAAAGCGATTGAGGATTTCAGGCGTTGCTCAAATAACTGTAGCGGCGGCGTCGACCAACGGCTATTGGTATATGGCCGCAATTGATGCGCATCCGTGTAGTTCAAGCGGTAATAGATTTCGAAGCTGTCCAACCAAGGCGGCACGTTTGGCTCTACCACTATCATCGGCGGCAAACCGGCATCGGCCTGGAGCGAGGGAAGCACGCCAAGATCGTAGACGACTTGCGGGCTGGCCTTGTAGCTCATGCAGCCGCTCAGTAATGCGCAACCAGATAAGAAAATTGTCGCGCACAGAAATTCAAAGATTCGTTTCATGATCGACTTAGTGAGATGAGGCATCGAAGCCGGGTTCGCCGGGGCCCGGCGTGACGCCATTGCCAAATAAGATACTTTGCGGGCGTTCATTGATTCGATCAATAGTGCGATCGAGCGAGCGCATCGAGGATTGTACATCGTGTGTCAAAGGCAAGGCTTGATCTTCGATTTTTTCTGCGACTGCGCCGACTTGATCTGCCGCATTCGATAGCTTTGCCACTGCGCCGTCCGGCGCTTGCAATTGCGTGGTCAATTTATTCAAATTATTGCTCAAAGCGCTGGTCTCGTTGGCCAATTTCTTGATCGATGAAAGCGTCAAGCTTGCCTCTGCTGTCAAGGTTGGTAATTTTTTCAGCGTTGGCTCCAATTGTTTTGGTATCGCCTCGATTTCCAGTGCTGCACGGCTTACATTGTCGAATGCAGCGATCACCGCTTTTTGATTTTCCGGTGCCATCAAGGTGTTGAATCGATCTGTCAATCGCTCGGCTTTATCCAAAATCGCCAAACCTTTGATTTGCAATTTATCGAACAGGCTGGCACGCATTTCAATCCGTGCAATATGTTCGCGGCTACTTGCCACGCGTACTGGATTGCTGCCGTCGTCATCGAGCTGCACATAGGCAATGCCGGTCACGCCTTGATAGCCGAGCGAGCCAAAGGTGGATTTTGTAATTGGCGTATCGGGTTTGACACTTAGCAATACCAGGATTTGACCCGGTACCTGCGGATCAAAATGGATCGCGTTGACGCGTCCGACTTCGAGCCCGCGATAACGTACGGCGGCTTGCGGGTTTAGCCCGGGGATCGAAAGCTTGGTCACCATTTCATACGGTATTTGCCCGCCCTTGTCGCGGTTGAACCACATCGCAACGAATATTGCCGCAATGAGCAGCAGCAAGGTAAATACTCCCGCCAATAACGCGTGCGCTTTATTTTCCATGCTTATTCTCCATGCCTATTTTCCACCTTTTCTTCTAGCAGTTTAATTGCTGGATTGTGGATTACGCCGATTCATGCAAGCCTTCCAGCGCCCGCTTGCCGCGCGCGCCAAGGAAAAATTCCTTGATGAATGGATGCGTCAGTTTGACTACTTCATCCGCAGTCGCCATCGCGACGACGTGTTGCTCCGCCAATACCGCAATTTTCGTCGATAGTGCAAATATAGTGTCCAAATCGTGGCTGACCATTATCATGGTCAATTGCATTTCGGTGCGTATCGATTGGATCAATTCGACAAAACTGTCAGATAAACTCGGATCAAGGCCGGCAGTAGGTTCGTCCAGAAATAGCAATTCCGGCTCCAGCGCCAATGCACGTGCCAATGCCACCCGTTTAATCATTCCGCCCGACAAATCGGCCGGCATTTTCATGGCTTCGGCGGGTGAAATACCGACCATATACAGTTTCAACATGACCGTATCGCGGATCACATCTTCCGGCAATGTGCGCAATTCACGCATCGGTAGCGCAACATTGTCGAACGCATTCAGTGCGGAAAATAGCGCACCATGCTGAAATAGCATACCCCAGCGATTACGTAGGCGTTGTAATTGCACGGAATCGGCCTTGTGTACGTCTTCACCGAATACCGTGACGGTTCCATTTGACGGTCGCTCTAGCCCTAGCATTTGTCGTAACAGCGTCGTTTTGCCGGAGCCAGAACCGCCGACGATCGATACGATCTCGCCGCGTCGAATTTCCAAATTCAAATCGCGATGCACGACAAAGTCGTCGAATTGCGTCGACAAATTTTGTATTCGGATGATCGCTTCTGTATGGTCTGGCATTAATAACCTACGTCGCTGAAAACTATGGCAAAGATCGCATCGGCCACGATCACCATTGTAATGGCGGTCACCACTGAATTGGTGGTGCCTTCGCCCAGGCTTTCCGTATCGGCCTTGATTCGCAAACCGAAATGGCAGGCAACCAAGGCAATCAAACTGCCGAAGGTAACGCCTTTACCCAGGCCTATCCAATAGTTGGCGAGCGACACCGCATCGGGAAGCTTACGCAAGAAATAACTGGGGGCCAGACCTAACTCAATTTTTGCAGCAACAATGCCGCCCAGCAATGACATCGCATCCGTCCAAATGACTAGCAAAGGCATCGAAATAGCTAGCGCAATAACTTTTGGCATGATCAGCCGAAAGCCGTGCGGCAAGCCCATGACCAACATGGCGTCCAATTCTTCCGTTACGCGCATGACGCCGAGTTGCGCGGTGATGGCAGAACCGGAACGACCTGCCACTAGAATTGCCGCCAACATCGGGCCTAATTCGCGAATAATACTCACGCCGAGAATGTTGACCAAATAAATGTCGCCGCCAAAGGTGTGCAACTGCTGTGCAAACAAATACGACAAGACAACGCCAATCAACACGCCAACCAAGGCAGTAATGCCGAGTGCCTGATAGCCTATGTGAAATATATTTGCTGAAATTTCTTTCCAGGGGCCGCGGCGCGGCTGGCTGGCGAACCGCCCCAAGTCCAGCATCAACTGTCCGATCAGGGCGACAAAAGCAAGTAGATGTTCGCTCGCAATGCTTAATTTTTCGAAAAAGACATCGATCAAGTCCGGAGCGGGTTTTGGTTCTGCAGGTAGCAGCGACGGTGCAGCGCGTTCCAGCAAGGCAAAAAAATTCTCGTGTGCCGCCGACATGGTCAATTGCACCGGTCGCTTCCGGCCCCAGATATTCCACAGGAATTGCGCGCCGATATGATCCAAGATATCGATACCGGATAAGTCCCAGGCCAGCTCTTTACCGGCAGGCAGCTCGCGCAAGCTTGACGTAATATTGGCGAGCGTATTGTCGATCGTCAATGCGTGCACGTGCCACGCGCCGCGAGCGCAGACCGAAAAGGGGTCTTCTTGGCTGACAATGAGAATCGGTGGTGCGACTTTTAGCATCTATGCAGTGTAAGGGAGAATCGAGGTTTGAAATTGCAAAGTGACATTATGATGCACTTCTGCCTACTTCGGGCTACCGGTATGCGGACCATGCCGTTACAATGTCGAGCATGAGCACCTCCCTATCCGTTGAATCTATTCAAACTCACTGCAGCGCGCAGGCGCGCCAGGTGGCTATTTCGATCGTGGCAGAAACCGGATCGACCAATGTGGATCTGTTGGCCGTGCTGGGCAAACTGACGGGTCCAAGTTTGTTGATCGCCGAAGCGCAGACCGCCGGCAAGGGCCGCGCCGGGCGCACCTGGCATTCCGAACCGGGTGCGACACTGACGTTTTCGCTGGCCTGGAAATTCAATCTGCCGGCCCAGGCCTTGCTTGGATTGCCATTGGCGGTGGGCGTAGTCATTGCCGAAGCGTTGCAACAATTCGGGGTGAACGCCTGCTTGAAATGGCCAAACGATGTGCTGCGCGATGGCAACAAGATGGCAGGGGTTTTGATTGAAACGGCGAACGCCAAAGGCAGCATGGCTGATATGGGCGATCAAGTCTGGGCGGTAATCGGAATCGGAATCAATATGGTGGTGCGGGACCAACTCGCGCACTTGATCGGTCGCCCGGTTGCCGCAGCGCCGAACTTGCAGGCGGATCGTAATCGGGTCTTGGCGGTTTTGCTCAATGGTTTGGTGGATGCAGTGTCGCTGTTTGAAGCGCAGGGATTCAAGGCATTTCGGGACCGCTGGAATAGTTTGCATGCGTATTGTGGGCTATCGGTCGAGGTTGTCGACCGCGGGCAAGTGTTGCATGAAGGGCTGGCGGTTGGCGTCGACGACAGCGGCCGCTTGTTGCTGAATATGTCCGGCCAGCAAATTGCTGTGGTAGCTGGCGATGTTTCATTGCGTAGGCAGGATGGTTGACAATGTTGCTAATGATTGATGCAGGCAATACCAGAATCAAGTGGGCTGCGGCTGAATTGGCCGCAAAGCCAGGTGCTTGGTCGACTTTTGGCTCGGTCGCACACGAACAAATTGCGCAATTGGAATCTGCCTGGTGCGCGCTGAAAATAACAGAAGTCATCGTCAGCAACGTGGCCGGCGCAGAATTGCGCGCCAAGCTGGAATCGATATTGTCGACTGCCAGCAGCGATGCCGGCATACCGATCGCCTGGTTTGCTTCATCACCCGATTGTGCCGGCCTACGCAACGGCTATCGACAACCGCAACAGCTGGGCTGCGACCGATTTGCCTCGGCCATCGGTGCACGCACGCTGTTTCCCGATTGCGCCTTGTTAATTGCCACTTGCGGCACGGCGACCACGATAGATGGAGTCAGCGCCGACGGCCTGTTTACTGGTGGGATGATCTTGCCGGGTTTGAAATTGATGGCTAGTTCGCTGGCCCGCAACACCGCGCAATTGCCGGAAGTTATCGCACAAGGCGAGCGCCTGCCGTTATTTGCCGACAATACTGAAGAAGCAATCATCAGCGGCTGCGTGTCGGCGCAAGTCGGCGCAATCGAGCGTGCATTTGCCGGGTTTGCGCGTTTGTATCGGGACGACCCGATACAATGCATCGTATCGGGCGGTGCCGGCGCCTTGATAGCACTACATCTTGCAGTACCTTGCATCCACGCGGATAATCTGGTGTTACTCGGTTTGCATACCGTTGCCAAACACCATACCCATCATAACCCATGCTGAAATTCATATTCTGGAGCCTGCTGCTTGCCAACTTCGGATTGCTGATGTACCAGCGCGGCTATCTCGAAACCTGGGTTCCCGATGGACATGAACCGGCGCGTATGAGCCGACAAGTCCATGCTGAATTGATGAAGCCGATCGCGGCCGGCAAATTCGCCACGGCCTCTTCGACCGATGCCAATGCAAACGCGGCTTCTGCACGAGCGATAGATGCATCTAAAACACCGCCACTGGCTTGCGAAGAATTCGGCAATTTCGACGCAATCAGCGCCAAGCGCTTTGAGAGTTTGCTTCAACCGTTGAGCTTGGGTGACAACCTGTCGCATCGGGACATTTCGGAAACTGCGAATAATATTGTCTACATTCCATCGCAGGGCACAAAAGATGCCGCCGATAAGAAGGCGATCGAATTGCGCCATCTTGGCGTGAATGATTTTTACATCATTCAAGATGCAGGGCCATTCCATTGGGGTATTTCATTAGGTGTATTCAAATCCGAAGACGCCGCCAGGGCCTTACTGGCGGCCCTGAACCAAAAAGGTGTGCATAGCGCACGTTTGGGGGTACACAGCGTCGCCGCCACCAAGACCGTGTATCAATTGCGCAATCTGGACGGCAACGCAATTGCAGGCATAGAAAAGATTGCGTCGGAATTTCCGCATATCGAGAGCCACAGCTGCGAAGCCAACGGTAATCCGGATAACAAGTCGGTGGCGCATGCCGCACCCAAGACTAGCTATCTGCGCGATTTGATTCGTTGAATGTGTTCAGGGCAGCGATTGAGGCTTGAGGCCGGCGCTGGTGCGCCGACCTCAGCGAGGTGAAATTAAAGCAGGCTACGTTGTTCGGTCAGTTTGCCGCCGATGCTTTGGAAGATCACCACAGTACCATCCTTGACGTCGCCCTTGGCGTCGAATTCGATGGAACCTTGAATCTTGCCGTCGAACGAGCCTTTTGCCAAGACCGGTAGATACACCGCCGGGTCGGCAGAGTTGGCCTCTTGCATCGCTTGCGAGAAAATATGGATACCGTCGTAAGCCAAGGTCGAATAAGTGCCGGGCGGGGTGTTGTATTTTTTCGTGTACATCGTGATGAAGCCGGCGCCAGCAGACAACCACGACGGCGGTACACCGGCAATCGTACAATAATAATTGGAATCGGCGTCGCCGGCCGCATCTTTGATGGCCGACGCGTCGCACATCGCATCGCCGACTACAAACTTGATACTCGTGTCGGCTTTGCGCAATTCCTTGAGTAAAGGTAAACCTACGCCTTGATCGCCGCCAAAGAACACGATGTCGGCCTTGCTGTCTTTGATCTTTTGCGCCAAAGCCGCATAATCAGCCGCTTTCGGGTTGACGCTGTCATGCGGCGCGGTGAGGTTTTTACTCTTGAGGATCTTGTCTACTTCTTCCGCCAAACCGATGCCGAATGTAGTCGCATCATCCACCATGTAAATCGATTTGCCGCGCAGCTTATCGGTAATCAATAAACCCAAGGTTTTCCCTTGTTGAATGTCGTCCGCCGTAATGCGGAATGCCGTCTTTAAACCCTGGCGCGTGTATCTGGGATTGGTCGATGCCGATAATTGCGGTATGCCCGCCTTGGCATATAGGTCGGACGCTGGTATCGTCACGCCGGAATTGAAATGACCGAACACCGCGTTGACCTTGGCATCGATCAGGCGTTGCGCGGCGGCCTTGCCTTCAGTCGGATCAGCTTTATCATCTTCAATCACCAGCTCGAAGTGGGCACGCTTGCCATTGATGGTGAAGTGATCTTCGTTAAGCTCGTCGACCGCCACTTGGGCGCCTTGCGCGATATCTTTACCGTATTGGGCAAGACCGCCAGTCATCGGTGCAACCACGCCGATTTTCACATCTACTTGACGACTACATGCAGATAACAAACTCAGTGCGCCAATCGCGATGGCACTACGCATCAATAAATTCATGTGTCCCCCAAAAATAGATGGAATTCTATGGTTGCAAAAAACCAAACATCCGGTGGCTGGAGAGTCAATATACCCCATGCACCCAACGGTGAGCGCATGTCCGTGACGGATCTGATCATCCGGTGATGTTAGTTTGCACCATGTTAGTTCCACCGGGCAAGAATTAAATCCGGTATTTAACGTTATAAGGTGGCAGATATTGGGTGTGGGGGCGCAATAAGATTGAATAGATCCTGAGTCCGCAATACGACGATATTGTTATTGCAAGTCAGGTAGGGGGCGTCGATGCAATATTTGCATGGTCTGTGATCCAACCACGCAGACAAGTCGGGCACAGGCAATTCGAGGTACCGTCACTCGCGCTTGCTGGCATTTGTTCCACTGCCAAAGGAGGCAATTCAGTACACCAGCAAGGGGTGCCATTGGCGCCATCACGCATCGCGCACGAAAATTCAGTGCCGCAATGCGCACATATATTCATCGGTCACTCGTTTGGTTTTCAGATTCGTCAGGCACATCCATCTTGCGCATTGCACGCCGTATTAAGTTCATTTGTCCATTAAAATTAGTGCAAGCATCGCAATAGACTAAATGGACGCGCAGGCCCATGCGCTCAACCAATGACAAATCACGGTCCAGGCCTTCGGAAACCAGGCGGTGTATTTCTTTACATGTATGTATCAGTGCCATATAGCCGCTTAAAAATGGAATCCGCCGGTCGTTAAATTGCCATGTGCCTAAGTTACGCCGGTTTTTGATTGCCGAACCAGTTTAAATCAAGACACTCGCGCAATTTAACGCGTGCGCGAAACAACACCACCCAAGCATTAGACGTGGAAATGCTCAATTCCTTACATATTTCTTCGGTTTCCAGCTCCAGCCACTCGCGCATCAAGAAAATTCGTGCGGTTTTGGCCGGAAGTTTTTCGAGGCAAACTTCCAAGACCTTGAAAAAATCTTTTTGCTCTAGCGTTGCATCGGGGTCACCCCATTGGCGCGGCATGTCAACCGTGTGCCCGTCCGCCTTGAACAATGCATCAATGACATCATCTTCGGATTGATCGTCCATCACCTCGATTTGCTGCATACGCTTGGAAGAACGCATCACGTCGATAATTTTGTGCTTCAAGATGCCCGTCAAATAAGTGCGCAGCGATGACTGTCCGGCAAAACGTTCCGGTTTTTCGAGTGCGGCAATCAGCGTATCTTGCACCACATCTTCCGCCACTGCCTCGTTGCGCAGGTGCAACATGGCAAAACGGA
>Ga0207036_10158_pt1 | contig 12565 bp, 10 predicted proteins | sample Alteio_BWMinCont_78_FD_153284 | JGI IMG/M metagenome (GOLD analysis project Ga0207036, IMG submission 153284) | Enriched cells from forest soil in Barre Woods Harvard Forest LTER site, Petersham, Massachusetts, United States -... | ecosystem: Environmental > Terrestrial > Soil > Temperate forest >... | reverse complement strand
GCTGGTCACGGTGCGCACTCGCTTGCCTGAGTCGGATGCCACAGCCTCGACCATCGATGCCGAGCTCGAGATCCAGTTCGCTGGCCAGACTGCGCATTACAAGCAGGTTCCTTTCAAACTGGAAAAACATGGGGAGGAGATTCACATCACGGGCACGATTCCGGCCACACTCTCCGATTTCAAAATCGATCCGCCATCGCTCTTGACCATGCCCGTCAAGAATGGAATCCCGGTGCGCATCGACATGACATGGCGTCCGCAGTGACGCCATGAACAAATGCTTATGCACTTTCGCAGCGTTCAGGATGTTTCCTGCATCCCACAGAAAGGTGTAAAGTTTTGAACTGGCGAGAATCTCCCATGCGATTGTTGGTGGTAGAAGACGACATATCCATTCAGCAGTTCCTTAAGCGGGCGCTAACCGAGGCCGGATATCAAGTGGATACGGCAAGCACGGCAAGGGCTGCCGAAACCATGGCTTTGGAAGCGATTCACGATGCCTTCATCATCGATCTTGGCCTTCCTGACCTGGATGGATTGGACTTAATTGCGCGTTGCCGCGCCCAAGGTAGGTGAGGGTGCTCTGTTGAAGCATCCATTGACTGTCGGCCGCAGCCGATGTAGACAGCGCGGCGAGCAGAAGAACAAACAGTAATCTCTTCTTCATAAATTCCGTGCTTAGAATTTTATTGAAACCGATAGGAGAGCAGCACCAAAGGCCCCGGCGGTAACAATCGCCACCGGTCCGTGCGCGGCGGCAATGCCGTGAACTTTTTCTCCCTTATTCTTTTCATCGAAGGCCATGATCCCGAGGATAGGTGTCAAGATCATTCCGGGACCGTGGATCCAAGCCATGGCCTTATGAAAACGGATGGGACCGCGGGTTTCGGTTCCAGGGACTCTAGGTGCGCGAATCGCATAGTACGCAGTGATGAAATATAAGTCACCTGTCACTCCGCCAAGAGCGGTATGAAGATCGCGCGACGTTGTGCTGGTGTTTTTTCCTCCGGCGCCGACGGAGGTGACTACGGTGGCAATCAGCGGAATGGTTGTTATCAAGCCCATTCGTTGGTGGATCTTCAGCATGTGTGTTCGTTTGTCGAGCACTGCCTGCTCACGCGCATTTCCCTGAGTCTGCTCCGGAGTGAGTCCAAGATCCGAAAGCGAAGGCGCTGTGGCACCGCTGGATGGCGCGTTGGGCAACGGCTCCTGTTGCCCGGGCGTATGTTCAGGCGTATTTGGTTCGCTTGCGACAAGTTTCTCGTCCAGAACCGTGATGTCGGCTCGATTGAGTGTTCCGGAAGAAATCTCGAGGGTCTTGAAACCGGCCGCTTCAAACTTCAGCCGATATTGACCGGCAGCCAGAGCATCAAACTTAAAAGCGCCATCCGCCTCGGTGGTCGCGCTTCGCGTTTGGCCATTCTCCACGTTGGTCGCCGTTACGATGGCATTTGCGACAGGCGCACCGGAGGGACCGGTAACTGTGCCTCTTAATATTGCCGTGTCGGCCGACTGAGCCAGCAAGAGCAGACTCAGTTGGGAGAGTAAGAAAACAAGGAGGACAGCAAGTAGAGTCCCACGCGATCTGCAAGACTGATTCCTCGACATCCTAGACCTCGTTATTTTTTGAGGAATGACTTCGTGTGTCGACAGAACTACCCCAGCCAGCATAAGTCGGAAACATTACTGCCTCATTTCCCGCAGATGACAATTTGTTCATCCTAATCGATCTTAATATTTTGCCTGTCGAACTTTGAGTATGATCATTTGCATCCGTTAAAGTAGAAGTGTGTCGAAGGGGATTCGTCTCCGGATTTCGGGGGTGCGGCGGAAGATTTGCAGAAAATCGGTCCGGTGAAGACGAAGCTCCGCTAACCAACGCCGAACTGGGCCAATACGACGCAGAGTCAGGGACGGTGATAAGGTGCGCCATCCGCTCACGAGGGCAAATGGGATCTCCGGTGAAGAAGTTCAACATCACTCCTGACGAGGGGCTGGTAGTTCTTGCTGTACTTGCAGGATTGATCGTGGCTGCGCTAATCGCAGGAATTTACTTCGCTTTTCGCTAGGTCGAATTGCCCCGGCATCGCGATTTCCTCGCCGAGAATTGCAACCTCTTTCCGCCCTTTATGCTTCATAATAGACAAAGATCTTGTTTGAGCTTTTCCTGGGCGACCAATACCCGTACCCTGCTAGTGTGGATTCACGCAGCTTTCACACGCGGTCTGTATCCTATACGGGCAACAACCGGAGTTATTGCAATGCGAGTAAGTGTGTTAGGGCCGACACTATTGATGGTTGGATTATCCTGCGTCGCGGGTGCTGCTCAGACGCTCAAGCCGCGGCCTCCCGCAGGCACTCCGCAGAAAAGCGAGGATATGCCTGGCTCGCAAAAGCTGTCCAATAGCGTGGAGGCGGCGCCGGTGACAATGCCGATGATCATTGCTGCGGGTACTCCGATCAAGGTGGCACTTGACGCTGAGGTGCGGGTGCGGGAAGTGGGTGAGGCTATTCATGCCAAGACGACAGAGCCGATGTATGCATTCGACAAGCTGCTGATTCCCGCCGGAACCGTGGTAAATGGAAAAGTGTCGGCGATCGATGGTGTACCGAAGATGGTGCGAACCATGCAGGCGGCGAATGGGAATTTTTCTCCGGTACGCAAGGTGCATGTGCAGTTTGACGAACTGGTGATGGCGGATGGACGAAAGATCGCTCTGCATACGGTCGCTTCTCCCGCTCCGGATGGGGTTCTGCGGTTTGTCTCGGCAAATGAGTCGCAAAAGAAAGGTAAGGTCCAGGAAGCGGCGTCGAACAAAGTGAGTGCCGCGCGGCAAGCAATACACCAGATTAGCGCAGCCACGATCAATCCTGCAAGTACAGCAAGAACTACCAGCCCCTCGTCAGGAGTGATTTGCAAGAGAAGATCCACGAGCCGGGGAAAATGCACAAGGTAAAAAGGATTGTGATCGCCCAGTTGCCAGTGCATCCGCAATACCTTGACGCAGGGACGAGCTTCAATGCGATTTTGCAACAGCCTTTGGATTTCGGGACCGAGGCGGTGAATCCGGAAGCTCTGACTAATATCGGAGCCACGCCGCCGACCGGTAGCGTAGTGCATGCGCGGCTGGAGACCGGGTTGAGTTCTGCGACGTCGAAAAAGGGAGATCCGGTCGAGGCGGTGATTACCGAACCGCTGGTAGCGTTTAATCATCTTATTTTGCCGGAAGGCAGCGTGATCAAAGGCTCGGTGGTGCAGGTTGCGCCAGCCCGCCGACTGGGTCGCAACGGGCAATTGCGAATCTTATTTCGCGAAGTTGCTCCGCCGAACGGAATTGAGCAGAAAGTTGAGACCAGTCTGGAAGGCGTGGCTGTGGCCAAGGGCGAACACTTGAAGCTCGACAATGAAGGCGGCGCTGAGGTGACCACCCCGCGAACCAGATATTTGACGACCGGAATCCAGGTTATGCTGGCGGTTTCACAGGCGTCTCCCGATCGCGATGCTGGTCAGGGCGGACAGGGCTTTGGCGAAGCTGGAAATGGCGCAGCGAACGGTGCTTCAGGGTTTAAGTTAATAGGAATGGCTGTCGCAATAGGTGCGAACTCGCGGGTGGTGAGGGCAGGATTCGGATCATACGGAGCAGCGCTGTCGATCTACTACCACTTTCTGGCGCGTGGACGCGATGTGGTCTATCCCAAAGACATGGCGATGGTAATCGGGCTGGGAACTCGCGACGGCAAACCTTCTGCGCAATTAGCCCGACATTAGTCTCATCAGAAGATAAGCGCACTCTGGTCATCCCGTCTAAGCGAGGGATCTAGGTTTAAGCCGGCCGATACCGTTGGTGCAGACAAGAACCCAGATCGCTGGCGCTGCTTGCGATGACAATTCGGGATGCTTGCGTAAGCTGGAAGGGCGGGAGACGCCCGTCCTCCACAGGCCGCGTTACTAAAGTCCCAAAATAGGATAGAAAAATCTGCTCTGGGGTTTGACGGTCGTCTCCATATATCTTTACACTCAAGATTGCAGCTGAGGTTTTTGGTCGGTCCGAATTTGGCGCGGGCTCCTGAAATCGCAGTTCGCGAAAGGTACACGTGAGCCCCACTGAAACCAGTAGCACCACCAAACGAGAGATTCAGGTAGAAATCCCGGCGGAGGACGTTGCCCGCGAAACTGCGACCCTCGTTCAGAAATATCAGAAGCTTGCCCGCATTCCCGGTTTCCGCACTGGGCATGCGCCTGCTTCCATTATTAAGCAGCGTTTTGCCGAAGGCATAAAAAGCGACGTGGTAGAAGCGCTGGTGCCGCGCTATTTCCGCAAGGAAACCGACAAATTGGGGCTGATGCCGGTGTCGCAGCCGCGAGTCTCCGATCTGCATGTGCACGACGGAGAGCCGCTGCGATTTAAGGCGAGCTTTGAAGTGATGCCGGCCATCCGGGTGGAAGACTATAAGGAACTGCGTGCGGACAAGCCTGACATCTCTGTCACTAACGAAGAAGTTGAGCAGTCGCTGAAAAGTTTGCAGGAACAGCGCGCCACGTTTACCTCGATCGAGGGCAGTCCGCTGGGAGATGGTGACTTCGCCCAGGTTTCACTCGATGGAAAACCAAAAGACGGTGAAGGTCCGGCGCAGACCTCCGCAAAGCCGGGGCCGACAGGAACGAATCCCGTACATATGGATGACATCCTCGTTGAAATCGGCGGCCAAGGCACGATGCCCGAGTTTACCGAAAATTTGCGCGGGGCGTCTGCGGGCGACGAACGGACGTTTGATGTGCATTATCCGCAGGATTTTTCTGATCAGCGACTAGCAGGAAAGACCTTCACTTATACGGTGAAGGTGAATGCGATCAAGCAGAAGAGCCTGCCGGAATTGAACGACGCGTTTGCGAAAGAGCTCGGTGAGTTCGCCGATCTTGCCGAAGTGCGAACGCGCATTCGCGAGGGCATGGAGGCGGAGAAGAAACACACCGCCGAGCGCGAGGCCAAAGACAAGCTGGTGGGCGAGTTGGTAAAGCGCAACGATTTTGAGGTGCCCGAGGCATTGGTCGAGCACCAGATCGATATTCGCCTGGATCGTGGGTTGCGAGCGCTGGCCGCGCAAGGCATGAAGACCGAAGATATGAAGAAGATGGATCTCAACCGCCTGCGGGGTGGGCAGCGGGATCAGGCAGTGCAGGAAGTGAAGGCTGCGTTGTTGCTGGAAAAAATCGCCGAGGAGGAAAAAATCGAGGTCAGCGATGCGGAAATCGACCGCGAGGTCGAAGCTTTGGCTGCGCAGTCGAAGCAGACGCCGGAAGCTATCCGGTCGCGTTTGACACGCGATGGGGCGCTGGATAGAATCCGGAATAGAATCCGCAACGAGAAGACCCTCGACTTTCTTTATCATCAGTCCGCGTGAATCGCTTCCGATCCCCCTTGCAGCCTCAGCAGCAGGATCAGGAGTGTGAAAGGTGAAAGTGAAGGACCCACAGCTTATGTTAGTTCCAATGGTGATTGAGCAAACCGGGCGGGGAGAGCGGGCGTACGACATTTACTCGCGCCTTTTGCGGGACAACATTATTTTTATCGGGACACCGATTGACGACAACATTGCCAATCTGGTGATAGCGCAGATGCTGTTTCTGGCCCAGGAGGATCCGGAGAAGGACATTCAATTGTACGTGAATTCTCCGGGTGGATCGATTACCGCGGGCATGGCCATTTACGACACCATGCAGTACGTAAAGAACGATGTGACCACCATCTGCATCGGGCAAGCAGCTTCGATGGCTGCGCTTCTGTTGGCCGCTGGAGAAAATAAGAAGCGGCTGGCGCTGCCCAATTCGAGAATTTTGATTCATCAACCTTCGATGGGTGGCCTTTCGGGTCAGGCTACCGATATCGACATTCACGCGCGGGAAATTCTCCGTATGCGGGAGATTACAAACCAGTTACTGGCAAAGCATACCGGGCAAAAGCTGGAGAAAGTGGAGAAAGACGTGGAGCGCGACTTCATTATGAACGCGCAGCAAGCTAAGGAATATGGAATCATAGACGATATCATCTATAAGACCAGATGAGGGTATGATCGGCATTCAGCCGGTCAGGTTTGGGAGTCTCGGCGCAAAAGATTCTCCCCAATTGCTCAAGGGCAATGATCACTAAAGTGCCGGGAGGTTAGAGTAACAATAAGGAGTTGAGCCGAGTGAAAAACAGAACAGGCACTGAGGAAATCCTACGCTGTTCATTTTGTCATAAGTCGCAAGACGCAGTCGCCAAGCTGATTTCATCCCCAAGCGATTACCCCAGGGCATATATTTGCGATGAGTGCGTGGCGGTCTGCAATTCCATCCTGGAAGATGACCGCGCTGCAACCCCCGCCGCGGCAACGCCAAACACGCTTCCTAAGCCGCAGGAAGTCAAGAGTTTCCTGGATGAGTACGTCATCGGCCAGGAGCAAACGAAAAAAAAGCTGGCTGTGGCTGTCTACAACCACTACAAGCGCATCTATATGAACCGTCAGCGCGCTAGCGACGGTATTGAGCTGACCAAATCGAACATCATGCTGATCGGCACCACCGGGACCGGCAAGACCCTGTTGGCGCAGACCCTGGCCCGCATGTTGGACGTGCCCTTCGCCATAGTGGATGCAACCACTTTGACCGAGGCTGGTTACGTCGGCGAGGACGTGGAAAATATCATCCTGAAGCTGCTGCAAGCGGCGGATGGGGATGTAGGACGGGCCCAAACCGGAATCATATATATAGACGAGGTAGATAAGATCGGCCGTAAGGACGAGAATCCGTCCATTACCCGGGACGTCTCCGGGGAAGGCGTGCAGCAGGCGCTGCTCAAGATTCTCGAAGGCACGATCGCGAATGTTCCGCCGCAAGGTGGACGGAAGCATCCGCATCAGGAGTTCACCCCGGTTGATACCACCAACATCCTCTTTATCTGCGGTGGCGCCTTCGTCGGCCTGGAGAAGATCATCGGCCGGCGGGCGGGCAAAAAGTCGCTGGGCTTCAAGATGGGTGAAGAGGGTGAAGTGGAAGAGCCAGTGGCGGCGCGTAAGCGCAATTTTGAGTTGCTGAGCGATGTGCAACCGGAAGACTTAATCAAGTTTGGCTTGATTCCGGAATTTGTCGGACGCTTGCCGGTGGTTGGAGTATTAGAGGATTTGGATGAAGTTGCGCTGATTGAGATCCTTACCCGGCCCAAGAATGCCATCGTCAAGCAGTATCAGCGACTGTTCGAGTTTGAGAATGTCCGCCTGAAATTCAGCGAGGACGCCCTGCGGGCGGTAGCGCGCCAAGCCATGGCTCGCAAGGTGGGCGCACGCGGCTTGCGCATGATTCTAGAAGAATTAATGCTCGATTTGATGTACCATCTGCCCAGCCAGAAGAAAGTGAAAGAGTTCGAAGTAACGCAACAGATGGTCGAGAAGCATAGTGCGTCGTTCGCAATGATGGAAAAGGCGGGATAAGGCTTCGGGCGTCAGGCTTCAAGCTTAGCTTTTGGAGCCTGACGCCTAAAGCCTGAAGCCGAATTTGGGAGATATAGTGACCACATCCAAGGAAAAATTCGAAACTAAAAAGTTGCCCATGATGCCCATTCGGGATGTGGTCATCTTCCCCTACATGATGACGCCATTCGTGGTAGGGCGGGAGTCCAGCGTGCACGCGCTCGAAGAAGCGCTGGCCTCCGACAAGAAGATCTTTTTGGCCACCCAGCACGACGCCAGCATGGACGAACCTAAGCCCAACGAAATTTATCAGGTGGGCACGGTCGTCAACATCGTGCAGAGTCTGAAGCTGCCTGACGGCAACATCAAAGTGCTGGTCGAAGGCATCGAGCGCGGCAAAATCCTGCAGGTCACCGAGAGTGAAGGATTCATGCAGGCTTCGGTTCGGTTGGCCCGGTACGCTACCGAAACCAACCCCCAAATCGAAGCGGGTATGCAGCGCGTGACTGGCTTGTTCGAACAGTACGTCAAACTTTGCCAATCCTTGAATTACGAGACCATGATTGCGGCGGTGCGCATGGAAGATCCCGCCAAGCTCACCGATACCATCGCCGCCAACCTGCAACTTTCGATCGAAGAAAAGCAGGAACTGCTGGAAATTTTTGATCCTGCCGAACGTCTGAGCCGCATCGGCGATGTGCTCGATATCGAGATTGAAAAGCTGAATATGGATCGCACCATCCAGTCGCGGGTAAAGCGGCAGATGGAGCGGGCGCAAAAAGAGTACTACCTCAACGAAAAGATCAAAGCCATCCAGAAGGAACTGGGCCGCGGCGAAAAAAGCGAGTTCGATGAACTGAAGAAGAAGATTGACGCCGCCGGCATGCCCAAGGATGTGCGCGACAAAGCCATACAGGAACTGAAGAAGCTTGAAGCCATGCCGCCGATGTCGGCGGAGTCCACAGTTTCTCGCAATTATTTAGATTGGCTATTAGCAGTGCCGTGGAAGAAGCGGTCGAAAGAAATCCGCAATATCAGCCGCGCCGAGAAGGTTCTCAACGAAGATCATTATGGCCTGGAGAAAATCAAAGAGCGCATTCTTGAATTTCTTGCGGTCCGCCAGTTGGTAAAGAATCCCAAAGGCTCAATTCTTTGTTTCGTCGGGCCGCCGGGAGTCGGCAAGACTTCGCTGGGAATGTCGATTGCCAAGGCTACCGGACGCAAGTTCGTGCGCATGTCGCTGGGCGGAGTTCGCGATGAGGCCGAAATTCGCGGCCATCGCCGCACCTACATCGGCGCTTTGCCAGGACAGATTATTCAGATGATGAAAAAGGCGGGGACCAAGAATCCCGTCTTTATGCTGGACGAAGTCGACAAAATGTCCATGGATTTCCGCGGTGACCCGTCGGCCGCGCTGCTCGAAGTGCTCGATCCCGAGCAGAATTTCATGTTCGTGGATCATTACCTCGACGTAGAATACGACCTCTCCCAGGTCTTTTTTATTGCCACTGCGAACGTGATCCACACAATCCCTCCGGCGCTGCAGGACCGCATGGAAGTGCTGCGTCTGCATGGCTACACGGAGCAGGAAAAGGTCGAAATCGCCAAGCAGTTCCTGGTGAAGAAGCAGATGGCGCAAGCCGGGCTCACCGACAAGAACATCAAGTTTACCGACGAAGCGATTTCTTCGCTGATCCGTTCCTATACACGCGAAGCTGGCGTGCGCAACCTGGAACGCGAAATTGGCAACGTCTGCCGTAAGGTCGCGCGCAAAGTGGTTAAAGAGGGCGCCGAATACAACATCGCAATTGCACAGAATAACGTGAATGATTACCTGGGCGTGATCAAGTTCCGCGATACCCTGGCGCACGAACGCAGCGAAGTCGGACTGGTTACCGGCCTGGCCTGGACCGAAGTCGGCGGCTCGATTTTGAGCACCGAAGCAACAGTCGTCGATGGCAAAGGCAAGCTCACGCTGACGGGCAAACTCGGCGACGTGATGCAAGAGTCAGCCCAGGCAGCAATGTCTTACGTGCGCTCTCGCGCAGGGCGACTGGGACTAGCGCGCGACTTCTATCGCAATATCGATATTCACGTGCACGTCCCAGAAGGTGCGATTCCAAAGGATGGGCCGTCCGCTGGCATCACCATTGCAACTGCGATTTCGAGCGCGTTGAGCAAGATTCCGGTTCGCCGCGATCTGGCCATGACCGGCGAAATTACGTTGCGTGGCAAGGTGTTGCCAATCGGCGGGCTAAAAGAAAAGCTCCTGGCGGCGCATCGTGCCGGGCTGTTCGAGGTCATTCTTCCCCAGGACAACGAAAAAGACCTAGCCGAGGTTCCCGAAAATCTTCGCACCGCAATGAAGATGCACTTTGTCGACACCATGGATCAGGTGCTAAGCGTCGCACTGGAGCGTCCACTACCCGAGCCCATGGCTGAAGAGAATGAGGGTGGGCGAACCATTGCTCCACCGATAACGCCTCCCGCGGAAGGGCCTACCGCGCATCAGTAACTCTGGATCGATATTCTGTATTCCCTAAGGACTGTCATCCCGAGCAACGCGAGGGATCTGGGTTCTTGCCTGCGCAGCCTATATCGTAGTGTGAGCAAACGCCCAGATCCCTCGCGTTGCTCGGGACGACAGTGTGTTTCAATCGACAATACGTTTTGGTCACGTCAAGCCATATATTGTTTTAGTCCACGCTGTATGTAAAGACGGTCTAGAATGAACCGAGCGGTCTCGCCGCGTTTCAGAGATATCACAAAACGACAGGAGTCTTGAATCATGTCCAGTTCCGACTTAAGGAACGGAGAAGTCGGGTTATTTCCGGAGATGCCGGCCGCGAACGAAGAGCGCACTACGGGCATACTGCCATCGCAGGCGATTCGGGAATTGATTGCCAAGGGACGTATCATCGGCAATCGCGTGATCACCGAGGAACAGATCCAACCGGCGAGCCTTGATCTGCGGCTGGGTGACATTGCGCATCGCGTGCAGGCAAGTTTTCTTCCTGGTCCCGGAGGCAAAGTCGAAGCCAAAGTCAAAGACCTTCGCATGGCTCGCGTCGATCTCACCAGCGCGGCGGTATTTGAAAAGGGATGCGTTTACATCGTTCCCCTGGTTGAAGAGCTCGATCTTCCGCGAGACATTTCCGGCAAGGCGAATCCGAAAAGTACGACTGGACGACTGGACGTTTTCATCCGTTTGATCACCGACGATGGTGTGGAATTCGAGCGCGTGCCGCCGGGTTATAAAGGCAGGCTCTACGCGGAAATCGTTTCCCGCACTTTCACCGTCGCCGTACGGGCCGGAATGCGCCTTAACCAATTACGCTTCGTGCGCGGCAACCCGGTGTCTTCCGACAGCCGGATTCGCAGGCTTGATGACGAACAACAGCTCATCTACATGGACGAAGAAAGCCCAGTCAAGGCATCGGTGGATCGCGGCCTGAGAATCACCGTGAATCTTGAAGGCTCATCGCCGGATGAAGTGATTGCCTACAAGGCGCGCAAGCACGCCCCTGCGATCGAATTGGATCGAATAAATTACTACGCGCCGGAGGAATTCTGGGAGGCTCGCAGGCAGAGCGCGAATCAGCGTGTGATTCTTGAGCCCGGCGATTTCTATATTCTCGCTTCGAAAGAACGAGTTCGCGTTCCTCCGGAATTTGCAGCGGAGATGGTGCCGTTCGATCCCTCGGTGGGCGAGTTTCGCATTCACTATGCAGGTTTCTTTGATCCCGGATTTGGATACGGCGCCAGTGACATCAAAGGGACGCGAGCGGTGCTGGAAGTGCGAGCCCATGAAGTTCCGTTTCTGATCGAACACGAGCAGTTCGTCGGAAGGCTTACGTACATGCCACTGCTTGCGAAGCCCGAAAAAATTTACGGCTTACAGATTGGTTCGTCGTACCAGCAGCAGGCGCTCACGCTGAGCAAGCAGTTTCGGCGGTAAGCTCCGTAGAGACGTTGCTTGCAACGTCTCAGCTCTGATGAGGTCCCCATTGTTGTCATCCCGAGCGAAGCGAGGGATCTGGGTTCTTCGCGTGGCTGGCAAAAACCTAGATTTTTCGTCGCATACGCTCCCCGGAATGACTGGAAGTCTTGTTTGGTCGCGCCGGCGGACGTAGCAAGGTACGTCTCTACAGGGTGTTTGTATGGAGCCCAATTTTTCACAAGAACCCAAATCGCGGTTCAGCGGGGCGACTGGTTTAATCGTTGCGATCGCCGTGGTCGCGATTGTTCTTATTGCATTTCCCGCTTACCGGTGGTTTTTCCTGATCAGCCTGGGAATCGGAGTCCTAGTCGCCGGGATACTTTTTCTCTGGCATAAATTCAGGCCCATCCGCGAAAAAGATGTCCAAAACAAAAAGCCTCTGGGCTTGGAATAACTCTCGGGAATCAGTCACCGCCGCTTGCAACTTGCCCAGCGAAACTGCAAACTGAAGGCATGCGCGTCTTAGCTCGATTCATGATGTCGGCGATGGACGCCAGCCACTTTCCCGCTCCCACGCTTCCCGAGGTCGCGTTTTTGGGCCGCTCGAATGTGGGCAAGTCGAGCGTGATTAATTCACTGGTGGGTAAGAAGCTGGCCAAAACCAGCTCTACGCCGGGCCGCACGCGAAGCATAAATTTCTTCGAGCTACGCTGGGCGGGAAAGCCTCGGCCGGAATTAATCTTCACTGACTTGCCGGGTTACGGATATGCCAAAATTTCGCGCGAGATTTCCAGCCAGTGGCACACCTTCATCGAACCTTACTTGGAGCAGCGGCGCTCGCTGGCGATCTGCTTGGTGCTGGTAGATGTGAACGTGCCTCCGCAGGAGAGCGACAAGGCGTTGCTCGACTTCCTTACGTTTACCGCGCGACCGTTCCTGATCGTTGGCACGAAAAGCGACAAGCTGTCGGGAAATCAATTGCGCAACTCTCTGCATGCACTCAACCAGGAATTTCCTCAAGCGCGGATTATTCCTTTCTCCGCCAAAAGCAGCGCCGGGCAAGAAGAGTTGTGGAAGGAGATCCGGATTGCAGTCGAGAACCATCGCCCCTAAGTCGGTTCCGCCGTTTGCAGCATCCTTTTTACGAACTGTATCGCCCCTGCGAACTGTATCATCGCC
>Ga0207036_10156_pt1 | contig 12693 bp, 9 predicted proteins | sample Alteio_BWMinCont_78_FD_153284 | JGI IMG/M metagenome (GOLD analysis project Ga0207036, IMG submission 153284) | Enriched cells from forest soil in Barre Woods Harvard Forest LTER site, Petersham, Massachusetts, United States -... | ecosystem: Environmental > Terrestrial > Soil > Temperate forest >... | reverse complement strand
CGTTGCTTCAAAAACTTCCCCGTATACGAATCCCTTTCCTTGATCAAATCTTCCGGCACACCCTCAAAAATCACTTTGCCGCCTTTGTCGCCGCCTTCGGGGCCGATGTCGATCACCCAGTCGGCGCATTTTATCACATCCATATTGTGTTCAATAACTATAATGCTGTTGCCCTGGTCGAGCAGTGCGTCAAATGATTTGAGCAGTTTTTTGATATCCGCAAAATGTAAACCCGTCGTCGGTTCATCAAAAATAAAGAGTGTTTTGTGGGTATTGTTACCTTTTACCAGAAAGGACGCCAGCTTGATACGCTGCGCCTCTCCGCCCGAAAGGGTGTTGGAGGATTGCCCTAACTGCACATAACCCAAACCAACATCCATCAATGGTTTTATTTTGCTGATGATCTTTGGTTCTTTGGCAAAAAACCCCAAAGCTTCCTCAATTGTCATACTTAATACTTCCGATACATTTTTATCGTGGTAGGTAATATCCAAAATATGCTGTTTAAAACGTTTGCCCCCGCAGGCTTCGCAGGTCAGAAAAATATCGGCCATAAACTGCATTTCTATCTTCACTTCACCTTCGCCCTGGCAAACATCGCAGCGCCCGCCCTCCACGTTGAAAGAAAATGCTGAAGGTTTTAACCCGGCAGCTTTCGCGACTGGTTGTGAGGCATACAGGTTGCGGATCTCGTCCCAGGCTTTTACATAAGTAACAGGGTTTGAGCGGGATGAGCGGCCTATGGGGTTTTGATCAACCAGTTCAACCTGTTCAATTTTTTGATAATCCCCGTCAATACTATCATACGACCCCGTCTGCTCTGCATTATAATTTCCAAGAGCTTTTTGCAATGCCGGGGCCAATATGCGTTTTACCAAGCTTGTTTTACCAGACCCGGAAACGCCAGTTACCACAGTGAGCACCCCCAAAGGGAATTTGGCATTAACATGTTTAAGATTGTTTTCCCGTGCGCCCTTTATCTCAATAAAATCATTCCATTTGCGGCGGCTTTTGGGGATGGAAATTTCCTCCTTCCCGCTTAAATAGCGGCCGGTAAGGCTGTTTTCATCCTTTATAATATCAGCATAAGTACCTGTAAACATCAGGTTGCCGCCATGCGTACCCGCTTCGGGGCCAATATCGATAATGTGATCGGCAGCCTTCATGATTTCTTCCTCGTGCTCAACCACCAGCACAGTATTGCCAACGTCGCGCAAGGATTTTAACACACCAATAAGCCTTTGCGTGTCGCGCGGGTGCAGGCCGATACTTGGTTCATCCAGCACATAAACGGAGCCAACCAAACTGCTGCCTAAAGAGGTAGCCAGGTTAATGCGCTGCGACTCGCCGCCTGACAGGGTATTTGATAAACGGTTAAGCGTTAAATAGCTTAAGCCAACGTCATTTAAAAAAGATAGCCGGTTGGCGATTTCCATCAATAAACGCTTGCCAATTTTGGTATCGGTTTCATTTAGTTCAATGGTTTTAAAAAAATCAAGCGCCTTATCCAAAGCCATTAATACCACATCGGTTATTGATTTTCCGCTTATTTTTACATACGATGCATCCTGTCTTAAACGGCTGCCTTTACATTCCGGACAGGTAGTTTTACCCCGGTAGCGGGATAACATTACACGATACTGGATTTTATAGGTTTGTTCTTCCAATTCCTTAAAAAACTCATCCAGACCGCGGAAATATTTATTGCCCGTCCACAATAGTCTTTGTTCTTTTTCGGTCAGGAAATTGTACTGTCTGTGTATAGGAAAATCAAACTTTAAGGCATTTTTTACAAGCGTATCATTCCACTCGCGCATCTTTTCGCCACGCCATGGGGCAATAGCGCCCTCATAAATACTCTTGCTTTTATCGGGTATTACCAAATCTTCATCAATACCAATTACCTTGCCGTAACCTTCACATCTTTTGCACGCGCCATAGGGGTTATTAAAGCTGAAAAAATTTGGTGTTGGCTCTTCAAAGCGGATACCGTCCAATTCAAACCTATCGCAAAAAAAGCGTTCCTGCTCGCCGTTTTCTAAAGTCCTCCCTACCCGGGAGGATTTAGGAGGGGCTTCGCCGGGTTCCAAATATCTTACATAACAATCGCCTTTGCCTTCAAAAAACGCGGTTTGTACCGAATCGCCCAGGCGGCTCAGGGTTTCATCTTCTTCATTTTTTGAGATACGATCGATGACTATACGCACTGCATGGTGAGAGGTGAGTAGTGAGTGATGAGTAGTAAGATCGATTTCTGCTTTTTGCTTTCCGCTTTCACCTTTGACCTTTAGCCTTTCGCCTTTACCCTTTCCCGCAACTTCCTCCACAAGCCACAAGCCATCATCAACAATGCTCATATCCTCCAGCAGGTGTTCAATTTTTGATAATTTTCCCCTGAACTCCACACGCACAAAACCTTTTTGCATTAACACTGCCAGCTCTTCTTTTAAACTGCGGTTATTGTGCGGATACAAGGGGCATAAAATAGTTACCTGTGTTTCGGCCGGGAGTGTCATAATAAAGTTGATGACATCAGTAACCGAATCCTTCTTTACAATTCCACCTGATAATGGAGAAATAGTTTTGCCGATACGCGAAAAAAGCAGTTTCAGGTAATCATAAATCTCGGTTGAAGTACCTACGGTTGACCGCGGGTTCGAGGTTATTACTTTTTGTTCTATGGCTATGGCAGGGGCGATGCCCTTAATATAATCAACATCCGGCTTATTCATCCGGCCCAAAAACTGGCGGGCGTATGATGATAGGCTCTCCACATACCGCCGCTGGCCTTCAGCATAAAGGGTATCAAAGGCAAGTGATGATTTACCCGAACCCGACATTCCGGTAATCACAACCAGTTTGTTTTTGGGTATGGCTACATCCATATTTTTCAGGTTGTGTACCCTTGCCCCTTTTATAATAATGTGATGTTGCGGATCTTTTTCTGCTTCCATTGGTTTTTAGTCCATAGTCCATGGTCGATAGTCCATAGTAGCTGCAAATTCCTTGCAACTATTAACCATCGGTTACCGGCCTTTTGTATATCTTTTGTTTATGTAGAAAGTTTGGAGGAGCCATTTTTTGCCATGGACTATCGACCATGGACTATGGACTCCCCCCCAAACCGCAAAAATCCTAAAATATTTAGCAGTATCCAAATGAGTTTGAGAAATTGTGCCGGGTTAATTAGCTTTTAGTTCATAGTTGATGGTTCATGGTTCATGGTACAACTCGCAATGAACGGTCAACTATGAACCATGAACTTGAGGGAGGGACTACAACTCACCGCAAATGCGTTCCGGCTATGAACCATGAACTATTAACTATGAACTTTTCTCAATCTGCGAAATCCATTAATCAGTTTCATTCTGTGATCAGGTTTCGCAACGATTGGTTTACCTATGTATTGTAAAAAATAATGTTAAATAATGTTAAATCGTGCATTTTTAGACTGTCGTCCAAAAATATTATTTGTTTTTTACATGATAATTTGTTTTATTTGGTTTGACAAATTTCTGTACCCCTAACAAACACGCTATAGATAGAACTCTACTTTAAAATTTTTGTTAACTAAGTTTAGTAGTTTTTCTATGGATTTTCAATTGAAAAGTGATCAGGATCTAATCCATCTTTATATTTCAGGTGACGAAGCAGGGTTGGTTGAGTTGATACGCCGTTATCAATCAAAAATTTACACTTCTATTTATTTACTGGTAAAAGATGAATATCTCGCTGAAGATATCTTCCAGGATACTTTCATTAAGGTTATTAATACCTTAAAGGCCAGTAAATATAACGAAGAAGGCAAGTTTTTGCCCTGGGTAACCCGTATAGCCCATAATTTGGTGATTGACCATTTCCGCCGCGAAAAGCGCGCCCCAATGATCAGCAATGGCGATGACTTTGATATTTTTGAAGTTCTTGGTAATTATGATGAAAGCACCGAAGACCGCATGGTGCGCGAACAAACTTACAAAGACCTTAAAACATTGATCCATTTACTGCCTGCCGAACAAAAAGAGGTATTGATAATGCGCCATTTTGGGGACATGAGTTTTAAAGAAATAGCCGATATTACCGATGTAAGTATCAATACCGCCCTTGGCCGCATGCGTTACGCCCTCAATAACCTGCGTAAAATGATGCAGAGCAAGGAAATGAGTTTGAAGAATTAGAGTTTGTTTGAAGTTGTTGTAAGGGTTGTAAAGGTTGAAGTTGTTAAAAAATTTAACCTTATGCCTCTTACATCATCTATAACTTCTACAACTTATTACAACCCTTACAACCACCTCAAAAAAAATTTCATTAAAATTTCATCTTCATAAAATATTCTAATTAAGCTTTCGTTGTAACTGTAAACTAAATTATCAGAAAGCTTATGGATGAAACTTTTACAACTACTTTAAATTTACTTACTAACAAAGCTAAGGTGAACGAAGAATTACAGGAGAATTTGGAAGGTGACGAATTAATGTTTTATCATTCACTTCGCGCTGATCTGGATCTTTTGAAGAGAAACCCTAAAGTTCAAACAATTCACCACATCCTTGATTACTCGAGGAGTTTTCGTTAGTAGTTCATCTACCTAACTGGTTCACGGGTCATAGGTTGTTTATTTTAAACAAGGTATGGCCTGTGAACCTTTCCATTTTTTTATCGGTTCATTTGTTCACTGGTTCATTAGTTCATTGGGTCTGTCTGGTGGATATAACGTAAAATAATTTTATCGCCTTTGGGTATCTCCGGATTATTGAGGATTATTGCAATGTAAATTATGATTTTTCAATTATCCCAAAGTGCGCTACCAATGAACTAATGAACCAGTGAACTAATGAACAAAAAAGACCGCTACAAACATTTTGTTGAATATTTTTCTAAACATCAGCCTGATGCGGTAACCGAATTGCATTATGGCAATCCGTATGAGTTATTAGTGGCAGTTATACTTTCGGCGCAATGTACTGATAAGCGCATCAACCAGGTAACCCCGGCATTATTAGAGCGTTTCCCGACCCCACAGGATTTGTCTGCGGCGACATCTGATGAGGTTTTTAACTATATCCGCAGTGTTAGTTATCCTAATAATAAAGCCAAACATTTGGTAGGCATGGCTAAAATGCTGGTCGAAGTTTTTAATGGGGAGGTGCCCGCCGGGATAGATGACCTGCAAAAACTCCCGGGGGTAGGCCGCAAAACCGCCAATGTTATCGCATCGGTGGTGTTTGATGAACAGGCCATTGCTGTTGATACCCATGTTTTCAGGGTAGCAAACCGAATAGGCCTAACCACCAATGCCCGCACACCGCTTTCAGTTGAAAAACAACTAATGAAAAACCTGCCTGAAGACGCACCACGTATAGCGCACCACTGGCTCATATTACATGGCCGCTATATTTGCCTGGCCCGTAACCCAAAATGCGAAATTTGCCCCATCAACTGGTTTTGCAAATACTATGAACAAACGCATACCGAATCTGCTTTAAAAAAGGCGGAAGCGTTAAAAGTTAAAAAGGTAAAGGACCTGAAAAAGAGAAATGCTTTAAATAAGATAAGCAGGGAGCTGGCAAAGCGGAGTGTTGATAACGGTTAAGTTGGTGGTTGATTGGGTTGATTATGTGAGTAGTTTGTTTTTGTTATTTAAATTATTACTTCCTAACTTGATCAACTTATATCAAGTGAGTGGTTGTTTGAGTTGGATTAGGTGAATGGTTGTTTTATCGCAGTTATCTATAGCCTAATCAACTCAATAAACCTAATCTACCTTAATCAACCAAATAAATTACTAAAAATATTAGTAATTTACAATAATATATTTTACATTTGTTTTCACAATTTTTAAAATGAGCAGCATAGAGAAATTAAAGGCATTACAGCTTACGTTGGATAAGCTGGAGAAATCATACGGAAAAGGCACCATCATGAAACTGGGTGATACCGCAATTGAAGCAACCGAAGTGATATCAACAGGTTCGATAGGCCTGGATATAGCTTTGGGGGTTGGCGGTTTACCAAAAGGAAGGGTTGTTGAAATATATGGCCCTGAATCATCCGGTAAAACCACACTGGCTATCCACGCCATTGCCGAATCGCAAAAAAGGGGTGGTATCGCAGCCTTTATTGATGCGGAGCACGCTTTCGACCGCTTTTATGCCAAGAAATTGGGCGTTGATGTAGAAAACTTGCTGATCTCCCAGCCAGACAACGGCGAACAGGCGCTTGAAATTGCGGATAACCTGATCCGCTCCGGCGCCATTGATATTTTAGTGATCGACTCGGTTGCCGCTCTTGTCCCCAAAGCTGAAATTGAAGGCGAAATGGGCGACTCCAAAATGGGTTTGCAGGCGCGTTTAATGTCGCAGGCATTACGTAAGCTAACCGGTACCATCAGTAAAACAGGGTGCTGCTGCATATTTATCAACCAGTTGCGTGAAAAAATTGGAGTAATGTTTGGCAATCCCGAAACAACTACCGGCGGTAATGCGCTTAAATTTTACGCTTCGGTACGTTTGGATGTACGCCGTATATCGCAAATTAAGGATACCGACGAGGTATCGGGCAACCGCGTTAAGGTGAAGATTGTTAAGAATAAGGTAGCGCCGCCATTCCGTATCGCGGAGTTTGACATTATGTTTGGCGAAGGGATTTCCAAATCAGGCGAGATCATCGACCTGGGCGTGGAGCATAATATTATTAAAAAAGCAGGTTCATGGTTCAGCTATGGCGAAACCCGCCTGGGCCAGGGCCGCGACGCTGTTAAACAACTGATACAGGATAACCCCGAACTGATGGATGAACTGGAAGCTAAAATTAAAGAAACTGTGACAGGGGAGCATTTGGCGGAAGTATAGTTTGATTTCACCGATTTTTGTGGGTGATTTCACCGATGTTTTTAAGAGCCTTCTTTTGGAAGGCTTTTTTGTTGGGATTTCGATTGTATATTTATTGCCTCAAGTAATTGAATGAACATAAATAGTGACAATACTATTTCATGGCAGACGACAATATTATTTCAATAGTTGAATATCATCTTCAAAAATGGATAAAAATGAAGGGGAATCGGCGTCCAGGTAAAATAGATCCATTAATGGCTGATCCTAATCAAGACCCTAACGAAGAGTGGCGAATATGGTTTCCAATCGACAGTAAAGTTAGCGATAATGAAATTGCTGAACTTGAGATTCAAATAGGTCATAAGCTACCAACTGATTATATCATATTTTTGAAATACAAGCATTTTTATGAATTAAATATTTCAGAAGCCTCATTTTGTAAACATCCGGTAAATACCTGGTACAGAGAATTAGTTAGAATGATTCATGAAGGATATCCGAAAGAATATTTGATTGATAGGGGATTGATACCTTTTGCTGACTGGAGCGATTGGGGATATTTATGTTTTTATACAAATCACCCCCGTTTAGACAATAACTTTACAATAATAATTTGGGATCATTACATTCCGCATGACAATCAATATTTTAGTGCAGATTTTAAGAGCATGATGCTGAAGCTTGATAAAGAAGATAAAGAGAGTTGGTGTTTATAATTGGTAGTTTAAGTGTTATGGATATTTCATTAAAATATAAAATAATCGAAAGGATCCTTCAAATTAATGATGAAACGCTGCTTAATGAAATCAAATCTTTGGTAGGACTATCAGAAGGTGATTTTTGGAATGATGTTCGCGCAGAAATTAAACAGTCTATTAACCATGCAAAAGATGAACTTGACCGGGGTGAAGGCATCCCCAATTCCAAGGTTATGGCAGAGATAAAAGATCGTTTCCTGAATATCCGATAGAGGCGCGATGCATCGCGCCTCTAAGACATGATTATGGCCGTAACCGGTCCATTATTGCGTCGGATATAAAAACTGCAGCCACTATGAACTATGAACCATCCGCTATGAACCACCCATCCATCAACCCACCGTAAACTTTCCGATATAATCATCTCAAACTATTCCTTCCGCCTCTAATATTGCGTAACTTTGCGCTCCAATAATTTACAAGTTTATGCAATATGATGTTATCGTTATCGGCTCGGGTCCTGGCGGCTATGTCGCTGCTATACGTTGCGCCCAGCTGGGTTTAAAAACCGCGATCATTGAAAAATATAGTACTTTAGGCGGCACCTGCCTTAATGTGGGCTGTATCCCTTCAAAGGCCCTGCTCGATTCATCTGAACATTACCATAACGCCGCCCATGCGTTTGCCGCACACGGTATAAAACTCAATAACCTCCAGGTTGATTTGGGGCAAATGATGAAGCGCAAGGTGGAAGTTGTTGCCGCCAACACCAGCGGCATTGCTTACCTGATGAAAAAGAATAAGATCGATACGTATCATGGCATAGGTTCATTTAAAGATAAAAATACCATCATCATAAAAAAAGCTGATCCCGACAGCAATCGGGACGAACTGGAGATCACCGGTAAAAATATCATCATCGCTACCGGCTCAAAACCAGCAAGCCTGCCGTTTTTAAAAATTGATAAAAAACGTATCATCACTTCAACCGAAGCTTTAACCCTTACCGAAATACCAAAACACCTGATATTAATTGGCGGCGGGGTTATTGGTTTGGAGTTGGGCTCTGTTTATGCGCGTTTGGGTTCAAAGGTCTCGGTTATCGAGTTTATGGAGTCCATTATCCCAACCATGGATAAAGGTTTAGGGAAGGAACTGCAAAAGGTACTTCAAAAAATAGGCATCGAATTTTACCTGGGTCACAAAGCTACCGGCGCAATGGTAAAAGGTAACGAGGTAACAGTAACCTTTGATGATCCTAAAGGTGAAAAGAAGGAACTAAATGGCGACTATTGCCTGGTTGCCGTAGGCCGCATTGCTTATACAGATGGTTTAGGGTTGGATAAGACCGGCCTTACTGTTGAAGAACGCGGACGTAAGATTACTGTTGATGAGCACCTGGAAACTAACGTTAAAGGCGTTTATGCCATTGGCGATGTGATCAGGGGCGCCATGCTTGCCCACAAGGCTGAAGACGAAGGTATGTTGGTGGCCGAAATTATTGCCGGACAAAAACCGCATATTGATTATAACCTCATCCCCGGTGTGGTTTACACCTGGCCCGAGGTTGCCGCTGTAGGACAGACCGAAGAACAGTTAAAAGAAAAAGGCGTAAAATACAAAACAGGGTCATTCCCGTTCAAAGCCAGTGGCCGCGCACGCGCCAGCGGCGACCTTGACGGCTTTGTTAAAGTTCTGGCTGATGCTGCTACAGATGAAATATTAGGCGTTCACATGATCGGTCCGCGTGCTGCAGATATGATCGCCGAAGCCGTTGCCGCCATGGAATACCGGGCATCTGCCGAAGATGTAGCCCGTATGAGCCATGCACACCCTACCTATACCGAAGCTATGCGGGAAGCCTGCCTGGCGGCAACACAGAACCGGGCGATACATATTTGATTTCGGAATGCGGAATTTCGATTTCGGAATGTTTTTGATTTGAGAGTTTTAACAAGAATTAAAAAGTCTCCCCTACCGGGGGAGATTTAGAGGGGGCTTAATACTCGATTTCGGAATGCGGAATTTCGATTTCGGAATGTTTTTGATTTGAGAGTTTTAACAAGAATTAAAAAGTCTCCCCTACCGGGGGAGATTTAGAGGGGGCTTAATACTCGATTTCGGAATGCGGAATTTCGATTTCGGAATGTTTTTGATTTGAGAGTTTTAACAAGAATTAAAAAGTCTCCCCTACCGGGGGAGATTTAGAGGGGGCTTAATATTTGATTTCGGAATGCGGAATTTCGATTTCGGAATGTTTTTGATTTGAGAGTTTTAACAAGAATTAAAAAGTCTCCCCTACCGGGGGAGATTTAGAGGGGGCTTAATACTCGATTTCGGAATGCGGAATTTCGATTTCGGAATGTTTTTGATTTGAGAGTTTTAACAAGAATTAAAAAGTCTCCCCTACCGGGGGAGATTTAGAGGGGGCTTAATACTCGATTTCGGAATGCGTTGTAAAGCGGAATTCTTCATTCGGGACTTTCTAAATCTCAATTATTTAACCTGAACCGCATAAATCTTTAAACCCATTATACCTATCATTATCAGCAACATAAAAAACACTTCCGCCCATGAAATGCGTTGCTGAAAAAATATAAGTTCGGCAATTTTTATAAATATCAGCGTGGTTGCTGTCCAAACAGCGAAGGCGGTTGCGGTAGGAATGTGTTTGATGGCTGTCGAGAAAAAATAAATATTGGCTAAGCCAAATAAAATATAGCCAATAAAAGGGAGCAGGAATGGCAAACCTCCGGGCCATTTATAGAAATTTGTAAAACTTAATGTTTTAAGGTCACTGAATTTCATGAACTTTAAACAGAATGTCCATGCTGTTTCACAGGTTGCGGCTAACACTAAATATATCCAGGCCAATATGCAAAGAGATTAGTTATTGGTTGCAAGGTATTAATTTTCATTAGCATTCTTTGTTTTTTAAAGGCAATGATGCTATCATAAACAATTGTTTGATTTTAATTGTAGTTTATGATGGTTTCGTCGTTAGCCGAAGCAGATAATGCGGGAGGTAAATCTTCCTGAGGGTGCATATTGACAATAGTAGCGCCTTTCTTTCGCCTGAAAAGTTTTTTAAACGCGGTTATCAGGCTTGGCCTAAGCTCATAATAGGTTTTAAACCATTTATATTTTAGCAGTTTTTTTTCATCAAAGCGTTTTACTGAAAAAGCATGCTGCAGAAAATAATCTTTTGGGTAATCGTAATAAAGGCCCCAGTTTTCATTGTAGTCGCCAGGCTTATGCCCCGGATCATAAATCGTTCCGAACAGGTAATCCCAAACCGAAAATTTAGTGGAGAAGTTGCGGTGGAAAACTTCGCGGTAATTGGCATGATGCCACAAATGCAACTCAGGGGAATTGAGGAAGTATTTGAATTTGCCCAATTTAACATTGACGTTAGCGTGGATAAACATACCGAACATAGCATCAAGCATAGCTTTTATAGGTATAACCGCAGGATCGGCCCCAAGGATAACTATCGGCGCAAATTCAATAGTTTGATTGATAATGATCTCCAGTGCATGCGAACGGGAACCAGCCAGGAAATCAATTTCCTTACCCGAATGATGTGCTTCGTGTGTGCGCCATAATAGTTTGCTGGCATGTTGCATACGATGGAAAAGATAGATGTACAGGTCGTGCGTAACCACAAAAAACAAAACCTGTTCGGTTATCGACCAGCTTTTGAAAAACTGGAAACCTGACCAATCGAAGTGATGCTGAACGGGGTTGATAATATAATCAAATATTATTATTTTAAGAAAATAGCTTTGGATGATGGTGTACCATACCAAATCCACCCAAAAACCATCTCTGAAAAATGGAAGGCGTTTACGATAAGGTGAAATGCGTTCCCATGCGATGATGAAAATCACCCAGCAGATTAATATTGTGGTTGTTGTTTGAATTAATGTCATCGTATAAGTCTTAAGCCCAAAGTCATTTAATAAGTGCTTATTTTTAGGCTCAAAGTCTAAAGTCGGTATTTTATTTGGATTTTATAAAAATCATTGACACTTTAGACTTAAGGTTTCGAACTTCCGACTTCCGACTTCGGACTTTCTTTATATTCCTCACTAATATTAACCCTCAAACGCTTCATGGGCCCCAATTCTGATTCATAAACCTTTTTGATGCCATCGCCGGCGGCGGTTTCAACATCGCGGATGTCGCGCACCAGCCGCTGAAATCCCTGTGGTTCAACAGATGCGGCGTGATCGGATCCCCACATGGCACGGTCGAGTGTAAAATGACGCTCAACAAAAGCGGCGCCCATTGATACAGCGGCAACAGTGGTAGCGAGACCGGTTTCGTGGCCCGAGTAGCCGATGGGTACACCAGGGTATTTAGCTGCCAGTGTCTGAATCATTTTCAGGTTTAGTTCTTCCGGTTTGCATGGATACGCCGAAGTAGAATGGGCGATAAACAATGGATAATTTTGATCAAACGACCAAACCAGGTTCACGGCATCTTCAATTTCCTTAATGGTTGACATGCCCGTAGACAGCATTAATGGCTTGCCCGTTAACAGTATCCGTTTAATAAGCTGAAAATCAGTTAATGACGCCGAAGCAAGTTTATAAACGGGAGTATCAAATTGTTCCATGAAATCTACCGCCTCAATATCCCAGGTTGATACGAACCAATCGATGCCCAATTTTTTACAATATTGGTCGATGGTGGCATATTCAACAATACCAAATTCGGTTTTACGCTTATAATCAATATATGAAATACGGCCCCATGGGGTATCGCGCATAATATCCCATTGATCTTTCGGCACGCAGATTTCCGGGGTCCTTTTTTGGAACTTAACAGCAGTTGCTTTGGCAGCAACAGCCTCATCAATCAGCTTTTTTGCAACTTCGAGCGAACCGTTGTGGTTTATGCCAATTTCGGCAATAATATAGCAAGGTTCGCCCGGGCCGATCTTGTGACCGCTGTTTAAAGTAATTGTTTCGTTCGGACGATAGGCAATTTCACCACCCTTTTGTGCAGAAATGATCATTTCAGCGATTTCCCTGAAACAGCCTTTGCCCCCCTTTGCTTTGCAAACAATATTTGCGGTTTCTTTTATAAACGATATTGCATCAGACGGGCAGACAGAAAGGCCAACAAGTTTCATTATTTCAAGATCATTGGTATCATCG
>Ga0207036_10155_pt1 | contig 12710 bp, 12 predicted proteins | sample Alteio_BWMinCont_78_FD_153284 | JGI IMG/M metagenome (GOLD analysis project Ga0207036, IMG submission 153284) | Enriched cells from forest soil in Barre Woods Harvard Forest LTER site, Petersham, Massachusetts, United States -... | ecosystem: Environmental > Terrestrial > Soil > Temperate forest >... | reverse complement strand
AACCGAGACTTCCGTCAGTTCGACCATGTTCGATGGAAAAGTCCAGGACGATCAATCCTACGTTTCCGTCGGAAAAGAGCTCGCTAACTGTCGTGTCTCCTTGAGAAGCGCGGGAGGAGGGAAACACGAGATATTACTGGGCGGTAGTTGTGTAGGTCGTGGATATTTAGACAATCCGACATTGACAGCCACGAAGTTCATTCCCGATACAAATGGTCCATCTGGAAGCCGGATATACGCAAGCGGGGACTACGGACAGCTAAATGAAGGCGAGGAATTGATTGTAGTCGGCAGACTAGATCAGCAGATTAAACTGCTCGGGCATAGAGTAGATATTTCCGTTATTGAAAATGCCTTTGGCTGTGTTCCGGAAGTTCGGCAAGCGTCGGTTCTTCAAGACCCCACAATGCCATCATCCGTAATCGCGTTTTTACTTAGAGAAGAGCCATTTGTGACATCAGATACAATACGTCACATTGTGAACGATGAGCGGGAGACTATTTCGAAGCAGTTGATTGAACGCCTCCCAGGTTGGGCAATCCCCCGATGTTTATACGAAATCGATAGATTTCCAATGACAGCAAACGGGAAAATCGATAAGCAGAGTTTGCTCGCGAAGCTAGAACAATTCGAGAGTAAGAACGTAGAAGCAAAGCAAACACATACCCTTGGTCATTTGAAAACCCAAGTGTTGGATGCTTTTCGTCGCGTATTGAATAGGCCCAATGTTCAATTTAATGACAATTTCTTCGATTTCGGCGGCGACTCGCTACTCGCTTTATCCTTAATCGGAGAGATTGAGCGTCTCCGCGGAATATCTTTGAGCGCCGCCATGATATACGAATCGCCCACTCCCATAGAGCTGGCGGCACGAGTAGACGGATCGTAACACTGCTCTCCCCAAGTACAATGGCGACGATCAGGCCACCGGATTTGTCGGTGATACCTGCCCGCAAGAAAACCACGTACCTTGAAAGGTGTTGATTACGTGAACGATGATTTTGTATTCTGTATTGACGAGCGCGAAGCTCGTCAACTGCGAGGCATTTCGGAAGCATATTCCAAAGAGTTTAGATCTAGTGAAGACCCCGAACTGGTACGCGAGGCGGCTGTAATTGCCCATCAAATACCGCAGCGCATTCGATCCCATGTGAATAAGTTTCGCTTGAACGATTGTAGTCCATATGCGATTATTCGCGGTCATGAAATCGACCAGCAGAGAATCGGTCAAACGCCGCGGGATTGGCGCGATAAAGAGTTTCCTGGTAGTTCATTTCCCGAAGAACTGCTACTTCTCCTTTATAGCTCACTGCTAGGCGATCCCTTCGGTTGGATAACGCAGCAAGACGGGCGAATGGTACACGACATCTTTCCGATTGAGCGCGACGCCGGTGCACAACTTGGTTCGGGTAGTCGGGAGTTGCTTACATGGCATACTGAGGATGCATTTCATCCTTTCCGAGCGGATTATCTATTACTTCTCGCAATCAGGAACCCCGATTCGGTGCCGACCACGATTGGAGCATTGGATGTATCAAAAATAAGCGAGAGATACGTGGACGTGTTGTTCGACAGGCGCTTCTACATTCTACCGGACGAATCGCATCTGCCTAAGAATAATACGCATATCAATAAAGATGCCTTTAATGAGATCATGAAGATGATGGAGGATGCAGCCGAGACCGTTTCAATACTCGATGGCGTTAGGGATTGTCCATATATTAGAATAGATCCATACTTCATGCATACACGTCCAGGAGATGCTGACGCCAAACACGCCTTGGATCATATATCCGACACTATTGATGCAGACTTACAGGATGTTGTTCTTCGCGATGGCGATCTAATTATCATCGATAACCGTAGGGCGGTTCATGGAAGACGGGCATTTAAGGCGAGATTTGACGGTACTGATCGCTGGTTGAAGCGGGTGAACGTCACCAGAGACTTGCGAAAATCGATACTCTCTCGGAAAAAAGCGACCGAAAGGCTGATTTAATGACCTTGTTTGCTACTGACGATCTAACATTCTCAAGCACATCTGAAAGCTCGGAATTAGCAGCGACGATCGATTCGTTAAACGCCAATAGCTTTCCAGCATTTATGATGTGGTCCTCTCCCGGTAATTGGCGCTGGCATCGGATCTATAGTATGTTTCCGTCGTATCAAATTGCGGCGTTTGACAAAAATGGTGTTTTATTAGGATCTGCCAATTCAGTTCCGGTTTGCTGGCCAGGTCAGCCGGCAAATCTGCCGGGTGGCTATGACGATGTGCTGGTAACGTCTACCGATGCAAACTTCAAACCTCGAACGAATGCGGTCTGCCTTCTTGCCATAGCCGTCGCAAACCATGTTAGAGGACGCCATGTACCCACGGCTCTAATGCAGGAGTTGAAGCGCCGAGCTGCTCAAAGTGGCGACATGGCCGTTATCGCTCCGTTGAGGCCGACGAAAAAGTGCCTTCATCCAGGCGTTGCCATGACGGAGTATATCAGTTGGAAAAATGAGAATGGTGAAGCGTTTGATCCGTGGCTTCGCACACATATCGGATTGGGCGCGAAAGTACTGGGTGTTGCGGAAAAATCCATCACTATTACACAGCCACTTTCGAGGTGGCGGCAGATCGGCGAAATTAGCGTTCTTGGGATCAGTAGTTGGATCGTTCCCGGAGCTCTGTCTCCCATAATCGTCGATCCGGAACAACAGTATGGAACTTACGTTGAGCCAAACATTTGGGTTTGTCACTGGCTATAAATGTCGGCGCTGTCGATCGTATGAATCTCCGATATAAATATCCGATAATGGTTGAGATCCGATAGTCGCTAAAATACAATATGGAGGCTATTTTAATGAGTTCTGCCATCGATAACCATTATATCGAAGGTATTAGGAACACTAGCATCGTAATCGCCCTAAAAGATGACATAAGAATACTTAAGTGCATGGATTCGATAGATGAAGACGTAGAGGTAGTTCTTGCTCTCAACGGCACCCCCTCACATATCTGTGACAAAATTAGAGACCATCCCAAAAGGCCAGTCTTGACGCAAAATGGGGAGCCAGGCAACCTCGGGGCTGCATATAACGCCGGAATTGAAGCTGCCTCTAAACGGTACATTCTGCTTATGGATTCCGACTGTCTTTTTGGTCCAGGCACGATTGGGAAGATGGCTTCTCTGGCTACCCGATATCCGGTGGTTAAGGGGCAGGTGACTTATGGCATAGCTCCTGGACTTGTGAGTAAACTCATTGCGCGTATCCGGGAATTCGACGAAGGAGATTACGTGAGCGCCCTCTCGCCGCCGCTCATATACGATAGGGAGTTATCGCGGAAAATAGGCGGCCATTTTTCGTCCCTCATACATTGGTGTGAGGATAGGGAATTTGACTTTCGGATGCAAATGGCCAACATTCCGGTGCTATATGAGGGGAGTGCAACCATCCATCATGACGCTCAAGTAGGTATTCAAGATCTGAGAAGCTATTGGCGCTATGGTATAGGCGAAGCTATAGGCCAGGAGTTAGGCATCTTCACCACGCCTCTCATTCCGTTCTTGTGGCGATTTTGTAGCGATCTACGAACGGTACTCGAATGCTCGTTCGCTAAGGGCGCCTTGGCTGGCGCGTACTATTGTCTCACATTGCTCGCATTTCATTCCGGTACCGCGTGGCATAAACTGAGGGATCCGTACAATGTGAAACGCAGATATCCGGATACTGCGCGCAAAGTCAGAATGCTATGGTCAATACCCCAACACTGCACGATATTGACGGATAAACAAAAACAGAAGCTGATGGCGCATCATAAGCGAGCAGGAGTTACCTTTGAGCCGTCAATGGAATATGTAAAACTCCTTGAGCAAGTGAAGTCTGAGCTGAGCAAGGAGAAATCTGCGAGTGCGGAATACGGATTGGTTAGCAACTATGGATAAAAAGCACAAATTACGGTTAGGAATTGTCGGTTGTGGCGCCGCCGCTGAAAGGTGCCATTTGCCTGCTATTGTTCGGCAATCTTCGTTCGAATTAGTGGGCCTGGTCGATAGTTGCTTGCTCAATGCGGAACGGCTGCTCGGCAAATATCGCGATTTGAGCGGCGACGGCTCACAAATAAAGGTGACAACGAGGCCGCAGGACCTTCACGGCATTGTTGACGCCGTTATTATCGCGACTCCGCACAATACGCATCAAGAATTAACCGAAGCGTTTGCCGGGATGGGAATCCATTGCTTGGTTGAGAAGTTAATGGCGCTTTCTTCCATAGAATGTAAGCGAATGATAGAAACGGCGATCACTAACAATATTACGCTCGGGGTCGCTCATGTTCGACGGCAATTCCCTGGCTCCAAGTGGATCAAAGAAGTCATCAATGAAAGCCGCATTGGCAATATTGAAAAGATTGTATGGAAAGAAGGTGCGCCGTACGATTGGCCTCTTTTATCTCCTTCACTATTTCGCAAAGAAATATCCGGTGGCGGGGTAATCGCCGATTCCGGACCTCATATCATAGACCTTCTGTTATGGTGGTTTGGCAGCGATAATGTGCAGATTGAGTCTTGCTGTGACACGTCTCTTGGCGGCGCCGAATCGGAGGCGCTTGTACAACTTGCAATAAATGGCGTACGGATCGAAATCGAGTTGAGCCGGCTGAGATTCCTTGATAATTCATGTAAACTATATGGTCGGGAAGCTACAATCGAGATTGGGCTGGACACGGTTGCTGAATTTCGGTGGCTTGACCGCGCGGGACGGGAAGTTGCAACTGGGGTCGTTCCCGAGGAAACATCCGCGGAAGAACAGTGGGAACTGTGCTTTGTCGATCAGTTGGAGAACTTTGCCGCTGCAGTCAAGGGAGAAACCGAATTATTCGTGACTGGATACGATGGGCTACGAACGGTCGAGGTCATACAGAGTTGTTACAAGGCGAGTACGCACGTTCAGCATCCGTGGAGGAACGTAGTAGGCATATGAATAAGGTTGATAACTTGAGGATTGCGATAACCGGCGCGAGTGGCTTCATTGGCGCTCGAATAGTTGAGTATTTGAATATGACTACTCAATCTCATGTAAATGCAGTAACACGGGCATTTAGCAGTCTCGGACGGCTAGCCGAGCTAAATCAAGAGCGGCTCACCTTTTGCAAAGCTGACATCTGTAATCGACAAAGCATCGGAGACGCGATAAAAGGGTGTGACATTGTCATTCACTGTGCTTATGGGTCTGATGGCTCGGAGGAAGCGAGGTGGCAAACAACAGTCGAAGGGACTCGCAATCTAGTGGAGGAAGCTGCCAAGACGGGAATCCGGCGAATTGTTCATGTCAGTACAAGCGCGATTCATGACACGAGGGGTCAAAAGACACTCCATGAATGGAGCCCTATCCTCAATACTAACGATAAATCTTATGAATCGTCCAAGATTGCGGCTGAGAATATCGTAGACCAGTCTCAATTGGAAGCAGTTATCTTGAGGCCGACAATAGTATACGGTCCGTGGGGAAAAGACTGGACCACGACGCCTTTCACCCGTCTGGCCAAAAATGTTAAGGGCTTGCCGAGCGGACCAGGATGGGGCACATGCAACGCCGTCTACGTGGACGATGTGGTGAGGGCGGTATTGTCGGCGTGTCTTACTACGAACTTGGGTTCCTTCATCATAGCCTCTGACACTCCAGTGACCTGGGGAGATTTTTATGACTCGTTTAGAAAAACCCTGAAGATTGATCCGAATACAGAAGCAGGAGATATCGAAGCCTGGGAATTAGAATTGTACAAAGATAGCGCCGTTGCGAATACAGCTAGGGCCGAAACACAGCTAGGTTACCGATCTTCCGTTTCATTCGCTGTAGGAATGCAACGGGTCCAGGAATGGGCGAAATGGTATGGCTTGATCAATCAGGCGATCTAAATGTCGACACCGACTACAGAGAATAGACCCCAACACACAATATACGGCCACTTGCTAATTGTTGGAATTGGCCCAGGTATGTACCGGTCATTGCTGGCAATTAAGCAGCTTGGGATTAGAATAAGCGTCGTAAACGACGTACTTAATCCGCGTATTGAGGACGCGGCGGATAGTATAGCTGTCGCTGATCCGAGAAATATGGCTTCCGTGTTACAGGCGGTTGAGCAACTCGATTTAACGGATGTCGACGGAATTATGACTCTAGGTATCGATAATCCGCTGGTTATCGCTGTTCTTAGTCGGGTTTACGGCTGCCCCGGATTAACGGAGGAAGTTGCATATGCTAGCACAAACAAAGATAAGAGGATAGAGTTGCTAAAGCATCATGGCCTCAACGTTCCTGAATTTCGAACCGTCGATTCCCGCAACTGTACCCGCAGAGCCATAACTGAAATTGGGCTCCCTGTTGTGCTAAAACCGGTAGATCTAACCAACTCTGTTGGAGTATTAAAGATTGTCGGGTTAGAATGTGTTGACGATCTAATCGAAGTAGTCATGAATCTGAGCCCAGCTAAGCACCTAGTTGTGGAGAAATTTCTTACGGGGAGCGAACATACCGTTACAGGCTTCTCAGTCAAAGGAAATGTACACTTTGTCGGCTTTTCAGACCGAGATTATAGCAGCAAGGAGGCATTTCCTCCATACTTCTTCGAACGAGGCGATATTGCTCCAACGCATCTATCGAGGGAAATGGTGGATAACGTTCACCGTGTTGTGAGACAGGGAATATCCGCGTTGAGCCTGTGGCCGGCGTTCTTTAATGCCGATGTACTCGTGTCGGAGGAAGGAGATATTTATCTGATAGAGTTAACAGGCCGGCTTACAGGAGCACGAATTGCAACAGAAGTGGTGCCTCTATCTAACGGCATCGATCCTATTCCCAACCTAGTGCGTTTGGCGATGGGCAAAGATTTGGAATTGGCCGAACTCGTCCCCTGTCGAAATGACGCAGTTGTCCAACGTTACTTACCATGCAATGGTGGAGTTGTGGAGTGGGTTGGCGATATTGACGAGGTGTTTAGGCCTCCTGGCGTTTATGATCTGTTTTGGAACATGGACATCAAAAAAGGCATGCAGCTACCATGGTTTTCTTCAAATGAAGACACCATTGCCGGCGTGATCGTCGTCGGGGCCAATCATCAGCAAGCTGCAAGCCTCGCGGACTACATGTTAGCGAATGTTCCGATTCGTATACGAAAACCCGAAATGGCAATGTGCTGATGACCACCAAAATGCTATTTCGCATCCCCAACCGCGAAGGCATACTGCTTAACACGTTAGTGTTTCGACCCGCGACTTCCGAGCGGCTTCCAACGCTGCTCCACCGAACTCCTTACAATGCTGCCGAACAATTCGCTGGTGGAAGTCTTAAGTGGCAAGACCTTGTAAATTCCGGATTTAATCTTGTCGTTCAAGACGTTCGCGGGAGGTTTGGCTCAGACGGAGTGTTTGTTCCATATCTACACGAAGCAAACGATGGCTTTGATACAATAGCTTGGATAACAAACCAGCCATGGTCCTGTCCAGAAGTGGGAATGCTTGGTAGGTCATATGCCGCCATGTCGCAGTGGGCGGCCGCGGCGAGTCCGCAAGGCACAAGTTCACTTAAGGCAATTGCGCCGGAGGTAGCCAGTTCGTCCTGTTATCATAACTGGACCTATCAAGGAGGAGCGTTTCGGCTAGAGTTCTGCTTGCGCTGGGTGCTTGAAGACCTAGCAGTACCGACGCAACAATTCGCGAGTGAGGAGGCACTACTGCTGGCAAGTCGACTGAAAGATGCGCGCAATGACATTGCGAACATATTTACGTATCCTTGGCAAATTCTTGAGCTTTTAGAATCAGCCGCACCCTACTACCGTGAATGGTTGCAACACGCGGTTTATGATGATTATTGGAAACTCCGTAGCGCGCGTGAACACATAGAGCAGATGCGTGTGCCCGCCTTAATTGTCGGTGGTTGGTTCGATCCCTTCATTCTTGCAAGCTTACGCGACTTCACTATCATGCAACACTCTCCTAGATCTGAGAGAGCTCGGAATGAGACCACGCTTATTGTAGGGCCTTGGGATCATTCGATCCGCGACGGTATTCTGGCAAGCCGCAGTCCTGTTAGCTCTGCTATTACAGCCCGTGACTATTTGACGTGGGCGCATAAGCAGTGGTTTAGAAAGCATTTGCAGGGCGATACGCAGCATTACGAGTTGCCTCAAGTGTCACTGCTCGTAATGGGGGTAAATGTATGGAGATACTTCGATAGTTGGCCGCCTCCCAATACGTACAACCAAAAATGGTTCTTAAACGCCGACGCTCAAGATCTGGGCGATCTTCGCATTTCTCCGGCGATGGAAACCACTTGCGGGTCTTACGTTCACGATCCCCGCGCGATTATTTCATCCGCCGCGCTTCAAAAGCACGATTGTGCCACGGAGCATTTTGACAAGCTGGTAAGCTGTTTGCGGTTCTTCACGGAACCATTTGAGAAGCCGCTGACCGTAATTGGATACATTCGCGTAACGCTGTTTATATCTTCGACCAATACGGACGTTGATTTCTGTGCGAAGCTATTTGACATCGATCCGCATAGCGAGGAAAGAATGCTCTGCAGTAATATCAGCCGCACTCGTTTGTATGAAGAAAGGCCGACTTTTGACGCGCCAAAAGTCGGCACGGTTTGCCGGAAGAACATCCTGGTTGGCGCAACTGCCAATGTATTCTTAACCGGCCATAGAATATTACTCGAGATATCCGGAAGCTCCTTTCCGGAATACGATCTTAACACGGGTGGCAATAATTTCGGATTTGCTCCTGAGCGTTTGGAGATCGCTAAGTCGGTCAATACAATCTCCTATGGCGGTAGCCTGGCATCGTACCTTGAGATACCAATAATTAATGAGATCAACAGCGACAAAGTTCCGGTCACCTCGTCAGCTCATCGCATCAGCTCCGGCGTCCCCTCGGTCGTTACTGCCGGCTGTATTGATATCTGATTTTAGCCTCGACGACCCAGTGCGTGCCGGAAAATCGACATCTCTGATATATAAGCTAAATATTTTGCGTTTTATCCAAAGTAAGGAAGGAATCGAACAGGTTTTAGCGAACCAACAAGCACGTTGGGCGGATAACGCCCGATAGTTTATTGAGGAGTACAAGAATGTCAAAGTATTATCGCGTTGGCGGTCTATCGGAAGCGGAATTGAAATCGATAGCGCATGAGGCAAAAGAAGCAAAAGAGCATGTCGAGGTCATTGGGCGGGAGGAGCCAAAGAAGCTTGCGACCGAAGGACATGAGTTTACTGTCCGCGCTTCCAATGAGGCGGTACTTCGCCTCTTGGCCAAAACGGGAACCATAATAGTCGGTTGTAGTGAGCCTATTACTCCAGCCGCTTAAGCACGCCGGCGATTTGCATGCCAGACAATATTGAGAGCGTTTTGAGTGGTTCACGGCCCCAATCCCGCGCGTAGACCGGTGTATGGCAACAGCCAAAAGTGATGAACTTCCCTGTGCCGGGGCACAGGGAAGTTCAATGAGCATCTAATTCAAGCGCGCACTCTTCGAGCTAATAACCGATGCAAACACTCAGTGTCACACTCGGACCTATCGATAGTATTCGACTGGGGTTGGCAGGTTGCTGGGATCGACTGCCGGACTGGCTGATGGAAGCGCTCACCACTCAGATCGCCGCGGACGAAGCTGAATTAATCGATCGGCTGTATGAAACCGATCAAGTTGGGTATCTAAACGCAATTGTGTCCTCTTCTCCCCGGATTGCAGCGCTCTCGGTAACAAGTCAGGGGCGGCTGTCCGCATATGCCGGCATGATCGAGCTCTTAACCGCTTGTCTGTTGAGCTCCGCACATGAATTAGACTTCGTGGCTGCTCAACTCGATATACCGATCGTCTTCTTAAAGGGTATTCACACGTCGGCAGCGTACTATAGTCAGCCGTCGATCCGGTACATCCGGGATATCGATGTGCTAGTTCCACACGGTGACGCACCTCGTCTCTATCAAGCAGCGCTTCGCATGGGGTTTGTGCAAGGTGACTACGATTGGCTGGCGAAGCGGATCACTACCGATTCACAGCCCGTTCAAGTCGAAAAAGGAATAAAGTACGAGCTTCCGCGGCTAGTCAAGATAGTTACCTGCGAGTGCGATCCCGTGCTTCTATCGACTGTATCTCTCGCCGAGAATAGTACGATTCAAGTGCGCGACAATGTAGCATACGTACCCATTGGATTGGAAATCCATTATGCTCTAACGCCGGAGTTTCCGATCCCTGCTGACTCCTTTCGTCCGGACGACACTTTATTTGCGCATGGGCAATACCTCACTCCGGATTGTTGCCTCATCTATCTGGCATTCAAAGCCTATGTTGATATCGTTGTCCATCACAGCTTGAGAGGTATTAAGCTCTTTGCGGACGCGTTGCGTCTAATTAAGAAAGACGGACACAAAATCCATTGGAACGAAATCGTGGTGCGGAGTCACGAGGCCGGTGTCTGCGCGCCCCTGCGGTACGTTCTCTTCCATGCGGAGAATTTATATCGGATCAATATCGGTGACACTTCCGTTCAATGCCCGTGCGTCGATGCTGGCAGTTCACCATTGGACTTTGGTGACTTCTTACCGCGTATCTCAGGTAAGTTGCAGCCATTCCGCCTCGGGAACGTATCGTAGCGAGCAGCAGGCCCTTTGGGTCGCAAATTCCGTTGACGGCGAGCCTACGTGTATGCGGCAAGAGTGTTGGTCGCTGCAATACCCAATGCCCATCCAACGGCCAAAGTCTCAGTTGACACAGGGGACTCTGTAGCTGTTGATGAGTAGACCAGTTCAAATGCGCAATCTCTGCCTTAAACGTGAATCCGAGTCCATATTCGAAATCGGTAATTCTCATGACTGTGACCGGATATTGTATGCGGCTGGCCATGCGGGGACTGGTGTGCAGTGGTCGATGGAACTCTGCTGTGCCCTGCCTCAGAATTGGGCGATGCGTGTAGTTCATCTCCCCGGACGTGAGAGACGATTGAAGGAACCGGCAGTCGATGAACTCGCCAAGTTTGCGATAAGCGTGGCAGAGGAAATAAATCAAAGTCATCCGCGCAACGGAAGCGCGGCCGCGTTCTGGGGGCAGAGCATGGGGGGCATTATTGCGTTCGAAATATGCCGTCACCTAGAGAGCATCGAAGATCGCATTATTGATGTATTGGGGATATTAGGCGCACCAGCGCCGATTACAACCCCCTGGCTTGAAGATCCGCATTGCACGGATGAAGAGCTTATAGCCGCCATATTGCAAACAGGTGCCACATCACCGGCTATATTTCACGATGAGGGATTAAAACGAATGCTACTCAATGTGCTCAGAAAGGATATGCTTCTCTACCACAAATATAACTGGAGCCGTAACGCAACCATCGACGCATCTATCATAGCGATACGCGGTAGAGACGATCCTCTGACTGCGTTGGAGAACGTCAGAGCTTGGGAGCTATGCTCAACGAATGAACGCTTTGCATTCTTGGATATCGCCGGCGGGCACCTGCCGCTGGTTGCTGCATTCAATCACTTCATCGCCATGATCAAAAATTAGCGAGCAACATCATCGGGACGCCAGACACAATCTATGATTTTTCGATTCGAGCACGCTTGGTAACGCGTGCGTCCGTCAATGGAAAATATATATAACACGTCGGAAACACATCGGGAGCTACAGGAGATGAAGGAAAATATAACGTTTGAAGAGGCGAAAGCATTTCTGCAACGCGCGGAGGACTATTTCGTTTCCGGAGATCAACAAGGGATAAAGAATCTCTTCAGCGATGACGCATATATCGAATTAGCCTTATCTCATGATTATCGCCAACAAATAGAGATATCGACTTATCTTCGCCTTGTCCATCGACCACCAAAATTGCCGCTTCCGTCAAGCCACTGCTAAAAAAAGCCGAAGCAGCATGAGCCCGATGATGGTTAAGCCATTCGAGCGGGATATTGCGGGGGGTGTCAATTTCCAACTCGGACCGCAGGAATTGCGTTGTATTCGTGAGAAGACCATGATGATCTCCAGACGCTAGATATCGCGGAAAATCCCATCCATAGGCAATCGCATCCACGTCCTCCAACGTAATGCCGGCAGTGTGAAGCGCACCGCTAATAGCCGACTTTGGCGCTCTGGACGGCGCATGTTTTTCGCGAACCAGGCGCTCCTCTTCCACACATGCCACCAACGTTCCATCAATGACGATGGCTGCGGCCGCGTCATGAGTTCCTCGCCAGCCATGTAACCCCAAATAAATCATACCGAATGCCTTTTCCGTCGAGTAATTAAGACCTAATGTACATAGGGTAGTCTAGAAGCACGCCGCCAAATCCACATTTAAACCGGTTGATTTGGCACAATTTTTCACTCACTTCGCCAATGGCGATACCACTCAGATCCAGGGATCGTAAACCATTGCCCGATATATATTCTAGGGTTTTAAAATGGACGAAATTGAGAGGCGCAATGCAGCGGTGGGCTAGACTGGTTGCCACGTATCGAGCTTCTAGAGCCTGTTTACGCCGCATGCAGATGGACCCAGCGACAACCACATCACCATATAGCGCTACAAACAGTTCTACTTTCCGAATCGTAAGCAATGACTCTAACTCAGCATAGCTTGCGAAATCGGGGGAATCTGAAGCGATCATCGATTCCCGGTATATCGGGTAAAACCTCGCCAAATACTGAGCGCCTGTCGCAAAGTC
>Ga0207036_10153_pt1 | contig 12786 bp, 9 predicted proteins | sample Alteio_BWMinCont_78_FD_153284 | JGI IMG/M metagenome (GOLD analysis project Ga0207036, IMG submission 153284) | Enriched cells from forest soil in Barre Woods Harvard Forest LTER site, Petersham, Massachusetts, United States -... | ecosystem: Environmental > Terrestrial > Soil > Temperate forest >... | reverse complement strand
CGGTGATTTTCAATGTGTCGAAAGTAAACGGTGACGAATCTTTCAGGGCGCTGATCTGCCGCTGCCGATAGGCCTCCAGATCTTTTGGCGCCGTCGTGTAATGCCCGTGACAATCGATGATCATCATGGCCTCGGTGGCACAAATCTTCTGCAGCGCATGCTATGAAGCTGAGTACCGAATTGTCAAATATCTCTCGGCTTCGTGCATTTTGGGCTTTGCGAGGGCTCTGCTACGATGCTCGGCTTATTGCCATCACAAGCGACCATCGTACGATCGCAGGAGGTTTGGAATGGCTGAACTCCCGAGGCTTAATGGCGTCATCCGTGCGCTGGAGCAGGGCCAGACAGCGATTGCCGCCTTTACGAGTGCCGAAATCGATGCCGCACTGGCGTTCAGCACCTCCAGTTATGACGCGATTGTTTTTGAAATGGAGCACAATCCGTGGGACGCACGAATCCTACGAGATTGTTTTCAGTACATGCTCAACCGGCGGCAGATCGCGGATTCGCATTCGGTCGCGCCCGCGGTTACGCCTCTAGTCCGGATTCCGCCGAACGGGAATGAAAAGAACCAGTGGTTCGCCAAGCAGGCGCTCGATTTAGGCGCTTACGGCATCGTATGGCCGCACATCAGCACAGTTGAGCAGGCCTACAATGCCGTCGCCGCATGCCGTTATCCGCGCTTGAAGACGGCGAAACTTAGCGAGCCAGCAGGCATTAGGGGTGATGCGCCACTCGCCGCGGCGCGTTATTGGGGCCTTACGCAGCAGGAATATTATCGCAAGGCAGATGTGTGGCCGTTGAATCCGCAGGGGGAAATTTTTGTGGTACTGATGATCGAGGACACGCAGGGAATCGCCAATCTTCGCGACATATTGAAAAATGTGCCGGGCATCGGTCTGATCCTTATCGGGGAAGGCGATTTGAGCCAGGAACTCGGCTTCCCGCGACAATACGATCATCCCTCCGTTGTGGAGGCCATGGCGCGGATCGTTGCCACGTGCAAAGAATGTGGTGTTCCCGTCGGACATCCGCACGTCGATTCGAACAATGTCGAGCGAATCCTGAAGGAAGGATATCGCTTCCTGATGGCCGCTCCGACGCGAAGCTACGCTGCGCTGGAGAAGTGCCGGCAGCTCGCCGGGCGCGCTTAGAGGTTCAGCGTTTCCGGCGCGAAAAGTTCTTCGACACTATATTTCTTGGGAATGACCTGCTGATCGGCCGCGAATTGGACGAGAGTCTCGACCGCTTTCCGGTTAGGCCCATTTCGATCACTGATCCCGAATGGAAACGGATCTCCGACCTCTTGCTTGAGCGCGATGGCCGATTCATCCGCTGGAGAAAGGTTTTTGCCCGCATCTAAATGAGCCAGGTAAATTTTCTTGGCCGCCTCAAACGCGCTAAAGAGCTTTTGGGCAAATTCGGGATGGGCTTTCAAGACGGAGTTTTTAATCACCAAGCCGTGGTTGATGGGATAAACGCCGGTTTTTCGGAAGTAGGCAAAGCCCGCATTGCGCGCATCCGGAATCAAAGGCTTAATATCGGGCGAATTCAAGCGCACGTCGCCAACTGCCGCGGCGATCTGGCCCGAAAGCAGTAAATCTCCAATCGGCTTTCCGCGATAAGAATAATCAACATTTGCGGGAGCTTTATATTCCGCGACGTGCTCGTCGTCTGTGGGGGCCCAGGTAATTTTGTTCAGGTCCACACCGTATTCCGTCTGCAGAATGCCCCGCGCCCAGAGTCCCGTCGTGACGGTATAGCCGCGATTGACAGCGACGGTGCGGCCTTCCAGGTCTTTCGGTTTCGTGATTCCCGATTTCACGTTGTAGAAAATGGCCCAGTGATGGAAATTTCTGGTGAGGAAGACGGGAATCGCTGTGATGGCTTTCCCATATGCTTTGGCGCAAAGGTACGTGGTGAACGCCATCTCGCAAATATCGAATTCGAGGCCGCGCACCATGCGGCGCATCGCGGCGACGATGGGATCGACTTGAATGTATTCGAGATTCAAATCAGGGCTGCTAACGCTTCCATCCTTCAGAGGCTTGGTGAGGCCGTAATTGCCGATGGCGATTGTGAGTGGATGCACTTGATTTGTTCCGTCAGATCGGACGCAAGAATACTCATCGCTTCATTTCATGGCAAGGCAAGCGTGTTTGGCGAGGGGACTCAAAACGCGTAGCGCAATTGGACTCGCGCGAACCGCGCCGGTTGAACTTCCACAGGCAGGCGCAGATTAAAGGACGTTCCCGTAACTTCGTTTTCCTGAAGCTTATAGCTGCTGTTCGCGAGATTCATGATGTCCAGCGCTGCATCGAACGTGCCGACTGGCAAATGGAATTTGCGGCTGAGGCGAATATTCGCGTTGATGACGCCTTCCGCACGATTCCCGCTGAGCGGATTAAATAACAGAGTGCCGCGAGAAGTTGTGTCGATCACAAAAGGCCCCTGAGCAAGTCCGGTAACAAGCAACTGGCGCGCGAAGACGAGCCCATCGGTGTAATCGGCGATTGCTGACAGTTCGATGCCGCCCCACGGCAGGCGATAGCTGCCCCAGATATTTCCGAGGTACTCGCGGTCCATGAAAGGGCGGCCGCTGGCGTTCACCAGGGTGTTCGGGTCCATATAAAGCGCGCCGACCACGCCAGAGTCATTTTCAAAAACGGCGTTCCCTGGATTGGTCGGTCCGTACGATTCTTCGGCGACGAATGAGACGTTGAGAAAAAGATTTCGCCACGCCGCGCGAATTTCGGCTTGAAACCCTTTGTCGAGCACGCGCAGATCGGGTGGGTTCGTCAGCAGGTAGTGATCCTGACCGAACGTTGTGGGATTCTGTTGGTAGACCGTGAGGTGCTGATCGTCGAAAGTTCCGAAAATGCCGTCGGGTCCGGGATCGAGGAGGGAAACAGGCGTAAACGCCGAGGGAGGCACGCCCGTATTCACCGCGGCGATGCGGCGCCGATCGTCACGGCGAAAAAGGCTCATGCGCATGTGTAGCGTCCGGGTGGGCGCGAATTCCGCGCCCACGTCAAATTCGTCGGCGAATGGCCGCCCGAGGGAAGGCGAGATCGAAGAATAGGGTCCACCGAAACGCAGAAGCAGCGCACCTAATTCGCGCGGTTCGAAAACTCCGTCGGAGTTGCGGTCGATCCACTGATATTCGCTCCCTCCGAGACTATCGGGATTGGCGAAATCGAGATATCTGCCGGCTAGAGGCGTGTAGACGCGAAAATAAGTTGCGCGCAAAACAAGGCCATCGCTATGCGGCACGAGCCAGGCAAATCCCGCACGCGGCGAAATGTTATTCCATACGATCAGGTCGGGCTGCGAAGCAATTACGCGAGCGGGAACGAAGGTGCCTGCCGGGCTCGATTGCGCGGGGAGGGAGCCGCGCGCGAAATCCGCAATCGCGCCGAGGTCAAGCGACAGGGTCTGCCCCAAGTTGATATGGTCGGCGAAGGTCAAGGTTGATGTTCGAATGATCGAGCGGCTTGCGGCGGGAGTATTGAACTCCACTGCAAAAGCGGGCGCACCGGCAGCGGTGATGAGGTTCATGTCGGAAGGAGTGGTGAAACGATTCGTTGGCGACGAGGTTTCGAAATCAGCGCCGATCACGAGTTGATGGCGCGACCTTATCGCGTGAAACGCAACCGGCTGCCAAACCACGCTCACCTGGTGTCGCGTTTCGCTGGCGAAATTTGCAAGCGGCGCGGCGCCTGTCACGTCGCCGCCAAGAAGTTCGATGCGGCTTTGCGGCAGCGCATTGAGCGGCGTGGTATCGAGATGCGCCAGGGAGTATTGATAGCGCGATTGCAAGGCGCCGAGCAGTCCATCTGGCGCGATGTGGCTCCATCCGACCTGAAAAAAGCTAAACCGATCCGACTCGCTCTCGTTTTGGAAGCCGTAGGGAGAAACGAAAGACGGAGCCATGCGCTGCCCGCTGAGGACTTCGAGTCCTGCAGGCATGGCCCAATTGAAGAGATTCAAGCGCGAACCGCTGTAGAGCAGATCGAACTGATCTCGCGGGGTTGCTTGGATCCGCAGACGGCTGTCGGCGAAAAGCATACGGCTATCCAGGTTATTTCCGGGATTCGCGATGGGAATGGTTTGCGACGCCCACTCGCCAGCACCCGCGAGAAACAAGTCGGCTCGTTTGGCCAATGCGCCGCCAGCTTCAGCACTATCGCGAGTGAACCAGCGATACTGTTCCGTTTGTTGCACGCTTCCGCGGTCCGCGGGTGGGGGAAGATTGCTCGAGCCGACCACCGCGCCCGTGTCGCTGGTGGCAACATCGCCGTGCCACGAGGAGACTGGTTGGGAAGGGAAGAAGCCCACTTCGCTGCCGTAGGCGGTCGAAGTTGTCTGCGCGAAGGCGGATCGCTCGACGATTTCGTGGAGTTCGTTCACGTCCGGCAGAATAACTGGGCGGCCCGGCTGAAAAGAGTCGGTGGCATCCATTCCCATCAGCTGGAATTCCGTGCCGGTCCAGGAAAGTCCACGTTGGGATTGCCAAGCCAGCCGATTGTCGCCGAGACCGGCAAAATTGAGCGGCTGGGCAGCCGTGGCGGGTTCGCGGCTGAGAAGGACGCCAGCAAAGTTGAAGGCTTCGGGGTAGGAGTCCTGTTGTGGAGAGCCGGCCCATATGCCGGCGTTTTCATTTAGCCGCGCTTCCGTTCGAAGGTTTCCTGAAGAATCGATAACGAGCCTGATTTCCTGATTTTGCAGCGGCTCGATATCGATCGAGACAGCCGAGGATGTTGAAACGCCGCGATTCTGGATGCGCAACTCGTAATGTCCGTACGGAAGCGTAAGGAAGAATTCGCCGTGGGGATCTGAATTCACCATGGCCCGGAATCCAAGCTCGGAAGAAATCATGACCGCCGCTTTCACGGGCTCACCCTCGACATCATCAAGCGTTCCCGCGACGGTTCCGGTCGAGATTTGCCCGGACGAGGTATGCGACCAAAAAAGAGCGAGCATTACAAATATGAGCCGGAGGGTGTTAGGGCGTCGCAAAAGGGACATAAACGCGAGCGATAGTCTAGCCCGCATTCCTCAGCAGCGTAAGCGTCGACCTTATGAATGAAGTCCGAGAGATGCGATTAGCGATCGATCTGCTGCAAAAGCGCTGGAATTGTATCTGGCGGTGGCGGCGAGAACTCAAAAATGGGCTCGACGTCAATATCGGGAAAGCCCAAACGCGTAAGGCGCGCGCTCAGGGTTTCGCGAATGTGCCCCGCGGCCGCGGGAGGCATTTTGGCGAGTGCCTGAAAGATAATTTCGTGATCGCGATTGGCAAATGTATGCGCGCTGAGGCGCTCGAGGATCTGGGCGCGCATCTCGCGGCCAACGGTCGCGGCACAAAGCGCCGCGAGGAGGCGCCGTTCGATTTCAGCGCTAGGGAGACGCTCCGCCTCTTGCATCGGTGACTTATTGAGATGCGCTGCCGGTGAGGCGCTGCACAGCGGCAAGGGCGACTGCGTTTCGGGGATCGGTTTCGAGGCCAGCGCGATATTCGCGGACGGCATCTGCGATGCGGCCCTGCTGCTCATCGAGCATGGCCAGGCCGAAATCGGCGTGATTGTCGATGTCATTCAAAGCGAGCGCGGCCTGATAATCGGCGCGGGCTTTGTGCAGATCGCCTGCAGCCAGGTCGAGATCGCCGAGACTATCGTAGGCATCTGCATTGGCGTCCGCTTCAGCTGAACGCGCAAACTGCTCATGCGCCTCGGAAGCTCGTCCCTGTTGCAGCAGGAAATGTCCGTACTTGTTACGGGCGTTTATATCGAGCGGCGCCAACGAGACGGCTTTCTGGAATTGCTTATCAGCGTCTGCGAAGCGGCCCATTTCCGCATCCATTTCGGCAAAATGTTCGTAAGCAGACGTGTATGCTGGGTGAAGGGCAATGGCCTGGTCAAATAGATCGGCAGCCTCACTATATCGTTTCTGTTTCATTCGAACCAGGCCGAGATTGTTCAGGGCCACAGCGGAAGGTTTGCCGGGGCCTAAAGCTAGAATCCATTCGCGCTCTGCCGCGGACCAATCATTATGGTTGGAATAATCTACGCCGAGGTTGATGTGGATCACCTGGGCGTCGGGCTGAGATTCGAGTGTTTTGAGATAAAGGACCTCATCGCTGCGCCAATCGCGGTTTCGCTCGGCTGTACGGACCGCATAGAGGCAAGCGATAATCCCAACACTAATCGCTATTGCCCGGCGCGTGAAAGCGCGTCCCGCCAACGGCGATTCGCCGCGAGATTCACGCCAGAGCTTCGCTACAGCTCCGCCGATCAACCAGCAAAAACCCACCGATGGCAAATACAGGTAGCGTTCGGCAAAGACTTGCGCCGGCATCCAGCGGGGATTGAGGACCGGCGCGAGTGGTGCCGCTATCCAAAGGAGCGCAAACGAGAAAGGCCGCGCAGCGCGCCATAGCCATACAAATAATCCCGCGCAAGCGATCAATCCGCCGAGCCCTGCGAGAACGTGAGGATCAAGGATGCTGCGGCTTTCATGGAAAACGTAAAAGGCACTAAGGTGCACAGGCCAGATCAATTTAGCGAGATAACCGCCGATGAGTGCAATGGCGCTGAGCAGGACTTGATTCCAGGGCAAGTTTGGCCGCCAGATGGCCGGTGCGAAGCCGCCCAAAGCAAAAAGCCGGAAGGCAATGTAAGCGGCTGCAACCAGGCACAGCGGAAAATAGCGGCGCGCCTTGTCCTTGAACTGAGATTCGGCTCGATCCGGCCGGTAGAAATGCTCATAAACGATAGCCAGGGCGGGGAACACCAGCGCTTGCTCCTTGGAAAGAAGTGCGAGGCAGTAGGCGACAAGCACGAGAATGTAAGAAAGCCAAGATGGCGTGCTCTTCCGTTCAGTATCTGCGAGACGAAGATAAAGCAGAAAGGTCAGAAGGAAGAAGAAACTCAGCTCCAGGTCTGTTACGCCCGCAATCCAGGCGACCGATTCGGTGTGAATCGGGTGCAGAGCGAAAAGGCCGCTCGCGATCAGGGAGATCAGGCGTTCGTGGAAAAGGCGTTCGGTTACCAGGAAGACGAGCAGGACGACCGCGACGTGCAGGACCAGATTCATCAGGTGAAAACCGAACGGAATGCGGCCGTAAAGTTTATAGCCAATGAGATAGGCAAAGGTCATCAGCGGCCGATAATAGTTCGTTACGCCCTGAGCGCCCTCGAAGCTCCAGACCGTGCTGCCGAAGATCCTGCCGAGGTATCGAAAGCTGTGGACATAAGGATTCTCGAGGATCTGCTGGCGGTCATCGTAGACGAAGCTGTTGGCGAGCGAGTTAACGTAGGGCAGAGATGCCAGCGAAATCAGTATGAGAAAGACTGTGGCATCGCGATCTCCGCCGCGATCTCTGCGCAGCCAAGCTTTGGCCATGAAACGATGGTAGCGGAGGGTAGGGGCGGAATCTAGCTCTTGCACGCCAGGCGTGACAAAGGTTCAAACAGGCGGCACGGAATCAGGCATAAGGCCTTCGCGGATAGAATAATTGGTTTCTTACGGGCGCGCCGAGAGCTGCGGGTGCCTTGCCTAATTTAGTGCAGAACTCTGTTTTGCTCCGCATTTATCGAGAATGTCCCGAATTTTTCTGGCTAAGTCTTTCGGCGGATACGGCTTCTGAAGGAGTTGCGCGACGCCGCTGGAGACCAGCGAGCTGAGCAGTTGAGATTCTTCCGAATACCCCGAAGTAAAAATCACCGGAATCGTGGGATTGATTCCGCGAATCTGTTCGAGAGCATCAGGGCCGCCCAGCCGGGGCATTACGACGTCCAGCACCAGCAACGAGAATTTCTGCGGATTGGCCTCGAATTTCTCAACCGCCTCACGGCCGTCCCGGGCCAGAACGATCGAATAGCCCAAACCGGTAAGCACTTCGTGCGACATCTCGCGCAAACCTTCGTGATCCTCCGCGAGAAGAATGGTCTCAGTGCCCCCTCGAACTGGGGCTTCCTCAATTGGCACGCGCGTTTCGGCGGAATCTTCGGTGGCAGGCAGATAGACTCGGAATATGCTGCCCTTACCTACCTCGCTGTAAACATCGATGTGTCCGAGATGTTGTTTGGCGATGCCAAAAGCCGTAGCCAGGCCCAGGCCCGTACCCTTGCTTTTGTCTTTTGTGGTGAAGAATGGCTCAAACATTCTTTCCATGGTGGCCGCGTCCATACCCACACCGCTGTCTGAGACCGAGAGTTGAACGTAAGGTCCGGGGGAGACCGATGCATTTCCGAGGCAATAGGCTTCATCCAGGTCGGTGTTCTGCGTTTCGATCACTAGCCGGCCGCCGTTGGGCATGGCATCGCGGGCATTCAAGCAGAGATTCAGAAGGACTTGCTCGACTTGCGCCGGATCCGCTTTGGTCGTGTGGAGATCCGAGGCCAGGAGCGTTTTGACCTCGATCTGTTCGCCAATCACGCGCTGCAGCAGCGCCATGGCTTCGCCGACGATATCATTGAGATTGATATTGCGCGGTGTGAGCACCTGTCGACGTGCATAGGCCAGCAATTGCCGCGTTAGGCGGCCTGCACGTTCAGACTGTTCGCGAATCTGCACGAAGAATTTGTGCGCACGGCTTCCCTCGGCCACTTCTTCTTGGCCCAATTCGGCCCAGCCCATAATCGCTGCGATTACGTTATTGAAATCGTGGGCGATGCCACCGGCCAGTTGTCCAATAGCCTCGAACTTTTCCAGTTGCCGAAGCTTCTGTTCCGAGTGTTTGTGTTCCCGGCGCATCTTCACGTCCACCAGCTCGCGATCTATGGCCGGCAAGAGCCGAGCCAGATTTCCCTTCAGGACGTAATCTTGCGCTCCGGTTCGCATGGCATCGACGGCAATATCTTCGCCAATCGTTCCGGAAACGAAAATGAAAGGCACATGGGAATCTTTTTCGCGCACCATCTTCAGCGCGGAGATGCCGCTGAATCCGGGCATGGAGAAATCGGAAATAATACAGTCCCACTGGCGCTCGCGCAACGCGCTCTGGAGGTCGTTGGCCGTATCCACGCGCTTGTCCACTAACTCATATCCGCTCTGACGAAGGGTGCGCAGCAGCAGAGCGCTATCCAACTCGGAATCCTCGATGATGAGGACGTGCAGTTTGGCCATTTAATTCTTCCGCCAGACGGGAGGCCGCTCATTGAGCAGCAGCCAATACAGGCCGAGTTGCCGGACCGCATCGACAAACTCCGCGAAGTCTACCGGCTTACGGATGTAGCTATTGGCGCCGAGGTCGTAACCTTGGAGGCGATCCCGCTCCTCGTTAGAGGAGGTAAGGATCACAACGGGAAGCAGCTTGGTCTGCACGGTCGCGCGTATCCGTCGCAGCACTTCAAGACCGTCTATTTTGGGCAGCTTCAAATCGAGAATGATGAGTTGCGGCAAGAGGGTGAGGTCGCGATTTGCGTAGGTGCCCACGCCAAATAGATAGTCCAAGGCCTCCGCGCCGTCTCGCACCACTACGACTTCATTTGTGACGTTGTTCTTGCGGAATGCTCGCAGCGTGAGAGCTTCGTCATCGGGATTGTCTTCGACCAGCAAGATTGAATTACCGGCCATTTTCCGCCTCCTGACAGAGTTTGTTTCTCGGATTTAGCTCCGTGTGGCTCATGATTACTCTGCTACGGAGTTCGCGTTCGCAATTTGGGTTGTGCTGCGATGATGCTGGGATTCGTTGCCCTCGCTGGCCATGGTGTCCGCCAGCAAAGTGAAAAAAAATGTGGCCCCTTGGTTGACGGCGCTCTTGGCCCACACGCGGCCCCCATGCCGGTAAATAACCCGCTGCACCGATGCCAATCCGACTCCTGTGCCAGGGAATTCCGCAGCCCCATGGAGACGCTGGAAGGCGCCAAATAACCGGCCGGCATAAGCGGGATCGAATCCCGCGCCGTTATCGCGCACAAAGAACGCACTAGCGCCATTAGCTTGCGTGCGCCCGAACTCGATTCGAGCGTGCGAGCGGCCGGAAGTGAATTTCCAGGCGTTTCCCAGGAGGTTCTCGAGGACCGTGCGCATCAGCTGCGCATCCGCCTGCGCCTCGAGACCTGGCGCGATCACGAACACGACATCTCGCGCCGGATCCTGGCGTGACAGATCGTTGGCCACCGAGCTTGCCATTTCGCTCAGATCGATGGACTGCCGCTCGAGTTCCGCGCGGGTGATGCGCGACAGCGTCAGCAAATCGTCAATGAGCGCGGCCATGCGCTGCGCCCCCGCGCGCACGCGCTGCAGGTACTGTTTACCGGTGTCGTCCAACCGATCGGCATAATCGTCCAGGAGCGCCTGGCTGAAGCCATCGATGCTGCGCAGCGGCGCGCGCAGGTCATGCGAGACCGAATAGCAGAATGCTTCGAGCTCCGAATTGCTGGAAAGCAATTGCGCGTTGCGTAGCTCGAGCTCCTGGTCGATGCGCTTGCTTTCTGAAATATCGCGAGTGACCTTCACGAAGCCAAGCAGCCGACCCCCTTCATCACGCAAAGCGGTGATGACAACGTTTGCCCAGAAAAGGGAGCCATCCTTCCGAACGCGCCATCCTTCGTCCTCGATGCGTCCTTCCTTGGCGGCAAACTTCAGTTCTGCCGCAGCCTTATCCTTATTCAAATCATCGGCTGGATAAAATCTCGAGAAATGCTGGCCCAGGATTTCTTCACTGCTGTATCCCTTGATGCGTTCGGCGCCAGCATTCCAACTGATGACCTTGCCGTCAGGATCAAGCATAAAAATGGCGTAGTCCTTGATTTCAGAGACCATCAATCGGAAGCGTTCTTCTTTCAGCCGCAGTTCTTCTTCGGCACGCTTCCTCTCGGAGATGTCTCGGATGGCACTGGACACCAGTACGCCCTCTTCCGTCTCCAGGGGGCTGAGACTGATCTCTACGGGGAACTCACCTCCGTCCTTACGGAGGCCATGGAGTTCTAGGCCAGCGCCCATGGGGCGAAGCTTCGGATCAGAGAAAAATCCGCCACGGTGGCTTGGGTGCCTTCCCCGGTATCGCTCGGGGATGAGCATCTCTACCTTGTTGTTCAGTAATTCCGCTGTGGAGTACCCGAACAATCGTTCCGTTTGTAAGTTAACCAGAATAATCTCGCCCTCGTGATTGACAATAACCATGGCGTCGGGAGCCGACTGCAATAAGGCTTTGAATTTTTTCTCGCTCGCCTGCACGATCTCCTCGGCTGCTTTGCGTTCGCTCTGTAAGACCGTGTTTACCCGTTCGAGATTGTCGGGAAGCGCCAAGGCTTTAGGAACAACCTGAACCAGCAGGATGGCGGTAGGAACAGAGGCTATCGCCGTGACTGCCTTGACGGCTCCTGCCAGCCAGTAGTCGGCGTGCCAAATATTCCAAATCTCCATGATGTGAGTGGCTCCGCAGGCCACGATGAACGTTCCAAAGCAGCCGAACATCCAGTGAAAAGGCAAGTTCCGTCGCTTTCGAATGAAATAAATCAGGGTGATTGGTATAGAGAGATAGGAAATTGAAATGAGCGTGTCAGAGACGAGGTGCAGCCAGACCAGGCCGGGATTCCACAGATAACAAAAACCATGTGGCATGAAGTCACCGGATGAAAAGAGATGCCTCAGTATTTGCATAGGATCTCCCGTGCAATATCCGAACGGAGCAAACCGGAATAGCGACAGGAAGGGGATCCCGCTAGGAAGGGGCCAAATTCGAACCCATCGATTGTGCTTCACCTGGGTACAGCGAAGACCAGTCGAGGGGGTAACATGTGCCGTTCCCGTTAACGCTTGGGGCGGTAGCAGGCAACCGGAGGGGTGACTGGAAGGAAGCATCGGTGACCGAAGAGAACGAAAATCTGTGCGGAGCTTGCCCGCGTCTGCGAGGAGGTTCATCCTATTAGGCAGGAGAATAGAGATGCCAGCGGAACGGCTCAAGGCCGCGGCGCCCTATCTGATCGAGCAAAAGTATTCCGAATACACGGCGGAACAACACCAGGTGTGGCAGGAACTGGTGCGCCGCAGATGGCCGCAGATCGAGGCTCACGCGTGCAAGGAATATCTCGAGGGCTACCAGATTATTGGCCTTCAGCAAGATCGGCTTCCCAATCTCACGTCGATCAGCTCGATACTTGGACCGAGGACCGGATGGAGCACTACACCGGTTAGCGGCTTCCTTCCCGCCCAGGCCTTCTTTGAAATGCTCGCGGCGCGAAAGTTTCCCACCACGACGTGGCTGCGCAGCCGCGATTCGCTCGAGTACATCCCCGAACCCGACATTTTTCATGACGTTTTCGGGCACGTGCCCATGCATGCCCATCGCGTGTTCGCCGATTTTTTACAACATTATGGGAGTGTTTGCGTCCGGCTGAACGATCAGGATCTGCTGGAGCAACTAGGCCGGCTATTCTGGTATACCGTCGAGTTTGGTTTGATTCGCCAGGGCGAGGCAATCAAGGTTTACGGCAGCGGAGTGATCAGCTCGCACGGCGAATGCACCAACGTGGTCGAAGGCGGTTGTAAGGTCAGGGATTTCGAGTTGGAAGAAGTGCTCAGGACTCCGGTGCGAGTGGACCGCATTCACAGTGTGCTATTCGCCATTGAGAGCTTCGATCAACTGTATGAAGCCATGCATGCTGCCGAGAATTGGGCGGAGCAACGTTTATTGCAGTCCCATACAGGCCGCTAGGCCAAAAAACGCGTCAGCGCAGCAACTTTCGCAGCAGTTGGTTGAGGCGGGTGCGAGCTTCGTCCGACATAGCGACAAATTCAACTCCCATGCCATCTTTTTCGCCTGAATGACGGACGACC